>Ga0247805_1000051_pt1 | contig 109264 bp, 111 predicted proteins | sample UWRJL044104R1_FD_180930 | JGI IMG/M metagenome (GOLD analysis project Ga0247805, IMG submission 180930) | Plant litter microbial communities from Arlington Agricultural Research Station in Wisconsin, United States - UWRJ-L044-104R-1 | ecosystem: Environmental > Terrestrial > Plant litter >...
CGACTCTCGAGCCCGGCGTTTATCGTTACGACGTCTACGCAGACGCGCTCGTGCAACCGCAACGGGTCAGCGTTATTGCGACTCGACAACTCGCTTGAGCGCGGCCAGTCGCGTGTCCCAGCGGGCACCGATGGCGTCGAGCTCGGCGCTCAGCTCGTGCAGGCGCGCACCGATGGCGCGGTAGCGCACCTCGCGTCCCGCGGGCACGGACTCGGCGAGCCCGGCCTCAACGAGAACGGCGAGGTGCTTCGCTATCGCCTGGCGCGAGACAGGGAGGCGCGTCGCGAGCCCCGACGCCGAGAGTTCGGCCGCGCCGAGTTCGGTGAGGATTGCCCACCGCGTCTCATCAGCGAGGGCCGCGAGCACGGCCGCGGTTGTCATGACTCGAGAAATGCCACAAGTTCGTCGAGTTCGACGTTCCAGCCGTCGCGGTTCTGCTCGAGGCGGGCGCGGCGGTGAGCCGTGCCACCCGCGACGCCGTCGAAACCGGACTCGACGACGGTGACGAGTGTCGCTTCACCGTCGGCCTCGAGGGTGAAGCGCACGAGCGTCGAGTCGTTGTCGTCGAGCTCGTCGGCGGGCTCGCCCGACCAGCGGTACTCGAGGGAGTCGATGGGGGAGAGGGCCGTGATGCGGAACGGGAAGTCGCCGAAGTCGTCGTAGCCAAATACGCCGGTGCCACCAACCTCAAGAGCGGTGAGCGTCGCGGACTCGCCCATCCACTGCGCGAGGAGTTCGGTCTCGGTGAGAGCCGCCCACACCTTGGCCTGGGGCGATTCGACGCGCACCGTGCGGTGGATGCTGTGGCCCTTGATTACTGCTTTGTCCGACATAAAAGTCCTTTCGAGGAGTGCAACTCTAGAGTTGCAGTTGTGCGTCGAAAGTGCAACTTTACGGTTGCGTTCACTCCGCGACATCCATGTTTCTGTAATCTTGGATGCTGGGCCGCGCGAGCTATGGCTACGCCCGGCTTACCCCCGCACACGAATTGGAATTCTCCATGCAGCAGAACCACGACCACGACGACGATGGTCCCGAGTACGACGTCGCAGCTTTGGAAGCGAAGTGGCTTCCGATTTGGGACGAACTGCAGCCCTTCCGTTCGGGTGACCCCGACGACAAGCGCCCGCGCAAGTACATCCTCGACATGTTCTCCTACCCCTCGGGCGACCTGCACATGGGACACGGAGAGGCGTTCGCGCTCGGCGACGTTGTAGCGCGCTACTGGCTGCAGCAGGGCTTCAACGTGCTGCACCCGATCGGCTTCGACTCCTTCGGCCTGCCCGCGGAGAACGCGGCGATCAAGCGCGGCGTCGACCCCCGCGAGTGGACCTACGGCAACATCGAGCAGCAGTCCGCGTCGATGCGCCGCTACGCGACATCCGTCGACTGGACTCGTATGCTCGCGACGAGCGACCCCGAGTACTACAAGTGGAACCAGTGGCTCTTCCTCAAGCTGTACGAAAAGGGCCTCGCGTACCGCAAGGAGAGCTGGGTCAACTGGGACCCGATCGACCAGACCGTTCTCGCAAACGAGCAGGTGCTCGCCGATGGAACGTCCGACCGTTCGGGCGCGATCGTCGTCAAGAAGAAGCTCACGCAGTGGTACTTCAAGATCACCGATTACGCCGACCGCCTGCTCGATGACCTCAACCAGCTCGAGGGCCGCTGGCCGTCGAAGGTGCTCGCGATGCAGCGCAACTGGATCGGCCGCTCGGTCGGTGCAGACGTTGACTTCGAGATCGAGGGCCTCGGCCGCTCCATCTCGGTCTTCACTACGCGCCCCGACACCCTCTACGGCGTGACCTTTATGGTTGTCGCCCCCGACTCCGATCTCGCCGCCGAGCTCGCCGCGGGCTCGACCCCCGAGGTGCAGGAGGCGTTCGCCGAGTACCTCGCGCAGGCGCAGAAGAACACCGAGATCGAGCGCCAGGACGCCGCGCGCGAAAAGACCGGCATCCCGCTGCGTCGCTTCGCGATCAACCCGGTCACCAACGAGCGCATCCCGATCTGGACGGCGGACTACGTGCTCGCCGACTACGGCCACGGTGCCGTAATGGCCGTGCCTGCGCACGACCAGCGTGACCTCGACTTCGCCCGCAAGTACGACCTGCCGATCGTGGTTGTCGTCGACACAAACGCGCCCGTCACTGCAGCAATCCCGACGCTCGAGCTCGACGAGAACGGCGTCGCGATCCTTCCCGACGACCTGCCGCCGCTCACCCCGGAGTCGACCGGGGAGGCGCTCGGTGGCGAGGGTCGCATGATCAACTCGGGCCCCCTCGACGGACTGAGCAAGAGCCACGCGATCAAGCGCATCGTCGAGCAGCTCGAAGCCGCGGGCACCGGTCGTGCGGCAAAGACCTACCGCCTGCGCGACTGGCTTATCAGCCGCCAGCGCTTCTGGGGCACGCCGATCCCGATCATCCACGGTGCCGACGGTTCGCTGCACCCCGTGCCGGAAGACCAGCTGCCCATCGTGCTGCCCTCGACCGAGGGACTCGACCTACAGCCCAAGGGGCAGTCGCCGCTCGCTGCTGCAACCGACTGGGTCAACGTGCCCGACCCGCGCGACGGCAGCCCGGCCCTCCGCGACGCCGACACGATGGACACCTTCGTCGACAGCTCCTGGTACCCGCTGCGCTTCCTCAACCCGCAGGACGACACCCAGGCCTTCGACCCCGCGCTTGCCGAGAAGTGGGCGCCCGTCGACCAGTACATCGGCGGTGTCGAGCACGCGATTCTGCACCTGCTGTACGCGCGCTTTATCACAAAGGTGCTCTTCGACCTCGGGTACATCTCGTACACCGAGCCGTTCAGCGCCCTCCTCAACCAGGGCATGGTGCTCTCCAACGGCTCGAAGATGTCGAAGTCAAAGGGTGGAGTCAACCTCGGCGACGTCATCGACGAATACGGTGTCGACGCGATCCGCCTGACCATGGTCTTCGCCGGTCCTCCGGAAGACGACATTAATTGGGAGGATGTCTCGCCCGCGGGCAGTGCGAAATTCCTCGCCCGCGCGTGGCGACTCTCCGGTGACGTCACGTCGTCGAAGGACGTGGAGTGGAAGACGGGAGACGCCGCGCTGCGCAAGCACACGCACCGCTTCCTGCACGACGCTCCCGGTCTCATCGAGGCGTTTAAGTTCAACGTTGTTGTCGCGCGACTCATGGAGCTCGTCAACGTGACACGTAAGGCGATCGATAGCGGAGCAGGCGGGGCGGATGCCGCGGTGCGCGAGGCCACGGAGGTCATCGCCGTCGCGCTGTCGCTCTTTGCCCCGTACACCGCCGAAGAGATGTGGGAGCGCCTCGGCTACGAGCCTTCCGTTGCTCTCGCCGGCTGGCGCAAGGCTGACCCGCGCCTGCTCGTTGAAGAGGCCGTCACCGCCGTGTTCCAGGTCAACGGCAAGGTGCGCGACCGGTTCGAGGTCTCGCCGAAGATCAGTGGCGAGGAGCTCGAAAAGCTCGCGCTCGCGTCCGAGGGCGTTATTCGCGCGATCGGTGACCAGGAGATTGTGAACGTCATCGTGCGGGCACCTCGACTCGTCAACATTGCGACTCGCGTCAAATAATTCACAGTTCGTCGCTTGCATGCGGCGGGGCCGGATCACTCGATCTAGCCTCGCCGCATGACTGTTTCTGCCGGCTCCGTTTCGGCCGATCTCGAACGCACGTCGCGGCGCAGGGTCGTTCTGGGCGCCGCGGTCGTTCTGCTGCTCGTCGCCGTCGGGTGCGCGGTGCTGTTCTCGTCGCTCGCGCCGCGCGGGGTGTCAACGGTTGTTGCGCCGTCGTCGTCGCCGGGGGCTGTTTCTCCGGCCTCCATCTACGTGCACGTGCTGGGGGCGGTTGCCTCGCCCGGGCTCTATGAGCTGCCCGAGGGCTCACGTGCCGTCGATGCCATTGCATCTGCCGGCGGGTTCGCCCGCAAGGCCGATGAGGCTGCGGTCAACCTCGCTCGCTTTGTCACAGACGGCGAGCAGATCATTGTGCCGGTTGTCGGCGCTTCGCCCGCCGGGTCGTCGGGTGCTGGCTCGGGCTCTGGCTCGGGGCTCATCAATATCAATTCGGCGGATGCGACGGCTCTCGAGACCCTGCCCCGCATCGGTCCCGCGATGTCGGCACGCATCATCGCCTGGCGTGAGGAGAACGGGCGCTTCGCTTCGGTCGACGACCTCAAGAAGGTCACCGGCATCGGCGACGCGACTTTTGCGGGTCTCAAGGAGCTGGTGACGACGTGACCGACCTGCGACTCGTGTGGCCGGCGCTCGCGTGCTGGGTTGCTGCTGGGGTGATCATCGGCTTTCCGTCCATCGCGGTGTGGGTGGCCGTCGGCGGATTCGGACTCGCAGCGGTGCTGGTTGTGCTCCGGTTGCCGACGGTCGCGGTCTGTTTCGTCGGCGCTGCTTTGGTCTGCGTCGTAATTGCTGTTGTTGCACCGGCGCGGTCGCCGCCCGTGCTCGACTCGGCACGTATTACGGGCTCGGTGGTCGCTAACCAGACGCTGCCGACAGGGGAGCAGTGGCGCGGCACGCTGATCGTTGCTTCCGGTGTCGCGGTATCTGTGCCGGTGCTTGTCTTCGGGGAGGCTCCCGCAGCGGGCATTGGCTCGGTCTTGTCAATCGAGGGCTCGGTCGTCGCGGCCTCGCCCGGTGACGACATCGCGTACCTCGTGTTTCTCGACGAGCCAGCATCGCTCGCGGCGGCTCCGCCCTGGTGGCTGGACTGGGCCAATGGCGTGCGCTCGGGGTTCCGTTCGGCGGCATCCTCGCTGCCCGGCGACGGGGGAGCGTTGCTGCCCGGGCTTGCGATCGGCGACACCACAGCGGTCTCGCCAGCGCTCAGCGATGCGATGAAGGCGAGCTCGCTCACCCACCTCACCGCGGTCTCCGGCGCGAACTGCGCGATAGTCATCGGCCTTGTGCTGCTCGTTGGTGGGCGACTCGGTGCGCCGCGTGTGTGGCGGATCGTTGTCGCGCTCGTTGTGCTCGTGGCGTTTATTGTGCTCGTCACGCCGGAGCCAAGCGTTGTGCGCGCGGGGGTGATGGCGGTGCTTGTTCTGCTTGCGCTCCTGGCGGGCAGGCCCGTGCGTGGCATCCCCGTGCTCGCACTCGCGACGATTGTGCTGCTTGTGCTCGACCCGTGGCTGAGCCGCAACTTCGGGTTCATCCTGTCGGTGCTCGCAACCGGGGGACTGCTTCTGCTCGCCGGACCTCTCACGCGCCTTCTCGCACGCTGGCTTCCGTTGTGGGTCGCGGCGTTGCTCGCCGTGCCGATCGCCGCCCAGATCGCCTGTCAGCCGATTATCGTGCTGCTGCAGCCGACAATCCCGATGTTCGGTGTCGTGGCAAACCTGCTCGCCGCCGCCGCTGCGCCGATCGCGACAGTCGTTGGCCTGCTCGCGTGCCTCGCGCTCGCCATTGTGCCGCCCCTCGGCACGCTGCTCGTGCAGATCGCTTGGCTGCCCTCCGCGTGGATCGCCGCCGTTGCGCACTTCTTCGCCGGCCTGCCGGGTGCGGTGCCCTGGCTGCCGGGGGCACCGGGTGCCGTGCTGCTCGCGCTCTGCACCGCGCTCGCACTGCTCGCCGTGTTCCGTCGGCAGCGCTGGGCCGCGGTTGCGGCGCTCGCGGTTCTCGTTGCCCTCGGCAGCGCGTCAATCGGGGTGCACGTCACTCAGGCGCTCCAGCGCCCCGGTGACTGGGTCTACGCCGGCTGCGACGTTGGCCAGGGCGACGCCTTCCTCGTGCGCAGCGCAGGCCAGACCGCGCTCATCGACACCGGCCCCGAGCCCGGCCCGCTTGCCGACTGCCTGGGCACGCTCGGCGTCTCGCACCTCGACCTGCTTGTGCTCACCCACTTCGACCTCGACCACGTCGGCGGCGTGCCGGATGTGCTCGGCATGGCCGACCGTGTTCTCGTCGGCCCGAGCGGATCACCAGAAGACGACGCGCTCGTCGCCACCCTTCGCGACCGCGGGGCGACAGTCGACGTTGCCGAGCGCGGGCTCCGCGGTGTGCTGGGTGAACTGCGGTGGGACGTGCTCTGGCCCGTACGCGACACCGAGCCCGGCAACGGAGCAAGCGTCACGATGAGCTTCGCGCCCGCGACAACCTGCGCGTGCCTGACCTCCCTGTTTCTCGGCGACCTCGGCGAGGAAGCGCAGGCATCCGTGCTCGCGCTTGCCCCGCTGCAGCGCGTTTCGGTCGTCAAGGTCGCTCATCACGGTTCGGCCGACCAGTCGTCAGAACTTTACGAACGTGTGGATGCGACGGTCGGCCTCATCGGCGTCGGTGAGAACGACTACGGCCACCCCACCGACAAGCTGCTCGATCTTCTGGCCCGCGAAGGCATGGCTGTCGAGCGCACCGACATCCATGGTCTGATGCTTGTGTCGCCCGGCGACGCACCCGGCGAGGTACGCGTGTGGACCGAGCACGACGCTGACGGTGGCTCCGGTTAAGATTGACCGACAACCCGAGGAGCACAGTGTGCTCTAAGGAGTACAGCGTGCTCGGGCGAGCACAGCGTCCTCTAAAGGAGCACAGTGGCAGGCAGAGCACCCGCGCGGCCGACAGCGGCAAGCAAGGCGAAGATCCCGCAGCTCGCGTGGGACAAGGTGCGCCCCGCACGAGTTGTGCTCGTCTCGGGCACAGAGGCTTTTCTCGCCGACCGTGCGATTCGACTGCTGCGCGACACCCTGCGCATCGAAGATCCCGCGCTCGAGGTCAGCAACATCGAGGCCGACCAGTACGGACCGGGTGAGCTCATCACGATGGCCTCGCCGTCCCTGTTCGCCGAACCGCGCCTCATCCGCGTCACCGGTGTCGAGAAGTGCACCGACGCGTTTATCACCGAGACACTGCGCTACCTCGAATCGCCCGCCGATGACACCTACCTGCTGCTGCGGCACGCCGGGGGAGTGCGCGGCAAGAAACTGCTCGACGCGATTCGCGGTGGACTCGGCAACGGCATCGAAATCGTCTGCGCCGACCTCAAAAAAGACACCGAGAAGCTCGACTTCGCCGCCGCCGAGTTCAAGACCGCCGGGCGCCGCATCACCGCTGGCGCACTGCGTGCCCTCGTCGGCGCGTTCTCCGACGACCTTGCCGAACTCGCCGCCGCGTGCCAGCAGTTGCTCGCTGACGCGAGTGAAGAGATCAACGAGTCAACGGTCGAGCGCTACTACTCCGGTCGCGTCGAAACCAACGCCTTCAAGGTCGCCGATGCCGCAATCGCCGGCCGCCCCGGCGAGGCCCTCATCCTGTTGCGGCACGCGCTGTCGTCGGGCGCCGACCCCATCCCGCTGCTCGCCGCATTCGCGATGAAGATTCGCACGATGGCGAAGATCAATGGCGTGCGCGGCGGCTCCGGCCAGCTCGCGTCTCAGTTCGGACTCGCCCCGTGGCAGGTCGACCGCGCCCGCAACGATCTCTCCGGCTGGAGCGACGATGGCCTCGGCCGCGTCATCGAGTTGCTCGCCGAAACCGACGCCCAGCTCAAGGGCGGCGGACGCGACCCGGTCTACGCCCTCGAGCGCATGGTGCGCATCGTGAGCGCGCGCGGCAACTCCTAGCCCCGCTCGGCCGCGCGCCTCAGATCCGCGCGACCACGACGCTGTTTGACAACCAGGACTCCCAACTTGAGGCGTCCTGGTTGTCAAACCGTCTCCCGGTGTGAAAGCCCGCGGGCAGCAAAAAGCCCCGCCCGGCGAACCGGACGGGGCTTTTTGAGAGGACTACTTGGTGAGAGCGCCGACCTGCTTGGCGATCGCCGACTTCTTGTTGGCGGCCTGGTTCTTGTGGATGACGCCCTTGCTGGCTGCCTTGTCAAGCTTCTTCGAAGCGATGACGAGCGAAGCTGCTGCTGCATCCTTGTCGCCGGCTGCGATGGCGGTGCGGGTCGCGCGAATCGCGGTCTTGACCTCGCTCTTTACCGCCTTGTTGCGGTCCTGCGACTTCTTGTTCGTGAGGATGCGCTTGATCTGCGACTTGATGTTTGCCACGTGTGTGTACCTTTTCGATTTCGAGTGTTGTGTGGGCGGCCGTGGTGCCGGTGAGGAGTGGGGGTCCCGGCCGCCGATTCGTGCACATCCGCAAGATGCACACGTAAGCCAACCAGCAACGCTACCAGTTCGGCACTCTCAAGGCAATTGCGCGAGGGCGTCGAGCAGCACCCGATGGAACTCCGCGGGACGCGCGAGCGGCACAAGATGCGTCGCCCCGGGCACGTGCACGAGAGAGCCCTGACGCGCGGCCCGCAGATACGTGCGCTCCTGCAGTCGAAAGTGGTCGAGCGTTCCGTTAACGAACCAGACCGGCTGCTCAATACGGGCGATGGATGCGACGGTGCGCAGTTGCCGCAACTCAATGAGCGCGTCCTGCATGACCTCCAGTGCGACTCCGCCCGCGAGCACGTCACCCACGATTCGCTTGTCGCGCACGGTGAGCCCCAGGAGCGTGTTGTTGAGGAGGAGTCCACGGTCGGGGGTCGCGTGAATGCCCGCCGCAAGCACTCGCCACGCGTCGAGCACAACCCGCGAGGGTTGAGTGCCGCAACTCGTCGCGACGATGCCCGGCACGGAACGAGGCTCGAGTCCGGCCCAGTGCAGCGCAAGGTAGCCGCCGAGCGAGAGGCCGACCACAAGGGGCGGCTCCGCGACATCCAAGCAGGCTTGATCGATTGTGCGCATGGCCCCGTCGATGGTGAACCGCTCGTGCATGCGGGATCCGTGACCGGGAAAGTCAGGCGCGGCGACCGAGTAACCGAGGGCTTCGAGGCGCGCACGTTCGCTGCGCCACATCGTCGACGACGTGCGCAGGCCGTGCAGAAGCACAACGGAGCGAGGCATCTGTTCAGCGTATTAGCCTGAGAGCATGCCGTCCCTCGCACCACACATTGAGACTGTGCCGCCCTCGGGCATTCGCCGGGTCTACGAAATCGCCGGTCAGCTCGAAGGCGTGAACTACCTCGTCGTCGGCGAACCCGACGTACCGGTGGCTCCGCACATCGCCGAGGCGGCCAAGCGCGCCTGGGACGCCGACGAAACCAACTACACGGCAAACGCCGGGATCCCGCAGCTGCGTTCGGCAATCGTCGACAAACTCGCGCGCGAGAACAACCTCCATGTCGAGGTCGAACAGGTCTGCGTGACCGTCGGCGCGACGCAGGGCCTGCACCAGGCAATGAGCATCCTGCTCGCGGCGGGCGACGAAGTGCTCGTTCCTGACCCGGGTTACACGACGTTCACCATGAACGCGCGCATGATCGACGCGCACCCCGTGCCGTATTCGCTGCGCCCGGAGCGCGGCTTTCTCCCCGACCTCGACGAGCTCGAGACGATAGTCACCGACCGCACGCGCGTTCTTATCGTCAACTCTCCCTCCAATCCTCTCGGCGTTGTCTTCGACGAGCAGACCCTCCGCGCCCTTCTCGACTTCGCCAAGCGTCACGACCTCTGGATCATCAGTGACGAGGTCTACGAATACTTCACGTGGGACGAGCCGCACATCAGCATCGCGAGCCTCGACGAAGACGACCGGGTCTTCTCGGTGTTTTCGCTGTCAAAAACCTATGCAATGACGGGCATCCGCGTGGGCTATCTCGTCACGCCTGTGGGATTCGCGCCCATCCTGCGCACTGTGCAGGAGGCGAGCGTCAGCTGTGTCAACACGCCCGCCCAGTACGCCGCCGTCGCCGCGATCACGGGTGACCACACGCACGTCGCCGACGCCAAGGCGCACTACCGCGCCAATCTCGATGCTGCAACGGCACTGCTCGACAGCCGGGGGATTCGCTACCTCCCGCCGCGCGGAACCTTCTACCTCTGGGTCGACATGAGCCACGCAACCGGAGGGGATGTCGCGGCCTGGGCCGAGCGCTTTCTCATCGCCGAGCGGGTCGCCGTTGCCCCGGGCAGCGCGTTCGGTCGTGCCGGCGAGGGCTGGATTCGCGTGTGTGTCGCTGCGGCGCAAGCCGACATCCTCGACGGACTGTCGAAGCTGCCGGCGGTCGCCGCGTGAGCCGCGTCGTTATTGCTGGCGCGAGCGGGTTTATGGGCACCTACTTTGCCCGCCGCTTCCGTGAGGACGGCTTCGACGTCGTCACCGTCGGACGCAAAAACGCCGACGTGCAGTGGGGAGACACGGCGGCGCTCGAGGCCGCGATCAACGGCTCCGACCTGTTGCTCAACCTCGCGGGCAAAAGCGTCAACGCCCGGTACAGCGACAAGAACCGCGCGGCGATCTTCAGCTCACGCCTGCTGACGACCGGCGAACTCGGTCGCGCTGTCGAGTCCGTCAAGAACCCGCCACCCGTCTGGCTCAACTCGAGCACCGCGACGATCTACCGCCACGCCGACGACCGCCCGCAGACCGATGACGACGGCCAGATCGGCGAAGGCTTCTCCGTCAACGTCGCCACCTCCTGGGAACGCGAATTCTTCGCCCACGGCCGCGCCGGTGTGCGCCAGGTCGCCCTTCGCATGGCGATTGTGCTCGGAAACGGCTCGGCGCTCGCGCCACTCCTCGCGCTCGCGCGGGTCGGCTTCGGCGGCCCGCAGATCGGCGGCAAAACCGGCAAAGGCCGGCAAATGTTCAGTTGGATTCACATCCACGATGTCTACCGAGCGATCCGCTTCATCCAATTGGATGTCGCGATCGATGGGCACGTCAACGTTTCATCCCCGTTCCCGGTGGAGAACACCGAGCTCATGGGCACCGTGCGTCGGGTGCTTGGCGTTCCGTTCGGGCTCCCGCTGTATCGCTGGATGATCGAAATCGGCGCCTGGGCGATCCGAACCGAGCCGGAACTGCTGCTCAAGAGCCGCTGGGTCACGCCCACGAGGCTGCTCGAGGAGGGGTTCGAGTTCGAGTTTCCGCAGCTCGAGGGCGCGCTGAGAGACATCACCGGCAAGCAGTAGCGTCGCGCTATGGGAGAATTGCCCTCAAATGTCTCCTCGTGCACTCACCGCCCTCCAGCCTGCCGCGACCGACCCGGCGTTTATCCGCAACTTCTGCATCATCGCCCACATCGATCACGGCAAGTCGACCCTTGCCGACCGCATGCTTCAGATCACCGGCGTCGTCAGCGACCGCGACATGCGTGCGCAGTACCTCGACCGCATGGATATCGAGCGCGAGCGCGGCATCACCATCAAGAGCCAGGCAGTGCGTATGCCGTGGGAACTCGACGGACAGACCTACGCCCTCAACATGATCGACACCCCCGGGCACGTCGACTTCTCCTACGAGGTCTCGCGCTCGCTCGCGGCCTGTGAGGGCGCCATCCTGCTCGTTGATGCTGCACAGGGCATCGAAGCGCAGACGCTCGCCAACCTGTACCTCGCGCTCGAGAACGACCTCACGATCATCCCCGTTCTCAACAAGATCGACCTGCCGGCCGCTGACCCCGAAAAGTACATAAAGGAAATCGTCGGGCTCATCGGGTGCAAGCCGGAGGACATCCTGCTTGTCTCAGGCAAGACCGGCGTGGGCGTTGCCGAACTTCTCGATCAGGCGACGAGGCTCATCCCGCCGCCCGTCGGGGACCCGGATGCTCCCGCCCGTGCGATGATCTTCGACTCCGTCTACGACGCCTACCGCGGCGTCATCACGTACGTGCGAATGATCGACGGAAAGATCAACCCGCGCGAAAAGATCATGATGATGAGCACAAAGAGCGCCCACGAGGTGCTCGAGATCGGTGTGTCGTCTCCCGAGCCCATCGGCACCCAGGGACTCGGTGTCGGCGAGGTCGGCTACCTGATCACGGGTGTCAAAGACGTGCGTCTTTCCAAGGTTGGCGACACTGTCACGTCGTTCGCGAAGCCCGCGGCCGTTGCGCTCAAGGGTTACTCGGAGCCGATGCCGATGGTGTTCTCCGGTCTGTACCCGATCGACGGCAGCGACTACCCGGTGCTGCGCGAGGCGCTCGACAAGCTCAAGCTGTCAGATGCTGCCCTTGTCTACGAGCCCGAGACCTCCGTTGCTCTCGGCTTCGGATTCCGCTGCGGGTTCCTCGGTCTGCTACACCTCGAGATCATCACCGAGCGCCTCGAGCGTGAGTTCGGCGTCGACCTCATCGCAACGGCGCCGTCGGTCATCTACGAGGTCATCACCGATGACAAGAAGAAGACAACTGTCACAAACCCCAGCGAGTTTCCCGGAGGCAAGATCTCCGAGGTGCGCGAGCCCATCGTCAAGGCATCGATCCTGCTGCCCAAGGACTTCGTCGGCACCGTCATGGAACTCTGCCAGGGCCGCCGCGGCACCATGCAGGGCATGGAGTACGTCGGTGAAGACCGCGTGGAGCTGCACTACACAATGCCGCTCGGCGAGATCGTCTTCGACTTCTTCGACCAGCTCAAGAGCAAGACGGCCGGCTACGCATCGCTCGACTACGAACCGATCGGCGACCAGGCGGCCGACCTCGTCAAGGTGGACATTCTGCTGCAGGGTGAAGCAGTCGACGCGTTTAGCGCGATCGTTCACCGTGACAAGGCCTACGCCTACGGACTCCTGATGACCGAGCGCCTCAAGAAGCTCATCCCGCGCCAGCAGTTCGAGGTGCCGATCCAGGCAGCCATCGGCGCGCGCATCATCGCCCGCGAATCGATCTCCGCGATCCGCAAGGACGTTCTCGCCAAGTGCTACGGCGGTGACATCACGCGCAAGCGCAAGCTCCTCGAAAAGCAGAAAGAGGGCAAGAAGCGCATGAAGATGGTCGGTCGTGTCGAGGTGCCCCAGGAGGCTTTCGTTGCGGCGCTCACGGGCGACACGGAGAAGAAGAAGGACAAGTAGCCCCAGTTTGTGGGGCCTCCCTTTCGGAAATTCAGGAGATCTGCGTTGTAGGCCGAGCGCCGGTGGGTCAGCTCTGCGCTTTGACCCACGTGCCGCTTGCAGATTTCCTGAATTTCCGTATTGTTCGGCTCCGAGTCGCCCACCTGGACAAGTCAGCCACGCACCGCCGCACGGATCCGCTGCGCCGCTGTGTGCAGCTCCGCAAACTCGCGGAGTGTGGCGTCGTCTGCGTCGCTTGGCCGGCCGTGCAGCAGGTCAATGGCGTGCGCGACAAACGTTGTGCTTTGCGGGTCGTGTGTGATCACGGTGGAGAGGTATTCCTCCAGGGCGGGAATCCCATCGGCACCCGCGACCTCGTAGACCGTCACTACGAGGTGAGAGACGGCGTATGCCGTGCGTGCCGCTAGCAACCCGGCGAACAGTGCCGCACGCACCGAGGTCTCGTCGCGCACAAGCGCGAGCAGCGCGCCGACCCGCTGCTCCCTCCAGCCAGAGTTGCTGAGCAGTGAGATCACATCGTCCGCAGACGCCGTGCGAGCAACCTCAACAAATTCCCGCGCCGACTCATCGGTCGAGCCGGTCCGGTTCATGTAATACGGGACGACGTATTTCTGCGTGAGCGCGGCATCGGTCATCCTCCGACACTAGCGAGTGCCACCGCGGCCCGGGCCTCCTCCGCGATGAGGTCGGCGTTGAGCGCGGCGGCGGCCATCAGACCCTGCGCAGCGGATGTCACGACCTGCGCCATGGGATCGCTGACGTTTCCGGCTGCCCAGACGCCCGGCAGCGACGTCAGCCCGAAGGCGTCAACGGCGAGGTGGGTTCCGGCACCCGAGGGGTGATCCACCGCGTGGAGGCCGAGCTGCGCAAGGGCGTCGACCCGGGCACGCGTGAACGACGCTGCCGCGAGCGCTTCGACGGGGTGCGTCGAACCATCGGCGAGAGTGACCGCCGCGAGCGCGTCATCCACAATTTTGAGACGAGAAATAGTGCCGGTCACTACGGTGACGCCGCGGGCTGATAACTGCGCGAGCTCGTCGGGGGTCGCCGTGACCGACGGATCGAGGAAGACAGTGACCCGATCGCTCAATTGGCGAAACATCAAAGCGACGTGTGCGAACCTCGCGTGCGTGCCCAGAATGCCGATCGCGCGGTCGCGGACTTCCCAGCCGTGGCAATACGGGCAGTGGATCACGTCGCGTCCCCAGCGCTCCGCGAGCCCGGGAATCGCGGGCAGCTCGTCAAAGGTGCCGGTCGCAACGATGAGCCGCTGTGCACTCAGCTGTTGATTGCCGACTGTGACGGAGAAGCCCGGTTGGATGTCGCGTGCGTCCCCGTCGATGAAGGTCACTCCGTAGCTCTCCGCCTCGACCCGGCCGAGTCGCTGGAGTTCGAGCGGAGGCACGCCGTCGCGGCTCAGAAAGTTATGCACACCCTCAGCGACTGCATTGCGCGGTGCGCCCGCATCGATGACGGCAACCGAGCGGCGGAAACGGCCGAGAGCAGTGGCAGCGGAAAGCCCTGCGGCCCCGCCGCCGAGGATGATGGCGCCGAAAGTGTTCATGCCTCGAGACTGCGCCAGCTGACGCAGAACCAGCAAGCTACGTTGCCGAAGTGGCAAACTGAACACATGGAAGACGTTCTCGCCGGAGTCGGCGCACGGTTGCGCATGATCAGGGCACAACGCGGAACAACACTTGCCGAGGTTGCGGCCGCGACGGCGATCTCTGTCAGCACGTTGTCGCGGCTCGAGTCCGGGCAGCGGAAGCCCAATCTCGAACTGCTGCTACCCCTGGCGCGCGAGTATGGCGTGCCGCTGGATGAGCTGGTCGGGGCTCCCGCAACGGGGGATCCTCGCATCCATCTGCGTCCGCTGAAGAGGCACGGTCAGACGATTGTTCCGCTGAGCAAGGGTGCGACGGGTATGCAGGCGTTCAAGCACATCATCGCGGCGGGTCCCGTGCCGTCGGTGGCCGAGCTCAAGACGCACGACGGGCACGAGTGGATGTACATCATCAAGGGCAACCTGCGTATGGTGCTGGGCGAGCACGACATTGTGCTTTCTGCCGGGGAGGCAGCCGAGTTCGACACTCGCACGCCGCACTGGTTTGGGCGGGCCGACACCGGTGCCGTTGAGTTCCTCAGCCTGTACGGCCCGCAGGGCGAGCGGATGCACGTGCGCGCGTCGAGCCGCTAGGGCGCTGCCGGCGCACCCCTTTCGGAAATTCAGGAGATCCGACGCGCCACAGTCCAAAACCGCCCGAAACAGCGCCGCCCGAGTCAAAAGTCCTGAATTTCCGAAGGCAATCAGTCCCGCCAGCTGAACTCGGGCGCGTACCCAAGCACCCGGCGAGCCTTGTCGATCGAGAGCAGGGTGTCGTTAGGCCCGGGGGTGGGTGTGTACGGCGCACCGGGGAACTCCGAAGCGACCAGCGCGGCGTTCGGGGTGGCGAGCACCGTGTCGGCGGCCGCGATGATGAATGCGTCGAAACCGGGTCGACCCGCGGTTAGCGCGAGGCGTACGGCCTGCGCGCCGTCGCGGGCGTCGATGTAGCCCCAGAGGTTCCAGCGGCGCGACGCGGCGGTGAACGACGGGAACGATGCGTAGTCCGACGGGTCCATTACGTTGGAGAACCGAAGCGCGGTGATCGAGAGGGACGGATCCCAGCGCACGAGCTTCTGCGCCATTTCTTCTTCGAGGTGCTTGACGAGCGAGTAGACCGACTCGGGGCGGGTGTCGTAGTCCTCATCCACGGGGATGTACGGCGGGGGAGTCTCGAACGGCAGCCCGAGCACTGTCTCGCTCGAGGCGTAGACGATGCGGGTGATCCCCGCGCGCCGTGCAGCCTGGAACACGTTGAAGGTGGCCGTCATGTTGTTGTGGAACACGGCGGAATCGGGCACCAGCCCAGGGGCGGGGATTGCTCCGAGGTGCACTACGGCGTCAATACCGGAGTGCTGGTCGTTGACCCCGAAGATGGCGTCAATGACCTGCCCGTAGTCGGTGAGGTCGACGCGCACAAAGCCGTCGCCGCGCGTTCCATGTTGGTCGAGTACAACAACCGTGTGCCCGTGCGCACGGAGGTCAGCGACCACCGCCTGCCCGAGTTTGCCGTTGCCGCCGGTCACTGCGATCGTCATCGATGTCATGGTTCTAGTCTCCCAGCTTTAGAATCGTGGGATGCGAGTCGAACTGTGGGCCCGACCCGTGAGCTATGCAGCAGTTGGGGCGACCCAGGCTTCCGACCTGATGGTGCACCCACCGGCCGGCTACCGCCCCATCGATCGCCGAGTGCGCATCGGTCATGGTGCGGCACGCTTCACGTGGGCATGGACAACGGCGATGGCCTGGGGCATCCAGACCGGCGCGGGATTCACCGTCAAACGGGCAGCTGCTCCGGCCGAGGTCACGGAGAACACCTATGCGCCCGTGGGGTTTGACGATGCGGGCGTGCCGGTTGTTCCCGCCGCTACGCAGGGCAGCGACGAGCTCCACTTCGCGCCAAACGGCGAGCCCTTTCTTGTAGCGGGAGACACGGCGGTGCTCGCCATCCCATTCCTGCTCTGGCGAGTGAAGGCTCCCGCGCGGGTTGTCTACATCGTGGACGAGCCGAACCGCAAGGGCTTCGCCTACGGCACGCTCAAGGGGCATCCGGAGGACGGCGAAGAGGCGTTCATTGTGGAAATTCAGGAAGATGGTTCGGTGTGGCTACACATCACGGCCTTCTCCCGACCCGCTTCACCTCTGTGGTGGGTGGTCTACCCGGTGCTCAGAATCACGCAGGAGTTCTTTACCCGCCGGTACGAGCGCGCGCTCGCGGTCGCCATTCCGGAGTAGCCCGGAGTAGCCCGGAGGCAGATCTCCTGAATTTCCGATGGGCGCCCGCGGCGTAGATCTCCTGAATTTCCGAAAGTGGGTGGGAGGTCAACCGGCGCGCCCCGCCCCGACGCTATTCCTGAATTTTCGACAGGGCGGCGAGCAGCGCTTGCAGCCCCGACTCCAGGTCGTCGATGACCAGGGCGGCGGATGTCGCGGCCAACTCGGCTGCCGTGTAGGCGCCGGTGGCTACCGCGAGAAACGTCATGCCGGCTTCGAGGGCGGCGACGCCATCGTTGGGGGTGTCGCCGATGATGACGATGGGGGATGTGCCAAGGGCTGCGCGCGCACGCAGTGTGATCTCCGACCGGACGGGGGAGCGCTCGCCGAAGTAGGAGCGCGTCCAGTCGAACGACGACTCGGCAAAGCCGGCGCCGGTGACCTTGTAGCGCGCGCGGGCGGCGGAGTTTCCGGTGAGGAGCCCGTTGGTCCAGCCGGCGGCTGCGGTCGCTGCGACTGCCTCGAGCGCGCCGGGCACGAGCGCGCGGTGGTCGCCGGCGACGTGCCGAAGGCGGGAGAGTTCGTCGAGGTGGTCGATTGCGGTGCTGTGCAGCGCGGCATCCAAACCGTGCAGTTCGAGCGATTCGCGGATGATTTCGCCGTCCGTGCGCCCGTGCCTGTTGGGCAGGCGCTCGCCGATGGGGTGGCCAGCGGCGAGTTCGACGGCGTCGTGGTAGAGGTTTCCGGCGTCGCGGCCGTTGCGCACGAGGGTTCCGTCGACGTCCCAGAGTATGTAGTTCACGCTTCCATCGTGGCAGAGTGCTTGGCATGCATCGTGCAATCCGAGCCGCAACAGCCGCGTTTATGCGCAGCCCGATGCGCCGGGTCGTCGGTCCGTTGATCACGCCGCTCGACCGCGCGTTGTTCCGGGTGAGCGGTGGCAGGCTGAAGCTGAGCGCCCCGATGATCCCATCGCTGATGTTGTTTACGACGGGCGCGAAATCCGGGCAGCGTCGGGAGACGCCGCTGATGTGTTTTCCGCAGCCCAACGGCGACTGGCTCGTCGCGGGCAGCAACTTCGGCTATGAGCACCACCCGGCCTGGACCTGGAACCTCCTCTCCGAACCGAAAGCGCAGGTGCACTTTCGCAACCGTTTGTACACCGTGGATGCGACACTCCTCACGCCCGCAGAAACCGAGGCCGTCTGGCCCGCCCTCGATGAGCAGTGGCCGGGCTACCGCGACTATGAGCGAACGGCGCGGCGTGACATCCGTGTCTTCCGGCTCGTGAGGCGCGAGAGAGAATAGACCGTGCCATCCGCTCTTCCCCTCGCCGATCCCGCCCCTCTGGACGGGCTGCTTCCAACGACGGTGATGGATGGCGCGGACGAGCGTAATTTCGGCGTCTACCTGCACGTGCCGTTCTGTCGAGTGCGGTGCGGATACTGCGACTTCAACACCTACACGAGCGACGAGTTGCGCGGCGCTAAGCGTGCCGATTACGCGAGCCAGGCGATCGCGGAGATCCACCAGGCGCAGCACGTGCTCGCCGAGTTGCCGAAACGCGCGGCAAGCACGGTGTTTTTCGGTGGCGGCACGCCGACGCTGCTGCCGGCGACCGATCTCGCCGCGATGCTCGGTGCTGTCGTCGAGACCTGGGGTCTTGAGCCGGGCGCGGAGGTTACTACCGAGGCGAACCCCGACTCGGTCGATCTCGACTACCTGAAGACGCTCAAGCGTGCTGGCTTCACGAGGGTGAGCTTCGGCATGCAGTCTGCGGTGCCGCACGTGCTCGCGACTCTCGAGCGAACGCATGACCCGGCTCGCATCCCGCTCGTTGTCGCGTGGGCGCGTGAGGCGGGACTCAAGGTCAGTCTCGACCTGATCTACGGCACACCGGGGGAGTCGCTCGCGGACTGGCGTGCCTCGGTGGAGCACGTGCTTGCCCAGCAGCCCGACCATGTCTCCGCCTACGCGCTCATCATCGAGCAGGGCACAAAGCTGGCCCGCCAGATCCGCAGGGGCGAGGTTGCCACACCCGACGACGACCTGCAGGCCGACATGTACGAGCTCGCCGATGAGCTGCTGAAGGCCGCGGGCTACGAGTGGTACGAGGTGTCGAACTGGGCGCGCTCACGCAGCGACGAGAGCAGGCACAACCTGTCGTACTGGCAGGGGCACGACTGGTGGGGCGTTGGCCCCGGCGCGCACAGCCACGTCGGAGGCGTGCGCTGGTGGAACGTCAAGCACCCCGCGGCCTACGCCGACCGGATAGCGGCTGGGCATTCGCCAGCCGCCGGTCGAGAGACCCTTGACGCGCAGACGCGGGAGACCGAGCGGATCCTGCTCGGAACACGCATTCGTGAGGGTCTCGCCATAGACACGCTGCCGAAGGCCGCACGCACGGCAGTCGCCCGGCTTATCGCCGACGGGCTGGTGAACGCGACATCCGCCATTCATGGCCGCATTGAGCTCACGGTCAAGGGCCGGCTGCTCGCCGACGCCGTTGTGCGCAGACTCGTCGAGTAGCGAGTAGCGAGTAGCTAGCCGCGAACCGGTAGCTACTTGATAAACGTGATGGTCAGCGGGAACTTGTAGTACTGCCCGTAGTTGGCGGCGACCGCGGCCAGAATCAGGAAGACGAGCGCGGCGATGCCGAGCGGGAAGTAGAGCACCCAGCCGATGGTGAGCGTGATGACGCCGACGACGAGAATGCCGACCGAGTAGATCGCGAGAGAGATCTGAAAGTTGAGCGCCTGGCGTGCGTGCTCGCGGATGAACGGTCCGCGGTCCGCGAAGGCGAGGTAGCCGATGAGTGCGGGCAGGAAGCTGAAGAAGATGCTCAGAATGTGGATGAGCATCGCCCACAGGCGCTCGTCGGCCGGATTGAGCTGCGGGGCAGCTGCCTGCGGCGGAATAACGTACGGGTTCTCTGGGGTCTTCGACGGGTCGGTCATTGCCCCATTAAAGCGCTAAGGCCGGGAAAAGTCCCGGCCTTAGCGAAGAAAAGCTCTACTTGATGAAGCGGATGGCGAAGGGGTAGCGGTAGGAGATGCCGTCTTTCGCCTTGAGGAATCCGAGGATCGAGAACACGACGGCGGCGATCCAGAGCAGGGTTCCGAGGAACGACAGGTTCACAACGAAGAACGTCGCGAACAGGATGATCGACGACAGGATCCACACGGCGACGTAGCCGATCGACATGGTGATCTGGAAGTTCAGCGCCTCCTTGGCTTCCTGGTTGGTGAATGCGCCACGGTCCTTGAAGACGAGCCAGATAACGAGGGCCGGGATGAACCACAGGATGCCACCGAGGTGAGCAAATGATGCCCACTGGTTGTCTTCTGCGGTGGTTAGGGGCGCTGCGGGGGTTGTGTCAGTCATTGATCGTGCCTTTCGAGTGGCGTGAAGTGAGTCGAGGTGTTCGAAGTGCGTGGTGTCGGGAGCGCGTACCCCCCGGATGGAGGTCACTCGCGGGCACAGAGACAAGCTAGCGGGTGGATCGCCCGGCGTGCAACGCCTGTCGTCCAGCGTGTCGCGATATCATTGGCAGTCAGGCAACTGGAGTGCTAACAGTCGAGAGGTGGTGCACGTGGTTTCTGAACGCAGCCTCGAGGTGCTCCGCGTCATCGTGCAGGACTACGTCGCCTCCCGCGAGCCCGTCGGCTCGAAGTCGATCGTCGAGCGTCACTCATTCGGAGTCTCGGCCGCGACCATTCGCAACGACATGGCCCTGCTCGAAGAGGAAGAGCTCATCGTCGCCCCGCATACCTCGTCGGGTCGTGTGCCGACCGACAAGGGCTACCGCGTTTTTGTCGACCAACTCGCCGACCTCCGCCCGCTCAACGGCGCCCAGCGCACCGCGATCGAGACCTTCCTCGGCCAGTCGGTCGACCTCGACGACGTGCTCGCGCGTACCGTTCGATTGCTTTCGCAGCTCACGCACCAGGTCGCGCTTGTGCAGTACCCGTCGTTGTCCCGCTCGCGCGTGCGCCACATCGAGATCGTCTCGCTTGCCCCGCGCCGCCTGATGACCGTGCTCATCACCGACACCGGTCGTGTCGAGCAGCGGCTCATCGATGTGCCCACCGACGTCACCGACGACCTGCTTGGACGGTTGCGCACAAAGCTCAACGCCGCGATCGGAGGCCTTGGACTCGTGGATGCCGCGCGCGCACTTGCGGCAATACCCGAGGAGTTCGAGCCGAACGATCGCCCGATCGCCACGCACGTTGCATCCAATCTGATTGAACAGGTTGCCGAAAATCGCCAGGACCGACTTGTCATGGCGGGCACGGCTAACCTCGTACGTACCGAAGAAGACTTCTCCGGCAGCATTTACCCGGTTCTCGAGGCAATCGAGGAACAAGTGACCCTGCTGCGGTTGTTCGGTGAAGTGGAAGGTGACACACACGGTGTCGCCGTGAGCATCGGCCGGGAGAACGCAGACTTCGGTCTGAGCGAGGCATCTGTACTGACGAGTGGCTACGGCGCCTCGGGTGCCGGAGTCGCCCGGCTGGGAGTGCTCGGCCCGACTCGGATGGATTACTCGAACAACATGGCAGCGGTGCGCGCCGTCGCACGCTACCTCACACGACTTCTCGGCGACGACTGACGCTCGAGCTAAACGACGCACAACGCGGGCAACCGCGGTAAGGAATTTGAATAACGTGGCAGACCACTACGAGGTACTCGGCGTAGAGCGTACGGCGACTCCCGAAGAGATTAAGAAGGCGTACCGCCGTCTCGCGCGCGAGTTCCACCCCGACGTGAACCCGAGCGCCGACGCCTCCGACAAGTTCAAGTCGGTCACTCACGCGTACGACGTGCTGAGCGACGCGAAGCAGCGCCAGGAGTACGACAACCCGAACCAGGGTTTCCAGGGCGGTGGCTTTGGCGGCTTCGGCGACATCTTCGAGACGTTCTTCGGCGCGGCCCCGGGAGGCGGCGGCAGCGGTGCTGCCCCCCGTTCCCGCAAGGAACGCGGGGCCGACGCACTCCTTCGCGTCGAGATCGACCTCGACGAGGTTGTCTTCGGAACCAAGCGCGACCTCGAGGTTGCAACAGCGGTGCTCTGCGAGACGTGTGAGGGCAGCTGCTGTGCCCCCGGAACCCGCCCCGTCGTGTGCGACATCTGCCACGGCTCCGGCCAGATCCAGCGCGCGGTGCGCAGCCTCCTCGGCAACATCATGACCTCGAGCCCGTGTGGCACCTGCCGCGGCTACGGCACGGTCATCCCGAGCCCGTGCCCCACGTGCGCAGGCCAGGGCCGCGTTCGCGCGAGCCGCAAGATCACCGTCGACATCCCCTCCGGTGTTGACACCGGCCTGCGCCTCCAGCTTCCCGGACAGGGCGAGATCGGGCCTGCGGGCGGCGACCACGGCGACCTGTATCTCGAAATCAAGGTGCGCCACCACGACGTCTTTAGCCGCAATGGCGACGACCTGCTCGCGACGGTCGAGGTCAGCATGCCCGACGCCGTGCTCGGCACAAAGGCGAAGATCACCGGCCTCGACGGCGAGATCGAACTCGACATCAAACCCGGAACGCAGAGCGCGGAGATCCTCACCCTCACCGGTCGCGGAATCACCAAGTTGCGCGGCCAGGGCCGTGGAGATCTCAAGATCGGCGTGCAGGTCATCACCCCGACGAAGCTCAACGCGCGCGAGCAGCAGTTGCTCACCGAGTTTGCCGGCAGCTACAAGGCCAAGAAGCCGCACCTCGCGCAGTTCCAGCAGGGCCTGTTCGCGAAGCTGCGCGACCGCTTCCTGCACGTCTAGGCAGCCATGGCGCACTTCTACATCAACGAGCTTCTCGAGACCGCGGCCGTCGGCGACCGCGTTGCCATCGACGGTCGCGAGGCACGGCACGCCGTGACGGTCTCGCGGCTCGCCGTCGGCGAGAGCATCTCGATCGGCAATGGTCGCGGCCTCATCGTCTCCGGCCCCGTGGTTGTGGCCGAGCACACCGAGCTGCTCATTGAGGTCGCGACTGTCGTGACGACTGAACGCCCAACACCGGCGATCATTCTCGTGCAGGCGCTTGCCAAGGGCGACCGTGACGAGCTCGCTGTGCAGGTCGCAACAGAGCTCGGTGCCGACGCGGTGATCCCGTGGACGGCAGCCCGCTCGATCTCCCGCTGGGAGGGCTCGAAGGTTGCCAAGGGTCACGACCGCTGGGTGGCGATCACTCGTGAGGCAACAAAGCAGTCGATTCGTGGCTGGATTCCTGACGTGCTCGACCTCGTGTCAACCAACCAGCTGAGCAAACTTGCTCCGGTGACTCGGATGCTTGTGCTCGAGCCGACCGCGCAAGTCGCACTGACCGCGATCGACCTCACCGATGAAGACATCGTTCTCGTCGTCGGCCCTGAGGGCGGAATCGCGCCGCACGAACTCGATGCCCTTGTCGCGGCGGGCGCCGAACTCGTGCGCCTCGGCGACGGAGTTCTGCGCACCTCGACGGCGGGCCCCGCGGCCATCGCTGTGCTGAGCGCGAAACTGACGCGCTGGTAGACCCGAGCGATTAAGCTAGGACTATGTCCATCTTCAGCAAAATTGTCGCGCGCGAGATCCCTGCCGACATCGTTTTCGAGAGCGAGACGGTGATCGCGTTCCGCGACATCAACCCGCAGGCGCCCGTGCACCTCCTCGTTGTACCGAAGACCGATAACTACGCGAATGTTGCAGAGCTCGCCGCGGGAGACCCGGCTCTCCTCGCCGATGTCGTCGCAACGGCGTCGACGCTCGCGACCGAGCATTCCGACGGCGACTACCGCCTCGTCTTCAACACGGGGGCCGGCGCCGGCCAAACCGTATTCCACGTCCACGCGCACGTTTTGAGCGGCGCACTGCAGGAAGGCACCCTTGCCGAGTAGCGACAACAGCAACGCACCACTGGTTCCCGGTTTCGACCGGATCGACGTCGAGGTCGACGGCGTTGCAATGGTGCGACTGCTCGGCCCACAGGACCGCCTGCTTCGCACTGTTGAAAAGCAGTACCCGCTCGTTTCCGTGCACGTGCGCGGCAACAAAATCACCCTCACGGCGCCTTCGGATATCAGCGAGGCCGTCGACGAACTGCACGCCGCACGAGAACTGGTCGGAGAGCTCATTCAGATGGTACAAAACGGTCAGGATCTCGAGCCCGCCGAGGTGAACGAATCCGCGAAGATCATCCGCGAGAAATCGGGGAGCCCCGCCGAGCTACTGAGCCAGGCGATTCTCACGAGCCGCGGCAAGAGCATTCGCCCGAAGACGCTTGGTCAGAAAGAGTACGTCGACGCGATCGACCTCAACACGATTGTCTTCGGCATCGGACCTGCGGGCACCGGAAAGACGTATCTCGCGATGGCCAAGGCCGTTCAGGCCCTGCAGCGCAAGGAGGTCGAGCGCATTATCCTCACGCGCCCGGCCGTCGAGGCGGGGGAGCGACTGGGCTTTTTGCCCGGGTCGCTCACTGACAAGATCGACCCGTACCTGCGTCCGCTCTACGACGCACTCAACGAGATGATGGACCCGGAAATTGTGCCGAAGCTGCTTGCTGCGGGCACTGTCGAGGTCGCGCCGCTCGCTTACATGCGCGGTCGTACGCTCAACAACGCATTCATCATCCTCGACGAGGCGCAGAACACGTCGCCGGAGCAGATGAAGATGTTCCTCACTCGCCTCGGCTTCGGCTCGAAGATGGTGATCACCGGCGACGTCACCCAGGTCGACCTGCCCGTGGGAGCCTCGGGGCTTCAGCTCGTGACGCGCGTGCTCTCCGAGATCGACGACATCCACTTCTCGCGACTCACGAGTGCTGACGTCGTGAGGCACACGCTCGTCGGCCAGATCGTCGATGCCTACACAAAGTTTGACGCCCAGAAGCAAGCCCGAGAATACGAACGCACACCGCAGCCCAACCGGCCGCGTGGATGGAGGCGCTCATGAGCGTAGAGATCAACAACGAGTCAGCAATCCCCGTCGATGAGACCGCCCTGCAGCGCCTCGTGAGCTTCGCTCTCGACGAGATGCACGTGCACCAGGACGCCGAACTTGCCATCGTGCTCGTCGACGAGGCCGCGATGGAGCAGTTGCACGTGCAGTGGATGGACGAGCCCGGCCCCACCGACGTGCTGAGCTTCCCGATGGATGAACTGCGCCCCGGCACAGAGGAATCGATTACGCCCGCGGGTCTTCTCGGCGACATCGTGCTCTGCCCGCAGGTCGCCATCGCGCAGGCGGAGACCGCAGGCCACTCGCCGCTCGACGAGATGCTCCTGCTCACGACCCACGGGCTCCTGCACCTTCTCGGCTTCGACCACGCCGAGCCGGAAGACGAGAAGGAGATGTTCGGCATTCAGCGCGACATCCTTCTCGCTTTCCATATCGCCGAACGCGGGCGCTAACCCATGATGATTCCCGTCTTCGTCAGCGTCGCCGTACTGCTTGTGCTGTTCGGCGGCCTCCTCGCGGCGGCGGACTCTGCCCTCTCGGTGCTCAGCCGCACCGACCTCGTTGACCTCGCGTCGACGAGTCGTTTCCGTAAGTCGCTTCTCGCGATCTCCGCTGACACAAGCACGCACCTCAACGCGATCAACTTCATGCGCGTTGTGTCGGAGACGACCGCCGCCGTGCTCATCTCGCTCACCTTCGCCTACGCGATCGGCGAGTGGTGGATCGCGCTGCTGCTCTCGGCGCTCATTATGACCGCCGCGTCGTTTGTGCTCGTTGGTTCGAGCCCGCGCAGTGTCGGCCGGGCACACTCTCGCGGGATCATCTCGTTCACGGCCCCGATCGTGCGCGGCATCCGCCTCTTCCTCGGCCCCATCGCCAACGCGCTCGTCGCGATCGGCAACCGGGTTACGCCCGGTCGCCCGCGCACGGCGACCTTCTCGAGCGAAGAGCAACTGCTCAGCATGGTCGATGAGGCGACCGAGCTCGACGTGCTCGAGGAAGACGACCGCGAGCTCATCCACTCGATCTTCGCCTTCAACGACACCGTCGCTCGCGAAATTATGATCCCGCGCACCGACATGATCACCATCGAGCACGACGCAACGATCGGCACTGCGATGGGGCTGTTCCTGCGCACGGGTGTGTCGCGCCTTCCCGTGATCGGCGAGAACATCGACCAGGTGCTCGGCGTTCTTTATCTGAGGGATGTCGCGAGGCTGCACTATGAGCGTCCGCTCGGCGCCGAAGACACCACAGCCTCAGAGCTTGCGCGCCCCGCGAGCTTTGCTCCGGAGTCGCAAAAGGCCGACAGCCTGCTGCGCCAGATGCAGCTCGAGTCCAACCACCTCGCGATGGTCGTCGACGAGTACGGCGGAATCGCCGGTCTTGTCACGCTCGAAGACATCATTGAAGAACTCGTCGGTGACATCTCCGACGAGTACGACCACGACGTGCCGGAGTTCGAAGACCTCGGCGATGGCAGCTACCGGGTGAGCGCGCGCCTTCCCGTCGATGAACTTGGCGACCTGTTCGGCATCGAGCTCGACGACGACGACGTTGACTCGGTCGGCGGCCTCCTCACAAAGACCCTCGGTCGCCTCCCCGTTGCCGGGTCGGTCGCCGAAATCTCCGGCCTCATCCTTCGCGCCGAGCGCACAGAGGGTCGCCGCCGGCGACTCAGCACTGTCGTTGTCGAACGCGATCAGGCACTCATCGACGCGCAGGCGTCATTTGCAGCAACCAACGAAACGAGCACCGAATCATGACCGAACCGATCCAGTACCGCGCGGGGTTTGTGTCGTTCGTTGGCCGCCCCAACGTCGGCAAGTCGACACTCACCAACGCTCTCGTTGGAGAGAAGGTAGCGATTACCTCCTCGAAGCCGCAGACAACGCGCCGCGCCATCCGTGGTGTTGTGCATCAGGCAAACGGCCAGCTTGTGGTCGTCGACACCCCCGGAATGCACCGCCCGCGCACCCTTCTCGGTGAGCGACTCAACAGCATCGTGCAAGACACCCTCGGAGACGTCGACGTCGTCGGACTCTGCCTTCCCGCAAACGAGAAGCTCGGCCCGGGGGACAGGTTCATCAGCGAACAGCTCGACTCCTTCCCGCGCGCGAAGAAGGTCGCGATCGTCACAAAGATCGACGCAGCCTCCCGACCAGCCGTCGCCGAGCAACTGCTCGCGATCTCGGCGCTGCGCGACGACTGGGAAGCCATCATTCCCGTCTCCTCGACAAGCAACATCCAGCTCGACACGCTGACGACTCAGCTCATCCGGCTGATGCCCGTCTCCCAGGCGCTGTACCCGTCTGACGCCGTAACCGACGAGAGCCTCGAGTCGCGCATCAGCGAGCTCATTCGCGAAGCCGCGCTCGAGGGCGTGCAGGACGAACTGCCGCACTCGATCGCCATCACTCTCGACGACATGGTCGAACGCGACGACAAGGATCTCGTCGAGATCTACGCCAACCTCTTCGTCGAGCGCGACAGCCAGAAGGGCATCATCATCGGCCACAAGGGCGAACGCCTGCAGGAGGTCGGCGCCCGTGCCCGCAAGGAGATCGAAAAGCTCGTTGGCAAGCAGGTCTTCCTGTCGATGCGCGTCAAGGTCGCCAAGGAGTGGCAGCGCAACGCAAAGCAACTGGGTCGCCTCGGTTTTTAAGTCGTCCTCAAGGATGATTTATCGTGCCGATCGAGTGATTAGCGCGCTTCGGGGTCGCTTTGTCGCTCCTCGGAGACCTAGCGTGTAGATATGTTCCGCCCCCTGCGTCCGTACCAGGTCGTTCTCGACGGCGTTTTGGCGGTTGCGTACTTCCTTTGCGCGATGGCGATCCTCGAGAGCTATCAGGGTGTCGGCATTCGCGGTGCGGTGGTGATTGCCGGGTACGCGGCGGCCGTAGGCATCCGTCGCAGTTCTCCGGCGCTCGCGCTGGGCCTGGCCTGGGTGTTCTCGTTTGTGCAAATGGGCATCGGCATGTACCCGAACCTCTACAACTTCGCGACGATCATCGTCATCTACACAACGAGTGCGTACGGCGGCCGCATCCTGCGCTGGGTCGGTCTCGCCTCCGTTGGTGTCGGCTCGTTTATTGCTGCGGGCTACCTGACGCTCAGCGGCTCGGGCATGGGGGTCTCCGAAACCCTCTTCGGCCAGTACGACCTACCGCAGGTCATCCTGCAGTTCGGCCTGTTGTTTGGCGCACTTCTGACGGCACTCGGCGCCCCGTGGCTCGCCGGACTCCTCGTACGCGCCGTTGTACGCACGCGCGAAAGCAGCGCGGCGCGGGTGGTTGCCGAGCAGGACGTGATCGTCGAACAGGAGCGCAACCGCATCGCCCGCGACATGCACGACGTCGTCGCACACTCACTCGCGGTTGTTGTTGCCCAGGCCGACGGCGCCCGCTACGCGCGAGCCGCCAACCCCGAAGCCGTCGACCAGTCGCTCATCGCTATCTCGAGCACCGCGCGCGAAGCTCTCGCCGACGTGCGACTGCTGCTCGGCCAGTTGCGCTACAGCGAGGGCGACGGGCCACAGCCCGTGCTCGCCGACCTCGACCGCCTGCTCGACCAGATGCGCGCATCGGGGCTGCAGATCAGCTTCAGCGAGCAGGGCGAGAAGCACCTCTTCGGCACAGGAGCCCAACTCGCTGTTTACCGCATTGTTCAAGAAGCCCTTACCAACGCGCTGCGTCACGGCGATGCATCCAAGCCGGTTATTGTCTCGTTTGACTGGACGCCGACGACCGTCGAAGTGGCGATCGAAAACACCTCCGCGGGCGCGGTGCCGCAGGTTAGTCTCGGACACGGACTCGCCGGCATGCGCGAGCGGGCGTCACTCGTCAGCGGGTCGCTCACAGCGGGGGCCGAGGGCTCACGCTTCGTCGTATCGGCATCGATACCGACAACCACAACCAACACGGGCGCGATAGCCCTGGGAGCAATCAGATGAGTACAGCAATTCGCGTCGGACTCGTCGATGACCAGGCGCTCTTCCGCGCCGGAATTCGGATGCTCGTTTCGTCTCAGCCCGATCTCGAGTTCGTGGGGGAGGCCGGCAACGGTGTCGAAGGCATCGCCATGGCGGCCGAGAACCTGCCCGACGTGATCCTTATGGACATTCGGATGCCCGTAATGGACGGAATCGAATCCACGCGCGCGATTCTCGCCGCGGCAGAAGCTGCCGGCCGTCACGCGCCGCGCATCATCGTGCTCACCACCTTCGACCTCGACGAGGCGGCAACCCGTGCAATTCGAGGGGGAGCGAGCGGATTTCTGCTCAAGGACGCCGACCCGGAATTTCTCCTCTCCGCGATCCGAACCGTGCATGCAGGAACCGCCGTCATCGCGGCCTCCGCGACGCGTGAGCTGTTCGAACACTTCGACTCCCAGCACAGCGGGGGCGCGGAGCCGGCCTCCTTCACGAGTCTCACGTCGCGCGAGCGCGAGATCTTCCTGCTCGCGGCTCGCGGCCTGAGCAATGCGGAGATCGCGACGAGCGAGTTTCTCAGCGAGGCGACGGTCAAGACGCACATCAGTCGTGTGCTCGGCAAGCTTGGGCTGCGCGACCGTGTGCAGCTCGTGGTCTTCGCGTACGAGAATCGTCTGACCGACTGACGCGTCGCGTGCCCGGGCACGCGACTGTGGCACGGGCTGCAGCCCGTGCCACCGTCCCTTACCCGTGCCGCGAGTCATCCTCCCGATGTAGGCACTCGGTACTCGCGCCCGATTCGCGTGGCGCTCGGCTTTTCTAGCCTTGGGATATGCAAACCACACACCCCTTCGTCGCTCGCGTCGACGCCCTCAGTAAGTCCTACGGATCGGGAGCCAACACCGTCTCGGCGCTCAGCGAGGTGAGCATCGGAATTCGCTCCGGTGAGTTCACGGCAATCATGGGCCCGTCTGGCTCGGGCAAGTCGACGCTGATGCACATAATGGCGGGGCTCGACACCGTGACGAGCGGCAGCGTCTACCTCGGTGAGACCGACATCACGAGCCTCGGCGACACCGAGCTCACGATCCTGCGGCGCCGACGCGTGGGGTTTGTCTTTCAGTCGTTCAACCTCGTGCCGACGCTCAACATCGAGGGAAACATCCTTCTCCCGTTTGAGCTCGACGGTCGCCGCCCAACCTCGCAGGAGCGCGAGTGGATCGACCAGCTCATCACCTCGCTCGGGTTGCGTGAGCGCCTGACGCACCGGCCGCACGAGCTCTCCGGTGGACAGCAGCAGCGCGTCGCAATAGCGCGGGCCCTCGCGACGCGGCCCGACCTGGTCTTCGCCGACGAACCCACCGGAAACCTCGACTCGCGCACGAGCCGCGAAGTGCTCACGCTGCTGCAGACGGCCAGCCGCGAGTACGGCCAGAGCATCGCAATGGTCACGCACGACCCAATCGCGGCGTCGTACGCCGACCGCATCCTGTTTCTCGCCGACGGCCGGGTCGTTGATGACCGCGCACGCTCGACTCCGGAAGAGATCTCCAGCTTTATGCTCGGAATGGAGCGATCGGTATGAAGCTCTCAACTCTTCGCGACCACGGCGCGAGCATCCTCGTCGCGGCACTCAGCAGTGCGTTCGGCGTCGCTGTTCTTCAATTCTTCGAGGTACTCAGGCAGGTGATCCTCGGCGACGAGGTCACGGGTTCTAGTGACACGGTGGCCGCGCTGCTCGCCGTCGTCGCCTTCGTCTTTATCGCCATCGCTGTCTACGTCGGCGCCGTTGTGACCTCGAACACCTTCTCGACGATCATCGCGGGACGCACCCGCACCATCGCCCTTATGCGGCTCATCGGTTCGTCTGCCGCCGCCCAGCGCACAGCGGTCGCGCGTGAGGGCCTTCTCGTGGGAATCGCTGGCGCGCTGATCGGTGCCGTCGTCGGCACCCTCGTGACGCTCGCCACGGTCACGGCCGGCCTAGCTTTCAACGTGTTGCCAGAGCTGACCTACACCTTCTTCGACCTCACCCTTGTGCTGCCCATCGTGGGCGTTGTGCTGACGACCTGGCTCGCCTCGTGGATCGGCTCGCGCCGCGTGCTCGTTGTCTCGCCGATGCAGGCGACGGGTGCCGCGCTCGAGCACAGCCGCGAGGAGACGACCGCCTCGAAGGGACGCTCGACGATCGCCATCACGCTGTTCGTTGTTGGCATCGGCATTTTGGTGCTGGCGATCCTGCTCGGGCTGATCACGCCGATCGCGGTGCTCGTAGGAATCGTCGGCGGGCTCCTCTCCTTCACAGGCCTCGTGATGGGCGCACACCTCGTGATGCCACCAGCACTTCGACTCGCCGGGCGCCTCCTCGGACGGAGCGCACCCTCGCGCCTCGCGGCCGAGAACGCGATGCGGTACCCGGAACGTTCCTCTCGCACGACAATCGGGCTCGTCATCGGTGTCACCCTCGTCACGATGTTCGCCGTCGCGCTTCAGGGCTACCTGAACCTCATCACCGCGGCACAAGCGGCTGACCCGACGTATTACGCGGGAATCGACGAAACCCTGATCCTCACCGTCGTCGTCTTCTCCGTGCTCGTCGGCTTCAGCGCTGTGATCGCCGCGGTCGGGATGGTCAACAACCTTTCGCTCAGCGTGCTCCAGCGCACTCGAGAGCTGGGGCTGCTGCGCGCCCTCGGGTTCACGGGCAAGCAGGTGCGGGCGATGATCGTCGCGGAGAGCGCGCAACTGACACTCGCCTCCGTGCTCGTCGGCCTGGCCCTCGGAACCTTCTACGGCTGGGCGGGCGCCCAGTCCCTACTCGGCGGCATCAACGGCAGCCCCGGGTTCATCATGCCGGGCATGCCGCTGCCGTTCCTGCTCGGCGTCATCGTGCTCGCGGCCGCACTGACCTTCGGCGCCTCGCTGGGGCCGTCGCGCCGCGCGACCCGCATAGCGCCGGTGGCGGCGCTGGCGGTGGAGTAGCCGCCCGCCCCGCCCCAGTCCGGCCCGCCCCCTTCGGAAATTCAGGAATCCTGCCACCGCGCGCAGCGCGCATCCCCGGCCCGCCGCGAAAGCTCCCCGGCAGTGGTGGCAGGATTCCTGAATTTCCGAAAGGGGCACCTCGGGTAGCCTCACACCATGCCGGTCGTCGAAAGCTCAGTAGTCGTCAACGTCAGCCCCGAGGTCGCTTTTGCGGTGTCGCAGACGACGGGGGATATCCGCAAGCGCTGGGACACCTTCATCCGCGAGCAGTACTTTCTCGACGGTGCGACTCGCGCGGCGATCGACGTGCGCACGGTCACCGTCTCCAAGCGCGGCGCACACCTGACGAGCGAGTACGTGTCGTTCAACCCGCCGCGCAACGTCGGCATGCGTGTGCTCGACGGTCCGTGGTTCTTCGAGAAGCTCGCGGGCGGCTGGCGCTTCGAGAAGCACCCCGACGGCACAAAAGCGATCTGGAAGTACAACTTCACCTGCCGCCCCGCGATCATCAAGGCGCCGGCCGAGTTCATCGGAACGTGGCTGACCAAGCGCGACATCGACCGTCGCATCGCCGGATTCGCGAAGGGCTGCGAAGACCCGGTTGTGCTCAAGGCAGCGGCCGAACTTGCCACTTCGTGGTGAAGTGCGTCTAGTGCTACCCTGAAAACATGTTCGGTCTGCTCCTTCTTAGCTGCCGCGACGAGTCCTAACCTCGGGCCTCACTCGTCGCGGAGTTCTTTGTTGGCTTGACCCAAGAACTTAAAGCGAGAGACAAGAGACCATGAAGAACAACCAGTCGGCTTCTGCAATGCCGATCCACAAGTACCGTCCGTACCACGAGCAGTTCGCCGTCGACCTGCCCGACCGCACCTGGCCTACGAAGCGCATCACAGAGGCGCCGCGCTGGTGCGCGGTTGACCTCCGCGACGGAAACCAGGCTCTTATCGACCCGATGAGCCCCGAGCGCAAGCGGATTATGTTCGACCTGCTCGTGCGCATGGGCTACAAGGAGATCGAGGTTGGCTTTCCGAGCGCGAGCCAGACCGACTTCGACTTTGTGCGCAGCCTCATCGAGGAGAACGCGATTCCCGAAGACGTTACGATCCAGGTTCTGACCCAGGCCCGCGAGCACCTGATCAACCGCACCTACGAGTCGATCAAGGGTGCGAGCAAGGCGATCGTTCACCTGTACAACTCGACGAGCGTTCTGCAGCGCGACGTTGTATTCCGCACCGACCGCCAGGGCATCATCGACATCGCGCTCGAGGGCGCTCGCCTGTGCAAGGCCGCAGAGGCGACAGTCCCGGGCACCGAGGTCTTCTACGAGTACTCGCCCGAGAGCTACACCGGCACAGAGCTCGAATTCGCCCTCGAGGTCTGCAACGCCGTCATCGAGATCTTCGAGCCGACCCCCGACCGAAAGGTCATCATCAATCTCCCCGCAACCGTCGAGATGGCAACCCCGAACGTCTACGCCGATTCAATCGAGTGGATGTCGCGCCGCCTCGCTCACCGCGAGAACGTTCTGCTCTCCCTCCACCCCCACAACGACCGCGGAACCGGCATCGCAGCCGCCGAGCTCGGCTACCTCGCCGGCGCCGACCGCATCGAGGGCTGCCTCTTCGGCAATGGTGAGCGCACCGGAAACGTTGACCTGGTCGCTCTGGGCCTCAACCTGTTTACGCAGGGCATCGACCCGCAGATCGACTTCAGCGACCTCGACGAGATCAAGCGCACCGCTGAGTACTGCAACCAGTTGCCCGTTCCGGAGCGCAGCCCGTGGGCCGGTGACCTCGTCTACACGGCGTTCAGCGGATCTCACCAGGACGCGATCAAGAAGGGCTTCGAGGCCATGGAGGCCGACGCGAAGGCCCAGGGCAAGAGCGTCGACGACCTGCTGTGGGCGGTTCCCTACCTGCCGATCGACCCGAAGGATGTCGGCCGCGGCTACGAGGCGGTTGTGCGTGTCAACTCGCAGTCCGGCAAGGGCGGCGTCGCCTACCTGCTCAAGACCGACCATGCGCTTGACCTGCCGCGCAAGCTGCAGATCGAGTTCTCCGGCGTTGTGCAGGCAAAGACCGATGCCGAGGGTGGCGAGGTTACGAGCGACGCGATCTGGGACATCTTCCAGGACGAGTACCTGCCCGCTCCAGCAACGCGCCCGGAAGACAAGTGGGGACGCTTCGAGCTCACCCGCACCCGCACCTCGAGCGACCTCGGGGGAGAGGTCAGCCTCCAGATCGACCTGCGCGTCGGCGAGGAGACCGAGTCCGCGGAGGCGACAGGCAACGGCCCGATCGCTGCCTTCCTCAACATCATGAGCGAGCAGGGCATCGAGGTGAAGCTCTACGACTACGTGGAGCACGCCCTGAGCGCCGGCGGCGACGCCCTTGCTGCCGCTTACGTCGAGCTCAACGTCAACGGCAAGCGCCTGTGGGGGGTCGGCATCGATGCCGACATCTCGACGGCCTCGCTCAAGGCCGTCGTCTCGGCTGTCAATCGCGCGGTTCGCGCAGAGGCGGCCGTGCCGGAGCTCGCTGCCGTCTGATGACCCCCAGCGGGTGAAATGCCGGGTGAGGCGGCTCAAAACCGCCCACGCGACATCCATTCGCTGTTTGGATGTGACTGCACACAAGCGTTGGCTCGTCAGACGGTCTCGTGCCCCCCACAGACCGTCTGACGTGTTCCTTCCCGATTATGTCTCGGAGTGATTCGGGTTCACTCCGGTTCCCCACGGTTTGTGTGAGGTAACGGTGGGTTCCGTCCCTCGGCGGAACCCACCACCCCCAACAGGTGTCAATCCGTAGTTTTTCGGGTGAACGGCAGGGTGACGGCAGAACAAACCCCTCGAACACGGGTTAGTGGCGCCGCGACATCCGCTCTATGGTGAAAACGTATCCCTCGGATGTTGGACATTCCGCAGACCCGACTGCGTAATTGTTTTCAACGTTGCACCGCGCTTGCGCTGCTCCGTTCCCGTGGGTGTATTTCACCTGCCAGATCGGACCACCAGTGTTGACTCGGGAATTTAACGCAGAGACTGCGCGCATTGCGCGTGCCGCCCGCCAGTGGGGTTGGCCGGTCGTCGCGGGCAACGCCACGGTGTCCGAACCGCTTGCCGCCCGGTTGGAGAACTGGCTCGACGGCACGGGCAGCCTGCTTGTTGACGCGCCGCGCGGTTATGGCAAAACGACGCAGCTTCTGGCCTGGCTCACGGCGCGCGACAAGCACGACCTTGTGATCTGGATCTCGGGCAGCAGCTTTCTGACTACGTGGGAGAGTACCTGGAACACGGCGCTCGACGCGCTTCTCGATCTCGGCGAGATCACGCCGCAGACGCGTGCAGCAACCACCGACCTGCAGCACCTGTTTACGGTTCTTCAGCGCCTGCAGCGCCGCGTGATTATGGTCTTCGACGACTTCGACAGGCTCACCCCGGTGCGCGACTTCGCCGACATCGAAGAGAGCGCCGCGCACTTCCCGCTACTGCGCACGATTTTTCTGACGTCGAACCCGCTGCCGGAATCCAGTCGCGAGGCCGACCCTGCCCGGGTGACTCTCGGCCGTTCCGACCTGCGCTGGACGGCCGATTTCGCCCGCACGGTGCTCGGCCCCGACGTCGCAGGTTCACGCCTCGCGAATCGTCTCGACGAGGTTGTCGCGGCAGCCGGCGGACGCGCGAGTGCCATCCTCGACTACTTCCGAGCAGCCGGTAGCAACGTGACGATCGACCCGCTCCCCACTTTTCAGCGCGATTGGATGCTGGAGCGCGCGAACACGGCCGACCCCTCGGGCCGCGCGGCCCTCCTTCTGCTGCACCTGGCGCAGTTCATCGAGGCTCCCGTCGAGTTGATCGTCGAGCAGGGCTTTCCGGATGCCGCGTCGCTCGTCGGCGTGCTGCGAGCGGAAGGCCTCACCGCCGACGGCCGCTCGGGCTTCGGTTTCTCCAACGCCGTTGCGCTCTCCGCTGCCGATCGGGCCGCACTCGAGACTCCGTCGATGACGATGATCGGCTCCGGTTTTGCCGGGCTGCACCGCAGAACCGCGCTCGGGTTTGTGCGCCGCGGCGCACACACCCTCGCCGCGTTCCACTACGCGAGGGCGGGGGAGTTCGCGCTCGCCTCCGAACTGCTCAAGCGTCCGCTTCAGGACTACGAAGGCAACGGAGGCATCATCGCCGTGCGCGAGGCCTTCGGCGCGATGCCGATCGACAGGGTCGCCGACGATCTCGAACTGCTGGCGATCCGGGTGCTGTCGACCCACCTCGGCCCGGCACTCGATGCGCGTGCAAAGGGTGAGGCCGAGGCCCGCCTGCTCTCCGCGTCTTCCGCCGAGCTGCAGATGCTGTCCATCCGGGCGCGAACCGTTGTCGCCGGCGCCACCGTCAATACCCTCGTGCACCGTGGCCGCTCCTGGGATGCCGTCACGCGCGGTCGTGCGGCGGCTGCCGACCTCGACGGACTCGGCTGGGAGGAGCTGCGCGGCCTCGGTCGCGGCCCCGGACTTCTCTGGACCGCCCTCGCCGAGGCGGAGCTGATGTGCGCGAACGTGCGCCGTGCCGCAGACCTCGCAAGCGTCGCCCGCGAGTGGAACGGCGAGGTCGGTCACTCCTACGCGGCGATGCGCGCGTGCGCCGTCAGCGCTGCGGCCTTCGCCGTCGAGGGGAACCTCACCCGCGCAGAAGAGAGCATCGCCGAAGCGATGTTCGTCTGCGAGATGCAGGGCTGGCCGGATGCCGCCCTGCCGCCGACAATCGCCATCGCGCGCCTCGTCATCGCTGTCGCTCGCTGGGACTCCGTGCTCGCCGCCCAGGCACAACTCGACTTCCAACGACTCGCAACCCTCGATCGGGTGTGGGCGACAGCCGCGGCCGTCGCCAACTCGCTCGCGCTGCTCTGCTCGGGCAACGCAGCCGAAGCACTCGCGTCGTCCCGCGTCGCCCTCACCGACGCCGAGTCGTCAAACGCTCCGGCACTCGTGCGCCACCTCGCTGTCGTCGCTCACAGCGACGCCCTCGCTGCCGTCGGTCGCGCCGGAACCGTGCTGTCGTTCCTCGAGGGCCAGGCCGAGGCGCCCGACCACGCGTTCTGTTACGGTACCCGGCGTGCAGGCGCTGCACTCGCCATGGGGGATGCCCACCGCGCCATCCTCGTCACCGAAGAATGCGTCGAGCACTCGCACACGCATCTCACCGGAACCTTGTCATCGGTGCTCCTGCGTCGCGCTGTCGCCAAAGAGATGCTCGGACTCACCCACGCGGCCGACGCCGTCTTCTCGCAGGCCATCGCCCTTGTTGCGGCGAACCCGCGCCCGGCGGGATTCGTCAACCTCAACCCCGAGATTCTCGCGTCGCTCTGGCAGCGCCTCAACGCTTCTCACCCGCACCTGGTGGCCGCGACCTACGGGATAGCCAGAACGTGGCTCGACGCATCAGGTCGCACCTCGACGGAGTCACCCGCGGCTCCGCTCGAGGCGCTCTCGCAGCGCGAACTGCAGGTGCTCGCGCAGCTCGTCGTTCGGGCGACCTACCGCGAGGTCGGCGAGGTGCTTTATCTCTCCGAGAACACGGTCAAGACCCACGTCAGCCGCATCTACCGCAAGCTCGGCGTCTCGTCTCGGCGCGAGGCCGTCGACTCGGCGCTGCGCCTCGGCCTTGTGGATGCCGCAGGGGTCTAGCGCCGTCTTCTGAACCGCGGCACACGCGTCAGTGGTCTCTGCTCCGGCAGGGACCACCTGAAGAGCACGGCGAGCACCCGCACGCCGAATGTCACAACAACGCAGATGATCGCCGCGACAAGCACATCGACGCCGAGCGCGACGCTCGCGACGAGCGACGCTCCACCGACGAGAGCCGCGACCGCGTAGAGCGACCCGACCTGCATAATCGCGATCGGCAGGTTGAGCAGCAGATCCCTGAGAATCGAGCCGCCCACCGCCGACAACGACCCCACGAAGATCGCCGGAATGGCCGGCAGCCCCATCGCGAGCGCCTTGGTTGTGCCGATCGCCCCGAACAGCCCGATCGTGAGGGCGTCGAGCACGGTGATGAGTCCCGCGAGCCGGGAGAAGATGCGCTCGAGCAGCATTCCCAACAGTGCGGCCCCCGTCGCGACCGGCAGATACCAGTCACTCTGCAGAGCCGACGGCTGCACCCCGAGCAGGATGTCACGCAAAAGACCGCCCCCGAACCCAGTTGCGATGCCAATGATCGCGACACCCAACAGGTCCAGCCGCCGGTCACGGAACTGGGCCGCGAACATCGCCCCCTGCAGAGCGCCAATACCCACGGCCAGCAGGTCGGCCCACAGCGGAATCAGAAACGGGGTGGAGGTCACGTCCCTATTGTCCAGTGCCGCGGCCCAAGCCGCACGCGCCCGCCGTCCGCGGTCCGTCCACTGCACCGCCCCATCCTGCCCCATCCCGCCCCCACCGTTCCCAACCGCCCCATCCCGTTCCCAACCGGCCCAACCGGCCCAACCGCTCCCAACCGGTCCTACCTTTCGGAAATTCAGGAGATCGGCGCCGGGCGCACGCGTGAGCCGCGACATCCGAGGCAGTGTTCCGGGCGGCGCCCGCAGTTTTCCTGAATTTCCGAAGCGGAGCGCCTGTCGGCCGGGCGGGGATGTCGCTCTGCGGCGGATAATGGGGTTATGCCCCTGTACCGAGACGAAGCTGTGGTGTTGCGCACCCACAAGCTGGGCGAGGCAGACCGCATCGTGACGATGTTGAGCCGTTCGCACGGAAAGATTCGTGCCGTGGCGAAGGGCGTGCGGCGCACGGGCTCCAAGTTTGGCGCTCGGCTCGAGCCGTTTATGGTCGTCGACGTTCAGCTCTACGAGGGCCGGAGCCTGGACATTGTGACGCAGGCCGAGTCGCTCGGCTCCTACGGTGCCGAAATCACCGCAGACTACGGCAAGTACACGGCGGCAAACGTGATGGTCGAGACTGCCGACAAGGTCACCGATGATGACGGGTCGCTGCAGCAGTACCTTTTGCTGGTCGGTGCGCTCCGCTCGTTGTCGCGAGGCGAGCACGACTCGAGTGTGACGCTCGACTCCTACCTGCTGCGTGCGCTGTCGATCGCGGGCTGGGCACCCAGTTTTGTCGACTGCGCTGTGACGGGAGCGCCCGGTCCGCACACGGTGTTTGTTGCCCAACTCGGCGGTGTTGTGGCTGATGCTGTCGCGCCGCCCGGTTCTCCGCGACTCGATCTTGGAACGCTCGGCTTGCTCTCCGCACTCCTCAGCGGCGACTGGGATACTGTCGCGACAGCGGAGTCCCGCCACCTGAGCCAGGCGAGCGGTGTTGTCGCTGCCTACACCCAATTCCATCTCGAGCGCACCCTGCGTTCCCTGCAGCACGTGGAGCGCACAGCATGAGTGTCGGCAAGACCCACAAAGACGCGGTCGAGTTCAAACCCCTCGACTGGACCGGCATCTACCCGCCCGACTTTCAGAAGGGCGCGGTGCCCGAGCACGTGGCAATAGTTATGGACGGCAACGGGCGCTGGGCCAACGGCCGGGGCCTCACGCGGGTGGAAGGACATAAGGCCGGCGAGGCGTCGCTGCTCGACGTTGTGGCCGGCGCCATCCAAATCGGTGTAAAGCACCTCAGCGTCTACGCGTTCAGTACCGAGAACTGGAAGCGCTCGCCCGACGAGGTCAAGTTTCTGATGGGGTTCAACCGGTCGGTGCTGCACCGCCGCCGCGACCAGCTCAACGAGTGGGGTGTGCGCGTGCGCTGGGCCGGACGCAAGCCGCGCCTGTGGGCCTCGGTCATCAAGGAGCTGCAGTTCGCCGAAAAGCTCACCGCCCGCAACAACGTTCTGACTCTCACGATGTGCGTCAACTACGGCGGACGCCAGGAGATCGTGGATGCCGTGCGCTCCATCATCGACTCGGGCGATGCCGTGACGGAGAAGTCGATCCAGAAGCACCTGTACACGCCCGAACTGCCCGATGTCGACCTGTTCGTGCGGTCGTCGGGGGAACAGCGGACCAGCAACTTTATGCTCTGGCAGAGTGCATACGCCGAGATGGTTTTCCTCGACACACTGTGGCCAGACTTCACCCGCGAACAGCTCTGGGAAGCCGTCGGCCTCTACGCCTCGCGCAACCGCCGCTTCGGTGGCGCAGTGGATGCGCCGACAGCATGAGCGTGCTCGAGCGCATCCGCGAGATAGTTTTCGGACGTCGGCGCGACCGCGCTTCGGCCCAGAATGCCCTCGGCAACATCGGGCAGATCGAAGTATTCGGCGCCGTTGTGCAGCAACCCGCCTTCGGTGAGCCGCCCGCGGAGCCCATCGAGCTCGACCCCGACGAACTACCGTGGGAGCTGCGCTAGCCACTCGTCGACGGCTTTTCGGCTGGTCAGGTGCACAACCGGCAGCGTCAGCGTGGGAATCACCGGTCGCCACTTGTTACGCGTCTGCCACGCCCAGCGGACGATGCTGTCGCGCGACGCCAGCGCCCTCCACAGTGCCGGTTCGCGGTTGCCGTTCCACAGCTCTTCGCGTGTTATCGACCTTTTTATCGTGCGTTGGATGACGCGGCTCATGGTCACGCGGGTCGGAAGATCCAGCCAGACGAGTAGCTCCGCCCGCTGCTCAAGCACGGGACGCACCTGCCTGTACTGCCACTCGCTGACCCACTCGTCGGAAGCGGCGATGCGCGCAACATCCGACTCGAAGTCGTCGCGCTTGACCCAACCCGGACCGTGGTGGAGGCTGTCCAGCTCGGTGTATGGCAGGCCGGTGCGCCGAGCGATCTCCCGGCAGAGCGTCGACTTGCCGATGCCGCTCACCCCGGCAACGAGGATGCGGCGGGCTGCGGGTTGCGCGGGTTTCACACGCCCAGTCTGCGCTACCGTGCCCCCGCCCTTTCGGAAATTCAGGAGATCGGCCGCGGGCAAGTACTGCCACCCGCGCAATTGCGGGGCATCGCCGCAGCGCGGCGGCTGATCTCCTGAATTTTCGAAAGTACTACGCTGTTCGGATGTCTACAACGACTCCCATCCGCACAGGAATCATCGGCTTCGGGCTTTCCGGCCGAGTGTTCCACGCCCCGTTCATCGCAACGAACCCCGCGTTCTCGCTGGAGCTCGTCTCCACGGGCAACGCTGAGCGCGCCGCCGAGGCAACCGCTCACCACCCCGGCGTCGAGATCGTCGAGTCTGCCGAAGCGCTGCTGGCTCGCGCCGGCGACCTTGACCTCGTGATCCTCGCGTCACCCGCGCACGTGCACCTTGAGCAGGGGCTCGCTGCGCTCGAAGCCGGTGCGAACGTGGTCATCGACAAGCCGTTCGTCCCCTCGCTCGTCGACGCAAAGAAGCTCATCGCGAAGGCTGAGGAGACCGGCAAAATGCTGTCGATCTTCCAGAACCGCCGCTGGGACGGCGACTTCCTCACGCTGAAGAAGCTCATTGCCGAGGGCAAGCTTGGCGACATCCATCGCTTCGAATCGACGTTTGAGCGCTGGGGGCGCCCGCTGACCGAGCGTTGGCAAGACACCACCACGGTCGCGCAGGGCGCCGGCATCACGTTCGACCTCGGCAGCCACCTCATCGACCAGGCGCTGCAGTTGTTTGGGCCGGCGACTGTTGAGCAGGCCGAGCTGTTGAGCATCCGGCCCGGGAGTGTGAGCGATGACGATGCGTTCATCTCGCTGCTGCACACGAGCGGAGTGCGCTCGCACCTGACGATGAGCCGGGCGGCGGCGCAGAGCGGTCCGCGGTTCCGTGCGCTGGGTAACGAGAGCTCGTACCGCGTGTACGGACTCGACGGACAGGAGCCCCTGCTGCGCGACTACGTCTGGCCGGGAGCGACCGAGTACGGCGTCACGCCCGAAAGCGAGTGGGGAACGCTCGGTGTCGAGGGCTCGCTCGAGACGGTTCCGACGGAGGTGGGGGACTACCCGGCGTTCTACGCGGGCGTCGCCGACAGCATTCTCAACGGAGCACCGGCGCCGGTCGACCCGCGTGACTCGCTCGAGGTCATCCGGATCATCGAGCGCGCCCACGCGATGAGTGCCGATTCGCAGTAGTTATGCGTGGTGCGGCGTAGACACGCAATAAAGCTGCGCTGACGGGGCGGCACAAGGCAGCTCTCGCGCGTCAGAATGGGTGCATGCCTTCCGTTTCCCCGTCCCTGCGCCGCGCCCAGTCCAGTTTCGCGAGTGGGGCGGGGTTTCTCGCCGTCGCGTCGATCGGGATTCCAACCATCGAGACTGTCGCGGCCCAGAAGCACGATCTGGACTTGTGGGCCGCCGCAGATCGCGACCCGCAGGATTACGACCCGGTCGTCGAGCGCACGCGCGCGCATTACGCGACTCTCGTTGGGGTAGCGCCCGATCGGGTAGCGGCCGGCTCGCAGACCTCCGTGTTCGCCGCCCTTGTTGCAGCGGCCGTGCCCGCGGGTGCTTCCGTTCTGTGCGTGGAGGGCGACTTCAGCTCGATAATGTTCCCTTTTCTGCAGCGTGCTGGCGTCACGGTTCATACGGCGCCCCTCGACGGCTTCGCCGATGCGATTACGGATGACACGTGGCTTGTCGTCTTTTCCCTCATCCAGAGTTCGAGCGGGGTTGTGGCAGACGTTCCCGCAATCCTTGCGGCGGCTTCGGCGCATGGCGCACACACCTTCTGCGACGTCACGCAGGCCGCGGGCGTTTACCCGGTCGACGCCTCCCTTTTCGACATCACCGTGTGCCACACCTACAAGTGGTTGTGCTCGCCGCGCGGTGTCGCACTTATGACCGTTGCTCCGGCGTTTGGCGAGCTTATGACGCCGCTCAACGCCGGGTGGTACGCCGGTGACGACGTGTGGCAGTCCTGCTACGGACCCACGATGGAGCTCGCTCGCGATGCCCGGCGTTTCGACGTTTCCCCGGCCTGGCCCGCCTGGATCGGTGCAGAACCGGCTATTCGGATGTTCTCCGAGCTCGACATCAACGAGGTGTGGGCGTACACCTCCGGACTCGGCGACCTCCTCTGCGACGCCCTCGGCATTCCGCAGCAGCATCAAGCCATCGTCACCTGGGCGGACCCCGACCGCACCGACCTGGGCAAGCTCATCGCGGCGGGCATTCGCGCCTCCGGTCGGGCCGGTCGGCTGCGCGCGTCGTTCCACATCTGGAATGACGAGTCAGACATCGCCGCTGTTGTGGCGGCGCTGCGGGGGTAGGGGGTTGGGTGCGGTTGGGTGCCCGGGGCTTGGCCGTGTCGGAAATTCAGGAAACGTGACGCGTGGCACCGGGGCGACCCAGGTGCGCACTCGGGCCGCGCCCGCCGCCGACGCAGATCTCCTGAATTTCCGTTGGCAGTACCGGTACCAAGCGCGCCGGTAGGCTGGACGTCGACTCAACCGGGCACCCAGCTCGGCTGAAAACTTGGAGTACACACGTGGCAACGCCCAGCAAACTTGACGCAGTTATCAACCTCGCGAAGCGCAGAGGTTTCGTTTTCCAGTCCGGAGAAATTTACGGCGGATCGCGCTCGGCCTGGGACTACGGCCCCCTCGGCGTAGCGCTCAAGGAGAACATCAAGAAGCAGTGGTGGCAGACAATTGTTCAGGGCCGCGAGGATGTTGTCGGCCTCGACTCCGCAGTCATTTTGCCGAAGAAGGTCTGGGAAGCATCCGGCCACGTAGAGGTTTTCAGCGACCCGCTCGTTGAGTGCCTGAGCTGCCACCGTCGCTTCCGCGAGGACCACCTGCTCGAGGAGTTCGAGGAGAAGAAGGGCCGCGTTCCGGAGAACGGCATGCTCGACATCGCCTGCTCCAACTGCGGAACCCGCGGCCAGTGGACCGAACCGCGCGCCTTCAGCGGCATGCTCAAGACCTACCTCGGTCCCGTCGACGACGAGGCTGGCCTTCATTACCTGCGACCCGAGACCGCGCAGGGTATCTTCGTGAACTTCGCAAATGTTCTTGGATCCGCTCGGATGAAGCCACCCTTCGGTATCGGACAGATTGGTAAGTCGTTCCGAAACGAGATCACACCCGGTAACTTCATCTTCCGTACCCGCGAGTTCGAGCAGATGGAGATGGAGTTCTTCGTCGAGCCCGGCACAGATGAAGAGTGGCACCAGTACTGGATCGACGAGTCGATGAAGTGGTACACCGACCTCGGCATTAAGCCCGAAAACCTTCGCGAGTTCGAGCACCCGCAGGAGAAGCTCTCGCACTACTCCAAGCGCACCGTTGACCTCGAGTACCGCTTCGGTTTCTCCGGCAGCGAGTGGGGCGAGCTTATGGGTATCGCAAACCGCACCGACTTCGACCTCAAGACTCACTCGGAGAAGTCGGGCACCGACCTCTCCTACTTCGACCAGTCGAAGGACGCGCGCTGGATCCCGTACGTAATCGAACCCGCGTTCGGCCTTACCCGCGCGCTCATGGCATTTATGCTCGACGCCTACGCCGAGGATGAGGCTCCGAACGCCAAGGGCGGAGTCGACACCCGTACCGTGCTGCGTCTCGACCGTCGTCTCGCGCCCGTCAAGGTCGCGGTGCTTCCGCTGTCGCGCAACGAGCAGCTCTCGCCGCTCGCCAAGTCGGTGGCCGCCGACCTGCGCAAGCTGTGGAATGTCGACTTCGACGACGCCGGCGCCATCGGACGCCGCTACCGCCGCCAGGACGAGATCGGTACCCCGTTCTGCGTGACAATCGACTTCGATTCGCTCGATGACAACGCTGTAACAGTGCGCGAGCGCGACTCCATGGCACAGGAACGTGTGTCGCTTGACCGTCTGCGCTCCTACCTCGGAGAGCAGCTGCTCGGAGCGTAGGTTTTCGTCGCGGCTTGTGGGCGCGGCGGTGGTTGTGCTGGGTTTCCATTTCGGAAATTCAGGACTTCCGCCGCCGCGCTCGTCGTTTTCCAATGTGCGCGTGTCACGTGCTCGCGCTCGCGCGCAGTTCTCCTGAATTTCCGAAGGCCAACGCTCCTCCACAACCCCGTCCCACCCCAGTTGTGCACCTTTGCGCACACCCGCCGCCCGCCGCTCTGACCGCCGCGTAACAGTTGTGGCATGGCCGACATTGCATACCTTGTCACCCAGCTCGGCGGGTTCGCCCAGAAGCAGCAACTCGTCGCCCGGGGCGCCCGCGACCTGGACCTCACCCGAGCCGTCCGCACGGGCGAAGTCCTTCGTGCAAGGCAGGGGTGGTACACCACACACCTCACGGATGATCGCGCGGTTCGAGCAGTTCGCGTCGGCGGTCGCCTCACCGGTCTTGCCCTCATCGACTACCTCGGCGGCTGGGTCATCGACACTCCGCCGCTTCATGTCTCGATGGCGCAAAACGCGGCCCGCATGCGCACTCCGACGAACCGCTACCGCCGTTTAGTCAATCGCCGAGGTGTCGTTCTCCACTGGGATCCTCCGGACGTCTTCGCACGCGGCCTCTCCTGGTGCGTCGCCCTCCGTGACGCGCTGCGCTGCGTCATCCTCCACGAGTCCTTCGAGCAGGCGATTTCTGTTCTCGATTGGGCAATGCATAACAATCTGATGGATGACGCGGACCTCCGCTCGCTCATCAGCACCCTTCCGTTACCGCTGCAGTCAATCGCCGAGTGGGTCGATCCCGATTGCGAGTCTCTGCCCGAGAGCCTCTCGCGCACTCGGTTCCGGCTGGCGGGCCATCACGTGACCTCGCAAGTCCCGTTGGAGACCGACGAACGCATCGACCTCGTGGTCGATGGTGAGGCGGGAGTCGAAGTCGACGGCAAAAAATATCACATCAACAAGTTCTACGAGGACCGCCAAAAGGACATCACGATAACGCTCGAGGAGTATCACGCCCTCCGCCCGCCGGCCCAGTCGGTCTTCCAGCAGTGGAGCCGAGTGCAAGGCGCGGTGAACGTTGCGCTGCGCCGTCGTGGCATCCCGCCCCCTTCGAGAATTCAGGACTTCAGCACGCGCCGCCGCCGCCGCTTCCCAAAACTGTTGGAGCACCACGAGGCGCGCAGGCTCGAACTCCTGAATTTCCGAACGCGCCGGGAATAGTCGCGCTCGACACACGTTGGCTTAGAGGTGAGTACTCCTATCAAAGTTGACATCTGGTCCGACGTTCAGTGCCCCTGGTGCTACATCGGAAAGCGCAAGTTCGAAGCGGGAGCTGCCGAATTCGGTGGAGAGGTCGAAGTCGAGTACCACTCCTTCGAACTCAGCCCCGATACTCCGGTCGAGTACGAGGGCACTCCGGTTCAGTACCTGAGCGAGCGCAAGGGTATGCCGGTTGATCAGGTCGAGCAGATGCTTGAGCGCGTCACGAGCATCGCCAAGGATGTTGGACTCGACTACGACTACGACCACGTGCACCAGACCAACACGGTCATCAGCCACGAGCTCATCCACTTTGCCAAGAGCAAGGGACGCCAGCTCGAGATGAAGGAGCGCCTGCTCAAGGCCTATTTCATCGACGGCGAGCACGTCGGACGCATCCCTGACCTCGTCGCAATCGCCGTCGAGCTCGGTTACGACGAAGCCGAGGTCACGGAAGCTCTCGAGAGCCACAAGTTCCTGGCTGACGTCAAAGCCGACGTCGCGCTGGCCCAGGAGTACGGGATCCAGGGCGTTCCCTTCTTTGTCATTGATGGCAAGTACGGGGTGTCAGGCGCGCAGGAGGCGTCGGCGTTCGCTAACGTGCTCGCACAGGTCGCGAGCGAAAGAGAAGCAAACTAATGGATGCAACGAAGCCTCTGTTGATCGTAGGTTCACCCGATGCCGCCGCATGTGAGGGCGACTTTTGCGAGATTCCGGATCATCACGAGCAGGCGGTAGTAAACCGCCAGCTCGATGCCGACCTGGTCTAGTTCTTGTCGGGTGGCCGTCGTAGCGAGTCCGCCCAATACGGAAATTCAGGAGTTCTGCAGCGCTGCCGCGCCATTTTCCAGACCCTAAGCGGGTCGAGCGCGCCGGCCGTCGCCGATCTCCTGAATTTCCGAAGTGAGGTGCTGGCGCTGCGCCAACTTGCAGCGCACTCCTATGCGTGCGGCCGGGGCGCCGGCGGCGCGCATCGCCCGCGATGCCAAGTGCTCCGGCAGTGGCGTAGCTGGCTACTCGCGCGGCTGCAGCTCGTCGGTGATATCGGCGACAGTCGCGCCGTAGGCGGTGATCAGGTCATCGGCCGCGACGAACACACTCAGCCCATGCTCGCCGGCACCGAGGGAGACACGCTTGCCGACGATGCGCTCGTCGGCGAAGACGGGCCACGCCGTCGTGGAGCCCAGGGGAGTGATGGTTCCCCGCTCGTAGCCGGTGTTGGCGAGCGCGACATCGGCCGAGGGAAGCTGCAGTTTGTTGACGCCGACGATGGCGCGCAACTTCGACCAGGCAATCTGGCGGTCGCCCGGTACGAGCGCGAAGAGAAACGTGTCGTCGCTGCGTTTCACAACGAGCGATTTCACGATGTCGCCGGGCGAGATTCCAAGAATGGATGCCGCCTCCTCAAGCGAGCGAGCGTTGGTTCTTTCGACGAACTCAACATCAAGGCCACGCGCTGTGGCGTCTGCTTCGACTCGTGCTCGTCCGGTCAATGTCTCGCTCATGGGGTGCCTTTCGCTTCTCTAGCGCTATCAACTGTTCGCGGCTGCGATTGCTTCCCGGTTAGGGAATCCAGAGCGAGTTGGGCACATTGTGGTCGGCGAGCCACTTCCGTTCGCCGTGCCGCACGATGACGCCGCTCTGCTCCTCCCAAGCGGCCTGAATCTCATTTTCTCCACAGCCGAGTGCGCTCGCGAACACGGGGAAGTCGCCGACCTTTACCGTGATGAAGTACTCGTAATCCTGGCGCCCAACCCGGGCACCCTCGCCGAAGTGTTGGCCCTCGATTATGAAGTCGCCTCGCTCGCCAAACCGCGTGCGCACATAGAGATCGGGGATGCCATGGTCAGAGCTCATAGGTTCATTGTTGTCGCTCGCGGGCCGTAGCCGGTGAGCGGCAACAGTTTCTGGGACAATTGCAGAGATGTCCACAATTACCGCTGCCGCGCCCGCGTTGAAGATCGGGCCTCTGACGCTCGATGTTCCCGTGGTGCTTGCACCCATGGCAGGTATCACCAACACGGCGTTCCGCCGGTTGTGCCGCGAGTACGGCGCTGGTCTGTACGTTTCGGAAATGATCACGAGCCGCGCGCTCGTTGAACGCACTCCGGAGAGCATGCGTCTCATCCGGCACCACGAGTCGGAGACGACACGGAGCATCCAGTTGTACGGGGTCGACCCGAAGACTGTGCGCGAGGCCGTCACGATGCTCGTCGCCGAAAACCTCGCCGACCACATCGATTTGAACTTTGGATGTCCCGTTGCCAAGGTGACGCGACGTGGCGGGGGAGCGGCCCTCCCATGGAAGCTTGACCTCTTTCGTGAGATCGTCGAGAACGCTGTCGAGGCTGCCGGCGACATCCCGCTGACGATCAAGATGCGCAAGGGTATCGACGCAGATCACCTCACCTACATCGAGGCCGCAAAGGCCGCGCAGGGCGCGGGTGTCGCGAGCATCGCGCTGCACGCCCGCACGGCAGCCGAGTACTACTCGGGCACCGCCGACTGGTCGGCTATCGCGAAGCTCAAGGAAACGATCACCGATACTCCGGTACTGGGTAACGGCGACATCTGGAGCGCTGAAGACGCACTGAGGATGGTGCGCGAGACCGGGTGCGACGGGGTTGTTGTGGGTCGCGGCTGCCTCGGGCGTCCGTGGTTGTTCGGCGACCTCGCGGCAGCATTCAACGGAGAGAAGCTCAAGGCCGAGCCGACTTTGGGGTTCGTTGCACAGGCGTTCCGCAGGCATGCAGACCTGCTGACCGAGTTCTACGACGAAGAAGAACGTGCGTGCCGCGACATCCGTAAGCATGTTGCTTGGTATTTCAAGGGGTATGCGGTGGGAGGCGAGACGCGTGCGGCGCTGGCAATGTCGTCAAGCCTGCAGGAGCTCGACGACCTGCTCGCGACGCTCGACGCCGACCAGCCATATCCGGGCAAGGACGCGGAGGGCCAGCGCGGTCGCGCCGGTGCTCCCAAGAAGCCGACGCTTCCCTACGGGTGGCTCGACTCGCGCGACATCCCGGAGACCGATCGCGCAGACCTGACAGCAGCAGAGGAGCACAACAGCGGTGGTTGATGCAAACGAGTACGGCTCGGCGGACTACGAACGCTGGTACCCGGAGCACAATCACACAACGCGTCGCAGCGACTTTGCGCGTGACCGCGGAAGGCTGCTTCACTCGAGTGCCCTGAGGCGACTCGCGGCGAAAACGCAGGTGCTGAGCCCGACGGCTGGGCTCGACTTCGCGCGCAACCGGCTCACTCATTCCCTCGAGGTTGCACAGGTGGGGCGTGAGCTCGCGTCATCCCTCGGTCTGGATCCGGATGTCGTCGACACGGCCTGCCTCGCGCACGACCTCGGCCACCCGCCGTTTGGGCACAACGGAGAGCGCGCGCTCAGCGAATGGTCGCTCGACATTGGCGGCTTCGAGGGCAACGCGCAAACGCTGCGGCTGTTGACCCGAATCGAGCCGAAGGTGTTCGGCCCGGATGGCAAGAGCTACGGCCTCAACCTGACGCGTGCGAGCCTCGACGCGAGCTGCAAGTACCCGTGGCCGGAGCAGCAGGGCATCCCCGACCCGAGCGGACGAAGCAAGTTCGGCTTCTACGCCGACGATTTCCCAGTTTTCGAATGGCTGCGGCAGGGTGCGCCTGACCGACAGAAGTGTGTCGAGGCGCAGGTTATGGACCTTTCCGACGACATCGCCTACTCGGTGCACGATTTTGAGGACGCCATTGTCAGCGGATATTTGGATGTCCCAGCTCTCAGTGCGCGCGCCGATCACGATGGCCTTGTCGACTCGATGTTCGAGTGGATCGGTGGCGAGCTCGACCATGACGAGCTCATTGCCGCTTTTGACCGGCTCGACAACCTCGACTCGTGGATCGAGTCGTGGAACGGCAGCCGCATCGACCTCGCGCGGTTGAAGAACCTGACGAGCCAGCTCATCGGCCGCTTTGCGCACGAGGCCGTGCATGCGACTCGCGCTGCGTATTCGAGCGGGAGCCTGATCCGGTTCAACGCGAACGTTGTTGTTCCACGCGAGACGCAGGCGGAGATCGCCGTGCTCAAGGGCATCGTCGCCGCGAACGTGATGAAGACGAACTCGCGCAAGCCGATCTACCTTGAGCAGCGTGAGATCCTCACCGAGCTCGCCGATGCGCTGCTCGCTGACCCCTCGCAGCTCGATGCCGGATTCGGTGCGGACTGGGCCGAGGCCGAGTCCGACGCCGCACATAAGCGCGTGATTGTCGACCAGGTGGCAAGCCTCACCGACCAGTCGGCAATGGCGTGGCACTCGAGGCTCGTGCGCCGCTAGATTTCTGTGCCCCAATGTCCCCCTTTGCGCGGACAGCGGTGGACTGCACGTGATCGCTAGCTTGTAGCCAGCACTCATGGGAGCGCTTTCATCAAAGGGGATGGCATGGCAATCAAGAGATCACTCGCACTGACAATCGGTGCTGCAGCACTCACCGTTGGCATCGTGTTTGGCGGGGCGGCGCCCGCAAATGCGGCAATCCTGACGGGCAGCCTCGCGTGCCCGTCATTCAAACAGGGTCGACTCGCATTCACGACGAGCCTTCCCGGTGGAGTGACGTGGGCCAACGGCACAACGGGTGTGACGAAGCAGGTGCAGGTGAGGAACGGCGGACCCCAGGCGATCTACGCTCCGTGGTCAGGTCCGGTGTCATATTGGCTGAGCAACAACAGTGCACTTGGTAACGGAACGTTTACCGGGTTCAGCGCCAGCTGCGCATAAGGCTCAATCGCCTCGATCGTGCGACACTGCGCGATCGGGGCGGCTTTTGCGCCTCTGTTCGCGGAAAACCCGCCGCCCAGTTTTGGAAATTCAGGAGATCTGCGCCGCCAGCGGCACTGCATGCCCGTGACTACTGACAAGAAGACCAGCGGGCGTGGCAGATCTCCTGAATTTCCGTAGAGACCCCGCACCCGCCACCGCACGAGGCCCCGCACCCGCTGCCACCACCCAAGACGCCGTACGCCGCCCCACCCGGGCACCGACCGCCCCGCCAACCGTCCGGCGGTGCACAGCGGCCAGCACCGAAGGCAGCAGGCTCGTACAATCAAACCTGTGGCAGGCCTGATCAGACGAACCGACATCGACGAGGTCCGATCGCGCACCAACCTGGGCGACATCGTGAGCGACTACGTGACGCTCAAGAGCGCGGGCGTTGGGTCGATGAAGGGGCTGTGCCCGTTCCACGAGGAGCGTTCCCCGAGTTTCCACGTGCGACCGCAGGTCGGTTTCTACCACTGCTTCGGGTGTGGTGAGGGCGGCGACGTCTTTACGTTCCTGCAGAAGATGGACCACGTGAGTTTCTCCGAGGCTGTCGAACGTATGGCCGCGCGCATCGGATACGAGCTTCACTATGAGGACGGCGGCGCTGCCGTTGACCAGGGCAACCGCGCGCGCATCCTTGCGGCGAACAAGGCGGCCGAGGAGTTCTTCATCGCGCAGCTTGCGACCCCCGAGGCCGAGCCCGGCCGTGCTTTCCTCGGTCAGCGTGGCTTTGACCAGGCCGCCGCTGAGCGGTTCGGCATCGGCTTCGCGCCGCGCGGGGGAGCACTCGGTAGGGCGCTCAAGGCTAAGGGCTTCAGCGAGAATGACCTCGTCGAGGCCGGGCTGCTCGGCAAGGGCGACCGGGGCGACGTGTATGACAGGTTCCGCGGCCGACTGATCTGGCCTATTCGCGACACGACCGGGCAGACTCTGGGTTTTGGTGCGCGCAAGCTCCTCGATGACGACAATGGCCCCAAGTACCTCAACACTCCCGAGACTGTCGTTTACCACAAGAGCCAGGTGCTCTACGGGCTCGACCTCGCCAAGCGCGACATCGCCAAGGGCCGCCAGGTTGTTGTCGTCGAGGGCTACACCGACGTTATGGCGTGCCACCTCGCCGGCGTGACGACCGCCGTGGCGACCTGTGGAACGAGCTTCGGCGTCGACCACATCAAGATGATCCGCCGGGTGATGGGTGACGTGGAGAACCGCGACACGACCGGCACCGGCGAGGTCATCTTCACCTTCGACCCGGACGCCGCCGGACAGAAGGCAGCGAGCCGAGCCTTCGCCGAAGAGCAGCGCTTCGCCGCCCAGACGTTCGTCGCAGTCGCTCCGGACGGCCTCGACCCGTGCGACCTGCGCCTCAACCGCGGCGATGACGCCGTGCGCCGCCTCGTCGACACGCGCAAGCCGATGTTCGAATTTATGATCCGGCGGCAGCTCGCCGAGCACAACCTCGAGACCGTCGAGGGGCGGGTCGGCGCGCTGCGCTCTGCGGCTCCCGTTGTCGCGGGCATCCGCGACCAGGCTCTCAACATCGGCTATGTGCGCAACCTCGCCGGCTGGCTGGGCATGGACCCGGTCGAGGTCGGGCGCGCTGTCACGGCGGCGAAGACGAAGCAGCCAGCAGGCCCGACCGAGGCAACGGAAGCACCGGCAGCCCAGACCGAACGTCCGCCATCGATGACCGACCTGCGCACCGACCCGGCGACGCGGCTCGAGCGGGACGCGCTGATGGCCATCCTGCAGCACCCGACGGACGTCGGCGCGGACTACATCCGACGCGCCGCGAGCGTCGGCTTCGGCGACCAGACCCTCGCGGTTGTGCGCGACGGGATCGCGACAAGCATCGAGCACGTGGATGCGACGGACTGGCTCCAGCGCGTCTCCGACGAAGTTCCGGCGCTCTTCTCGACCCTCGTCAAGCAGCTCGGGGTTGCGCCGATACCCCAGCGCGAGGAACTTCTCGCCAGCTACTGCAAGGGCGTCGTCGCATCCCTCATCGAAAGGGACCTGCTTCGGCGCAAAAAGGATCTGATGGGTGCACTGCAGCGAACCGATGCCGCGGCCGAGCCGGAAAAGTACAAGGAGATCCAGCGAAACCTTGTGGCGAGCGAAGCAGAGCGCAGATTATTGCGCGAAGCGTGACCCAGACGCTGCATTCCTGCGTTTGAGAGCGCGAACACGGTCCGAACGTTTCGGTCTCGTAAAGAAACCCCCATTCGGGGCGTCTCGTGTGGAACGGTCCCAGCCTTCGTGTTATTACTTGTCACACAGCAATGCACGGGCACGCTTTCGCGCGCGCCCGGCCGCATTCCTTGAATCCAACCAGGAAGAGGTAGACGGATATGACGTCCGCATCCACATTCAGCAAGCGCGCTCTCGGCGTTGCGGCAGCTTCGGCAGCAGCGGCACTTGTGCTCGCCGGCTGCGCGAGCACCCCGAGCGGCGGCGGCGACACCGCCGACGAGCTCATCGTTGGCACGACCGACAAGGTCACCTTCATTGACCCCGCAGGTTCGTACGACAACGGATCGTTCGCGATCATGAACCAGGTGTACCCGTTCCTGCTCAACTCGCCCGCTGGCACCTCCGATGTCGAGCCCGACATCGCGGCGTCCGCCGAGTTCACGAGCCCGACCGAGTACACGGTTGTTCTCAAGGAGGGCCTGACCTTCGCGAACGGCAACGAGCTCACCTCGAGCGACGTCAAGTTCAGCTTCGACCGCCAGCTCGCGATTGCAGACGAGAACGGCCCGTCCGTTCTGCTCTACAACCTCGACAGCGTCGCGGCCCCCGACGACACAACTGTCGTCTTTACGCTCAAGGCTGGCAACGACCAGATCTGGCCCCAGATCCTGTCGAGCCCGGCAGCACCGATCGTTGACGAAGAGGTGTTCTCCGCTGACGCGGTTACCCCCGACGCCGACATCGTTGCGGGCGAGGCTTTCGCTGGCCAGTACACGATCTCGAACTACGACTTCAACAACATTGTTGAGTTCACCGCGTTCGACGGCTACGACGGCGTTCTTGGCGCCGCAGCAACCCCGACGATCACCCTGAAGTACTACACGGAAGCTTCGAACCTGAAGCTCGCCGTGCAGGAAGGCGAGATCGACGTCGCGCACCGCAGCCTCTCGGCAACGGACATCGCTGACCTCGAGGGCAACGACGACGTTAACGTTGTTGTAGGCCCGGGTGGAGAAATCCGCTACATCGTCTTCAACTTCGACACGCAGCCCTACGGCGCAAAGTCGGACGACCCGGATGCCGCAAAGGCACTCGCGGTTCGCACGGCAGTAGCCGACCTCGTTGACCGCGAGGAGCTCTCCGAGCAGGTCTACAAGGGCACCTACCTGCCCCTGTACTCCTACGTTCCCGCAGGCCTGACCGGCGCAACCGAGGTTCTCAAGGACCTCTACGGCACCGACGGTGGACCGGACGCTGCAAAGGCAAAGGAAGCTCTCGAAGCTGCCGGTGTCGCAACGCCCGTCAAGCTCAGCCTGCAGTTCAACCCGGACCACTACGGTGAGTCGTCGGGCGAAGAGTACGCACTCATCGAGAGCCAGCTTGAGGCAGACGGTCTCTTCGACGTCGACCTCCAGTCGACCGAGTGGGTTCAGTACTCCGAGGACCGCACGGCTGACGTGTACCCGTCGTACCAGCTCGGCTGGTTCCCGGACTACTCGGATGCAGACAACTACCTGTCGCCGTTCTTCACAAAGGACAACTTCCTTGCGAACCACTACGACAACGCAGAGGTCGACTCGCTCATCAAGGCTCAGGCCGTTGAGACCGACCCCGCAACGCGTGAGGGCCAGCTTGAAGACATTCAGGCGCAGGTTGCTGCTGACCTCTCGACGATCCCGCTCCTTCAGGGCTCGCAGATTGCGGTAACCGGCACGGACATCACGGGCGCAACGCTCGACGGTTCGTTCAAGTTCCGCTACGGCACGCTCGTAAAGGGCTAGTTAGTTCCGGCTAGAGTCTTTCTAGCGAAGAGTGAGGGGGCGACCCGCTTTGGCGGGCCGCCCCCTTTCCGTTCGACTGCTACTCGCACGTTAGGTGAAAATGAGCTCCGGCACATCGCAGATTCTCACTCCACAGGGGGTGAAACCCAAGCGCTCGTTCCAGTTCCCCGGTGGAAACCTTGGGCGTTACATAGTCACAAGATTCCTTTTGATCATTCCGACGGTTTTTATCCTCGTCACGATGGTCTTCCTTTTGATGCGCACGATCGGCGACCCGATCACCGCGGCGCTCGGCGGCAGACTGACGAGAGAGGAACTGCAGGCGCGTATCCACTCGGCAGGCTACGACCGCCCCGTGCTTGTGCAGTACTTCGAGTACCTCGGCCAGGTCTTCACCGGCAACTTCGGCACGGCGATCAGCGATGGCCGACCGGTTTCCGAGCTTCTCGTGACCTACGGTGCGGCAACCCTTGAGCTCGTCTTCTACGCGCTCATCGTCGCCTTTATTGTGGGTATCCCGCTCGGTATGGCCGCGGCGTACTTCCGCGACAAGTGGCCCGATGCGTTCCTTCGCGTGTTCGCGATCCTGTGCTACGCGACACCGGTGTTTTTCGCGGGTCTCCTGCTCAAGCTCATCTTCTCGGTGTGGCTCAAAATTCTTCCGGTCTCGGGACGTGCGGGTACTCGAACGGAGCTCGCGCTCAACAAGGTCGAGGGCAAGAGCGGTATCTACCTCATCGACGCGATTCGCCTCGGCAACTGGGATGCAATCCAGGACGTCCTCGAGCACGCCGTACTTCCGGGAGTTGCGCTCGGCCTGCTGACTGCCGGCGTTTTCCTGCGTCTCGTACGCACGAACGTCATTGGCACCTTCTCCATGGATTATGTGGATGCCGCCCGCTCACGTGGCGTCAACGAGTTCCGTCTCGTTCGCAAGCACGCCTACAAGCCCGCGCTTATCCCGATCATCACGGTTATCGGCCTGCAGATCGCGCTTCTGCTCGGTGGCGCAGTTCTTACCGAGTCGACATTCGAGTGGAAGGGCCTCGGCTTCAAACTCGCCGAGTACCTCGCTGCGAGAGACTTTGTCGCTGTACAGGGAATTGTCGCCCTGCTTGCAGTGATCGTCGCGCTCTCCAACTTCATCGTCGACATCATCGCGGCGATCATCGACCCGAGGGTCAGGTACTAGACATGTCAGAAACTCGCAAGGTTCCGTTGTGGACCCGCCTGCCGATCATTCACCAGTTGCGCCAGAGCGTTGGGCTGCAACGGGGAATGCTCGTCGCGGGCCTCGTTATCACGGGTGCATTTATCCTCGTGGCGATTTTCGCGCCGCTCCTCGCGCCCTACGGCTACTCGCAGTTGCGCGACGAAGACGGCACGTTCGGAGCCCAGCTGGCGCCCGGTGGCGATCACCTTCTCGGCACAACCGTCGGCGGTTACGACGTGTTGTCACGCGTTCTGTGGGGAGCGCAGACCGCTCTCGCAGTCATGATCGTCGCAGTCATCCTGTCGATCTTCGTCGGAGTAGTGCTCGGTCTCGTCTCCGGGTACATCGGTGGCTGGCTCGACCGCGTCATTGTGGTTATTGCCGACGCCGTGTACGCGTTCCCGACACTGCTTCTCGCCATCGTCGTGGCAATTGCCATCAGCGGCGGACAATCCAACCTCTGGGGCGGAATTTTCGCGGCATCCATTTCGATCACCGTTGTGTTTATTCCGCAATATTTCCGCGTGATTCGAGCAGAAACCGTGCGCATCAAGGCGGAGGCCTACGTCGAGTCGGCAAAGGTCATTGGTTCGTCGACGGGGCGCATCATGTTCCGTCATGTGTTCCGTAACGCGACCCGCACACTACCGCTCATTTTTACCCTCAACGCGTCTGAGGCCCTGTTTACTCTCGCCGCTCTCGGGTTCCTCGGTTTTGGTATCAACCCGACGAGTGCTGCCGAGTGGGGTTACGACCTCAACAAGTCGCTTTCCGACGTCACAAGCGGCATCTGGTGGACCTCGCTGTTCCCCGGCCTCGCGATTGTGCTCGTTGTGCTCGGCATCACACTCGTGGGCGAGAGCCTCAACGACCTCGCCGATCCGCGTCTTCGTGCGCGCCGGCGCGCAGATGGCACACCGCCCGTCACAGCCGAGACATCTGCGGTTCCTGGCGGTAGCCTCGACGACCTTCCCCGCGTCGACGGATTGGAGGCACGCTCATGAGCATTCTCGATATCAAGAACCTCGAAGTGACGTTCGCGACAGACGGCGGCGACGTGCGTGCCGTCAACGACGTCTCACTCACGGTCAATGCTGGTGAAGTTCTCGCGATTGTCGGCGAGAGCGGCAGCGGCAAGTCGGTAACTGCTAAGTCCATCCTTGGTCTGCTTCCCGAGACCGCGACGACCCGCGGTGTTGTGATGCTCGGCGAGAACAACGTGATTGCCGTGAGCCGCGAGAAGCTTCGCGCTATTCGCGGCACCGACGTTGCGATGGTCTTTCAGGAGCCCTCAACGGCCCTCAACCCCGTTTACACGGTCGGTTGGCAGATCGCCGAGGGCATCCGCGCCCACGGAAAGTTCACAAAGAAACAGGCCCGCGCGAAGGCGATCGAGATCCTGGAGAAGGTCGGCATTCCCGACCCGAAGACCCGCGTCGACTACTATCCGCACCAGTTCTCCGGCGGGCAGAAGCAGCGCGTTGTCATCGCAATGGCACTCGTTCTCGACCCCGGTCTCATCGTCGCCGACGAGCCGACGACCGCTCTCGACGTGACGGTTCAGGCCGAGATCCTCGACCTGCTGCGCCGCGTGCGTGACGACTTCGGCACAGCGATTGTGCTGATCACCCACAACATGGGTGTTGTCGCCGACCTCGCCGACCGCGTCGCCGTGATGTACAACGGCCGCCTCGTCGAAGAGGCGCCCGTGCGCGAGCTTTTCGAGTCTCCCAAAGACGCGTACACCCAGAAGCTTCTCGCGGCTGTTCCTCGCCTCGGAACGGGCGGTGCACGGGCAGAGGCCCGCGCGTCGGCCCGCACGGGGGAGAAGGCGGCGCCCGTTGTTATCGCCGACAAGCTCGTCATCGAATACCCGGGGCGCTTCGCGCAAAAGGGTTTCCGCGCCGTCAACGAGGTCAGCTTTACGATCAGCCCGGGCGAAGTGCTCGGCCTCGTCGGCGAAAGCGGTTCGGGCAAGACGACAATCGGTCGCGCCATCGGCGGTCTCACCAAGATCACGGGCGGCTCGCTGCAGGTCCTCGGCCACGAGATGCTCGGCATCAAGGAGCGCACCTTCAAGCCGGTGCGCAGCGACATCGGCTTCGTCTTCCAGGACCCGGCGTCGAGCTTCAACCCGCTCCTGACCATCGCGCAGTGCATCGCAGAGCCGCTCATCGTTCATAAGCGGGCGGGGGATGTCGCGGCAGCACGCCCACGTGTGCTCGAGTTGCTCGAGGCAGTGCAGCTTCCCACGAGCTTCGCCGACCGTTTTCCGCACGAGTTGAGCGGTGGACAGCGCCAACGTGCCTCATTGGCCCGATCGCTCGCGCTTGAGCCTTCGCTGCTTATTGCCGACGAACCGACGAGTGCGCTCGACGTCTCGGTGCAGGCGCGTGTGCTCGAGCTCTTCACAGAGCTGCAGTCCAAGTTCGGGTTTGCTGCTCTCTTCATCAGCCACGACCTCGCCGTCGTCGACATGCTCGCCGACCGCATCGCGGTGCTGTACCACGGCGAGCTCGTCGAGGAGGGTCCGGGTTCGGACGTACTCGAGCGCCCGCAGCACCCGTACACGCAGCGCCTGCTCGCTTCGTTGCCCGTGCCGGATCCCGTTGAGCAGAAGGAACGCCGTGAGACCCTGCGCGCCTTGCGCCGCGAGCTGGGAGAGATCGAGTGAGCGAGACCGTAGAGCCAGCGATTGTGACCGGCCCCGCGACATCCGGGCCGCGTATTGCAGTGTCGGCGCGCGACCTGTCGATCCGCTACCCGTCGCGGCACCCGGAGACCAGCGTTCTGCCGGTCAACGGTATTGACTTCACCCTCAACGAGAACGAGATTCTCGCGGTTGTCGGCGAGACCGGTTCTGGCAAGAGCACGCTCGCGGCGACCGTCGCGGGCAGTGTTGGCAACGGTGAGCCCGGTATGCCGATCATCCACGGTGGGTCGCTGCGTGTGCTCGGCAAGGAGATGCGCCGCATTTCGCCGCGCACCCTCGACCGCGTGCGTTTTCGCATCGGTTACCTTCCACAGGACGCCGGCTCGCTCCTCTCGGCGCGACTGACCGTCGGCGAGAACGTCGCAATGCCGATCTTCGAGCGCGACTCGCGGTTCAACCAGGTCGACGCCGGCAAGGCCGTCGCGACGCTCATCGACTCTGTGCGCCTGCCCATGGGCATGATGAACAAGTACCCGCACGAACTCAGCCGCGGCCAGCGCCAGCGTGTTGCGATCGCCAAGGCACTCGTTCTCGAGCCGACGGTGTTCGTCGCCGATGACCCGACCTCGGGTATCGACGTGATGGTGCGCGATGCGATCCTCGAGACAATTCGTGAGTTGCAGACCGCGCACTCGTTCTCGGCGCTTGTGATCACTCCCGACCTGCGCGAGGTGCGTTTTCTGAGCAAGCGCGTTCTTGTGATGCACCGCAGCGTTGTCGTCGGTCACGGACTCATTGACGACGTGCTCGACCACCCGATCCACCCCTACGTCGAGGGCCTCGCCCAGGCGTGGAACAACGAGTCCTCGAGAGTTTGGGCAGATGTCCGCTAGCCAGCACCGCGATCTTTCTGTACCCACGAGCCCGTCCTTCGCACCGATCCCCGGGCCGATCGCCGTGCTGCCGCGCGAAAAAGACGTCTTCGTCGACGCCGTTCACGCTGCGGGCGGCACAGTCGCGCCGCTGTCGCAAGACACCCGCGGCATCGTCTGGCTCACCTACGGCAAGAGCGAAGAGCTCTCGGCCGCTCTCGACGGCAACCCGGGAATCCAGTGGGTGCAGCTTCCGTGGGCCGGCGTCGACGCGTTCGCGCCGCTGCTCGCGCACTACGCCGACCGTACCGACCTGCTCTTTACGAGCGCGAAGGGCGCCTACTCCGAGCCGGTCGCCGAGCACGCTGTCGCACTCACTCTCGCCACCCTGCGTGAACTGCCGCAGAAGGCGCATGCGACAACCTGGGCGGCAACAAGCACGGGTACCTCGCTCTACGGCCTCAACGTTGTGCTCGTCGGTGCCGGTGGCATCGGTATCGAGATCATGCGTTTGCTCGCCCCGTACCGACCGGTCATCACCGTCGTTCGTCGCTCGACGACGCCCGTCGACGGCGCGCATCACACGGTCACGGCTGCCTCGCTTGCCGAAGTGCTGCCCGCCGCAGACGTTGTTATCCTCGCCGCGGCCTCGACGAGCGACACCCGCCACCTGCTGGGAGCCGCGGAGTTCGCATCGATGAAGTCCTCCGCTGTTGTCGTCAACATCGCCCGTGGACCCCTCATCGACACCGACGCCCTCGCCACGGCTCTTGCCGACGGCCAGATCGCCAGAGCCGGCCTCGACGTCACCGACCCGGAACCGCTGCCCGACGGCCACGCGCTCTGGACCGAGCCGCGCTGCATCATCACGTCGCATTCGGCAGACACCCCGCCGATGACTGCGCCACTGCTCGCCGGTCGTATCTCGCGCAATGTCGCGGCGTTTCTCGCGGGTGGCGACTTCACCGGCATCGTCGACCCCCGCGCGGGTTATTGATGTCGCGCTGGCTCGTCGGCGCCTATACGGCCGACATGGATGGCGCGGCCACGGGCATTGCGATCCTCGAGTCGCGCGCTGACGGCTCGCTCCAGCCCGCGGGGCTCGCGGTCGCGGCGGAGTCGCCGTCGTTTGTGCTGGCTGACGGGGGCGCCGTTTACGCAGTCGCCGAGGGCACGGGCGAGGTTGTCGCTTACACACGCTCGGCAGACGGCCTCGTGGAGACGGGCAGGGCCAGTGCTGGCGGGGAGGCCCCGTGTCACATCGGCCTCTACGGTTCAACGCTCATCGTGTCGAACTACGTGACGGGCACCCTCGGGGTGCTCAGCACCGAGCCGCTTGCGCTTGTGCAGGTGCTCGACGCCGCGGGCAGCGGCCCGCGCGAGGAGCAGGACGGCCCGCACGCGCACAGCACGGTGTTCATCAGGAGCGGCCTGCTCCCGGGTGGAGCAATCGTGAGCGCCGACCTGGGCGCCGACCGGCTCCACGTTCACACCCTCAACGGCACGGCCCTTGCGCGAACCCGCTCCGTTGAGCTGCGGGCGGGCACCGGGCCGCGCGACATTCGGCAGCTCGCATCCACCCATGTTCTCGTTCTGGGGGAGCTCAGCAACGAGCTTCTCCTGCTCAACGAGTCGCTCGAGCTGCTTGCTACGGCGGCGATCCCGGGGGCGCGTGCCGGTGACCACGCCGCGGGAATCAGCGTGCGCGGCGACCTCGTCTACGTAGCGCTGCGGGGGAGCAACCGCGTCGGAGTGCTGCGCGTCGACGGCGACACACTCGTCGCGGTGGCGGACGTTTCGAGCGAGGGCGACGGGCCACGGCACCACGTTCTCGACGGCGATGTGCTGCACGTTGCCAACCAGATGTCGTCAACCGTTGCAAGTTTTCGAATTGATGAGGCCGGAATTCCGCGGATTATCGCGGAACCGACGCCCGTAAACTCGCCAACCTACCTCGCGCGGTTTTAACTTGCCCGAACGTTTGATAAAGTAAACATCGCTGTTTCAGCAATCCTCGATAGCTCAATTGGCAGAGCAACGCACTGTTAATGCGTAGGTTCTTGGTTCGAGTCCAAGTCGAGGAGCTAGAAGGCCACAAGGGGCTCCACCCCCTGTGGCTTTCTTTTGTTTAACGCCCCCGCAGCTGCCCCGCCCGTGCGTTCCTTTCGGAAATTCAGGAGATCTGCGCCGGCGCGGCCCAACACGCCGAGGTTCTTGACCCGCGCGTGTCAGATCTCCTGAATTTCCAAACGTCTCGGCACACCAGGGCGCGTACTCCCCGGGGAGTACCCCACACACCCCGCCGGGCGGATGCCCCCCGCAACCAGCGCGGATACGATCAAGCAATGCATCACTCACGCCGGTTCACCCCTGAGAACTGGCGCGCAGCCCACGACTGGCAGGCCGCGTGGGATCCGGATGTGGCCGCGAGCCGTTTCGGCAGGCGTTCTCCGCGCTGGATGCGCGTGTGGGGCCCGGTCGCTGTGTCGTTTTTTGTGCAGGTGCCCGCGTCGATCCTCGTCTGGGATCGCGTCACCGGCGACCGCTCGCTGCGCGCCGAGGGCTGGGAGCTTGCGCTGCTGCTTGTGCTCGCCCTCGTTGGCCCGGTTGCGCTGATCTTCGCCCGGAAGTTCCCGGGGCCGGTCGTCGCGATCGTTGCCCTCGCGGCATCCATCGATTTGATTCTCGCGGGTGCCTCCGACGGCCCGCCGTACATCGCTCTCGCTTTTGCGATCGGTTCGGCGATCATTCGCGGCGCGCGGGTGTGGGCGTGGGCGTCGATTGGGGCGTCCTGGCTCGCGACGGTTGTTGTCTCGCTGCTTGTGGGGATCCCGTGGCAGCCCTGGCGGGTCATCGGCATCACGATCGGCATCCTTGTGCTTGTCGGGTTCGCCGAGGTCATCCGCACGCGCCGCGAGCAGTTCGAGCAGGTGCGCACGACGGTGATGCGGCGCAGGCAGTCCGAGGTGCAGGCGGAGCGCGTACGCATCGCGCGTGAACTGCACGACGTGCTGGCGCACTCCCTGAGCCAGATCAACGTGCAGGCGGGCGTTGGGCTGCACCTGATGGAGAAACAACCGGAGAAGGCCGCTGCGGCGCTCGCGAGCATCAAGGAGACGAGCAAGCTCGCGCTCGACGAGGTGCGCAGCGTTCTCGGGGTGCTGCGAGCCGAAGACGGTGCCGACCCGTCTGCGCCGCTTGTTCCCGAGCCCGATCTTTCGCGGATCGCCGGCCTTGTGGCAACCGTTACAGCACAGGGGGTGGATGTCGCGCTCAGCACCACTCTCGCCGCCGTACCGCAGGCGACTCAACTGGCGATCTACCGCATCGTTCAGGAGTCGCTCACGAATGTCGTGCGGCACTCACACGCGACGAAGGCGTCGGTTGTGCTGGTCGAGACCGAACGAGAATTCACTGTCACGGTGACCGACAACGGCACGGGGCCGCTCGAGCCTACCGAGGGCGGCGGAGGTCGGGGTGTGCTCGGCATGCGCGAGCGCGCCGAACTGCTCGGCGGGCACCTTGACGCACGGCCAGCTAACCCGGGCTTCCGGGTTGTGGCGAGTATTCCGAAGAAGGAGATCATCCGATGATTCGCGTTGCGATTGCCGACGACCAGCAGCTGATCCGGGGCGGTTTCCGCAGCCTGCTCGAGTCGGAGCCCGATATCGAGGTTGTGGGCGAGGCAGGAACGGGCGCGGAGGCCGTTGCGCTCGTCACGGCTCAGAAGCCTGACGTTGTGCTGATGGACATCCGGATGCCCGGTGGCGACGGACTGTGGGCGACCGAGCAGATCGCTGCGAACCCGGAACTTGTGGACACGCACATCGTCATCGTGACGACGTTTGAGATCGACGAGTATGTCGGCCAGGCAATTCGGGCGGGTGCGAGCGGGTTCCTCGTAAAGGACACCGAGCCGGTCGAGCTGATCCGTGCGGTGCGTGTTGTCGCGGGCGGAGATGCGCTCCTGAGCCCCGGTGTGACCAAACGCCTGCTCGAGCGCATCGCGGGCGACCTCAAGGATGCACCGGACACCACCCAGCTCGCCGTGCTCACCGACCGCGAGCGCGAGGTGCTTGGTCTTGTCGGCCAGGGTCTCACCAACGAGGAGATCGGGCGCGAGCTCTTCCTCAGCCCGCTCACGGCGAAGACCCACGTCTCGCGGATTATGTCCAAACTGCTCGCGCGCGACCGTGTCCAGCTCGTGGTTGTCGCGTACGAGACCGGTCTCGTGAAGGCGGGCCGTCCGTAGTAGTCGCTCGCGCACAAGTGCCTCCCGGCGGAGTATCACAGGTGTAGCCAGCGGGCAGATTCCCTTTCGACGGGGTGCGAACAGACTCGGTTTACGAGGTTCCGCCGGAACCGCAACGGAATGGATAAGCCATGCTTTCAACAGTCGCTCTCGCAGCCATAGCCACCCACGCCGGCCCATGGGCCGGTGGGTTCGGCTGGCTGTTCTTCCTCATCCCGCTCTTCTGGATCGGCCTCTTTGTGCTCATCGCGAGCGTGTTCGGCCGCCGCTGGCGTCGCCGGGCCTTCGAGCAGGGCTACGGCCCGTGGGGCCGCTCGAGCCGTGGCGCGGAGTCCACGCTCGCCGAGCGCTTCGCTCAGGGTGACATCGAGGAGGTCGAGTACCGCGCTCGTCTCGAGGTTCTGCGCGCAAACTCCGGCCACACGGCGCAGTAATTCCCGCGCTAGTCTCTCTCTTGGCTCGATAACGGGCCAAGAGGGAGACGTTTGTGAACAGCTGGATCGATGAGAACTCGATGTTCTTGCTCATCGTGCTTGCATCAGCCGGGGCTGTTCTCCTGCTCCTCGCGCTGGTCTTTTTTATCTTCTGGCGCTTCGCCAGCCGCCGCCGCTCGAAGGAACACGACCTCCGCGTCGAGTCCGAGCGCGAGCGCATCGACCTCGAACTCTCGCTCGCCGAGCAGACCGGTCGCCTCCGCATCATCCGCGAGCTTCATGAGGTCGCCGTGCACGACATGTCCGTGCTCATCAGCCAGGCCGACGGCGCGCGCTACGCGGGCGAGGCCGATCCATCCGTCGCCCTGCGCGCGACAACAGTCATTGGTGAGGCAGCGCGCAGCACCCTCGCCGACCTGCGTCGCGTGATGTCCCTCGTGCGCGAGGGTGAGGCTGCCGTCGAGACCCAGCCCGAGCTCAAGAGCGCGCGCGACCTGTTCCGCGTGATGCGCGAGGCCGGTCTCGACATCGATTTCACCGAGACGGGCAAGAAGTTCCAGCTCAAGCCCGGTGCAGAACTTGCCGTCTACCGCATTCTGCAGGAGTCGCTCGCTAACGCTCTCACCCACGGCGGAGAGGGCACGTCTGTTTCCGTTGTCTTCACCTGGACCGATGACGGCTTCCAGGTCAAGATCGACGACGACGGCGCCCGCAACGAGGTGCGCCGCGCCGGTGGCGATCCGAACGAGGAGGCCCGCGCTCGTGCCTACGACATCAACGAAGACCTGCACGCCCTCACCGACGTCGTTCACGGCGCCGGCATGACCGAGATGCGCGAACGCACCGAGCTGTTCGGCGGTGTGTTCAGCGCCATTCCCGTTCCCGGTGTCGGCTTCTCGATCACCGCCTCGTTCCCGACCCTGCGCTACCACAACGGCATCCACGGCGTGAACCTGGAGTCGTGATGGCCCGCGCCGTACCAAAAATCCGCGTTCTCATCGCCGACGACCAGCCCCTCCAGCGCCAGGGTTTCCGGCTTGTGCTCGAGTCGCAGCCCGACATCGAGATCGTCGGCGAGGCCGGCGATGGCGCGCAGACTCTCGCGCAGGTTCGTCGCACCCAGACCGACGTGATTTTGATGGACATTCGGATGCCGCGGGTCAACGGTCTCGTCGCAGCCAAACGCATCACTGCCGATGCCCAGGTGCGTTCACTCGGAGCCCCGCCGCGAATTGTGCTTGTAACGGCCCTCGACCTCGACGACCACATTCCGGCGGCCGATGCGGCCGGAGCCCACACACTGCTCTACAAGGACGTGCCGCCCGAAATGCTTCTCGAGGCGATTCGCGGTGCCGCAGCGAGCAGTGGCGCAGAGTAGCCGCTCCGCGGAGGCCGCCGCCTGGCGGATGAGTCTTTCGGTCGGTCTTTCCGTTGCCGCCTACGGCATCTCGTTCGGTGCGCTCTCCGTTGCCGCCGGTCTCGACGTCTGGCAGACATCGGTGCTCTCGCTTCTGATGTTCTCCGGTGGCTCGCAATTCGCACTCATCGGTGTGCTCGCCGGCGGGGGAGTGGCGGTCGGCCCCTCGGCGATTGCGGCCGCAACCCTGCTCGGCGCCCGCAACACGCTGTATGCGATTCGGATGTCGCCCATCATCGGTCCCGGATTTCTCAAGCGCGTCGCCGCAGGTCAGCTCACTATTGACGAGTCAACGGCCGTCGCGACGGCGCAGACAACGCTGCGCGCGCAGCGCATCGGCTTCTGGGCGACCGGGCTCATCATCTTCGTCGGCTGGAACCTCACAACCCTCCTCGGCGCTCTCGTCGGCGACCTCTTGGGTGACGTGCGCCAGTACGGGCTCGACGCGGCTGCGGCGGCTGCCTTCCTCGGGCTGCTCTGGCCCCGTCTGAAGGAGCTTCAGCCGATAGTTGTAGCGATCGGCGCTGCGGTTGTCGCGACGGTGCTCACACCGTGGCTCCCGCCGGGGCTGCCGATCCTCGCCGCCGCACTCGTGGCGATCATCGTCGGAGCCTTCAACTGGTTCGGGAGGCGCCCGTGAACCTGTGGACGATCATCCTGCTCGCGGCCATAGCGGTCGCGGCGCTCAAGCTGCTCGGCTACCTTGTGCCGCAGCGTCTCATCGACAAGCCGACCCCGGCGCGCATCCTCACCCTGCTGACCGTTGCGCTGCTCGCGGCGCTCATCGCCGTGCAGACGCTGGCCTCGGGGCAGAGCATTGTGGTCGATGCGCGGTTGCCCGCCCTCGTTGTCGCGGCGGCACTCTTTGCCGTGCGCGTGCCGTTCATCCTGGTGCTCGTGGCGGCTGCCGTGACGGCTGCGCTGCTGCGCCTGTTCGGCCTCGCCGCCTAAACAGCGTTCCGTGCCCGGGCACCGGACGCTGGCCCGGGTTGCAACCCGTGCCACGGTGCGGTGCCCGGGCAGCGAACGACTCGCGCCGCGCTACCCCTCGAGGTCGTCGACGCCGGGCATCCAGGTTTTGCCGGGCCCGCCCCAGCCAGACTTCTTGATCGACCGAGCGACTGCCTTCGCGTGCAGGTGCTCGAGGCGGTCGGCGTAGAGAATGCCGTCGAGGTGGTCGTACTCGTGCTGGAAGATGCGCGCGAGCCAGCCGGTTGCGTCGATCTCAAAGGGCTCCTGGGCAAGGTTCACGGCGCTGAGCACTGCTCGGTCTGAGCGTCGAAGCGGTGCGCGGTCACCCGGAATGGAGAGACATCCTTCGGATTCTTCTTCTTCGTCTGCAGCGCCAATCGGTGTCGGCGAGATCAAGAGGGAGGGGTTGATCGCGACGCCGCGCCAGAGCACGTCGTCATCGTCGACCCAGTTGTAGACGAAGAGCCTGAGGCCCACTCCGACCTGAGGAGCGGCGAGCCCGACCCCGGGCGCCTCCGTCATCGTGTCGAACATGTGGGCGACGAGCGTTTCAAGCTCTGCGTCGAAGACTGTGACGGGTGCGGCGCTCGTGTGAAGGACGGGTGCGCCAGTGATCTGAATCGGAAGTACGGCCATTCTCCAAGAATATCGGGGCGGCACCCGGTAGATTCGACGGGTGCTGCCTGATATCACCCCCGTGCTCGAGGGATACAGTCTTTCCCCCGGCGAGTACATCGGAATCCCCATTGCCCTCGTGGGCGCAGTTCTGTTGTCCCTCGGCGCGCATTTTCAACACAAGGGTGTCGTCAAGGTCGAGGCGAAGTCGGGTGCCGAGCAGTCGAGCGGCCTGAACCTCAAGCAGCTTCTCGCGCTTGCCGCTCGCCCCTCGTGGTTGATCGGAACAATTCTTCTCGGTGTCGCTGTGCTGTTCCAGCTCACGAGCCTCAACTTCTCGCCGCTCACCGTCGTTCAGCCGCTTGGTGCCGTTGGGCTGGTTGTTACGGCGATCCTGACCTCGCGAACGAGCGGCGTAAAGCTCGACGCGATCAGCAAGCGCGCCATCGCCTTCTGCATCGGCGGAGTCGCGCTCTTTGTGACGATCGCGTCGATGACCACAAAGTCACCGCCCATCACCGAGGTGCAGCTCACCGCGGTGCTCATCATCCTCGTTGTTGTGCTCACGCTCGCGGCTGTGCTCTTCGGTATCTTCCGCAAGCGCATGCGTGCCCTTGCCTACGTCGTCGCGGCAGGAGTTCTGTTCGGGTTCGTTGCAACCCTCGCAAAAGTCGTCATTGGTCGCATCCAAACGCTTATCGAATTGGAATTCCAGCGCGGCGGAATCGAATGGCTCACGATCGGCTGTGTCATCGGGTTGCTCGCCGCTGCGGCGCTCGGCTCGTACTTTGTGCAGTCGGCGTACTCGTCTGGTCCGCCCGACCTTGTCGTCGCGGGGCTCACCGTCATCGACCCGATCGTGGCAATCACCATCGGAATCGTTGTGCTCGGCGAGGCATCAACCGCACCCTGGTGGGCGATTGTCGCCTTCATCGTTGCGGGGGCCATTGCCGTGTACGGAGTTTTCCAACTCGCCAAGCACCACCCACAACTGCAGCACTGAGGTACCGTAGAGGCTTGCCAAACGGCCGGCCCAGATCCGCGCTCGACGCGAACAGCAAGGGAACATCACCACTTGGTTGACGCAACCACACCCACCGACGACGCGAAGCCGTTGCGCATCCTGATCGGTGCCGACACCTTCCTGCCCGAGATCAACGGCGCCGCGATCTTTGCAGCCCGGCTCGCTGCCGGCCTCGTTGTGCGTGGACACGACGTACACATTGTCGCCCCGGCGGCATCGAGCAAGCACGGCACCTGGACCGAGGTCATCGAAGGCCAGCCCATGACCGTGCACCGACTCTTCAGCATGCGCTGGTACCCGCATCCGTGGTTGCGTTTCGCGATTCCGTGGCGCATCGAACAGAACAGCGCAAGAATTTTGGATGCTGTGAAGCCCGATGTTGTGCACTTCCAGTCGCACATCATCACCGGACGTGGCCTGTCCCACCAGGCGCAGAAGCGCGGTATCCGTGTTGTCGGAACCAATCACTTTATGCCCGAGAACATGCTCGATCACGCGCACATCCCGAAGTTCCTTCACCCCTGGGCCGTCGGTCTCGCCTGGCAGGCGGCGGCGCGTTCGTTCAGCCGCGCGGAGTCCGTGACGACACCGACGCGCAAGGCCGCGGACTTCCTCGCAGAGGCCACAAAGATCAAGGGCATCATCGCGATCTCGTGCGGCATCAACATGGCCGACTACACCCCGAACTTCGAGCCGCGCACCGACAACCTCATTGTCTTCGTCGGTCGCATCACGGGCGAGAAGCAACTCGACAAGCTCGTTCGCGCATTCGCTCGCCTTGATAAGGGGTTGGATGCTCGTCTGGAGCTCGTGGGAGGTGGCGACCAGGAGCAGCAATTGCGCAACCTCGCCAACCAGCTCGGTGTTGGCGACCGGGTGAAGATCACGGGGTACGTCGAGACCTCCTATTTGCGCGAGGCCCTCACCCGCGCGACGGTGTTCGCGATGCCCTCGATCGCTGAGCTGCAAAGCATTGCGACGATGGAGGCAATGGCTTCCGGCCTGCCGGTTGTCGCAGCAAACGCGATGGCGCTTCCTCACCTCGTGCACGATGGTGACAACGGTTTCCTGTTCGAGCCGGGTAACGTCGACGACCTCGCCGCACGCCTCACCGAGGTGCTCACCCTTCCGGAAGAGGAGCTGCAGAAGCTCAAGCACTCCTCGATGAAGATCGTCGAGGCTCACGACATCGAGCGCACTCTCGACACCTTCGAGCAGCTATACCGTGGTGTACACATCACCGAGGACTCGGTCATCGAGCGCCCGCTCGGCAAGCGGGCACGCCTTCGTGCGTCGCTCAAGAAGGTGGCGGCAAGCGTCAAGCGTTCGGACGACGTCTAGGTACCTCGCTGGTTGAGTAGGCCGCCAGCGGCCGTATCGAAACCCCCAGACCCGCACCCCCACTACAGTGTGCTCATGACAAACGCTGCCGCACTCCCCACCATCAAGAGCGCCTGGGCTCGCGCGACCGGACACCTCGAGATCGACTTGCCGGTCGCATCGCTGCCGAATCTCCTTCTCGCGGCCGTCTCGCGTGCGCCTCAGTACACCATCGCTGATCTGCAGCCGAATGGTGCGACGGTGAGCACGGGGGTGTCTGCATTCTCCTGGGGCAGCAAGATCACCGTGCAGTTCAGTGCAACGAGCGAGACCACGTCGGCGCTCGACGCCCGGCTTGCGCCGCTTATTGCCACAAACGTTCTCGACTTCGGTCAGTCCAAGCGCGATCTCACGCATTTTCTGACGACCGTGGCGGCAGTCATCCCGCGCTAGTGTCTGCGACGAAGGTCGTGCCCGCTCATGTATCGTAATTCCCGGTGCTTTCGAGCTCCACGGGGCGGTAGCTCAGCTGGTTAGAGCAGCGGACTCATAATCCGTCGGTCATGGGTTCAAGTCCCATCCGCCCTACAAAGTCGCCTTCGCCGCGCCACCGGCTGGCGTACCCTGCATCATATGAACGACACTCGACCGCTGCCGAACATCGGAGCGCCGGCTACTCGAGCGCTTGCGGAGGTGGGGGTATCGAACCTGGACGATGTGGAAAGTGCTGGCCTTGACTACCTCGCGACTCTCCACGGAGTGGGACCGAAAGCCATCCGAGTCTTGAGAGCCGAGCTACAGAAGTAGGCGAAGCTCTAGGTTTCTTCGGCGCTCCACCGTGCAAGCTCGACGATAGCCGGGCGCAGCGCGAGTCCGCGCTCGGTGAGCGCGTAGGCCCGAGTGTTGTGCCGGAGCGGCAAGCGGTGCAGCACGCCGGCCGTTTCGAGTTCGCGCAAGCGGGTAGCGAGCATGTTTGTGCCCATACCGAGGTCGCGTTGCAGATCGCCGTACCGCTGTGGTCCCTCGAAAAGCCTTTCGACGATGAGAAGGGCCCACCGAGCGCCGACGATGTCGAGGGCCGCGGCCAGGTCGCTCACGTGGTCGGGTCGGCGTCTGCCTTCATCCAGAACGGCGAGTAGTGGTAGCCGTCGGGATCATCGAACTGGCGCTGGTACATAAACGGATAGTCGTCGGTGTCTCCGATCCGACCACCGGCGGCCCCAGCGCGCTCGACGAGGTCGTCGACCGCTTCGCGGCTGCCGAGGTCGAACGATACAGTGACCTTCGATGGGGTGTCCGGGCCACCGATCAACTCTTCGGTGGCGCCGACGCTCGCGTACATTTCGCGGCTGCCGAGCATCAGGTACTGCTCGGGTGCGATCGCGAAGCATGACACGTTGTGATCTGACATCTCGGCGTTGAGTGTCCAGCCGAGGGCTGTGTAGAAGGCGGTCGCGCGTTCGACGCTCTCGACTGGGCAAGTGATGAATAGGCTCATAACGTAGACGCTTCCAAAATGAAAGTGCGTTGTCAAGACTCTCGCTGTGCGGCAAAATTTGTATATGAGCGACCCGTTCACGAACCTGGCCGAGAAGACCGGCAAGACCATGCCGCAGTGGATCGACGTTGTCGCGTCGACCGGCCTCGAGAAGCACGGCGAGATTGTCGCCTTCCTCAAGGCCGAGCACGGAATCACTCACGGCTTCGCCAACGGAATCGCGTTGCAGTTCACAGCCCGCAACGAGTCCACCGACGAGGTTGATCTCCTTTCTGCGCAGTACGAGGGAGCCAAGGCGGGACTGCGTCCGATCTATGACGCGCTGACCGAAGCCGCAAACGCGTTCGGTCCCGACGTCGACGTAGTTCCGAAGAAGTCGAGCGTTTCGCTGCGTCGACACAAGCAGTTCGCGGTGATCACTGCTGCGAGCGCGAAGCGGGTGCAGCTTGGCCTCCAGTTGAATGGCGAGCCCGTGACCGAGCGGTTGGGTGCAGGCGATGCCATGTGCTCGCATCGAGTCAACCTCGCGGCCATCGCCGACGTGGACGCCGAGGTTCTCGATTGGCTCCGTCAGGCCTATGACCGAAGCTGATTGACGGTAGAAAAGCTCCATCGAGCAGCTTCAAAGAAGTCATCGCCCGCCCGAAGTTCTTACACTGGGCGCATGACTCCAGACACGTTCAGCCCCGAAGAGAACAAGGCGATGCGCGAGCGCGCCAAGGAACTCAAGGCGGCCGAGGGCAGAGAAGCCGACGCCGAAGCGCAGGTCACGGCGATTGAGATTCTTCCTGACGACGAGCGTGAACTGGCCGAACGCATCCGCGATATGGTTGTCGCCGCGGCACCGCAGCTCGACCCGAAGACCTACTACGGCTTCCCGGCCTGGGCGCGCGACGGCAAGGTCGTCTGCTTCTTCAAGCCGAAGTCAAAGTTCAAGGTGCGCTACTCGACCTTCGAGTTCGACACTGCCGCAAGTCTCGACGACGGCGCGGTGTGGGCTACGGCGTTCGCCGTACACAACGACCTGACCGACGCCGACCTGGCAATGCTGAGCGCGCTCGTGACAAAGGCCGCAGGATGAAGCGGGCGGGGGCCGTCGCGCTCCTGCTTGTCATTGGACTCGCGGGCTGCGCGACGCCAGCGCCCGTAACGACGCTCTTCGACGCGCCGCGTGACGCGTCCGATGAACTGCCGGCCGCGACATCCACTGTCGACGGATTTGATAGTGATTCGTCCCGACTGCTTTTCACCGACGTGGATGTCGCGTACTACGCCGCGCAGGGCGACGGCGATGAGGATACGGTCGTATGCCTCATTACTGTTGAAAGTACCGTTGAGGGCGACACCGCGAGCGCGGCGTGTTCCGGGCGAGTGCCGATCGAGAGCCGAAGCACCGGCGGGCTCGAGGTGAGCTTCGGTGGCGAGACCGCTCCGAGCACCGGCTGGACGAAGCGCGGCGATTTCATCTGGTCACGGGACTAGGCCCTTGAGTACATAGGGACCCGAAATGGTGCGCTATCCTCAGCTATGCGCATCCTCATTATTGTGACATTGGTTCTTTCCAGTCTCGGACTCACAGGGTGCGCGGCGGGCCAAGCATCCTCTTCTGACGACGATCAGACGGTAACCGTACGGATCACTGGAGAAGACGCAGACAAGGTGCGTATCAGAACGACGGGAGTGCCCATCGAAGAGAACGACTTCGAAGTGACCCTTCCGTATGAACTCACGTTTGAGCGAGATGGTCGCTTTGAGTTTCAGGCTCAAAACGTCGGTCTCGTCACCCAACTCGACTGTGTCGTCGTCAAGTACGGCGAGGAGTTTCAGTCCCGAAGCGGCGAGTCGCAGTACGGCGTCAGCTGCGGCGGCTAGTCAGCGCCGTGTGCCACCCTTAGGCATGCAGAGCTTCCTGAGTCGTCTTATGCCGCTTGCGATCACGCTGCGCGGTTCGAAGCGCAGGTTTTCCAGTGCTGAGTTGACGCGAAAGCGGGTCGCCTACCTGCGCGAGCATCCGTCGAAGTGGGCGCCGCCAGCGAGGTTTCACGCGCGCGAGAGCAGCGTGGGCGGGTGGCCCATCTACGAGATCGGCGACGCGGCCTGGCCGAAGGCTGCCGTCTACCTGCACGGCGGCGCGAACATCTACGAGATCGATGCGCGGCACTGGTCGATGATTGCCGAGCTGGCGGCCGCGACATCCACCCGGTTTATTGTTCCGATTTATCCGCTCGCGCCGGCGGGCACCGCGGGACCGGTGATTGACGCCGTCGCCGACCTGATGACAGCGAGCAGGGCAAGCACCGTGCTCGGGGATTCCGCGGGCGGCGGCATGGCGCTCGCGACGGCGATGGTCTTGCGCGATCGCGGCGCAGGCACGCCCAAGGTCGTGATGATCTCGCCGTCGCTCGACCTCACGCTGTCAGACCCGCGCGTTGCCGAGGTCGCGAAGAACGACCCGTGGCTCGACATCCCGGGAGCGGCGGCTGCTGCCGAGTTGTATCGCGGCAACCTGCCGCTCACCGACCCGCGCGTGAGTTCGATCTTCGGCGATCTTGAGGGGCTCGGCGAGCTCGCGATCTTTATCGGCACCCGCGACATGCTCTACAGCGACGCGCTGCGGCTGCGCGAGAAGGCCAAAAATCACGCGCTCGAATACCACGAGGTCGAGCACATGCTGCATGTGTATCCGATTCTGCCGATTCCCGAGGCGAAGGTTGCGCGCCGGCAGATCGCGGCGTTTATGACCGCCTGAGGTTCGCCAGTCCGAAGCCGCCCGGTGCGGGCAGCGCGAGGCGGATCTGCTCGTCGGTGAACATCGTGGCGGGCGCAAGGTCTTCGGGCAGCTCGTCTACGGTGCCCCACGATTCCGAGACCCCCTCGGCCAGCATCTGCACCTGGGCGGTCGCAATCAGCGGCACCTTCATCGTGAGCTCGGTGAACCGCCCGAGCAGTCGCAGCGCCCAGACCGGTGCGGGAACAATGAGCACTCGCCGCCCGACGATGCGCGCGACCCGGCGCACCGCATCACTCAACAGGAGTTCTTCGGCCCCGACGACCCTGACCGTCGACCGTGGCAGGCGCCGGTGAACCGCCGCCGCGACAACGTCAACGAGATCGCCGATCGGCACAGGGCGGATCGGCTTCTCGCGCAGTCCGACGGTCGCGAACAGGGGGAGCGTCTGCACCGTGTGGCTCAGGTGGTCGATGAGGTGGTCGCCGACCCCGTAGATCATCCCGGCCTTAAGGATCGTGTAGTCGAGCCCCGAGGCGCGGATCATCTCCTCGGCGGCCCACTTTGTGTCGTGGTAGGCCGAGCCCGAATTCGGTCGGGCGCGCAGAAAGCTCAGCATCACGATCTTTGTGACGCCAGCAGCTCGGGCAGCGGCGATGACCGCGGCTGTTCCGTCGAGGTGCACACGCGCGTAGGTCTGGTCGCCGATCTCGCGATTGATGCCTGCCGCGTGCACAACGACCTCGCAGCCGGCGAACGCCGCGGTCAGCGCTGCGACGTCGTCAACGGCGACTCCCGTGCGCCTCGAGACGATGACCGGGTCGTCGAGAACCGCCGCGACGTTACGCCCAACGAACCCTGTTCCACCGGTGATTGCGACTCTCATGGCCCCAGTCTAGGTCATGTTCAAAAATAGTTATCCCAATTCGCGAAGACCTTCGCCAGCACCACGGCGTTCGTAGGTCACGGCAATCACAAGCAGCGCGGCTCCCGCCGTCGCCAGAGTGATCCACCACGGAGTCGACGAGATGTTGCGCCCGATCTGAACGCTGAACACGAGGAGGTTCTCGATGGGCAACACGATGATTCCGAGAATGAACGGTGCCGCGAGACGACGGAGCGAGCCGATGAGAATCGCCGCGAGCGCGAGCGCGATGACCAGCACCGCGCGCCAGGTCTGCGGGTCGGTCGATGTCGCAAGCATCGACGGACCGAGCGTCACAAAGAGGCCCGGCACAAGCAGGTTCCACGAACCGGCGAAACCGGCGGGCCACGAGGCCAGCGACGGCGTAACCTCCCGAGGGCGTCGCATCGTCATCGCTCCCGCAATAAGCAGCGCGACACCGAGCGGCACGGAGAACGCTTCGACCCGCAGCCACTCACGGGTGCTCCAGGCCGCGATCGCCGCAGCCAGCGCGAGTCCGAAGGTGAACCACACCGGCGGAAGCGACCCGGCCCGCCGCACCGTCACAAGCATGAGCCCGAGCAGCGCGAGCGAGAGGGCCCAGAGCGTCAGCATCGCGATTAGTTCGACCCGCACGGCACCCACCGGCCCGACAACGAGAAAGATCAGCGCCGGCGCATAGACCCAGCGCGAGGCAGTGGATGTCGCGAGCATCCGCCCGGCAACCGCGGCGATCGCTGCAGCAACCGCGCTCAGCCCGAGCGCCGGCAGAATCGCGAACTCCGTTGCCTGCGCGGACCCGACGTGCAGCGCCTCGACGACAACGGAACCCGCGAGTGCGACGGCCACAAATAAGGTTGTGCGTCGCAGCTCGGCGAACCGCGGGGGAGCCACCCGCGCAAGCACCAGAAGCGCGACGGCGGATGCCACGAGCGCCACGAGTCGAACGATCGAGGTCTCGCCGGTCAGGTAGCTCCACAAGCTGGAGCCCGACGCGACGACGAGTCCGACGCGATACAGCCACGCAGCGGGCAGCCCGCGCGCGACACCGATGGCGCCGAGCAGTGCCGCTGCCAGTGCCGGCGGCAGGACGTACGCGTCGGTAGCCGAGACGGAGGCGATGAGCAGGCCGGTCCACAGCGCGCCCGTGAAGCTCACCGCCGCGACGATCCAGGCGTACCGGCGACCGGCGAAGAGCCCGGCGGCGACAGCGCCGAGACCGACGATGATGAGCACGGTGAGTGCGGTCGGCAGCCCGGCCGCGTCACGAACGACGGCGAGAAGCACCGCGATGGTGGCGGTGACGAGCGACGAGATCTCGATCCAGGTGCGCGCGGCGAGAGCCGCGGCATCCGAGCGTCCGAGAGAAATCAGCGCGACCTCGATGCGTGAGGTGAGGGGCAGCACAACCGCGACGATCACGGCGATGATCGGCAGCGTGATGGGCGAGGCGCTCGTTGCCAGGTAGTACGCGCCCACGCAGATGACGACAACGGCGAGTGACGGCACAAGGATCGCTGCGGCCGCTGTGCGAACGGCAGTGGTGAGTCCCGGTCGGTTGGTGAGGAGAAGCGTGAGCGCGAGGGCGAAGGTCACGGCGGTCGAGAGCCCAGTCCAGCCGCGGATGTCGTAAAGAACGGTAGCGACGCCGATGACAAAGGGTGCCGTTGTGACGAAGAGCACCGCGTACCAGTAGCGCGCCGGGATGCGCCGCACGAGGGTCGTGACTATCGCAACAGCCGAAGCGAGTGCCGAGACAACGCAGAGTGCGATGATGCTCTCTTCGCCCGCGAGCGAGATGGCCGTTCCAACGATAACGAGCGCATACGCGTAACCAACGGCGGCATGGATGGCGCGCAGCCGACTCGGAACGCACAGCGCAACGACAACGAGCGCACCGAGAACCGCGATTGACGTGGCGACGAGGGTGTCTGGTGAGACCCAGGCGAGCGCCGCGGTGAGCACAAGTGCCGCGTGGGCGCCGACGACGAGCGGTGCCCGCGCGATTGGCGGCGCCGACACCCACCGGCGGGAGGCAAGCGCGAGGCCCATCGCGAGCAGCAGGCCGCCAGCGATCTGTGTGAGGTGGTGAAGCTCAGGAAGCCTCGTGAATACACCCAGCGAAACGGCGCCGACCCAGAGCGCGACGGCGAGAGCTGCGGGTCGAGCGGGTGAGAGTCGCCAGAGCAGTGCCGACGCGAGCGCCGTCGCCGCGAGCCCCACCGCGGTCGGGAGGGTTGTATCAGTCGAGCTGACTCCCGCGACGACCGACAGGCTCGCCATCTCCGGAGCCAGCCCAGAGACCAGCAGCACCGCCCACGACCCGGTCAGTGTCGCGCGCGGTGCCCGGGCAACGGTCAGCACCGCGAGCGCGGCGGAGGCAGCTGCGGGCACAAGAGCGATGACCCACACGCTGTCGACCCAGGCGAGCGGCAGAAGCGCAGCGGCCGCCGCAGCGAAGACTCCGGCGAGAACGTTCCAGAAGGTGGTTATGCCGACGCGAGCGCTGAGCGCCGCGAGGCAGGCGAGGGCGGCGAGAATCGTCGCACTGCCCAGAATGGGGCTGCCCGCGACATCCATGCCGATCAGTGACGCGAGCTGCCCGAGCACAAAAACCACCCCAAGAATCTGCAGAACGGATGCTGTCTGCCGATCCACCGTGAGCGTGCCAGCGAATCGCGGCTCGAGCCTGTTGATCACGAGCTGCAGGCCGAGAGCCACGGAGGCGAGGCCCACGTGCCCGAGGACGCCCGTCCACACGGTTGCTCCCGCGTAGCCGACGAGCGCCGGTGCGAGGGCGAGGCCAACAAGTCCGCACCACAGCCACGTGCGCAGGCCGGTCAGTGTTGCGAGGGCGACAACGGCGGCCGACGCAACCAGGGTGCAGATGCCCGCGGTGAGCCAGACGTTGGCACTGGGGCTTGCGATCGACACAACGTCGAGCAGAACAAACACCACGGCGAGCGCGCCGACCGCTTCCGCCGAGAACCGCAGTCCGGTGCGCTGCAGCCACCAGGCGCTCGCGATAAAAACGACGGTGACACCCGCGACGACGAGGGAGCGCACGAGCTCGTCGGTGAGATCGGGGTTGAGGAAGGTGAAGACGAAGGCGGCGATGGCAACGAGGGCCGCTCCTGCGGTGGCGAGAACCGACTGCTGGCTGACCTGCGATTCGACCACCGCGGGTGGTGCGACCGGCGGTGCAGGCGTGGGTATTGCCTTAGGCACGCTGACAGGCACCACCAGCGGCAGACGGTCGATAACCTGCTGCCGCGCAAGCACGGCGTCGGCGGCGATGACCGAACTCTCCCAGAGCTCGCTGGCTACGGGGCCGCGAAGGTCTGCGTGGCACACGGTGCACACACCCGACCGGAGCGTGGAGTCACACCTCGGACATTCGGTTTTCGCGGTGAGTTTGCTTGCGACGCCTGTACTCCACAATCGTGACATGTCGCCAGCGTACGAGTGGGCCTCTGCCCGCCGCGTCGCCCCTGAGGATGACGCGGGTAATCCTTCTATGTACTTCTAGATGGTCGCGACCGACCCCGAGTCCACGCGGTAGTTCGACCCGTTGACGAAGCTCGCAAGGTCGGAGCACAGGAAGGCGATGACGGCAGCGACTTCGTCCGGCTTGCCGCGGCGACCGAGTTCCATGTACGGGCGCTCCTCTTCGAGGAAGCTCTGGATCGCGGCGTCAACACTCTCGCCGCGCTCGTCGGCGCGCTTGGACATCATCGCGTCTGTCATCGGCGTCTCGATGAAGGCGGGGGACACCGCGTTGACCAGGAGTCCCTCGGCCGCATAGCTGCGGGAGAGTCCCTTGGAGAGCGCGAGGATGCCCGCCTTCGCGGCGCAATACGGAAGTTCGTCGTCGTAGGGCTGCACGGCGTCTTCCGACGCGACGAAGACGAGCCGACCCCAGCCGCCCGACCGCAGCGCCGGGAGAAACTCGCGCACGAGTCGCACCGGGCCGAGCAGGTCGACCTCGATCGTGTCGACCCAACCGGCGTCGGGAATCTCGTGAAAGTATCCCTGCGCCCCGGTGATGCCCGCGGACTGCACGAGAATATCGATGTCACCCACCGCGCTCTCCACCCGGATACCGAGCTCGGCGAGCGAATCAACCGACGTGATGTCGGCGGCGAAGGCGAACAGCTTGCCCGGTTCGGCGTTGAGCGCGCTCGCTGCCTCCTCGAGACTCGCCTCGTCCTTGTCGGAGACGACAACCGTCGCGCCCTCGTCGAGCAGTCGCTGCGCCGTGTGCCAGCCGATGCCGGAGTCCGCGCCCGTGACGAGCGCGGACTTGTTCGCTATCCCGAGGTCCATCAGGCGGGTGTGCCCTTGGTTGCCGTGCGGTTCTCGGCCGAGACCATCCAGGCGTGCTGCTCGAGCACGGTGATGATCTGGTGCAGCAGGTCGGCGCTTGTCGGGTCTTCTTCGTCGACAGCATCGTGCACCTCGCGCATTGTGCCGACGGCGGCCTCGAGGCGCACGGTCACGAGGTCAACGGCGACCTTTGTGTCGACCTCGCCAGCCGGAAACTCGGGCAGCGTCGTCGTTGCGGCAACCGTGTCGCTGCGGCCGTCGGGCACGGCGTGCAGGGCGCGCATACGCTCGGCTACCTCGTCGCTCGAATCACGCGCGACCTCGATGATTTCGTCGAGCTGGCGGTGCAGGTCGCGAAAATTGCGGCCAACGATGTTCCAGTGAGCCTGCTTGCCCTGGCCGGCGAGCTCGATGAGGTCGACGAGCACGCTCTGCATGTTCTCGCTGAGCTCCTTCGAGGCCTTGAAACCCTTTTCGGCGTTCTGGCGCCTCGTTGTACGCGCTCCGGATCCGGCGGGGGCAGTCGTTGTGTCGGTCATGATCTTCCTTTCATCGGTTGAGCAGCTCTTCGCGCAGGTAGCGCGCGTAGCCGCCATCGGTGCGGCCAAACTGACGGCCGCTCGTACGTACTTCGAAATCGTTGCTCGCGAGCGATACGCAGTTGAGCAGCATGCAGCGCGCGACGAGGTCGACGTCTTCGTGTTCGGCGAGGGGGCCGAACCCGCGCGCCGCCTTGTACACAGAGGCGCGAATGCCGAGGTTCGCACCGTGCACGTGCCCGTTCGGCCGCCCCGGTGTGTGGCTCGCGTGCCAGGCTGCAACCTGCTCGGCACTGAGGTCGGCAAAGTCGGGCCGCACAGTGCCGATCACGAGATCCGTGCCGCCAGCCGCAAGCTCCACCTGGTCGGCGAGCCAGTTGAGGGGAACCTCCGAGTCCGCGTCGGTGTTCGCAATCCAGAGAGTGGATGTCGCGACTCGCGCCGCGCGCATAGCCGACGTCACGCCGACGGCGCGCGCCCGACCCACGTTGGCTTCCGCAACCTCGAGCACGGTCACACCGTCGAACGACCGGGCGATCTCCGCCGTCGCGTCGGTGCACCCGTCGGCGACAACCGTCACGTGCACGGGCACGGAACACAGCTCGGCCGCCGCGAGCACCGAGGCGAGGCACCGCCCGATGAGTGCCTCCTCGTTGCGCGCCGGAATAACGACGACCACCGCACGGATTCTCACAGCAGCCCCTCGCGGGCCGCGACCGAGGCCGGGTCGAGGCTGAAGACCTCGAGCAGAAAGTCATCCTCCTCGTGGCGTGCGAGTCGTGGCAGGTCGATTGCCGCGTGCACCTCGTCGCCGCTCTGCGGGTAATCCGCGACCGGGTGGCGCCAGTGGCACGCGAGCAGGGTGCCGCCGGGGCTCAGGTGGCTCCGGGCGGCGTCGAGTAGCTGTGCAAGGTCGTCGGCTGCGAGGTAGTAGCCGACCTCGCTCAGCACGATGAGGTCGAATTCTCCGTCGGGGAACTGCGCCGCGACATCCATCGTCTCGAATGTGACATTGTCGAGGCCGCGCTGCCGAGCGCTGTCGATTGCGGCGCTCGAGAGGTCGACGGCGAGCAGCGAGTCGGTGCGGGTCGCGAGGTCCGCGCTCAGTACGCCGATCGAGCAGCCGATTTCGAGCGCTCTGTCGTAACGCTCCCGCGGCAGCGACGCGACGGTGATTGCCCGCTTGCGGCGCTCGTACCAGCGGGACTCGAACTGCCACGGGTCGTCGTGCCGGTCGTAGAGCGAGTCGAAGTAGTCGACGCCGAGCGAGGTTGCGGGGCCGATGAGGTACTCGGTGTGTGTGCTGAAGTGTTCGAGAAAGTCCGGCAGTAACACGGCCTCGTCGCCCTGTGCGTCGCTGAGCGGCGACACCTGCGAGGCGTGGGCGGCGATCGCGGATGCCTTGCTGTCGCGCGCGTCAACAGACAGGGGAACGTGGATGACGCGGCTCACCGGCACGTCGGGGTGCCCGGGCGCTGCCCAATGCCACATCCAGATCGGGTATTCGAGAAGTTGCACGCCGAGGCTCGCGCACAGCTCGCCGACAATCCGGTGGTCGCGATGACCGTCGCCACGCCACGGTGCGAGCACGAGGTCGGCGCCTTCGGTGAGCTCGGCGAGCTGTTCGGCGATCTCGGCGCGGTTCTGCTCGACCTCGCCGTCGGGGTGCCAGAGCAGGCGCACGTCGGCGGCGGGAGCGAGGCGGGCGACGGCTGTCGTCACCTCGTGCGCGCGCAGCAGCGCAAGTTCGCCGGGAGTGTGCGTGGGGGAGTTGGGATGCGAGGCGGAGCCGTCGGTCACGATCACCACGCGCACATCGATGCCGCGTTCGGCGCAGGTCGCGATAAATCCACCGGCGCCCAGCGTCTCGTCGTCGGGGTGGGCGGCGACGACAACCACAAATTGCACACCGTCGAGGTCAAGTTCGGGAGTCTCGTCGAGCTCGCCGTCCCAGGCCGCAACGGGGGTGCCCGCCACGCTGGAGTCGAAGCTCACCACGGTTGGGTGCCTTCCTCGGCGAGCGCCCGGCCGAGCGAGGCGAGGTCTTTTTCGGCGTGGTGCTGGCGAATGTACAGCTGCAGGTCTGCGACGCGCTTTGCGTGCGCCTCGTCGAGTGCGAGAGGTGCTGGCCCGAGCGCGTGGGCCGCGCGAGCAAGCACGTCTTCGGCGGTGCGCGCGACTGTTGAGCGCACTCGCTTGGCGACAGTGCGCATGGGTGCGCCGTCGTCGACCAGCCGCGCTGCATCGGCGAGGGCGAGGCGCGCGCTCTCCAGTTGCTCGTCGATCGCTCCGAGGTGCATCAGAACGAAGTCGTTCGGGCGTGACCCGGCCGCCGTGAAGACGGCGCGCGCTACCCCGACGGCACCGCCGTACCAGCAGGCCGCGACACCGATCCCGCCCCAGGTAAAGCCACTGCGGGCGAGGTACCAGCCGGGCTCCCCGACGGGTACAGCCGTCACGTTCTCAAAGGTCACCGGACCACTCGGAATCTCCACCAACCCACGCGCGTGCCAGGCTCCGTCGTCGACGGTCACGCCAGCGTGGTGCAGGTCAACGGCCCACAGCCGGCCCGAGGCTGTGACGAGGGCTGAGTCGAGGCGCGAGGCGAGGGAGCACCACTGCTTGGTGCCGCTGAGTGTCCAGCCGCTCGCGGTTTCGTGTGCGACGAGCGTTGTGCCCGGCGCCTCGGAAGCGAACACGCCCCACGTGCGATCGACGTCGGCCGCGACATCCGACTCGGAGAATATTGCGAGCGCATCGAGATGTGGCTCGATGATGCGTGCTGCACCGACGTCGAGTGCCGCGACGTGCGCGAGCGCCTCCCACAGCTGTGCGGTGTTGCCGCTACCGGGAAAGACGCCCTCGCGTCCCAATTCCAGCGCCAGCCCCAATGCCGCATCCACAGACGCGACGCTGTCGTCACGCACACGATCAATAAGGCGGTTGTCGCCACCTGCCCGGGTCAGTTGCACGGCACACCTCGCTTCCGACAGCGACAGTACGCGCGACCGCGAAAACGGAACAGGGATCGACGTGCGGTTCCCAGCGTGCTAACGGCTAGGACTCAGCGATCACCAAAAAGTGCTAGCGCTCTGCCCCGAGGAACTCGGCGAGGCTCATCGGCACGCGGCCCGTCACACGCTCGATGTCGTCGCTCACCTCGGCCTGGTCGCCCGCAGCAATGGACGAGTAGGTGCTCACCCAGGCGTCGACCTGCCAGTCGGGTGCGTTGTATGAGGCGCGCGAGGCATAGGCCTCATCGAGGGTCTCGTTGACAAACCTCGTTGGTCGCCCGGTCTGCTCGGCGATGATCGCCGCGACCTCGGTGAGGGTGAGCGCTTGCGGTCCGGTGAGCGTGTAGGTCTGGTTGGCGTGGGCCTCGGGGTTCTCGAGCACTCGGATGGCGGTGCGTGCAACGTCGGCACGCGCGACTATTGCCGCGCGCCCGTCGCCGGCGGGCCCCCGCATCACGCCGTCGTCGCCGACCATTGCCGGCATAAAGTCGAGGTAGAACGCGTCGCGCAGAAACGTGAAGTTCATGCCGCTCGAGCGGATGTGCTGCTCGGTCGCGAAGTGATCGCGCGCGAGTGTGAAGGTCGCGTCGGGTGCCGCACCGTAAAAGGACGTGTAGACGATGTGCCGCACTCCGGCGGCGGCCGCCGCGTCAACGAAGGCGAGATGCTCCTCGAGGCGAGTGGCGCTCTCTGCGGCCGAGACCATAAACAACAGCTCGACGCCGTCGAGCGCCTCGGTCGGCACGCCGTAGACGGCCTTCGCAGCGACGGCCCGATCAAGCTGAGGAGCGCGGGCCAGGTCGCGCACCAGCAGGCGCAGGGGCATGCCGGTGTCTGAAAGCTCACGCGCGACGATGCCGCCGACGATGCCGGTCGAGCCGGTGATTGCTGTTGTGGGGAGCGCGGCGTTCATCGTCCTAACCTAGCCAAGTGTGGGATGAGCCGGCAGACCCAGACGTGCCTGCGCGCGACCAACAATGGAGAGAACGTCGGCTCGTGCCAACGCGACGCCCGCTGTGCCTCGCGGAATACTCGCGGTCGGTCGATATAGCCTGACAGTCAGATTCTCGCCGCGAAGCCGGGCAATAAGTTTCTCGGTGACGTCGCCGAAGTGCACGGGCAAAAACACCTCTCGCACGGCTGACAGTCGCCACCACTCGAGCCACAGCTCGGAATCACACACGACGTCAATCAGTCGATCGAGTTCGCCGTTGTACGCGCGAGGCACGCCATTCATTGGCCCCATTCCGGAACCCACGGTGATCGCAGGTCGCGCCCGAAGAACAACGCGCGGTATGGATGTCGTGAGCCCTCGCTCGCCGTCATTCGGTCGTGGCTTCCGCGTCTTTTTCCACTGTCGGGGGGCGAAGTCCATCCAGCCCTCACGCACGGAAGATTCGCCGAACTTTCCCGTGAAGACAGACATCTGCTCGGCCGTCTTTACAGTCGTGTTGTCGGCCCACCGAAGCTCCCTGCCCAAGCGCTTGAACGACTCATAGGTCGAGTTCGCAACGAACTCGTCACTCGCGCTGCCATCAGAAAACTCGAACCGCGCGCGACCGAAACCGTCGTCGAGCAGCCGCGAAGTGATGCGCGCCTTTACGGACCGATTCGGCGCGCTCTTCCACGGGCTCGTGTACTCGCAGTTGTAGTCAGCGGCGCGCACCCGATCCATCGCCCGATGAATAGCCGCGACATCCCAGCCTCTGACTTCACCGAGCCGCGAGACGAGGAGTTCAACCGCATCGGCGACGAGCGACGTGCGCGTGGCGGTAGAGAACTTGTGAAAGTCGCGTGGAACGTACATATGGCCGCACTCGAAACCCTCGAATTTCTGCTCGACCGCCGAGACCTCAAGGGCGGTGCCATCCCACGCGACACTGAACATGCGGATTTCGGTGGTTGTCGCACTGATCTTCTCCGCCGCCAGTTCAATGCTGAACCTGTCGCACACCCGGCGTGAGGTTCGAAGAAGGGAATCTTGTTCGGCAGAGTCTTCCCATTGTTCGTGCGCGAATCCCGTGGGCGGCCAGACGAAAACCGTCGTGAGGGTGGGCATGCAGCGAGCATAGGGCTACACGACGTAGCGTGGGCATCATGAAGCCAATCAAGCCCGGCCCCGGACAGGAAAGCGTCTGGGACTACCCGCGACCCCCACGCGTCGAACCGGTGACCAAGCACGTCACAATCGAAATGGATGGCGCGGTCATCGCATCAACGAACGCCGCAGTTCGTGTGCTCGAGACCAGCCACCCGCCCGTCTACTACCTGCCCCGCTCCGCCTTCGCGGACGGCGTTTTGCAGCCCGCGCCGGGCACAAGCCACTGCGAGTTCAAGGGGGAGGCGCGCTACCTCTCGGTCGGCAGTGCCGATCGCGCAGCGTGGTTCTACCCGACGCCCTCCCGTGGCTTCGAGGTGCTCGCCGATCGCGTCGCCGTCTACCCGGCCGCGATGGACCGCTGCACCGTCGGCGACGAGGTTGTCACGGCCCAGGAAGGCGACTTCTACGGCGGCTGGATAACGGCAGACATCGTCGGACCGTTCAAGGGCGCGCCCGGAACTCTGGGTTGGTAGCAGGCGCGCCAGATCACGAGAGGTGACGGCCCGTCACTACACCCGCGAGTAGCGCTTGGCAACCTCTACGTTCTGCCCCCGTTTAGGGGGTAATTTTTCTCTCAGTCAACACTTCTGAGGGAGGGAATCATGAGCACAACCATTGAGGCACCGTCTGTCAATTCCGCGGGCGACCACGGACCCCGCATCGAGTGGCAGGTTGTCGATTGCGTGCAGAACACGGTCTGGATCGGTCGTGTTCGTGGCGCTTTCGTCGGCATGGTCGAGGCACGCTGGGGCGAGGGCTACGCAGTGACAACCCGTCTCGGGCGCGGGCTGGGCACCTTCGAGACGCTGGAGCAGGCCCAGGACGCTTTTATCAAGCGCTGACGCTTTTATCAAGCGCTGACGCTTTTATTGAGCGCTGACTCGCTCATCAAGAAGTAGCGCAACCTGTCCCCGCGCCATCCATGCAATATTCGCGTGTCGAATTCGGTTACGTCAGTGACCTCGACAAGGATGGAACGCATGACTGACACCACTACCCCCGAAGCCCTGCTCGCCGTCTATCGCGAGCGCCGTGAGCTGGCGGTGGTTCAGCCCAAGGGCAACCTCGCACTCGTGAACACGCAGTGGATCGACTCGTCGCAGACGATCTGGGGTGTTCCGGGCACGTGGGCACCCGCGGAGGGCGGCCTGGCTGTCACTGCAACCGCGGAAGACGCGATCACTGTCGACGGCACACTCGTCGACGGCACGGTTACGGTTCGCGGAAAAGACAACGCTACGCCGGGCGAAATCGACTTCGGCGGAACACGCAGCGGCTTCGTCATTGCGAACGGCGACGGCGGCTACGCGCTTCGTGTGTGGGACTCGAACTCGGAAGATATCCAGAAGTTCGGTGGCATCGACGCTTTCGACTACAACCCCGAGTGGGTCATCACGGCGCAGTGGGCAGAAAACCCCGCCGGCACGACCCTCGGCTTCGAGCACCTCAAAGACAACGGCAACACAAAAGACGAGGTGATTCCCGGCTCGATCACCTTCACAAAAGACGGCGTCGACTACGACCTCGCCGCGTTCAAGGCCGGTCGCGCGTTGCAGCTCGTCTTCGCCGACGCGACCTCGGGAGACTCCACCTACTCCGTCGGACGTTTCCTGTTCCTGGCTCCGAACCCCGACGGCACTATCACTCTCGACTTCAACCGTGCCGTTCTGCCGCCCTGCGCCTTCAGCTACAACTTCAATTGCCCGATGCCGCCGAAGCAGAACCGTTTCGGTGTCGCCGTCGAGGCCGGCGAGAAGAACGTGCTGACCAAGTCGGGCGAACTGCTGCACGCGTAGCTGGGCAGCGAGGCTTTTCCACCGCCGCGGAGTACTCTGATCACACTCGACCAGTGTTGATCGGAGGCGTACGTGGCCAGTCCGTGGAACGTTGCGCCCGCCGACGAGTGGTCTGAGCTGCGTCGAGCGCACGACGCGGCGGTCGGTGATCGAGTGGATGTCGCTGGCATGCGCCGCGTCATCGCAGAGTCCTGGAACCGATCGCTCGCGCTCGACCTCGATCCCGACGGCAGCCTCGCGGCTCTCGGTTTCGCCGAAGACGATCTTCGTGAGTACCGCAACGCTCACCCGCTGTCGCTCGCCCTGCCGACCATCCACAAGCTCCTGATTCGTCACACGTTCGAGGCCGGGCTGATCGTGGCAGTAGGCGACCAGTCCGGCCGCTTGCTCTGGATCGACGGTGACCGCGACCTCCGTCGCAAAGCCGAGGACATGCTCTTCGTCGAGGGTGCCGACTGGTCCGAGGCCCGCGTCGGCACAAGCGCACCCGGCACGGCGCTCGCGCTCGACCATGGCATCCAGATTGCGGGGCCGGAGCACTTCCGCCGCATCGTGCACCCGTGGAGCTGCACCGCGGTGCCCGTGCACGATCCGGAGAGTGGGGCAGTGCTCGGCGTCATCGATGTCACCGGCGGAAGTGACGCTGTAGCACCGGCGACACTCCCGCTGCTCGAGGCCGCCGTCGCCGCGGTCGAGGCGGAACTCAAGCTGCGCAGGCTCGACGCCATCGTCAATCGGCCGAGGCGCGTCGCGCCCCCTCGCAAGCCACCCGTTCTGCGTGTGCTCGGCAGCGAAACGGGACACCTCGAGGCCGGCGGCATTACCACCGCCCTGAGTGAGCGACACGCGGAGATTCTCACGTTGCTCATTTGCCACCCCGAGGGGCTGTCGGCCGAGCGGCTCGCCGAGCTCGTCTACGAGGCACCATCGGTTGTCACGCTGCGGGCGGAGATGGTGCGGCTGCGCAAGGCGCTTCCCGCCTCGCTCGCCCCGACGTCGCGGCCGTACCGGTTGCCGCAGCGGATCGAGCTCGACGCGCAGCGGGTGCTCGCTTTCCTCGACCGCGGTGCGCATCGGGTCGCCCTCGGCGCGTACAGCGGCCCCGTACTGCCCGCCTCGATCGCTCCCGGCATCGTGGCCCTGCGCGCCGACGTCAGCGGACGCCTGCGCGACGCCCTGCTCACCGACGCGTCGGTGGAAACCCTTCTTGAGTACGCCCGAACCGACGAGGCCGCCCTCGACCTCGAAGTCTGGCGCGAGTGTCTCAGGTTGTTGCCGCCCACGTCACCGAAGCGAGCATCCATCGTCCGTCGCGTTGACAGCCTCGAAACGGAACTGCGCAACTGATCGCAACCTTTGCGCTCCTACCCTGACATCACGGCCCACCCCGGCCGCAGACAACGATGTCGAATAGGAGTTCGCTTTGACCATCTATGCAGCCCCCGGAACCCCGGACGCAAAAGTAACCTTCAAGCCGCGCTACGAGCACTGGATCGGGGGCGAGTGGGTCAAACCGGCAAAGGGCCAGTACTTCGAAGACATCTCCCCGGTCAACGGCAAACCATTCGCGGAAGTCGCTCGCGGCACCGCTGAAGACATCGATGCGGCATTGGATGCAGCGCACAAGGCCGCGCCAGCGTGGGGCAAAACGAGCTCAACTGAAAGAGCCGCCGTGCTCAACCGCATCGCCGACGTGATCGACGCGAACCTCGAACTGCTCGCGGTCGCCGAGACCTGGGACAACGGCAAGCCCGTGCGCGAGCCGCTCAACGCAGACCTTCCCCTTGCGTCAGACCACTTCCGCTACTTCGCGGCGGCGATCCGCGCCCAGGACGGCGATCACGCCGAACTCGACGGCAACACCGTGGCGTACCAGTTTCACGAGCCGCTCGGGGTTGTCGGGCAGATCATCCCGTGGAACTTCCCGATCCTGATGGCCGTGTGGAAGCTCGCGCCGGCACTTGCGGCGGGCAACGCGATAGTGCTCAAGCCCGCGGAGCAGACGCCCGTGTCGATTCTTGTGCTGATCGAACTCATCGGCGACATCCTGCCGCCCGGGGTTGTCAACATCGTCAACGGTTTTGGCGTCGAAGCCGGAAAGCCGCTCGCGTCGAGCCCGCGCATCCGCAAGATCGCCTTCACCGGCGAGACAAGCACGGGGCGGCTCATCTCGCAGTACGCGAGCGCCAACCTCATCCCGGTGACGCTCGAGCTCGGCGGCAAAAGCCCGAACATCTTCTTCTCCGACATTGCCGACTCGGATGACGCGTTTTACGACAAGGCGCAGGAGGGCTTTGTGCTCTTCGCCTTCAACCAGGGCGAGGTGTGCACGTGCCCGAGTCGCGCGCTCATTCAGAAGCCGATCTACGACTCGTTCCTCTCAACGGTGACCGAACGCAGCGCGAAGGCGATCCAGGGCAACCCGCTCGACACCGACACGCAAGTCGGGGCGCAGGCGTCGAACGACCAGCTCGAGAAGATCCTCAGCTACATGGACATCGGCAAGCAGGAGGGCGCAAAGGTGCTGCTCGGTGGCGAACGTGCCGACCTCGGCGGAGACCTCGCCGAGGGGTACTACGTGCAGCCGACGATCTTCGAGGGCAACAACAAGATGCGCATCTTCCAGGAGGAGATCTTCGGCCCCGTTGTAGCCGTCACAAGCTTCGACGACTACGACGATGCAATCTCGATCGCGAACGACACCCTGTACGGACTCGGGGCCGGCGTCTGGTCGCGCAACGGAAACGTTGCGTATCGGGCTGGCCGCGACATCCAAGCCGGTCGGGTGTGGGTGAATAACTACCACGCGTACCCGGCCGGCGCATCGTTCGGCGGCTACAAGAGCTCAGGTATCGGGCGCGAGAACAACAAGCTCGCGCTCGATCACTACCAGCAGACGAAGAACCTGCTCGTCTCGTACGACGAGAACAAGCTGGGGTTCTTCTAAACCACCAACTCGGCGGCCGGGAAGCGCCAGGAACCTTTCCGGCCGCCGTATCACCCCTACCTCGCTGGTTGAGTAGGCCGCCCGCGGCCGTATCGAAACCCACAAAGGAGACCACAAATGATCAACGCCACGGTCACCATCCCCGGCGAGACCCAGTCGCGCGTCGCCCTCACCCCAGAGGCCGTCGACCTGCTGCGCAAACTCTGGGGACAGTACGGCCAGCTCATGTTTCACCAGTCGGGCGGATGCTGCGACGGCTCCTCGCCGATGTGTTACCCGGAGGGAGACTTCATCACCTCCGACCAGGACGTGCTGCTGGGCACCTTCGACATCGGCATGGGCGAGCCGCAACCGATCAACTTTTGGATGTCGCGGGAGCAGTTCTCGTACTGGAGCCACACGCACCTCACGGTCGACGTTGTAAAGGGACGGGGGAGCGGCTTCAGTGTCGAGGCGCCGGAGGGGCTGCGTTTTCTGATCCGCTCGACGCTTATGCAGACGCTGGCGCCGTTCGAGTAACCCGCTTCCGCCCTGCCCCTTTCGGAAATTCAGGAGATCCGTCGCGGGCTCGGCACCGACCCCAGGTAACTAGCGGCACCCGCGCGGTGGTCTGTGCAGATCTCCTGAATTTCCACACGCCCGAGGGGTCGCGCGGCTGGGCGCACGGCCGGGCGGCGTGCCCGCGTGCCCGTGCACGCCGGTGTCGGCGGCACAGGGCAGACTGGTGACGTGTACGTTGTCCTCGCCAGAACTCCCGACGGTATCGTCGCGCACCGCCTTGACGAGAATGCCCGTCCGGCCGACGAGCCGGAGCTCATCGACGAGGAGGATCTCGCCGACTGGGCGGACCTCGAGAACGACGAGTCGAACCCGCGCTGGGTCTGGGACGACTCGCGCAAGTGGTACCCGCAGTTGCTCGAGGGAGGCGTGCGCATTGCGCGCTGCGTCGACCTGCGGCTGAGTCACAACATCCTGCGACTGAGTGCGCTGACGGCGGGCTCACGGCTGGCGCTCGCGCCCGCGGGCCCGTGGGACTCGAACATTCCCCTCGATCTGCAGCCGCAACCCGTCGCAGACCCGCACGAGTCACTCTTTGACCTGCACGAGGCTGCGGGCGTTGACGAACCCGACCCTGTCGCCGAGTTTCTGCTGCAGCGCGAGGCGATCGCGCAGAGCTCAGACCCCAATCGGCTCAACCTGCTGCTCGCGGCGGAGAGCGCTGGCGCACTCGTTGCCGTCGAAATGAAGCACGGCGGTCTGCCGTGGGATGCCGACATCCACCGTGCAATGCTTGCCGCAACGCTCGGCCCGCGTCCGACGAATGGCGAGCGTCCGGCCGCTCTCGAGTCGCTGCTCGCCGAGATGCGCGCCGCCCTCGAAGGCGCCGACATCAACCCCGATTCGCCCGCCGAGCTGCTCAAGGCCCTGCGCCGCGCCGGTATCCCGGCCGAGTCGACCCGCTCGTGGGATCTGCAGCAGATCCAGCATCCCGTTATCGAGCCGCTGCTGAAGTACAAGAAGCTCTCCCGTCTGATGACGGCGAATGGATGGCACTGGCTCGACACCTGGGTCGTTGACGGCCGTTTCCGCCCTGACTATGTCCCGGGTGGCGCCGCGACGGGTCGCTGGGGTGCGAGCGGCGGTGGTGCCCTGCAGCTGCCGAAGCAGATTCGCGGCGCCGTCGTCGCCGACGAGGGCTGGAAGTTTGTTGTCGCCGATGCCTCGCAGCTCGAGCCACGTATCCTGTCGGCGATGAGTGCCGATCGCCGGATGGCAGAGGCCGGGCGCGGCGATCTCTACGAGGGCATCGTGACGACCGGCGCGGTTGCGACGAGGGCCGAGGCGAAACTCGCCCTCCTCGGTGCGATGTATGGAGCAACCACCGGTGAGAGCGGGCGCCTGTTGCCGAGGCTGGCACAGGGCTTTCCGCAGGCTATTGCGATGGTGGAGGCCGCGGCGCGCGCGGGGGAGCGCGGCGAGGTCGTCTCGACGCAGCTCGGTCGCAGCTCGCCGCTGCCCAGCAGCGCGTGGCAAGACATCCAGGCGTCCGCGAACATCGACGCCGCCTCCGAGGCGCGTGCAAAGAGCCATTCCCGCAGCTGGGGCAGATTCACGCGCAACTTCATCGTGCAGGGAACCGCCGCAGAGTGGGCGCTGTGCTGGATGGCGAACCTGCGCAACGCGCTCTGGACGCTCACCGACGGCGCGCTCACCGACGGCCCGCATCTGGTGTTTTTCCTGCACGACGAGGTGATTGTGCACACGCCCGCCGAACTCGCCGACGAGGTTGTCGCGTTGGTGCGTAAGGCTGCTGCCGATGCCGGGCGGCAGATCTTCGGCGCGCTGCCGGTCGACTTTCCGGTGACGGCGGTCACCGTGGACAACTACGGGGCCGCGAAGTAGCGCTACGCCATACTCATGCGTCGCGCCGATACCTTTGCTTTGCGCGTGAGCAGCCAGCTTCCCGCGGCAATGACGACCGGTAGCCCAATCACCGTGATGGCGATCTGCAGCCACGGCGGGGCGAACGGCATGTGCGGATTGGCGCTGAGTGCGAACGCGGGCACGAGTCCGATGACCGCCCCAACGAGGGTGCCGAAGCCGGCAATGATGATCGCCTGCCAGAAGGCGAAACTGCGGCGCACTCTCGGGCTCGCGCCGAGCGCGGCGAGAGTGGCGTCATCCTGCCGTCCATCGAAGCGGGCGAGGCCGATCGCGACGGCCGACGCGGCGATCGAGATGAGGGCGCTGAGAGCGAGGAGCGCCCAGGCGAGCACCGTCGCGTACTGCGGCGGTCCGCTCTCAATTTGTGCGTACATGGCACCCTGGCTACTGCCGGGCAGCACACTCAGTGCCTCGTTGAGGGCGTCGGTCTGGTCCCTCGTCGGGGGTTCGGCCATGTCGGCTACGACGACCGCGGGCGAGTAGTCGAGTTCGATCGCGTCTGCGGTGGCGGGCGAGATGAACACCCCGTACGAGACGCTGTGCACCGGCTTGTCGACTACCGCGTCGATCTTCACCGAGCGGATCGGCGCACCTTCCGGCTCTGTGTACATCGACTGCTCGGCGTCTGCGCCGCTCCACCAGGTGATCGTGAACTTTCCGTTTTCGACGTACTGCGGGTACAGCGCGACCGCGCCTCCCGACCGCAGGGCCTCGATCGAGGCGTCGCTCGGTTCGCGACCGAGCACGAGCGCGAGATCCTGCGCGTCACCGACGTAGAGGTGCCCGCTTGTTGACCCACTCATGGCCAGGTAGTTCTCGTTGCACCGCGGGTCTGTCATCAGTTCGTAGTACTCCTCCGAGTTGCCGTCGGCGACGGCCTGGTTGTAGTCGGGGGAGCGGGTGTCGGTGGGGCAGAGGTTCGCATCGGGCACCATCGGCACGGCGATGACATCTTCGGCCACTATCGGCGTTCCGTCTTCTTTGTACTCGCTCGCGTAGGGATCGGGCACGTTGGACAGCACGCGAATGTTTTCCGAACCCAGTGTCGACTTGAGTGCCTGCACAATCGCGTCCGGATCGTCGATTGTGCCGGTCGCGATGCCGTCGGGCTCGATGTACCGCAGATTAACCGCGACCTGCCCGAGCATTGCACCCCACATGTGCTCGCGCTCGGAGTTCAACTGCCCGGCGGAGATGAGGCACATCGCGACAACAGCAACGAAGACCGTCGTCATAATCGCCGCGAGCGCTGGAACCGCGCGGCTCGGGTTGCGTGCGGCGTCGCGCGAAGCCAGTCGCGCGCCAATGCTCCGACGTGACAGCACCCGGGAGATTCCGCGCAGCAGCAGTGGGCCGCAGAGAACGAGCCCGAGCTGGGCGAGGATCGGACCCGCGATCATCATCACGATCGGCAGCCACAGCAGCGGGTGGCCATTGGCGATGCCCCGACCCGCCTGAATAAGAATTGCGAGAAGGATGCCGCCCACAACGGTGAGGGCAAAACCGACGATCATCATCGCGAGCCCGATCGCCGGTGTTCGCTTGCTCGGAGCGGGAGGCTTTCGTGCTCCGCGAAGGGCAGCGACGATGTCGAACCGCGACGCGTTGCGCGCGGGAACAAGTGATGCGATCCAGCCGATGACGACCGCGAAGACCACACAGCCGAGGAGTGCCAGCCAGGGTACGTGGTAGCCGTAGTACTGGGTCGCGCTTCCGTCGGTGGTCGCAGCCATGAGCCCGAACGCTCCGGCAACCCCGACAATGCAACCGAGTACTCCACCGATCGCACCGAGCACTATTCCGTTGGCGGCGAGAATGCGGAACAGGAGTCGTCGTGGTGCCCCAACGCTCGCGATTGTGGCGAGAGCACGCTGCTGTTGGCGTGCCGTGACAGTAAACGCGGCGCCGGCGAGCAGGATCACCTCGAAGGCAGCGAAGACACCGACCATCGCGATGATGGCGAGAAGCCCGAGGTCTCCCGGAGGGCCGCCCTGCACGTTGACGGCGGGAGGGCCGTGAAGCAGCACGTCGCGCGAGATCGCCACGATGCCCTGCGCGTTGAGCTCTTGCACGTCGTCCCAGCTGAGCGCGAGGTCGGGCAGGGCGTAGTAAACGTCCCACGGGCCATTCTCCGGCGTGGTGATTGCACCGTTGCGCATAAAGAAGGCTTCGCTCGACGCTGTGCGCGTCTGGTCGTCGAGAACGCCGACGATCGACATCTGAGCCGGCGCCGGTGCCTGAAACGAGACGGTGTCGCCGACCTTCGCGCCCAGTCGCGGCAAGAGCGACGCCGTGACCATCACTTCGCGGTTCGAGGTCGGGGCGCGTCCGGAGATGACGTCAAAGCGCCCGGCGAGTGACGGATCCCAGCTCTCGCCCTCGAGCACGTCGAAACTCGCGCTTCCCGCAGCAGTCGTCGCCGTAACGCTCGTGGATCCGAGAGTGATGATGCGCGTCCCCGTGGGCAGCACATCGGCGGGATCCCGGAGGTTGGCATCTGCCGCGCGCGGTTGACTGTCCATGTAGTCGAGGCTCTGCGGGTCTTGAACGAGAGTTGCCGATGGCGGGCTCACCACAACGAGTTGTGCCTCTGACTCGCCGAGCACGGTTCTCACCCGCTCATCGACCGTCGAGTTGGTGCTGTCGTAGACGACGGCGATCGCGGCGAGACCGGCAACAGGCAGTGCCACCATGCACGCGATGAGCGCACTCCGACCAATCGACTGGAGGCTCGAGCGTGTGGCGATCTTGAGCGCGAGCCGGTGGTTTGCCTTGCTCTCGGCACTCATGGCATCGCCAGAAGCACGCTGGCGTCTTGCTGTGCGCTCTCGTCGATAACGCGGCCGTCGCGCACAAAAACGATGCGATCCGCCCAAGCGGCGTGGCGCGCGTCGTGGGTCACAAGGATCCCGCCGGCCCCGGCATCGACGCGCCTGCGCAGCATGCGGAGAACCACTTCGCCGGTTGTGCTGTCGAGCGCGCCCGTCGGCTCGTCGGCGAGGATGATGCGGCGGGTGCCGACGACCGCTCGAGCAATCGCAACGCGCTGCTGCTGGCCACCCGATAGGTCGTCGGGGTAGTGGTCGGCGCGATCGGTCAGCTCGACCGAGAGCAGTGCGTCCATTGCCGCGCTGCGCGCCTTGCGACGCTTCCAGCCATCGAGCTCGAGCGGGAGCATTACGTTCTCGAGCGCGGTGAGGGCGGGCACGAGGTTGAAGTCCTGAAAGACGAAGCCGAGGGTTCGGCGGCGCAGGGCAGCGATGCCCGCCGCTGACATCGTCGAGAGCCAGGTGCCCTCGATGATTACCTCGCCACTCGTGGGCGTGGTCAGGCCTCCGGCGATAGTAAGCAGCGTCGACTTACCCGACCCCGACGCACCCATGATCGCGACGAGTTCGCCTGCCTTGACGCTGAGATCGACGCCGCTGAGTGCGGTGATCGCTGTCTCGCCCTTGCCGTACTGCATCGACACACCGTCGAGCTGCAGCAGCGCGGTCACGACTGCACCTTTGCCGGGCGACCGCGCTTGGGTACAACCGTGGCGAGAGGTTCTGCGGCGAGACCGGCGGCGGCGGCACGGGCCAGACGCGTCTCCGAGTGGTCGAGCCAGCGCACTTCGGCCTCCGCGGTAAAGATGAGCGAGTCCAGAACGAGCAGGCCGGCGAGCTCGTCGGCGGACTCGGGGTGGTCCGTCGCGTTTTTGGCCCGCGTGAGTTCCTGCAGCGAGGTGAGCGTCGCATTGCGCTGAATTTGGATGACGCGGGCGATGTCCACGCCCGGCAGCGTCACGGCTATCGCGAGTTTGATGGCGAGTTCGTCGCGGGTTGCGCCCGACCGAACGACGGGGGAGCCGAGCCAGGCGACGACCTCGGCGGTTCCAGCGGCGGTTATCGCGTAGTGGATCTGCCCGTCGGTGTCGATCTCCGAGCGCGCAACGAGTCCGTCACGCTCGAGTCGCTCAAGGGTCGAGTAGATCTGACCGACGTTGACCGGCCAGGTCGAGCCGGTGCGGCGATCGAACTCGGCGCGCAGCTGGTAGCCGTAGCACGGTCCCTGATTGAGGATGGCGAGCAGACTTTGGCGAATCGACATGGGCACTCCCGGTGTGCGTACTCGGTATGGATATACCGAGTATATGCATACCGGGGATGCGTTTGGCTACTCCTCCGCGTTTGCGCGCGCCGCTTCCTGCGCGGCCTGGCGGTAAACACCAAGCATGCTGTCGACGTAGCCGGCCGCCGAGAAAGTCGCCGCGTCGCGATGCGCCCCCGCAGACAATGCCTGCAAAGCGCCGGTGGATGTCACGAGCTCGACAATCGCGTCGGCGAGCCCCGCGGCGTCCGGAGTCGCACTCAGGTGGCCGCTGTCGCCAAGACCCTCCCGAAGTTTGGCGTCGCAGAACAGCACACCGCGGTAACGACTCACAGCCTCGGCGATGGTCATCGGCTGGTTGTCGAACCCGTTGGAAGTGAGCGCAACGAGAGCCGCGGCATCCATCAGCTCGATTACCGTGTTGTGATCGAGAGAGCCGTGCACAACGAAGTTGGGGTGCGAGGCGGTGAGGGCACGCACCGCGTCGAGCTCGCTGCCGGAGCCGACGAAGTCCACGCTGAAGCCGTTGTCGGTGCGCGCTAACGCATCGAGCACAGCCTCGGCGAAGACGAGCGGACGCTTCTCGGGCTCGCAGCGAGCGACCCAGAGGATGCGCGGGTGTGCTGCCTCGTCGTCGGTGAGCAGATGAGCGGGCCTGGGGGAGCGCGAAATCGGGTTGGGCACAACCTGCACGGCGCGCTCGAGTCCGGCAGTGATGAGGTCTGCGCGTTGGTGTGCCGATGGTGACACAACGACGTCGGCGCGCTGGGCGAGGCGCAGGGTGAGGTTGCGCAGCAGGTCGTCTGAGGGGCGGCCGGTGTAGCCCATTGTCGGAATCCGCGAACGCGTGAAGCTCTCGAGCAACGCGCGCATCACTGGTGCGGCGAGAGTCGGGCCGATTCCGGCGCTCGTCCAATAGAAGGTGTGCACGGTGTGCACAACGGGAGTGCCGAGCTCGTTGGCCGCGGTCACAGCGGCGTGGGCGAGACCGAACTCGGTCTGCGGGTGCACAACCTGAATGCCCTCGGCGTAGAAGAACTCGGCAAGCTGGGAGACGAGCTTCTTTGTGTTGCGGATAACCGGCAACAGCAGCCCGGGCACGGTGAACGCTGCGGGGATGCCGAGATCGAGACCCTTGACCTGGCCGCGTGTGCGCGAAACCGCTGCGACGAGGTAGACGACGTGCCCCTGCTCCTCGAGCGCGGCCTTCTGTTCGAGCATCGAACTCTGGGCACCGCCCACGTAATCGAGAAAAAAGTCACTCACAATGGCGACGCGCATGGAGCTCCTTCGAAACGATTATCCGTGTCGAGAATAACAGCCTTGTTATTCCTCAGCCTCTTCGGGCATAATGCAGCTAACTAACTTCATAAGTAGCAGTCACGTATTCCGTTCACAGGTCGATGGGGAAGTCGCACCTAAACGAACGGGAGAACACAGTGACTGCATCAAACGCTCGCGGAGTGCTTTTTGTGCACTCTGCTCCTCGCGCGCTCTGCCCGCACATTGAATGGGCGGCAGGTCGCGCGCTTGAACGCGCCGTGAACTTCCAGTGGGCCGATCAGCCCGTGCTCAAGGGCGCCCAGCGCACCGAGTTCTACTGGGAGGGCCCACAGGGCACCGGCGCTGCTATCGCCTCAGCCCTGCGCGGCTGGGAGCACCTGCGCTACGAGGTCACCGAAGATCCCTCCGCGGGCTCCGACGGCGGCCGCTGGATGCATACCCCCGACCTCGGCGTCTTCTTTGCCCAGACCGACAGCGTCGGCAACATGGTCATCCCCGAAGACCGACTGCGTTCGGCGATGGAACTCGCCGGTTCCAACGCGCTCGAGCTGCACCGCGAACTCCGACTCGTCCTCGGTCAGGCCTGGGACGACGAACTCGAAGCATTTCGACACGCGAGCGCCGACAACCAGGTCGTGTGGCTCCACAAGGTGGGATGAGGACAGCATGGCTATGTCACTGCAGAAAGAACTCGAAACCCTCGTCGACGAGCTGGCACCGCCACTCATCGACCTCGACCAGCTCGATCGTCTCGTCGCCGAGGATGAAAATCCCGACGCCTTCGACGGCGAGTGCACCCAGCACTACTCGTGCATGCCCGTTCTTGTCAGCCGTTTCGACTGGAACTAGCTCGCACTCTTGACTCGACCCCGCCCGCGGGGTTTTTATGGAGCATGAGCGAGCTCACACTGACACGCACCCTCGCTGCGCCGCCGCAGCGCGTGTGGGACGCGCTCACGAGCCCCCAGATTGCCAACTGGCTCTGGCCCACCACGTGGAATACCCGCGCCGAGGTCGATCTCCGCGTCGGTGGCAGCTACACAATCGGCTCGGATGTCGCGCAAATGGCGGTCTCTGGCGAATACGTCGAGATCGCACCCGTCGAACGCCTCGTCGAGACCTGGCGTTGGGAGGGCGAAGAGCAGGAAACGCTCGTGACGATCACTGTCGCTCCATCCGATAGCGGTGGAACCGACCTTATGATCGTGCACGAGCGTTTTCACTCCCCGGAAGAGCGGGAGAACCACGTGCAGGGCTGGATCGACTGCCTCGAGCGATTGCCGTGGTTTCTGTCGTAAGGCGTTAGCTGTCGTAGCTGCGGAATGCAGCGACCGCGTTGTGTCCGCCGAAGCCGAACGAGTTCGACAGCGCAAGCAGCGGACCGTCGCCGAGCGAGCGTGCCGTTGTCACAACGTCGAGAACGATCGCCGGGTCGAGCTCGGTGAGGTTGATCGTCGGGGGAGCGGTGCGCGTGTGCAGCGCGAGGATCGTGAAGATCGCCTCGAGCGCGCCGGTTCCGCCGAGGAGGTGGCCGGTGGCTGCCTTTGTAGCGGAGACAGCGATGTTCGGAAGGTGGTCGCCGAAGACACGCAGCAAAGACTTGTACTCCGCGACATCCCCCACCGGCGTGCTTGTTGCATGCGCGTTGACGTGGTTGACGTCTTCGGGGCGTGCGCCAGCCTGCTCGAGAGCTGCCTTCATGGCGCGAGCCGCAGCGTTACCCTCGGGGTCGGGAGCGGTGATGTGGTACGAGTCGCTCGTCACCGAGCCGCCAGCGACCTCCGCGTAGATGCGGGCGCCGCGGGCAAGTGCGTGTTCCTCGGTCTCCATAACGATCGTTGCAGCGCCTTCACCGAGAACGAAGCCGTCGCGAGTGACGTCGAACGGGCGTGATGCGGTTGCCGGGTCGTCGTTGCGCTTGGAGAGCGCCTGCATCGCCGCGAAGGCAGCGATGGGAAGGGGGTGAACAACGGCCTCAGTACCGCCGGCGAGAACGACGTCGGCGAGTCCCTGCTGCAGGTGGTCGTAGGCGTTGGCGATCGCTTCGGTGCTCGAGGCGCAGGCCGACACGTCGGTGCGGGCGAAGGCGCGTGACGGGATCGCCATGCTGACCGCTGCCGCAGCCGCGTTCGGCATCAGCATCGGAATGGTCATGGGGAGAACGCGGCGGGGGCCCTTTTCCTTGAGCGTGTCCCACGCGTCGAGAAGGGTCCAGAGTCCGCCGATACCGGTGGAGTAGTCGACGCCAACGCGAACGGGGTCGACGTCGTCACCGAAGTTTGCGTCGGCCCAGGCCTCACGCGCAGAGATCAGGGCGTACTGGGCAGAGGGGTCGAGGCGCTTGTACTCGACGCGCTCGAGAACTTCTTCGGGGCGTACGAGCGCCTGGCCGGCGAAGGTCACGGGCAGGTCGTGCTTTTCGACCCAGTCGGCCTCGATGCGACGGATTCCGGACTTGCCGGCGAGCAGGGCATCCCAGGATGACTGGGCGGTACCGCCGAGGGGCGAAGTCGCGCCGATGCCGGTAACTACGATTTTCTTGGTCATTACAACATTCCTCGGTGGTTCAAACGATCGGGCACGGTCGTTCGCGGGCGGCCGGCTAAGTCAGCCGGCCAGCCGCGATCGGGTGGCTTTAGGCCTGTGCTGCGGTGATGAAGCTGACGGCGTCGCCGACGGTCTTGAGGTTCTTGACCTCTTCGTCGGGGATCTTTACGTCGAACTTCTCTTCAGCGTTGACAACGATCGTCATCATCGAGATCGAGTCGATGTCGAGGTCGTCGGTGAACGACTTACCCAGCTCAACCGTGTCGGTTGCGATGCCGGTCTCGTCGTTGATGAGCTCGGCCAGGCCGGCGAGAACTTCTTCGGTGGACAGTGCCATTGTTTTATCTCCTAGGGGTGTCGTTTGACCGTGTGCAAGTTTAGGGCAGTCGCGACCCTTGCGGGTCGCGGCGCTCAGGGGAGTACTACTACCTGGGCGCCGAAGACGAGGCCGGCGCCGAAGCCGATCTGCAGCGCGAGACCGCCGCTGAGCTCGGGGTGCTCCTCGAGCAACCGGTGTGTGGCGAGCGGGATGGATGCGGCCGACGTGTTGCCGGTAGTCGCGATGTCCCGTCCGATGATCACGGATTCGGGCAGACCCAGTTGCTTCGCGAACTCGTCGACGATGCGCATGTTGGCCTGGTGGGGGATAAAAGCGGCGAGGTCATCGACCGTGATGCCGGCGACCTCGAGGGCCTTCTTCGCGGCCTTTGCCATTTCCCAGACCGCCCAGCGGAAGACCGTCTGGCCCTCCTGGCGGAGCGTCGGCCAGGCCGACGTGCCGTCGCGGTACTCGGTGAGGGTCGCGTTCATTCCGACGGCGTCGGCCTTCGAACCGTCGGAGCCCCAGACGGGAGCCGCGATGCCGGGGAAGTCGCTCGGGCCGACGACTGCCGCGCCGGCGCCATCGCCGAGCAGGAACGAGATGCTGCGGTCGGTGGGGTCCACGATGTCCGACAGCTTCTCTGCGCCGATGACGAGCGCGTAGTGCGCGGCGCCGGAGCGGATGAGCGCGTCGGCCTGGGTTATCGCGTAGCTGAAGCCCGCACACGCTGCGTTGGCGTCGTAGGCCGCGGCGGGGTTGGCGCCGACGCGGTCGGCGACAACTGCCGCCATCGACGGGGTCTGCTGCACATTGCTGATTGTCGCGACGATCACGAGGTCGATGAGCTCGGCAGCGATGCCCGACTTCTCGATTGCCTCAAGACCCGCGGTCGTCGCGAGGTCGGTCGCGCTGACACCGGCCGAGGCGCGGGTGCGGGTGATGATGCCCGTGCGCTGCTGAATCCACTCGTCGCTTGAGTCGATCGGGCCGACGAGTTCCTCGTTGGGAACAACGAGGTCACCACGAGCAGCGCCGTAGCTGTAAATGCGTGTGTACTGCACGCCGGTGGACTGGATGAGGGCTGGGTGGGTCATGCTGCGTCTCCGTCAATGAGTGCGAACGCTGCGGCGAGATCATCGGGTGTCTTGACGGCTACCGTCGGTACGCCCTTGAGGCCGCGCTTAGCCAGGCCAACGAGGGCGCCAGCGGGGGCGAGTTCGATGATCCCGGTGACTCCGGCGGCCGCGAAGGCCTCCATCGTCTTGTCCCACCGTACCGGCGACGACACCTGCCCAACGAGCAGCTCGACGAAGTGGGTGCCGCTTGTGACGGCGACGCCGCCCTTGTTCGTCCAGATCGGCAGCGTCGGGTCGTTGACCTCGAGTGTCTTCGAGAACGCGTCGAGGTGAGCGACGGCGGGCTCCATGTAGTGCGTGTGGAATGCACCGGCGACCTGCAGCGGAATGACCCGGGTGCCGGCGACGGGGTTGTCCTTGAGGGCCGCGAGAGCGTCGAGCGCGCCGGCGACAACGATCTGGCCGCCGCCGTTGAAGTTTGCGGGGGAGAGCCCGAGCTCTGCAAGGCGGGCGAGAAGCTCTTCTTCGTCGCCGCCGATGACCGCGCTCATACCGGTCTCGGTGATCGCTGCGGCTGCGGCCATCGCCTGTCCGCGTTCACGAACGAAGGCGACGGCGTCGGTCTCGCTGAGGATTCCGGCTGCGGCGGCAGCGGTCACTTCGCCGACCGAGTGACCGGCGACGCCGGCAACCTTGTCGCGTCGACCGTCGGCGAATAGTGCGCTGAGCGTGAGGAGGCCTGCGGCAACGATAAGCGGCTGCGCGATAGCCGTGTCGCGGATCGTGTCGGCGTCACTCGTGGTTCCGTGAGCGACGAGGTCGAGTCCGACAGAGTCGGAGATGGTGCCGAGCTGATCGCGAAAACGTTCTTCGGCGAGCCAGGGCTCAAGGAATCCGGGAGTTTGGGAGCCCTGTCCGGGCGCTACAACGACAATCACGGTTTCTATCCTGCCAGCCAATGGTCGTCTACTGCTGTAACAACCTCACTGAACTTGGTCCGTTTCGTTGGCGCGAGTCCACAAGGTGTCGCCGCGTTTCGGAAATTCAGGAGTTCTGCGCCGCAGAAACCAGCCACCCGCGCGGTCGTGCGGGTGTTTTACGAGCGGTGGTGCAGAACTCCTGAATTTCCAAAACCCCGGGGGTCACGGATGCCTCGGCGCAGGCGTGGGACGACCTTGGGTTTACCGTGCCGCGGGCATAAACCGCACGCCGGTTCCCGGAGTCGCCTGCGCGAGCTGCCACAGGTGCGCCTCGGCGACGACGCCGATGATCGGGTAGCCACCGGTAACCGGGTGGTCGGCGAGGAACACGATGGGCTCGCCCGACGGGGGCACCTGGATGGCTCCGACGACCGCGCCCTCGCTCGGCAGGGATCCGTTGCGGCTGTCGAGGGTTGCGCCTTCGAGACGCACGCCCACGCGGTTCGTTTCAGTCGAGACGCGCCACCGGGTCGTCGCGAAGAGAACGAGGTCGTGCTGGCTGAAGACCTCGTGCCGCGGACCCCAGCGAAAGTCGACAACGGGTGTCACGGCGTGCACGCGCGCGGGCGCTGCAACGGGCGAGCCCTGCGACGGCGGCCCGGTCGCGACGCGCTGGCCAGCAACGAGGGGCGGGGTTCCGATGCGAGCGAGCGAATCCCACGACACCGACCCGAGAACCGGGGGAGCGACGAACCCGCCGTCGACCGCAAGGTAGCTGCGCATACCGACGTGAGGCTGGCCGATCGACAGGGTGCTGCCCCCGGGCAGCCAGAACGCGCGAGCGTCGACAAATTCGTCGTCAATGGTGATCGGTGCGGGGGCTCCGGTCAGCGACATCCATCGCCCCTCTTCTAACGAGGCTACGAGACCGCCGAGGGTGAGCTCGAGGGTTGCCGCCGAGGTGGGATTGTCGACGGCGCAATTCGCGGCGATGTGTGCGTCGCGGTCGGCGGCTCCCGAGGTCGTGACGCCGAAATGCGCGTAGCCGGGGCGACCGAGGTCTTGCAGTGTTGTGAACAGGCCGGGGGCCTCGACGATGAGGTTCATACGCGCACGAACCGAATAGTGTCGCCAACGTCGAGGCGCGCGGGCGGGTCTGCCGCGAGATCCCACGCGACGAAGTCGGTTGTGCCGATGATGGTCCAACCACCCGGGGTGCCGCCGGGGTAGATCACCGTCTGGCCGCCGGCGATCGCGACTGAGCCCGCGACAGTCGACGTGCGCGGGCTGTCGCGACGGGGAACCTGCAGCTGCTCGGGCGTTCCGTCGATGTAGGCGAACCCCGGCGCAAACCCGAAGAATGCGACGACGTGGTCGGCCGAGGAGTGCAGCTCGGCGATCGCGTCGACCGAGAGCCCGGTCGAGGCCGCGAGCGACTCGATGTCGGCACCGTCGTAGCGCACCGGAATCTCGATGATGCGCGAGTTGCTCGCCGCGAGCGACGGGGATAGATCGAGTGCCTCGAGCGCCGCGCCAACGAGCGAGACGTCGGTGGCGTCGCGAACGGTCACGAGCACGGTGGTCGAGGCCGGCACAACGTCTTCGAGAAGCTGTGCAACTGACGATGCCCGAATGTGCGCCGCAACACCGTGAGCGGCTCCCGGGCCGTCCAGCTCAAGCAACCACCCCCGGTCGCCGGCGCGCAGCAGGCGCGTCATGGCTAGCCGATCCCGACGATCTCAACGCCGGAAGCCTCGAGCGCCGCCCGCACAGCACGCGCGATGCCCGCAGCGCCAGGAGTGTCGCTGTGCACACAGACGCTCGCGACCTCGCCGAGTGCGACAACCTCGCCCGAGATCGCGACGACCTCGCCAGCGGTGACCATACGTGCTGCTCGATCTGCAATCTCGGCGGGGTCGAGCAGTAGCGCGCCGGGTTGCGAGCGTGGCACGAGCAGGCCGTCGCTCGTGTAGCCGCGATCCGCGTACACCTCAGCGAGGGGAGTCAGCCCGCGCGCTTCGGCGATCGACCAGAACTCGGTGCCGGGCTGGCAGAGGATCGGGAGTGTGGCGTCAAACGCCTCAACGGCATTGGCTATGGATGTCGCGTGCCCCGTGTGCCTCGCAGCTGCGTTGTACAACGCCCCGTGCGCTTTGACGTAGCTCACCCGACCGCCGGCCGCCCGCGCCATCGCTTGGAGGGCGCCGAACTGGTAGATGAGATCGTTTGTGAGCGTGGTCGGATCAACGTCGATGAACCGGCGTCCGAACCCGGCGAGGTCGTTGTACGAGACGTGCGCGCCGATCGAGACGCCCCGGGCGACTGCGCCGTCGCTCGTCGCACGCATGATCGTCGCATCGCCCCCGTGAAATCCGCAGGCGATGTTTGCGGCGGAGATGACGTCGAGCAGTGCGTCGTCATCACCGAACGACCATGCGCCGAAGCCTTCGCCGATGTCGCTGTTGAGCGAGACAGTTGTCATTTCTCTAGCCAACCACTTATCGCTTCGGACACTTGCTCCGGCTGCCGTCGCGCCCACCGAAAGTGGTCGAAAGCCCCGGGTAGGTGCAGCTCGGTGATGTCGGTGCCGCTTGCCCGGGCACCGAGCAGTGCCGCGGCAGCGGGGGAGATGAGCCGGTCGCCCTCGAGCGTGACCATGAGCACCGGTTGGCGGATTGTGGCGAGGCCCGCCTCGTCATCCGTTGTGCTGCCCGCGAGCGCGTACCGGCCGGTGCGTGCCTCACTCGCCCAGTCGGCGATCATTGTGCGCGGCTGGCGCCCGCCGAAGCCGAGGCGGTGACCCGCGTGGTAGCCGAGCACACGGGCGCTTCCGGCGATGATGGCGACCTGCGTGCGGCGCAGCAGGCGAAGGGCGGTGGTCGGCAGTGCGCTGTGATGACTCGATCCGCTCGCGATTGTGATGACCGCGGAGACGTCGCCAAGCCCGCGCCCCGCGTGCAACAGCGACAGCTGCCCACCAAGGCTGTGACCGGCAAGGATAAAAGGCGCCTCGAGCGGCGTCTGGGCAATAACTGCCGGAAGTTCCTGGTCGAGCACGTGCGCGTAGCCAAAATCGTGCGCGCGGATGTCTGCCGTCGATGACTGCGGCATCCCGCGAATCTCCAGAGCGAAGATCACGAAACCGCGCGCGGCCCAATCGGTGAGAAAGGGTGCGTAGTACGAGATCGGCACGCCCAGTCCGGGCAGAAAAACCACGTGCGGGCCGGTTGTGCCATACACCTCGACGACGGTTGTGGCGCCGTCAGAACTCGCGATCGGCAAGGAGTGCATCAGCCCAGCGTGCCAGACGGTCGGCATCGCGCAGATTCTTGTTGTGGTTTTTACGCAAATTCAGGAGATACGTCACACGTTCTTGTGACAACCCGTGAAAACATCAGGGGTTGCAGAGACCGGCGCGGCACAACTCCTGAATTTCCGAATCTACGGCGCCCGATAGAAGCCCGGCAACGCCCGGCCAACGCCCGTCTAGCGCGACGGCTTGCGCGCGGCGTCCGGTTCGGCGATCGAGCCGATGATGAGCGCCGACTGCAGAATCAACGCCTCACGTGCGCCCGTTGCATCCCAGCCGATGACCTCGCTGATGCGCTTGAGGCGGTAACGAACGGTGTTGGGGTGCACAAAGAGTTCGCGGGCGGTCGCCTCGAGGGAGCGCCCGTTGTCGAGGTAGCACCACAGCGTGCCAAGCAGCTCGGTCGAGTGGTTTTGCAGCGGCTTGTAGATGCGGTTGATGAGGGTGCTGCGAGCGAGCGGATCGCCCGCGAACGCGCGTTCCGGCAGCAGGTCGTCGGCCAGTGTCGGTCGTGGTGCGTTGCGCCAGGCGCGGGCAACGGCGAATCCGGCGAGAGCAGCCTTCGCGCTCTTGACCGCCTCGACGAGAGTCGGCACCGCATGGCCGAGCACGAGGTGCCCCGGCCCGAAGCCCGGCTCGAGTTGCTTGGCGATGTCGAGAAAGGGGAGTGAGTTCTCGTCTTCATCGGTCGCACGACCGATGACGAGCACAAGACGCGCGCCCTGTACGCCGATGAGCACGTCGGCGTCGAGGTGGCGGGCGGTGCGGCGCAGCTGGTCGACGTCGAGCATGCGGGGAGCGGTTCCGACGAGCACACAGACCTCGCCATGGCCGTTCCAGCCGAGCGCAGCAATTCGCGAGGGCAGCTCGGTGTCGTACTCGCCCGAGAGGATCGAGTCGACGACGAGAGCTTCGAGGCGGGCGTCCCACAGGCCGCGCTGCTCTGCGGCACGCGCGTAGACATCGGCCGCAGCAAACGCGATTTCACGCGAGTAGAGAAGAATTGCCTCGCGCAGCACCTCGTCGCCATCACCGATGCGCGCTTCAACGACCTCGACAGTCAGCCGAATGAGCTGCAGCGTCTGCGTCAGCGAGACCGACCGCAGAAGCTCTCGGGGAGCCGCGCCGAAGACGTCAGCCGCTATCCATGCCGTTGAATTCGGGTCGTTGAACCAGGAGATAAACGACGTGATACCCGCTTGGGCAACAAGACCGACCGCAGACCGCCGCCCTGGTGGCATATCGCCATACCAGGGCAGCGTGTCTTCGAGGCGCTTCAGCGTCGCCGTAGACAGCTCACCAGAAATGGTGCGCAGCCAGACGAGCGTCTGCTCCTTGGTCTTGGGTGTTGTGGCCACCGCTAGCTTTCGCCGCCGGTGGATCCCGTCGTTCCGGCGTTGACATCGTGCAGGCGGTACTTCTCGATCGCCTTCGCAGGAATCGACGGGTCGAGCTCTCCGCGCTTGACGAGTGCCTCGAGTGTACGAACGACCATCGAGGGTCCGTCGATCTTGAAGAATCGGCGGGCCGCTGCGCGGGTGTCTGAGAAACCGAAGTCGTCTGCACCGAGCGTCGAGTAGTCGCGCGGAACGAACTGGCGAATCTGGTCGGGAACCGCGTGCATAAAGTCGGTCACGGCGACGAAGGGGCCTTCGGTCGCAGCAAGCTTCTTTGTGACGTAGGGGATGACCGGGTCAGCATCGGGGTTGAGGAAGTTCTGCTCTTCAGCACGGAGTCCCTCGCGGCGAAGCTCTGACCACGACGTGACAGACCAGACATCGGCCGCGACGTTCCAGTCGTCCATCAGCAACTGCTGCGCCTCGAGCGCCCACGGCACTGCGACACCTGAAGCGAGAAGCTGGGCGCGCGGTCCGAGGTTGTCGGCGACCGAGAGCAGGTAGATGCCCTTGACGGCGCCTTCGCGATCGAAGTTGGCGGGCTCGGCCGGCTGAACGATCGGCTCGTTGTACAGCGTCAGGTAGTACATAACGTTGGGGTCCTGGTGGGCCCCGCCATACATGCGCTCGATGCCGTCCTTGACGATCGCTCCGAGCTCGTAGCCGTAGGCGGCGTCGTACGAGACGACTGCCGGGTTGGTAGCCGCGAGAAGAAGCGAGTGGCCGTCGGCGTGCTGCAGGCCCTCACCCGTGAGGGTTGTGCGACCCGCGGTTGCTCCCATGATGAACCCGCGGGCCATCTGGTCGCCCGCTGCCCACATGGCGTCACCCGTGCGCTGGAATCCGAACATCGAGTAGAAGACGTAGACCGGAATAAGCGGCTCGCCGTTCGTCGCGTACTGGGTTCCCGCGGCGGTGAAGGCCGCGAAAGCGCCAGCCTCGTTGATGCCCACGTGGATGATCTGGCCCTGGGGGCTCTCTTTGTACGCGAGCAGAAGCTCACGGTCGACCGACGTGTAGGTCTGGCCGTTCGGGTTATAGATCTTCGCTGTGGGGAAGTAGGCATCCATACCGAAGGTGCGAGCCTCGTCGGGGATGATCGGCACAATGCGGTTGCCGATCTTCTTGTCGCGCAGCAGGTCTTTCAGCAGGCGCGCGAACGACATCGTCGTTGCGATCTCCTGCTTGCCGGATCCCTTGCGAACAATCTCGTACGCGGATGCCTCAGGAACCTCGACCTGCGTGTACTTCGAGCGACGCTCTGGTACATAGCCTCCGAGCTCGCGACGACGCTCGTGCATGTACTGAATCGCCTCGTCGTTCTCACCGGGGTGGTAGAACGGCGGCTGGTACGGGTTCTCTTCGAGAGCCGCGTCGGTGATCGGAATGTGCATCACGTCGCGGAACGTCTTGAGGTTGTCGAGCGTCAGCTTCTTCATCTGGTGGGTCGCGTTGCGGCCCTCAAACGACGGGCCGAGGCCGTAGCCCTTGACGGTCTTCGCGAGGATGACTGTCGGCTGGCCCTTGTGCTCGCTCGCTGCCTTGAACGCGGCGTAGACCTTGCGGTAGTCGTGTCCACCGCGCTTGAGGCCCCAGACCTGGTCGTCGGTGAGGTGCTCGACCATCTTGAGTGTGCGCGGGTCGCGTCCGAAGAAGTTCTCGCGAACGTACGCGCCCGACTCGGCCTTGTAGGTCTGGTAGTCACCGTCGGGGGTGCGGTTCATGAGGTCGCGAAGAGCGCCCTCGTGGTCGTTCTTGAGAAGTTCATCCCATTCACGACCCCAGACAACCTTGATGACGTTCCAGCCGGCACCGCGGAAGAAGCTCTCGAGCTCCTGGATGATCTTGCCGTTACCGCGCACAGGGCCGTCGAGGCGCTGAAGGTTGCAGTTGATGACGAAGTTGAGGTTGTCGAGACCGTCGTTTGCTGCCCACTGCAGGGCGCCACGGCTCTCGACCTCGTCCATCTCACCGTCGCCGAGGAATGCCCAGACCTGCTGGTCGGAGGCGTCCTTGATGCCACGGTTTGTGAGGTAGCGGTTTGACTGTGCCTGGTATATGGCGTTGATCGGTCCAAGACCCATCGACACCGTCGGGAACTGCCAGAAGTCGGGCATCAGGCGGGGGTGCGGGTACGACGAGAGCCCACCGGTGGGGTGCGACTTCTCTTGACGGAAGCCCTCGAGCTGCTCTGAGCTCAGGCGTCCTTCGAGGAACGCGCGAGCGTACATACCGGGCGACGCGTGGCCCTGGTAGAAGATCTGGTCGCCGCCGCCGGCGTGGCTCTGGCCACGGAAGAAGTGGTTGTGTCCGACCTCATAGAGAGCGGCGGATGACGCGTAGGTCGAGATGTGGCCACCGACACCGACGCCGGGGCGCTGCGCGCGGTGCACGGTGATTGCCGCGTTCCAGCGGATCCACGCGCGGTACTTGCGCTCGAGCTCTTCGTTGCCGGGGAACTCGGGCTCGTCTTCAACAGCAATCGTGTTGAGGTAGTCCGTCGTCGGAACCATCGGCACGCCGAGGTGCAGTTCTTTCGAACGCTTGAGGAGGCTGAGCATGATCTCGCGACCACGTTCGTGTCCCTGAGCCTTGACGAGAGCATCGAGTGACTCCTGCCACTCAGCGGTCTCTTCTGGATCCGTATCGATGTTGTGCACCGAGTATGGGTCCTGATCGTTTACCGTCACCCTTGACCTCTTTCTAGTCCAGACAGATCCGGCACAGCTCCCAGTGTCGGGTTACGACTGGGTGGGGGAGGCATGTGCCCCCACGATTCTAGTTCGCCCTCGGCGGCTCGTGCGTTCACCCGCGCGTTGCTATCCGGCAATGTGCTCCGCAGAGGCGTAACATAGCCAATCGTGCCGACCCGCCAACCTAGCGGTGGCACGAAAGGATGCACGACATGGCTCTGGAAAATGACACCCAGGCACCCGACTTCGAACTTGCTAACCAGTTTGGTGA
>Ga0247805_1000052_pt1 | contig 105129 bp, 104 predicted proteins | sample UWRJL044104R1_FD_180930 | JGI IMG/M metagenome (GOLD analysis project Ga0247805, IMG submission 180930) | Plant litter microbial communities from Arlington Agricultural Research Station in Wisconsin, United States - UWRJ-L044-104R-1 | ecosystem: Environmental > Terrestrial > Plant litter >...
ATTCTGCTAACTGCCAGCGAAGAAGCTAGAATGGCGAGGCGTTCTGCCGAACTTTCCACGGAGTCGGCCGCGACCACCGCCGAGGCACTCAGCTCGCGCGATGCCCAGGATTCCCGGGTCGTCGATTTTATGAACGCCGCAGACGGTGTCGTGACCGTCGATTCCACTCATCTCGACTTCGAGCAGACAATTTCTGCTGTGGTCGAACTCGTGCGAGCCGCCCACTAGCAAAGGCGGCCCGAAACACAAAAGGACTGCTTAACATGGCTGACAACACTGACGACTTTCCCGAGATCGACTCGGGACTCGCAGACCGCATCATTTCGATGGATGACACGGACGCCGCGCAGCGCGCCGCCTCCCTCCGCGCCGGACTCGAGGACTACGACCTCGACGACGAAGACCTCGGACTCCTCGACCTCGCGACGGAAGACCCCGACGCGATCGTTTACCTTCCCGCCCTGCCGGTTCTCGCGATTGTCGGTCGCCCGAACGTTGGCAAGTCGGCGCTCGTCAACCGCATCATCGGCCGCCGCGAGGCAGTAGTCGAAGACACTCCCGGTGTGACGCGCGACCGCGTCAACTACAAGGGCGAGTGGAACACCCGCCACTTCACGATCGTCGACACCGGCGGCTGGGAGCCCGACGCCAAGGGCATCAACGCTTCCGTTGCAGCCCAGGCCGAGGTCGCTATCGACCTCGCCGACGCCGTGCTGTTCGTCGTTGACTCGACAGTCGGCGCGACCTCGACCGATGAGCACGTCGTTCGCCTGCTCCGTGGAACGAAGAAGCCCGTTATTCTCGTCGCCAACAAGGTAGACGATTCGCGCCAGGAGCCGCAGGCCGCAGAACTGTGGAGCCTCGGACTCGGCGAGCCGTGGCCCGTCTCCGCCGTACACGGCAGGGGAGTTGCCGACCTGCTCGACAAGGTGCTCACCATCCTTCCCGAGGTTTCCGCTGTCGCGAAGGAAGAAGTGGGTGGCCCGCGTCGCGTTGCAATCCTCGGACGCCCGAACGTCGGCAAGAGCTCGCTGCTCAACAAGACGGCTGGCGAAGAGCGTGTAGTCGTCAACGAGATGGCCGGCACAACCCGTGACCCGGTCGACGAGCAGATCGAGCTCGGCGGCAAGTTCTGGCGCTTCATCGACACCGCCGGTATCCGCCGTCGCGTCAACCTCTCGCAGGGTGCCGACTTCTATGCAACACTCCGCACGAGTGCAGCGCTGGAAAAGGCCGAAGTCGCCGTTGTGATGCTCGACGTAAGTGAGCCGATCTCCGTGCAGGACCTCAAGATCATTGACCTCGTTCTCGAGTCGGGTCGCGCGCTCGTTCTCGCGTTCAACAAGTGGGACCTCCTCGACGACGAACGCCGTGGCCTGCTCGAGCGTGAGATTGAACAGGACCTCGGGCACGTCGCCTGGGCGCCCCGCGTCAACATCTCCGCGAAGACCGGTCGTCACATGGAGAAGCTGGTTCCGGCACTCGAGCTCGCGCTCGCGTCGTGGGACACCCGCATCGCCACGGGTAAGTTCAACGCGCTGCTCGCCGAGCTCGTTGCCGAGCACCCGCACCCCGTTCGCGGTGGAAAGCAGCCGCGCATCCTATTCGGCACGCAGGCCGCTTCGCGTCCGCCGACGTTTGTGCTCTTCACGACCGGGTTCCTCGACCCGCAGTACCGTCGCTTTATTACGCGCCGCTTGCGCGAGATCTTCGGCTTCGAGGGAAGCCCGATCAATGTCAACATGCGCGTGCGCGAGAAGCGCCAGCGTCGCTCGTAAGCGCTGCTAATCAATCACCCCCACACCTAAAGTGGGGGTGATTTTTTTGCCTATTGGGTCACGTCTATCTGTATCGTTTGCAGAGAAAATGACACATTCTTGTGTCCAATCGCTGACCCGAGGTAGTTCATGAGCGCCGTTTCTGCACCCCGCCGTTTCCGATTCGCGGCGGTTATCGTCGCCGTCGGCGCACTGTTCGCCTCGCTGATGGTCGCGACTCCGGCAGCGGCCGACGCGACGGCATCGATCTCGGGAGTTGTCACGTCGCAGTCTCCCTTCGACACGGCATACATCACGTTGTACAACAACGGCGACTACGTCGAAGACATCAGTGTGCCCAACGGCCAGACCTATACCTTCACCGATGTCGAACCCGGCGCATACACCCTGTACTTCGACGACGGCAGCGAGGGCAGCGGCGAGCTTATGGGCGAATGGTGGAACAACCAGCAGTATGAAGAAGACGCCGACTACTTCACCGTCGCCGAAGGCGCGACAGTAACAGGCAAAAACGCGGTTCTCGTTGCGGGAGCGTCGATCAGCGGAAACGTCCGAGGCCAGGCGACCAGCACCTCGATCGTTGACCTCGTCGACGAGTCGGTCACCATCCGCTCCGTCAACAGCGACTACTGGGATTACACCTACACCGACGAAGACGGCTACTACAGTTTTCCGAACCTGATCCCCGGCATCTACACGATCGGTTTCGAGGCGGATGGTTACCTCTCCGAGTGGTGGCAGAACAAAGCAACCCAGCAGCAGGCAACGCCGATCACTGTCGGCGAGGGCGCCACCATTGACGCCGACGCGACTCTCGAGCGCGGGGCTTCCATCTCCGGCGTTGTCACGAGTGATGCCTCGGCGAGCACCAAGATCGCTGATGTTGAGGTATCGGCCTATACGACGCGTGGCGAATCGCTCGGCCAGGCCTACACCGACTCGCTCGGGCGGTACTCGATCACGGGCCTCGTGCCCGGAGAGTTCAAGCTCAGCTTCGATGCCGACGACTACGTCGATGAATGGTGGAACAACAAGGCGACGATTGGCACCGCAACGAGCTTCTCGGTCGCGGCGAACACCGATGTCGTTAAGAGCGTTTCACTGTCGCGCGGCGCCTCAATCGCGGGCAAGATCACCGCGGGCACCGGAACCACGGCACTCGCGGGCGTCAACGTCTGGGCATCGCCGAAGATCGGCGTCGAGGACCACCACGCGACCACCAACAGCGCGGGTAATTATGTCGTCTACGGTCTGACTCCCGGCGACTACACGCTGAGCTTCAGCAAGGACAGCGATTGCTGGGACGACGAGTGCACCGGCACCGACTACGTCGATGAGTGGTGGAACGACGCGTCGAGCTGGGCCGACGCGACGTACTTCGCCGTCGCAGCAAACCAGGCAGTGACGGGTAAGAATGCCGGCCTCACCCCGACTGTGTCTTCGGCGCGCGGAATCATCACGGGAACTCTTACCGCCGGTGGCAGCGCCGTCGACTACGGAACGGTGGGACTCGTTGACGAAGCCGGCGAGCCGATCGACACGGAATCGACGGACGAGACGGGCGCCTTTACTTTCACCGGTGTTGTTCCCGGCAGCTATGCGTTGCGGTTCAGCAACGATGGCGTCGACAATTACCTCTCCGAGTGGAGCGATGGCACCTGGGGCACAACGCCGAGCGGATACTTCTCCGTTGCCGGAGGCCAGACTCTGACCAAAAACGCAGACCTCGAACTTGGCGCATCGATCTCCGGTGTTGTCTGGGGTGACGCGGCTACCGACGTGGCTCTCGACGAAGCTACGATCTGGGTCTACTCGTTGAGCGGTGAAGTTCTCCAGACAGCGGGTAGCGACTCGGACGGCGCTTTCACAGCAAGTGGCTTGCCCGCGGGAAGCTACAAGCTCCGCTTCGCTGACGAATCGGCCAACGTGCAGTTCGCCCCCGAGTACTGGAACAATGCGCAGACGCTCGCGTCGGCAACCGCCGTGACAGTCGCGCACCAGCAGCAGCTCACGGGTATCAGTCCGGTTCTGCCCGTCGGTGGCTCAATCGAGGGAACTGTCTTGCAGCAGGGCAGCCCCGATCGGGCGCTCAGCGCCGGCGAGATCACTCTCTACAACGCGGCGGGCGAAGAAGCCGGCTGGGACCGCACATCAGGCACCGGCACGTACCGCATCGGTGGTTTGACCGCTGGCGAGTACACGCTCCACTTCGGCACGTATGGCGACAACGTCGACGGGACTCTCGCCGACGAGTGGTGGAACAACAAGCCAACCCGCTCCGCCTCCGACCGCATCACCGTGGGTTCCGGGCAGGCAGTGACCGGCAAGGACGCGACTCTCGCCCCCGGTGCGACAATCTCAGGCACCGTCACAAACGCAGCCAACGAGCTCCTCGGGGTCGGCATCGGTGTCTGGAAGCAGGACGGATCCGAGTACACCGAAGTGACTCACAGCTCGACCGACGGCCTTGGCGAGTACGAGATTCCCGGCCTCACAGCGGGCAACTACAAGGTGAGCTTCAACGACTACTCCTCTGACGTTGGGCTCACTGGTTACGAGGGCTATTTCTACGAGGCCGAATACTGGAACAACCAGCCCAGCCTCGAAACTGCGCAGTCGTTCACTGTCGGCGCCACGGGCACCGTCGTCAAAGACGCCGTCCTCGCTTCCAAGGTGGCCCTGGCCTCGCTCACCGCAACACCGACCCCGACCATCGCCGGCACCCCGCGCGTTGGCAACACCCTCACCGCGACGACCGGCACCTGGACGCCCGCCCCCGTCGCGCTCAGTTCCTCGTGGCTGCGCGACGGAGTCGCGATCGAGCCCGCGCAAACCGGGTCGACCTATTCCCTCACCGAAGCCGACCTCGGCGCGACGATCTCCGTCGCCGTGACGGGCACGAAGTCCGGGTACACGCCAGCAACCAAGACGAGCGCTCCGACGACAGCGGTCGCCGAGGCGGCAGTCGGTGTGCTCACACCTGTTACGCCCGTCATCACGGGAGTTGCGACATCCAATGCCACGCTCACGGCGCAGGTTGGCGAATGGTCGCCGGCGCCCGACAGCTTCACGTACGTGTGGAAGGTCGGCACCGTCATCAAGACGGCGTTTACGGGGGAGACCTACACGGTCGCCGCCGGGGACCTCGGAAAGTCCGTGACCGTCACGGTCACCGGGCACAAGAGCGGCTACGACTCGGTCAGTGCGACGAGCGCCGGCAAGGTCGTTGGGAAGGCGTACACGGCGAGCCCGGTGCCGACGGTATCCGGAACGCCGACCGTGGGCCAGACGCTCACCGCAAAGTCCGGCACGTGGAAGCCCGCGAAGGTCACCCTGAAATACCAGTGGGTGCGCAACGGCGCGGCGATCAGCGGTGCGACAAAGTCCACCTACAAGCTGACGGCGGTGGATGCGACAGCCAACGTTGCGGTCATCGTCACGGGCACCAAGACGGGGTACGCAACGGTCGCCCGCACGAGTGTCGCGAAGCTCATCGGTGCCGCGCTGACCGCGACTCCGACGCCAAAGATCTCGGGCTACGCCGCCGTCGGTGAGACGCTCACGGCGACGAGCGGCACGTGGGCGCCCGACCCCGTCGAGCTCTCGTACCAGTGGAAGCGCAGTGGTGTCGCGATCGCCGACGCCGTTGAGCCGACCTACCTGCTGACCACCGCAGACGACGCGAAGTCGATAACTGTCACCGTGACTGGCACCCGCGGCGGCTACACGACTGTCTCGAAGACGAGTGCCGCGATCAAGGCGGGTAAGGGCTTCACAACAGTCGCGGCACCCGTCGTGAGCGGTGCTCCGACGGTGGGCACAAAGCTCGTCGCGTCGACACAGGCCTGGGCGCCGGCGAAGGTCGCTCTCACCTACCAGTGGAAGCGGAACGGGAGATCCATCAAAAAGGCGACTAAGACCGCCTACACGCTGACGGCCGCCGATGCTGGCAAGACGATAACGCTCACCGTCACCGGCACCAAAAAGGGCTACACCTCGAAGTCACTCACGAGTGACGCCTTGGTCATTGGCAAGAAGCTGACTGTCGCGGTTCCGAAGATCACCGGGGCGCCGAACATCAACCAGACGGTCACAGCGACGGTCGGCGCGTGGGAGCCCGCTCCCGTATCGTTCGCCTACCAGTGGTACCGCGACGGCGAAGCGATCGACGGTGCGACGGCTGCGACGTATGACGTGACCGACTCCGAGCTCGGCGAGCCGCTCACTGTTCGCGTGACGGGGTCGAAGACCGGCTACACGAGTGTGACGAAGACGAGTGCGGCGGTTGTTCCGTACTTCGCCCAGTACGTTGTACTCGGAGACAGCCCGCGCATCGACGGCGATGCGACAGCGGGCGGAACCCTCACCGCTCACACTGGTTCGTGGTCGGTACCGCCGTCGACAAAGGTCATCCAGTGGAAGCGCAACGGCATAGCGCTCGCGGGCAAAACCGGCGAAACCTACACGCCTGTCGCTGCAGACACCGGCAAGTCGATTACCTTCACGATCACGTCGACCTACCCGAACTATCACCCGCTCGCCGTCACAACCGCGGCGTTCGTTGTCGGAAAGGCCCACGCCTCGGCGCCCATACCGACGATCACGGGTGAGGTGAACTACGGGGCGACGCTGACTGCTGTGCCCGGAGCCTGGTCGTCCGGCGTCACGCTGAGCTACTCCTGGCGCAGAGACGGAAAGCAGATCTCCGGCGCGACGAGCTCGACCTACGTGTTCACGCCCGAAGACGAGGGCCGCAACCTCACGGTCGTCGTCACGGGCAAGCGCACCGGCTACGGCACTGTAACGCGAGAGTCGGAGCCGATCTTCTGGTCGTAGTGCATGCTTGAGGGGTGAGCACTCTTCCCCCGCACCTCCCGCCCGCGCACCTGCGCGACAAGGGGGATGCGTGGGTGTTCGGCCCCGACGGCGCACGCTTCTGGGGACGCTACGGCGCCGCCGGCCTGCTCGTCTGGCACCGCGACTCCGGCATCCTGATGCAGCTGCGCGCCGGCTGGAGTCACCTCGGCGGCACGTGGGGACTCCCGGGTGGCGCGCGCAAGGAATTTGAGGCGGCGGATGTCGCGGCTCTCCGTGAGGCGCACGAAGAGGCCGGGGTGCCGCCCGAGAAGCTTCGCGTGCTCTTCACGAGCGTGCTCGACCTCGGGTTCTGGAGCTACACAACTGTCGTCGTCGAGGCGACCGAGCTGTTCGAGCCGGTCATCGGCGACGCCGAGAGCGAGGCACTCGAGTGGGTGCCCGTTGCCGACGTCGAGTCTCGGCAGCTGCATCCGGGCTTCGCCGCAGCCTGGCCCGCGCTGCGCTCGCGCCTGCCGATTACTTGATCGGCCACCAGTCGGGCAGGACCACCCGGTAGGTCGCGAGGAACGCGTCATGCGAGCGGGGAGCCGGGCGGCGCAGCCAGGCCTCGATCGCGCCGACGGTGCCGTCTGCGATGTACCGGGGAACCGTGGCGCTCAGCAGCTCGGGGTTCGCGCTCTCGGGAAGGATGATCTCGCCATCGTCGAGCAGCCGGCGTGTTGTCTGCTTGAACTGTGCGCTCAACATTGAGTGCAGTTCGCCAGCGTTTTCGTCGAGCGCGAGGCCGCGCGCGTAGATCGCCTCGTGGGATTCGACGTGGATGAGCACGTCGCGCGTTGTGTCGGTGATCGCGACACTGATGTCTGTGGGGTCGATGAGGTGCCGGTCGCGGATCACATCGAGTTCTTCGCGCAACGTCGACCGCAGCAGTGCAACGGGGGAGTCGGAGTGTTCGTAGAAGGTTGAGCGGTTGATCCCCGCCTCTGCGGCGAGCTCGCTCACGGTGATTTCGGTGACCGGGCGAGTAGCCGCGAGCTTCAGGATCGCCTTCGAGAGTGCCGTGCGTGTGCGCTGTTGTCGAGCATCCATGCCATGCCTTTCGTGGAATGATTCACTCGATTGTAGGGTTCAAAACGGCGGCCGGCGGCTTTTGCGAAACGGGCGAATATGCCGGTCGGGGCGCGGTAGTCTTGGTGCTCGATTTCGCTACAGTGTATCGTGGCGCCTGCCCGGGCACGGGACGCTAGAGCCGGATGAAACCCCTGCCGCGTTCGGGGTGCCGCCGCGGCTCCTTCCGCAGTGCGGCGCGACGGCTGCGTTGTGGATAGCGCACCCGCTCAGAGGCGCTAAGCTATTCGAGGCCAGTTCTTCGGAGCGGGCAAGTCACGGGCTGTGGCGCAGCTTGGTAGCGCACTTGACTGGGGGTCAAGGGGTCGCAGGTTCAAATCCTGTCAGCCCGACAAAGCGTCTCGGAAACTCATGGGTTTCCGAGATTTTTTGGTTAAGTGATGTGACTCCCGTGACGAATGCCAGCAGGCGTCGACTCGACCTCGAGAACGCGTCTCAGCATTTATTACCGCGGCGGCGGATAGGGTGAACAAATGACACGACTATCGCTGGGTATCCCGAGTGCCAGGCGTGATCCTGCTGCGCGGCCGCAGTCGCTTGGGCGCCCCGATACCCCCGGCTTGATCGATACGCACGGCCGCGTCGCCCACGATCTGCGGGTATCCATCACCGAGAAGTGCTCGCTGCGCTGCACCTATTGCATGCCCGAGGCGGGGCTGCCGAACATCCCGCGCGAGAACCTGCTGACCGCACCGGAGATCGCACGGCTCGTGGGCATCGGCGTGCGCGACCTGGGAATCACCGACGTGCGCTTCACCGGCGGCGAACCGCTGATGCGGGCCGACCTCGCCGAGATCATCGGACTGAGCTCCGCGGTCGCCGAGGGCGCGTCGATCTCGATGACGACCAACGGCATCGGCCTCGACAAGCGCATCGATGAGCTCGTGGCCGCCGGCCTAACCCGCATCAACATCTCGCTCGACACCGTCGACCGCGACCACTACGCGCGACTCACCCGCCGCGACCGGCTGCCCGCGGTGTTCCTCGGCATCCGCGCCGCGCAGGAGGCCGGGCTCACCCCGCTCAAGATCAATGCCGTGCTGATGCGCGACACCCTCGCCGGTGCCGCCGACCTGCTCGAGTGGTCGCTCGCCAACAACTGCCGCCTGCGTTTCATCGAGCAGATGCCGCTCGACGCAGACGAGGCCTGGGCGCGCGACAACATGGTCGACGCGGCCGAGCTGCTCGATGTGCTGGGCGCGCGATTCACGCTGTCGTCGCCGAGCCGCGAAGACCCCTCCGCACCGGCCGAGGAGTGGCTCGTGAACGGCGGCCCGCAGACCGTGGGCATCATCGCCTCGGTCACCCGCTCCTTCTGCTCAGCGTGTGACCGCACCCGCCTCACCGCCGAGGGCACCGTGCGTTCCTGCCTGTTCGGCGACGACGAGACCGACCTGCGCGGACTTATGCGCGGCGGCGCAGACGACGAGACGATCGCCGATTGGTGGCGCGCCGCCATGTGGGGCAAGCAGGTCGGCCACGGCATGGAGCGCGCCGACTTCGTGCGGCCCGTGCGCAGCATGGGTGCGATCGGTGGCTGAGGTTCTCGTGCGCTACTTCGCCGCAGCGGCCGAGGCTGCCGGCACGGAGGAAGAGATGCTCTCGGCCTCCACGGTCGGCGAGCTCCGAACGATTCTGAAGGATGCGTACGGTGAGCCCATGCAGCGAGTACTCGCCTCCGGATCGTTTTTGGTCGACGGTGTTGTCAGTCGCGACGACGACCGTTCGTTGGGCGCCCGGGTCGATGTGCTCCCGCCCTTCGCCGGAGGCTGAGTCTTCGAAGGGCGGCTACGGCATCCGCAGCAGCGCGACACCGCTCAGGTTGATGCGCGGGTGGCCATCCACATCGATGATCGTGAACAGCACCTCACCGCAGGTCGAGCAGCGTACAACGGTTCCCGCGCCGCTCAGGTAGACGAGGGCGACCGCGAGCTGGGCGGTGTGACCGCAGCCGGCGCACTCGCCCGCGGCGGTGGTCATGTCCTGTTCGAAGATCTCCGACAGGGTGCCGGCGAGCACGTTGCCATCCACGTGAGTCATCAGGTTCCTCCGAAACGCTCGGTCTTGACGCGGGCAGGGTCGTGTCCGAGCTCGACGAGCCAGTCCGCGATGGCTTCGACGAAACCGGTGGGCCCGCACACGAAGACACTCGGGCCGTCGGACGCGGGGATCGTGTGCTCGGCCAGCAAGTCGCGCGTGACGCGAGCAGGGGGCACGCGCCATCCACTCGGCACTTCACGGGTGTAAACGGTGGTGCGCCCGTAGGTCGTGGCGAGTGCTTCGAGCTCGGCGGCGAAGAACACGTCGCTCGGGGTGCGCACCGAGTAGAGCAACTCGAACCGGGCCGTGCTGCCCACTGCGGCGTGCGCGCGGATCATCGCAACGATCGGCACAATGCCCGAGCCGCCCGCGATGAGCTGCACGGGTTCGGTCTGCTCGGGCTTCCAGACGAACCAGCCGCCGAGCGGGCCGCGCACCTCCAGCTCGTCGCCGACCACGAGCACGTCGACGAGAAAGGGAGACACCTCGCCATCGGGTAGCCGGTCGACGGCAAGCTCGATGCGGTCACTGCCGTCGGCGCTCGCGATCGAATACGAGCGGGTCGCGGTGTAGCCATCCTCGGCGGTGAGTCGAACGTCAACATGCTGGCCGGCGATGTTGCCGCCCCAGCCAGGCACGTCGAGAACAATGCTCCGGCCGCTCGGTGTCTCTTCGCGAGTGCTCACTACGCGGCCCGACTTCCAGCGGCCCACTACCAATAGCGCTGCTCCTGCCACGGGTCACCGTAGATGTGGTAGCCGTTCTGCTCCCAGAAGCCGGGGTCGTCGTCTGCCGTCATCTCGATCGAGCGGATCCACTTGGCGCTCTTCCAGAAATACAGGTGCGGGATGAGCAGCCGCGCCGGCCCGCCGTGCTCCGGGTCGAGAGGCTCGCCGTCGAAATCGAACGCGATCCAGGCCTTGCCGTCGAGCAGGTCGTCGAGCGGAACATTTGTTGTGTAGCCGCCGTAGGAGTGAGCCATCGTGTAGTCATAGCCGGTTTCCACATCGGCGAACAAGGTGTCGAGCGAGACACCGCGCCACGAGGTACCGAGCTTCGACCAGCGGGTCACACAATGGATGTCTGTGCTCACGTCGTCGATGGCGAGGGCTTGCAATGCCGCCCAGTCCCAGGTGTGCTTCTTGCCGCTCTCGGTGCTGATCGAGAACTCCCACTCATCAAGGTCGACGCGCGGCGTTGGACCCGCGGAGAGCACGGGAAAGTCGTGGGTGAGGAACTGGCCCGGAGGGAGGTCGGGGCTCTCCTCGCGCTGTCGTCCTGAGAAACCTCGAGTGAATCCAGCCATGGCGACCCCTAACCTGTGTGCAGCTCAGGCTAGTGCCGCGTCGCGGGAGTTGCCTAGAGTCCGACCCACTCGGTCGCACCGTCGGCGAGGTGCTGGCGCTTCCAGATTGGCACGGTCTGCTTGATCAGGTCGACCAGTCGCTCGGAGGCTGCGAACGCCTCACCGCGGTGCGCGGCGGCGACCGTCGCGACCAGGGCGACATCACCGATGCCCAGGGCGCCGATGCGGTGCGCGGCCGCGACCCGCAGCCCTGTCTCGGTCGCGATCGCTTCGCACGCCTCGTGAAGGAAACGCTGGGCTTCGGGGTGAGCGGAGTACTCCAGGGAGGAAACCGCCGAACCGTGGTCGTGGTTGCGAATGATGCCGCGGAACGTCACGAGAGCGCCGTTTTCGTCAGAGGCCACGAAGAGCTCGAGCGCGGCGGTGTCCAGCACATCGGTCGTTACGATGGCGAGAACGTCAGGCATGCGCACCGCCACCGGCAACCTGAGCCACGAGGTGCTCGAGTACGTCGGCGAGTACGTCGAGGCCGTCGGACACGCCTCCGGTCGATCCGGGCAGGTTGACGATGACCGTGCCGTTAGCTGTGCCGACGACACCGCGGCTGAGGGCGGCCTTCGGGGTCTTGGGCAGGCCGCGGGCACGGATGGCCTCCGCGATGCCGGGTACCTCGCGGTCGAGCACCGCGAGGGTCGCCTCGGGGGTGCGGTCGGTGGGGCTCATGCCGGTTCCGCCGGTCGTGATGATCACGGCGGGGCCGGTCGCCAGCGCGCTCGTGAGGCCGGCCGCGATGTCGGCATCGGCCACGATTGTGACCGCGTCGACCGTGTAGCCCTGTGTGACCAGCCAGTCGCGAATGACCGGCCCGGTCGTATCGACGCGTGTGCCCGCAGCGCCCGCGGTCGAGGCGACGAGCACGGCGGCGGTTGCCGGTCGCACCTCGGTCGATCCCTCACGCGTCCAGTGCCCGTGCTTGCCGCCCGTCTTGTCGTCGAGCTTGACGTCGGTGAGCACCGCGGCCGGGTCGACGGCCTTGATCATGTCGTGCAGGGTGAGCCCGGCGATCGCGACCCCGGTCAGCGCCTCCATTTCAACACCGGTCTGGCCGGTGGTGCGGGCCGTAACGGTGATGCCGATCGAGCGGTCGCCGAAATCGAAGTCCACCTTGACCGAGCTCAACGGCAGCTGGTGGCAGAGCGGGATGAGGTCACTCGTGCGCTTCGCCCCCGCGATACCCGCGATCCGGGCGGTTGCCAGCACGTCGGCCTTCGGCAGGTCGTCGGCCCGCACGAGAGCGATCACGTCGGGGCGGGTGACGAGACGTCCGCTCGCCGTCGCGGTGCGATGGGTGACGGCCTTGCCGCCGACGTCGACCATCCGTGCGCGGCCGTCGGAGTCCAGGTGGCTCAGTTCTTTCATAGGGTCCAGGTCTCCACTGTGTCGCCCGCTTCGAGACGCGTTATCTCTGCCGGGATGTCAATCAGAACATCGGATGTCGCGAGCCCCGCGACCAGGTGCGACCCCGGTCCCGACACAACGCTCACCGCTTTGCCGTCTGTGATGCGTCCGCGCAAAAACTGCCGCTTGCCGGGAACCGAGTCGACGGCCGTCTCCACCGTGCGATGCGTCTTCTCGGCAGGCGCACGCCCCGCCGCCGCGCGCAGAAGCGGGGCGACCAGCACCTCGAACGAGATCTGCGTGCTCACCGGGTTGCCGGGAAAGCCGATCACGGGGATGCCGTGGAACGCGCCAAGAAGCTGCGGGCCGCCGGGTTGCATCGCGATTGTGCCGACGGTGGCGCCCAGTGGTTCGAGCAGTTCGCGCACCACCTCGAACTCGCCCATCGAGATGCCGCCGGAGGTGAGGATGAGATCCGTGTCGACGGCGACCTCGCGCAGTGCGAGGTCGAGGGACGCGACCACGTCGTCGGCGTTGCGCACGAGTGCGCTGACCACCGCGCCGCTGGACTCGACGAGCGCCGCGAGTGCGATGCCGTTCGCGTCGAAAAGCTGGCCAAGGCGCGGCTCGACGCCCGGAGCGACGAGCTCGGCCCCCGTGGTCACCACGGCCACGCGGGGAAGGGCGCGCACATCGACGCTCGCGATACCGGCGGCGGCGAGCACGGCCAGGTGCCGCGGCGCGAGCGTAAGGCCCGCAGCCAGAAGTGTGTCGCCAATGCGTGCGTCGCTGCCGGCGTTGCGCACGTATTCGCCCGCGGCGCGGCCCCTCAACACGGTGACCGTCGCGGCGGTGCTGGTTGCGGCCGTGCTGCTGGTGTCCTCAACAGGGACCACCGCATCCGCCCCTTCGGGGATGACCGCGCCGGTCATGATCTGCATCGCTGCCCCGGCGGGCAGGCTGATCGAGTCGGTCGCGCCTGCGGCGATGATGCCCACGACGGGCAGGGTGACGGGGGAGTCCGCGACATCCATCGATCGAACGGCGAAGCCGTCCATCTGGGAATTGCGAAACAGCGGCAGGTCGACGGGCGAGAGCACCTCGGCGACTGTTACTCGGCCGAGCGCTTTGCCGAGGTCAACGGTCTCGGTGCGTGGCGCGAGAGCATCGCGCAAATGCGCCGCCACAATCGCAACGTACTCGTCGACGGGAATGCGGTTCATCAGTACCTCGCCATTGTCGGGTCGATCTCGCGGGCCCACGCGTCGATGCCGCCGGTGAGGTGGCGGGCACGGGTGAAGCCGAGTGACTGCAGTAGGGCGAGCGCCTGCGCCGAGCGCACGCCGTGGTGGCAGACGAGCACGATGTCGCCGCCGGGGTCGAGAGTCGGGGCGACCGACTCGAGTGATCCGAGGGGGATGAGCAGGCTGTCGGGCAACGCGGCGATCTCCGCCTCCCAGGTCTCCCGCACGTCAATGATGAGCGGATGCATCCCGCTCAACTCACTCGCCGAAACATCTGTCGATCGCTTCTCGACGCCGCAGAACGCCTCATAGTCGATCAAACCTGTCACGGCCGGGCGCTGCGGATCCGGGCTGAACTCAAGCTCCCGAAAGCTACCGCCCAGCGCGTCATAGGTCGTGACTCGCCCGATGAGCGGAGCGCCGACGCCGGTGAGCAGTTTGAGCGCCTCGCCAGCCATGAGCGCGCCGATCACGGCAACGGTGGCCGGGAACACGCCGCCCTCCTCGCAGGAGAGCACCGAGCCTGGCGCGGGCGGTGCGGGGAACAGGTCTCGGTAGCCGGGGCCGCCGGGCGCTGTGACGCTGAGCTGCCCGCCGTACTGCGAAACGGCGCCCCACACAACGGGGATGCCGCTCAGTTCCGCGGCGTCGGCCACGAGGTACCGGGTGACGAAGTTGTCGCTGCCGTCGATGACGAGGTCGTGATCGGCGAACAGGGGGAGGGCGTTGGCGGCGGTCAGGCGTTCTGCGACCGATGTCATCAGGGCCGGCGCGATTTGCAGTGCGCGCTCGCTCGCCGACTCCGCCTTGTTGCGGCCGACATCGGCCGTGGAGTGCACGTACTGGCGGTGCAGGTTGCTGAGCTCGACTAAATCGTCATCCACAACAGTGAGCGAACCGACACCGGCAGCGACCAGCGCGGGGATGACAGTGCTGCCCAGCCCGCCCGCTCCGATGACCAGCACTCGGGAGGCGCCGAGCGCTCGCTGCGCCCCGCTCCCGAACCCGGGAAGTGCGACCTGTCTCGCGTAGCGCGCGGTGTCCAACTCCATATCGCAATTGTCGCAGGTTGCTCGTCGCGGCTGGGAGTTCCGCATTCGCGTCCCAGTTGCGTGGAATGACCCGCACAAGCGGCAATAAGATCGACGAATGACGGATTTCCGAGTTTCTGAAGCGGCTGCTCTGCTGGGAGTGAGTGACGACACGGTGCGTCGCTGGTCGGAGGCCGGTCGCCTCACTCTGCACAAAGAGCACGGGCGTTCGGTGATCAGAGGCACCGAACTCGCCTCGCTCGCGCAGGAGCTGGCCGCAGAGTCCGCGCTGTCCACGGCGTTCCCGTCATCCCGCGCCTCGGCCCGCAACCGCATCACCGGAATTGTCACCAAGGTGACGAAGGACGGCGTGATGGCGCAGGTCGATATGCAGGCCGGACCGTTTCGCATCGTGTCGCTTATGAGCCGCGAAGCCGCCGACGAGCTCGGCCTCGAACCCGGATCGCTCGCTACAGCGAGCGTCAAAGCCACAAACGTCGTCATCGAGATCCCCGGAGAAAGTTCATGAAAAAAGCCATCGCCATTGCGGCCCTAAGCGTGCTCGTCCTCGCTGGCTGCGCCTCGACCCCGGAGCCCACTCCCGCACCGGCCACCTCGGTGGACACGCTGAGTGGCAGCATCACCGTGTTCGCCGCGGCCTCGCTCACCGACTCGTTCGATCAGCTCAAGACCGAGTTTGTGAAGGCCCACCCAAACGTTGAGATCATCTTCAACTTCGGCGGTAGCTCGGCGCTTGCAGAGCAGATCGTGCAGGGCGCGCCGGTCGACGTGTTCGCCGCCGCCAGCCCGGCCACCATGGCGACCGTCGTCGACGCGTCGCTCGCGAGTGACCCCACAGACTTCGTCTCCAACACGCTCGAACTCGCCGTGCCAACCGGCAACCCGGCCGGTGTGAAGACACTTGCGGACCTCGAGAACCCCGACCTCACGGTCGCTTTCTGTGCCGCCGAGGTGCCGTGCGGAGCCGCGACTGTCAAGGTGCTCGACGCGACGGGCCTCTCGATCACCCCCGACACCTACGAGCAAGACGTCAAGGCTGTGCTGACCAAGGTCCAGCTCGGCGAGGTCGATGCCGGCCTGGTCTACAAGACCGACGTGCTCGCCGCCCGTGACACCGTGCTCGGCATCGAGTTTGCCGAAGCGAGCGAGGCAGTGAACCTCTACCCGATCGCGACGCTCACCGACTCGCAGAATGCCGAAGCCGCCGACGCGTTCGTCGCGTGGGTGCTCTCGCCCGAGGGTCAGGACCTGCTGCAGACCTGGGGATTCGGTGCGCCGTAGGTCGACCACCTCGATGCCCCCAGCGCTGTGGATTCCCGCGGGGATAGCGCTGGGGCTTCTCGTGCTGCCCCTGCTCGGGCTCATCATCCGGGCGCCGTGGGCGCAGCTTCCCGAGTTGCTCTCCCGTCCGACCGTGCTGCAGGCGCTCGGCCTCTCGGTCGGCACGGCGGGGCTGACGGCAGTGCTCAGCCTGCTGCTCGGCGTTCCGCTCGCCTTTGTGCTCGCTTCGTCCGTCGACTGGCCCGCCGTACCGCGCCGCCTGATGCGCGCGCTCGTCACTGTGCCGCTTGTGCTGCCGCCGGTCGTCGGGGGAGTCGCTTTGCTACTGCTTCTCGGTCGCCGGGGCCTCATCGGCCAGCCACTCGATGACTGGTTCGGTATAACGATCCCATTCACGACCGCTGCCGTCGTCATTGCGCAGACCTTCGTGGCGATGCCTTTCCTTGTGCTTTCCGTGGAGGGTGCGCTCCGGGCGTCCGATCGCCGATTCGAGATCGCCGCGGGCACGCTCGGAGCGTCGCGGTTCACGACCTTCCGCCGGGTCACCCTGCCGCTCATCGCGCCCGGCATCGGAGCGGGCGCCCTACTTTGCTTCACCCGCGCCCTTGGGGAGTTCGGGGCCACCATCACGTTTGCGGGCAGCTTTCCGGGGGTCACGCAGACACTGCCGATCGCGACCTACCTCGAACTGCAGAGGGATCCGGATGCCGCCATAGCGTTATCGCTCGTTCTCATCGTGGTCTCGATCGTGGTGCTCGTCAGCCTGCGCGACCGCTGGACCGCGGGACTGAGCTCGTGAACCGTCTCGAAGTGGCGATCCGGCTCGCGCGAGGCGGCTTCGACCTCGACGTCTCGTTCTCGCTCGCCGAGCGTCGCACAATCGCGATCGTCGGGCCGAATGGTGCGGGCAAGTCGAGCCTGGTCGGTGCTCTGGCCGGCTTCGTAGAGGTGCACGAAGGCCGCATCCTCGTCGGCGATCGGGTGCTCACCGACATTGCGGCCGGCATCGACCTACCGATGGACAAGCGTCGGGTCGGCGTCGTCTTCCAGGATCACCTGCTCTTCCCACACCTCACGGTTCTGCAGAACGTCGCGTTCGGTCCGCGCGCCGTCGGGCGAGAGGATGCAACGGCGCACGCCGCGGCCTGGCTCGACCGCCTCGGCATCGCGTCCCTCGCGGCGCAGCGACCACGCCAGCTTTCGGGCGGACAGGCGCAGCGCGTTGCCCTCGCTCGCACGCTCGCGGCCGAACCCTCAGTGCTGGTCTTGGATGAGCCCTTCGCCTCGCTCGACGTCGAGGTGCGCGACGAGGTACGCGCGGAAGTCGCACTCCACCTCGGCAGCTTCACCGGCCACACCATTCTGGTCAGCCACGACATCGACGACGTGGCAGCCTTCGCCGACGAGGTGCTCGTCATCGAGTCGGGGCGGGTGTCGCAGCGCGGAACCCTCGCCGATATCCAGGCCACTCCGGCAACCGCCTACATTCGCCGACTGCTGAGCGGGCGCGGCGAGAACTGAGGTCGCGGGCGCGCAGTGCACCGGGAACCGACCGCGCGCAGATTAGGCAGCCCGCCCCATTGGATCGACAATTCATTTATGGATGTCCGACTAGAACCGTTCGTTGCTGCGGACCATCTCGCCGACACGGCGGGTGTGCTTCAGCGCCTGCGACGGGTACACCCGTACTATCCGCCGCCCGCGGACGCGACAAACGAGATCGCGTCGCTAGCTGCATGGTTGGACGACGGAGACGGCTACCTCGCGCGATGGGTAGCAGTGCGGGGCGGTGTTGTCGTCGGGCATATCTCGGTAACAGCTCCGCATGATTACATCCTCAGCTTCCTCAGCTTCCTCGATGCCTCGAAGGATCTCGCCGAGATCACCAAGTTCTTCGTCGATCCTGCGGCGCAGCGGGACGGGGTGGGCGCACTGCTATTCACCCGAGCCCGCGACTTCATCCGCGAGAGCGGCAGCGTGCCCGTGCTCGCTGTTGTGTCCACCTCTTCTGATGCGCTGAACTTCTATCCAAAGAACGGCATGCGGGAGCTTGGATTCTTCGAGGGCGTGCACGGAACTAACTACGTGTTCGGCGGAGAAACGATGGCGCCGATCTCCAATTAGTGCAGGCTCGACATGTTTGGTTGAATGCATGTCGTGGATTACTCAGATCCATCGGTGATTTGGAGATCCCATGACGAGCGAAGAACTCAACGCAATTTCGGCGGCTGGAGCTGCGATCGCTGCCATTGCCGCGCTCGTCGTCGCTCTTCTGAGCCTGCGCCAGAGCTCGCGCCAGGCCGAGGCGACGAGACGGCAGACGTCTCGAGCCATCGACGACTCACTGCAGTCTCGTCTCGACCCGATGTACCCCGCTCTTCGAAGCACTCTTGGCCAACTGGACGACGGGGTTCCGCAGGAGATCCGTCTTGTGTTGATCCCGTTCTTCGTTCTGTACAGCGATGCGTTCGGGGCCCATAGAGACGGTTTGATTGACGACCGCGACTGGAAGGGCTTTGCCCAGGAGCTGGCCTACTGGGCGCAGAAGCCGATCGCACGCAAGGCGTGGTCGCACTTTCGGCAGCAGTCGTGGACCGTGGGATTCGCGGATCACGTGGACGCGGTGCTCGCCGGTCCGCCCGCCTACCCCAATGTCACCGAGGGTGTCATTGCGCTCTCCACCGAGGAATGGCTGGCCGCGGCCGACTAGCGCGACGGTGCCGCCCGAACGGGGAGGATGCCGACGCCGGTCGACCTGAGATATTCTTCCGTAGCGTCGGGAAGAACCCGACTGCTCACAGCTGAAGGTCGGTACATGCTCCACGTTGTTCGCTCGCTTGTCGTCGCGGCGCTCGTGGCGGCAAGCCTCGGCGGGGTTCCGGCGGCAGCGGCCGAACCGCTCACGATCTCGGGCACGGTTCGGTCTGCCGAGACCGATGACCTGGGCAACTGGACCGACGAGCTCGCACCCGCCTCAACTGTCGATCTGCTGACGCTCGACTCGCTGACCCCCGTGGCCAGTGCCGTGGCATCCGCCGTCGACGGAAGCTACGTGCTCGATGTTCCCGGCCCGGGTACCTACCGGATCAGGGCACAGGCGCCCGGCTTCGTCACAGAGTGGTTTGACGGACGCCGGCAGAGTGACGCCTCGCACGAGATCATGACGACGACGAGCCATTCGGGACGCGACATCCGTCTCGTTCAGATCACCGAAGTGCTCACCGGTACCGTGCGCGCAGGCGAGGCTGAAGTTCCGCTCGCCGGTGTTCGGGTGACGGTAAAGCGCGAAAACGGTGGCACGAGCGAGGTGTCAATAACCGATGCCAACGGGCACTATGAGATTGTCGACCTCCCCGACGAGGGAATCATTTCTTTTCGGGCACCGGAGGGCTACGCGAGCGAGTGGTACGACGACTCTTATCGAGAATCCACCGCGAAGACCGTTGTCTTCGATGAGGACCTTGTCATAGACGCGCTGCTCACCGATCTCTCCGAAGCTGGGACGGTCAGCGGAACGATTCGGGGATCGTTGGAAGCAGGCGACCAGGCTCTTCCGGTGGCTGGGGCCAGCGCGAGTCTCTACACGTCCACGGGAGAATTCGTGCGGTCTACAATCGCGGACGCCACCGGCAGCTACAACATCACGGGAGTTGGCCCCGGCACCTACCGCTTGTACTTCTCGCCACCCACACTTTCGACCGATTGGGTCGGCTCGATCTATGTGCGCGGTCGGCAAAGCGACACGGAGCTCGTCGTAGTCGGGGCGACCGAGAATGTCACTGTCGATGCAACCCTCAAACGCGCAACCAAGATTGCCGGCACCGTATTCAACGGTGCGACGGGCCAATCGGTTTCGTCGGCGACAGTTTTTCTTAGCTCGCTCGATGGCACGTTCCTCAAGGAGACGACCACGCGAAGCGGTCGCTACGAGTTCCTCAACCTTGCGGCCGGCGCGTACATCGTCGGCGTGGCCGGATCGTCAGGCGAAGCGGTGACCTGGTTCGGTGGTGCCCTCAGCGCCGTTTCGGCGACACCCATCGTGGTAGCTAGCGGCGTAGCGAGCACGGGCAAGAACATCACCCTCGCTCCCGCTGGTCGAATCAGAGGGAAAATCGCCGGCAGCCCCGCCCTTACCAACGGAACTGCTGTTTACCTCGTGACCCCCGACGGACAAGACGTGCAGGTCGACGAGTCCGCTGACGGGGATTACGGATTCGCGCGAGTCAAACCCGGCGAATACCGCCTGCGCTTCGAACCGGACCCTGCCCATCTCGCGGCCGAGTGGTGGCGCGACGGAACATCCCGCGCGACATCCACAATTATTCGTGTGAGAGCTGGCGCAACTGTCACCCTCGGCAAGGCGTCACTCGCGAAGGTGGCGACTGGCACGATCGTTGGCCGCGTGAGCAACGGCGAGGGCACGGTCGTTGAGGCAGACATGGTTGGCCTCGCGTATCGCCCCACCCACAGCGCCACCGTCGACGAGTCGGGCGGGTACGTTTTTCGCAACCTCCCGCCGGGCAAGTACCACCTGACCTTTGCCGACGGGCAGCGCTACGCCGCAAGCTACGGGCAGATGCCAACGCCGCAGGTCACCGTCGCGTCGGGGCGTAAGACGTTGCTCGCGACCGTGACGCTGCGACCCATCGTGCGAGTGGATGTCGCGGCCACCGCATCGCTTCACTCAACAGTCGCGTACGCGAGCTTCTACACGCTCTCGGGCGACCTCGTGACGACCGTGCTCTCCGACGAGGAGCCGGCCGAACTGCCCACCGGACGCTACAAGGTTCTCTTCCAGCCGCTGCATGAAAACCTCGCGCGCGGCTCGGTGTGGCTGGGCGGCGGTGCCGACTTCGCCTCGTCGGACATCCTCGACCTCCGCACTGTTTCGTCGGCGTCGATCACGGCGGCGCTTCCGCTGCCCGCCACGTTCACGGGGTCGGTCACTAGCGACGCAACAGGGGAGCCCGTCAGCGGCCTCGATGTCGACGCGTGGCAGCTGCAGCCGAACGGTGAGTACGAGCGGGTGCGCAGCGATATCAGCACGAAGGTCGACGGCACGTACACGTTCACCGGCCTGAGCGCGGGCACCTACAAGTTCGCGTTCGTCGACAGCTATGGCGAATACCGCGATGGCTGGTACGGGGGAGTGTCGCAAACCGCCGCGACAGCTGTACAGATCACAACGACCGACGCTGCAGCATCGGTGACGCGCCTCAAACCGGCGACCGGCACCGTAGCGATCAGGACGCCCACCATTGCCGGTGCAGTCAAGATCGGCAAGCGCCTCACCGCGAAGACCGCCTACGTCTGGCCGGCGACGGGCGTGACGCAGCGGTTTGCCTGGTATCGCGACGGCGTGGCGATTGCGCGAGCAACGGGTTCCACATACTCGGTCACGCGAGCCGACCTCGGCAAGGAGATCACGGTGCGCATCACCGGGTCACGGACGGGCTACACAAGCTCGAGCACGCTGAGCTTGCCGCGCAACTCGCGGGACTAGCCGCGATACCCTGACCCCATGGTTCTCGCCGCAACGACCCCCGAGTTTGAAGCGTTTGGCCCGTGGATCGATCGGGTCACCTCGATCGAGAGCGTTCCGCGGTTGTACAAGGGTCACGCGATCGACTTCGAGGCGGCGCGGCTTGTGCTCAAGTTGCCGCGCAACATCGCGCGACGCGAGGCCACGCCCGACATGGATCTCTACGATCACCTGCTGATCGCCGGCGACCGGTCGCTCGTTATCCTCAGCCGATCTGGCGACTGGTACAGCAACTCCACGATCGAGTACTCGTCGATCGTGGCGATCTCCGAGTCGATCAACGTTCTCGACGGCAGCCTCACGCTCTACACCGCAAACGATCGTGAGTACGGCATCGAGTTCAACGGCGCCGGCGCGCGGGCCATCAGCGAACTCGTCGAGGTCATCCGGGCAGATGCGACACCCGACCCGGTCTCGCCGTACGGCGCTGCCCCCAACCTGAGCGCGCTCGGCACCCAGGACACGATGCTCGTCGGTACGTTGCGCGAGCTCCAGAAACGCGAGCCATCGCTGCGCGTCACGGCCGCTCATGGTCGCGGCAGCGTTGGCTACCGCTCGGGGCTGCGACGCGCGCTCGGCCGCACACAGGTGCTCGGCGGAATGATCGTCGCGACGACCGCGACCGAGCTGCACATCATCTCCCGGCTCGACTGGGTCAACGTGCTCAAGAAACCCGACCTCTCACGCCGGCACACGGTGATCAACTTGGAAAGCATTCGCTCAGTGCGCAGCGAGCCTCACCCCGACTACGAGGGCCTGGTTGAGCTCACGATTCGGATGGAAAGCAACCGGTACACGGTCGTTGTGCCCGAAGGGTCGGATGCGGCACGCGCCATCCAATCGCTTAAATAAATACTCTTGCACGATCACTACTTAGTGCTACTATGTACTGGTAGCTAGTAAGGCTAAGTAGCGATCGGAGTGCACAGTGGGCAAGCAAATGACCGAGCTGCTCAAGGGCACGCTCGAGGGCATCGTGCTCGCGCTGCTCGTTGGCAACCCGGCGTACGGCTACGAGATCACCACGATGCTGCGGGCCAAGGGCTTCGCCGACATCGCCGAGGGCACCGTGTACGCACTGCTCATCCGCATCGAGCAGAAAGGCCTCGTCGACGTAGAAAAGCGTCCAAGCGAAAAGGGTCCGCCGCGCAAGGTCTACTCGCTCAACAGCCAGGGCCAGCAGGAACTCGACGAGTTCTGGAAGACCTGGGGCTTTTTGTCTGAACGACTCGAACAACTCCGCGAGGGGAAGGGATAGACATGTTTCTCACGAAAATGATTGACGAAAAACGGCGGTACCGGCAGTACAAGGCGCGAACCCAGAAGCTGCCGGCCAACTACCGCAGCGCGCTCGGCGCCTTCGAGCACTACTTTATGTACTTCGCGCCCGACAAGGGCGACGAGTTGCTCGCGATGCTCGAAGACCTCGCCGACCTGTTCGGCGAGAGCGCGGCGGGCGGCGTCTCGATCAGCGCGATCGTGGGCGACGACCCGGTCGAGTTTGCCGAGGCTTTCCGCCGCAACTACCCGCAGGGGCAGTGGATCGTGCGCCAGCAAGAACGCCTGGCACGCGCCATCCAAGCGAGCGTCAGTGAGGAGGGCGCATCATGAGCGCCATCCGTGTGCAGGGGCTCGAGAAGTCGTTCAAACAGCTGCACGTGCTGCGCGGCGTCGACTTCGAGGTCGCGCCGGGCAGCATTTTCGCCCTGCTCGGCTCAAACGGCGCGGGCAAAACGACAATCGTGCGCATCCTTTCGACGCTGCTCAAGCTCGACTCCGGCACCGCAGAAATCAACGGGGTGGATGTCGCGGCCAACCCGCAGGCCGTGCGCGAGTTGATCAGCCTCACCGGTCAGTTCGCGGCGGTAGATGAGATCCTCACTGCGCGGGAAAATCTCGTGCTCGTGGCACAGCTGCGGCACCTCGACGGCCCCGGCCGGATCGCCGACGACCTGCTCGCCCGGTTCACCCTGACCGACGCCGGCGCGCGAAAGGTGTCGACCTACTCCGGTGGCATGCGCCGACGCCTCGACATCGCCATGAGCCTCATCGGGCAACCGAAGGTGATCTTCCTCGACGAGCCGACGACCGGGCTCGACCCCGAGGCGCGCCTTGACGTGTGGCGCATAGTGCGAGAGCTCGCGAGCTCGGGCACAACCGTTCTGCTCACGACGCAGTACCTCGAAGAGGCCGAGCAGCTCGCCGACCGCATCGCGATCCTGCACGAGGGGCGCATCATCGCGAACGGAACGCTCGCCGAGCTCAAGCAGCTCCTGCCGCCCGCAAAGGTCGAGTACATCGAGAAGCAGCCGACGCTTGAGGAGATCTTTCTCGAGCTCGTGGGAAAGGACGAGTCATGAACCACTTCTTCGCAGACACAGCGGTCTTGCTGAAGCGCTCGTTGCGGCACATCTTCCGCAGCGCCGACACGATCATCACAACCGCGATCACTCCGATAGCGATCATGTTGCTCTTCGTCTTTGTGTTCGGGGGAGCAATCGACACGGGAGCGACCGACTACGTCACCTACGTTCTGCCCGGGATAATGCTCATCGCCATCGCGTCGGGCATCGCCTACACGGCGATGCGCTTGTTCGTTGACCTGCAGAGCGGGCTATTCGAGCGTTTTCACTCGATGCCGATCGCGCGATCGTCGGTGCTCTGGGCGCACGTGCTCACGTCGCTCGTGTCGAACCTCATCACGGTCGTCATCATCGTGCTCGTCGGCCTGCTGCTCGGCTTCCGTACCTCGGCGAGCGTTCTCGATTGGCTCGCTGTCGCCGGAATCCTGGTGCTGTTTACCCTCGCCCTCACCTGGCTCGCGATCATCGCCGGCCTCGCGGCAAAATCGCTCGACGGCGCCACTGGCTTCTCCTATCCGCTGATCTTCCTGCCGTTCATCAGCTCGGCCTTCGCGCCAACCGAGTCGATGCCGGGGCCGGTTCGCGCCTTCGCCGAGAACCAGCCCGTGACGTCGATCGTGAACTCGATCCAGGCGCTCTTCGCCAACGAACCCGTCGGCACCGACATCTGGGTCGCCCTCGCGTGGTGCGTCGGCATCCTCGTCGTCGCCTACTTCTTCGCGATGGCGGCATACCGGCGGCGGGTGGCGTAACGCGCGCGAGCTTTTGAGTCGCGCCGTGACGCCCAGATTTGAGGCGCCCAGCACGACTGAGTAGCCTCGCGATATGCACGAACACCCTTTCGATTCAATTTCGTCGAAAGCTCTCGACGTTCCGAGCAGCCGCAAGTGGAGCCTCAACCCCGGCACCATCGGCGCCTGGGTCGCCGAGATGGACTTCGGCACAGCCCCCGCCGTCACCGACGCGCTGCACGAGGCGATCGCATCCGGAGTTATCGGCTATTTGTCGCCGGCAATCGCTGCCGAGATGGCTTCTGAAACAGCGGCGTGGATGTCGCAGCAGTTCGATTGGCAAGTCGATCCGGCCGACGTGCACCCCGTCTCAGATGTGATGGCCGCGCTCGGCGTCGCGATCTCGCAGTACAGCCCGCGTGGCTCGGCGGTCATCGTGCCAACCCCGGCCTACATGCCGTTCCTCAGCTTTCCGCCGACGCGAAGCCGCGCCGTCATCGAGGCGCCCGGTATTGTCGCGAACGGCCGGTGGACGCACGACCTCGCGGCCATCGACGCCGCCTTCCAGGCCGGCGCGAAGACCTTTGTGCTGTGCAACCCACACAACCCGACCGGCACGATGTTCACACGAGACGAGTTGTTGGCCATCGCCGAAGTCGTCGAGCGCAACAACGGCCGCGTCTTCGCCGACGAGATTCACGCGCCGCTGCGGTTCGACGGCCGGGAGCACATCCCGTACGCGTCCATTTCTCCTGCGGCCGCCGCCCACACCATTACCGGCACAAGCGCCTCGAAAGCGTGGAACCTGCCCGGGCTCAAGACCGCCCAGCTCATCACCTCGAACGCGGCCGACGCCACGCTCTACCGCAGCTTCGGGTTCTCCGTGCAGCACGGCGCGTCAACGCTCGGGGTCATCGCATCCACTGCCGCCTACCGCGACGGACGCGAGTGGCTCGACGACGTTGTCGACTACCTCGACGGCAACCGCCGTCTGCTCGGCTCGCTCCTCGCAGAGCTGGCGCCGTCGATCGGCTACACCCTCCCGGATGCCACGTACATCGCTTGGCTCGACTGTCGCAGCCTCGGTATCGACGGTTCGCCGGCCGACTTCTTCCGCGAGCACGCTGGCGTCACCGTCACCGACGGCGAACTGTGCGGCGTCGGATACGAAGGCTACGTGCGCTTCGTCTTCGCGATGCCGCGGCCCATCCTGGAGCAGGCGGTGCGGGCGATGGCCGCAGCGGTTTCAAAGCTCGGCTAGCCGCGAGAGTGCGCAAACCGTGGTTTCCGGCCCAGGTAGCCACACTTTGCGCACTCTGACCGCCGCATAGTGGCGATGGATGTCGCGCCCGACGCGTGCGCGACCGCCAAAAACAGGAGTTGCGCACCCTCAGGCTCTCGCCAAGGGTGCGCAACTTACAAGTTCGAGCCGGGAGCGGCTCTAGTAGCGCGGCTTGCGCTCCGGGCGGTCACCGTAGGTGGGCTTGTCGCCACGCGGCGGGCGCGCACGGTCGGGCTTGATCTCGATGAGCTTGCCGCTGATGCGGGTTGCAGAGAGACGCTCAAGGGTGTCGCTCGGCATGTTCGACGGCAGCTCGACGATTGAGAAGTCGGGGCGGATGTCGATGTGCCCGAAGTCCTCGCGGCTGAGTCCACCCTCGTTCGCGAGAGCTCCGACGATCTGGCGCGGCTCGACGCGGTGACGCTTGCCCACCTCGATGCGGTAGGCGGTGAGCTGGCGGTTCGGGTCGCGCGGGCGGCGGTCCGGGCGATCGGGGCGGTCGTCCTTGAACGAGCGACCTTCGCGCGGGGAGCGCTCCTCGCGGGAGTCGCGCACCTGGCGGGCAAATCGGGGGTCGTCGGGGGAGAGCAGGAGGGGTGTTCCACCCTGCGCGACGATCGCAAGTGCTGCCGCGACATCCGCCTCGACAACGTCGTGATGTTCGACGTAGTGGCGAACGATGTCGCGGAAGTCGCTGAGCTGCGCGTCATCCCCGAGCGCTGCGGTGATCGCGTCGTCGAAGCGGGTGAGGCGCGTCACGTTGACGTCTTCGACGCTCGGCATACGCATCTCGACCATCGGCTGGCGGGTTGCTCGCTCGATCTGGTCGAGCAGGCGGCGCTCGCGCGGAGTCACGAAGCTGATGGCGGCTCCACTGCGTCCGGCGCGACCGGTGCGGCCGATGCGGTGCACGTACGACTCGGTGTCAATCGGGATGTCGTAGTTAACCACGTGGCTGATGCGGTCGACGTCAAGGCCTCGAGCCGCGACATCCGTCGCAACAAGAATGTCGAGCTTGCCGTTCTTCAACTGCTCGACCGTGCGCTCGCGCTGCGCCTGGGGAACGTCGCCCGAGATCGCATTTGCCGAATAGCCGCGCGCGCGAAGCTTCTCGGCGAGGGTTTCGGTCTCGTTCTTTGTGCGAACGAAGACGATCATTCCCTCGAAGTTCTCGACCTCGAGAATGCGCGTGAGGGCGTCGATCTTCTGCGGGTACGAAACGATGAGGTAGCGCTGGGTGGTGTTCGTCGAGGTCGTCGTTTTGCTCTTGACGGTGATCTCTTCGGGGCTCTTGAGGTACTTACCGGAGATGCGGCGGATCTGTGCGGGCATCGTCGCCGAGAAGAGCGCGATCTGCTTGTCTTCGGGGGTGTCGGCGAGAATCGTCTCGACGTCTTCCGCGAAGCCCATCTTCAGCATCTCGTCGGCCTCATCGAGCACAAGGAACTTGAGCTGGGTCAGGTCGAGCGTGCCCTTCTCGAGGTGGTCCATGATGCGGCCGGGAGTACCGACGACAACGTGAACGCCGCGACGGAGTGCCGACAGCTGGGTGCCGTAGCCCTGTCCGCCGTAGACGGGCAGCACGTGAACGCCCTTGAGGTGCGCCGAGTAGCGTTCGAACGCCTCGCACACCTGCAGTGCGAGCTCACGGGTCGGGGCGAGAACGAGCGCCTGCGGGCTCTTCTGCGACAGGTCGAGCTGCGAGAGGATCGGCAGCGCGAAGGCTGCGGTCTTTCCGGTTCCGGTCTGCGCTACACCGAGCACATCGCGGCCGTCGAGAAGCGGCGGAATCGTCGCGGCCTGGATCGCGGAGGGGGTCTCGTACCCGACATCCTTGAGTGCTTTGAGCACGGCGTCGCCCAGGCCGAGCTCGGAAAAAGTAATGGTGGGGGTGGGTTCTTCGGACGTCATAGTTCCACGGTAGTCGCGCGCGCGGGTTTCCCTTACAAAACGGACGCGGAATCGCCTTTTGCGCAAAGAATCGGGTGGATGTCGCGCACACCACGCTCGTGCAACACCCAGCCTCGACGCCTATCGTGCCAACATGAGCGAAGAACAGAATGTAACTCGCCGCCGTCGCCCGTGGTGGATCATCGGGTCGGGATTGGGTTGGTCGATCTTTACGACCATCGCGTACACCGGTCTTCTCGTTTCGACCTTCAGTCGTTTCACCCGCACGGCGGTCATCTGGGACGCCCTCGTGAGCGTTCTGATCGTTTTTCTCGTGGTTCTCGGCATCATTTCGATCGTGTACTACGCCCGACGAAGGATTACCTAACTCGCGTAGTCTTGTCGAGGTCAATCCGAACCTCAGACCCAGTCAAGCCAGGAACCTCAGTGGCCCTCTTTAAGCGTACGAAGCGCGTCAACCTCGGGAAGTTCGTCGCACCCAAACCGGTTGAACCAGCGCCCGTCGAGCGGGTTGTGGAGGAGGGGCTGCTCATCGCCCTCACGGCGGTGCGCATGCAGGTGAAGAACCATTTCATTGTCGCCGCGATCCGGGATGACCAGAGCTATGAGCCTGAAGTTCTTGCTGAGTACGCGCGCAACGAGATCGAGATTCTCGCCGAGCAGAATGTGAAGCTCGCGCGGGACCAGCTCACCGCCCGCAACATCGGCATCTACCGCGGCGTTGCAGACGCGCTGCGGGAGGTCGCCGCAGACGACGAGCGAATCGCGGCCACTGTGGAGCAGTCCCGCCAGGAGGCCTGGCAGGAAGTCAGCGGCGCCGTCGCGAAAACTCTCGCAGCGCGGGCGGTTGATCCGCGCGACCCGGACTACGCGGCCGACCGTGACGCACGCTTGCGCGAACTCATCGTTGTCGACTTCGTAAAGCTTCAGCTCGATTCCGTGCCCGAGTACTAGACACCACCGCGAAGGAACCCATGTCGACCGAACCCCGCCGCGCCCGCCCGCAGACCGTGCTCGAGGTGCTGCGCACCGACTGGCTCAGCCCGCACATGGTGCGTCTAGTGCTCACCGGCCCGGGCTACGACAACTTTGTCAATAACCCGGCGACCGACAAGTACGTCAAGATCTTTTTCGTAAAGCCCGAGCTGGGACTCGAACCGCCCTATGACATCGAGGCGCTCCGCGAGTCGCTGCCGCAGGAGGACTGGCCCGTTGTGCGCACTTACACGGTCCGCTGGGCCGACGACGAACTGCGCCAGCTCGCCATCGACTTTGTTGTTCACGGAACCGAGGGCGTCGCCGGCCCCTGGGCTGCAGCCGCGAAGGTCGGCGATCGCGTGGCCTTCGCCGGTCCCGGAGGGGCGTACATTCCCCGAGTGGATGTCGCGGCTCACGTCTTCGCTGGCGACGAGTCCGCGACCCCGGCCATCGCAGCCGCGCTTGAGTCCCTGCCCGGCGACGCAAAGGGTGTTGCCGTCCTCGAGGCCGACGACTTCACCGACATGCAGCCGATCGGCGCTCCCGATGGTGTCGAAATCCTCTGGGTCTTCCGTAGTCGCGGTGAAGATCTTGTCTCCGCCGTCGCTGCGCTCGATTGGCCAGCGGGCGACGTGCAGGTCTTCGCGCACGGTGAGCGCGAGTCGATGAAGGCCCTGCGCAGCATCTTCGCCGATCGCGGCGTCAGTCGAGAGTTGCGATCGCTTTCCGGATACTGGGCGAAGGGCCGAACGGAAGACCGGTTCCAGGCCGAGAAGCGCGATCCGATTGGCCAGATCGGCGACTGATTCCTGTGAAAATTTCTCCCGCTCCTCGATGAATGGATGTCACGTATCTAGGGTGGGGTAATGGCACAGTCGCGCAAACTTCCCGGCCAGCTCGAGGCGGACAACCTCCTTGGGCCGCACGGTGAGCCCGTGGTGCGGGCCGCGAGCCTGGCTGTTCGCGCCGGCGACTGCGTGCGCCTGCACTTCGAGCACGCGATCGATGACCGTCGCGAGGGCATCTGGCTCGGCACGCGGGGCGTGCTCGCCGTCGGCGACGCGCACGCGCCGCAGTTCAACGTGTGGGCCGACACCGCGCCGCCGATCGTCGAGATCACCGTCGTAGAGACGACCGGGCAGCTGATGTTCTACAACATCCAGGATCGTGGCCATGGCCGCCAGTCGCAGCTCTTCACGATGGGCATGCTCGCCGAACCGCTCAACGGCGGCACCCGTTACCGCTGCCAGGACGGCCGCTCTGACCCGACCTGGGACTCACTCGTGTTCACAATCTCGGTGAAAGGCGCCTGACCGATGGCAAGCGAAGCGACAATCCTGCAGGTGGGGGAGCGCGAGGTGCGCATCTCGAGCCCGAGCCGCGTGCTCTGGCCCGACCTCGGCCTCACCAAACTCGACCTCGCGAAGTATCTCGTCGCGGTCGGCGATGCGTTTATCACGGCGAACGGCGACAGGCCGGTGTCGCTCCAAAGGTTTGCGGAAGGCGTTGACGGCGAGCAGTTCTTCTCAAAGAACCCGCCGAAGGGAGCGCCCGCTTTTGTGCGTGCCGTCGAGGTGACGTACCCGAGCGGCAGGTCGCATCCACAGGTCGTTATTGACGAACCGGCGGTCGCGGTCTGGGCCGCGCAAATGAACACAATCGTTTTCCACCCGTGGGCGAGCCGCGCGGGCGACCCCGACAATCCAGACCAGTTGCGCATCGACCTCGACCCGCAGCCCGGCACGGCCTTCGCCGAGGCAGTGCCGGTGGCGTTCGAGCTGCGGGAGGTACTCAAGGAGGCCGGGCTCGAGGGATTTGTGAAGACGAGCGGCAATCGGGGAATCCACGTGTTTGCCCCGATCGAACCCACACACGAGTTTCTTGACGTGCGTCACGCGGTCATCGCTGCGGCACGCGAGCTCGAGCGGCGCCTGCCCGACACCGTGACAACAAACTGGTGGAAGGAAGAGCGCGGCGAGAAGATGTTCGTCGACTACAACCAGGCCAACCGCGACCGCACGATGGCCGGCGCCTACAGCCCACGCGCGCTCGCGAACGCTGCGGTCTCGACCCCCGTGTCGTGGGATGAGCTGCCCGAGATCACACCGGGCGACTTCACGATCCTGACGGTGCCCACCCGGCTGTCAACCATCGGAGACCCGTGGGCCGAGATGCACAAGGCTCCGGGAACGATCGACGTGCTGCTCGAATGGTGGGCACGCGATCTCGAGAACGGTCTCGGTGAGCTGCCGTTTCCGCCTGACTTTCCGAAGATGCCGGGGGAGCCGCCGCGCGTGCAGCCGAGCCGAGCCAAAAAGAGCTAGCTGAGCACCTTCGACAGGTCGTAGTCTGCGGGGATCTCGAGCTGATCGAAGGTGCACGATCGCGCGTCGCGGTCGGGGCGCCAGCGGTCGAACTGCACAGTGTGCCGAAAGCGATCGCCCTCCATCTGGTCGTAGCGCACCTCGATGACGCGCTCGGGTGCGAGCGAGACGAAAGAAACGTCCTTACCCGAGGAGAAGCGGCTGCGCTCGGTCTCGCCGGTCGCCGCGACGCCGTCGGTGCGGGTCACGAGCGGTTCGAGTTCGTCGATGAGTTCGAGCCGCTTGGCGTTGCTAAAGGCCGAGATGCCGCCGACGTTCTTCAGTTCGCCCGAACCGTCGTAGAGCCCCACAAGCAGCGAGCCCACGCCCGCGCCGCTCTTGTGAATGCGATACCCGAGGGCAACGACATCCGCCGTCCTGTGATGTTTGATTTTGAGCATCAGGCGCTTGCCCGGCGCATAGGCGGCAGCGAGCGGCTTAGCGACAACCCCGTCGAGGCCCGCACCCTCGAACTCCTCGAGCCAGCGTCGTGCGGTTTCGACGTCGGTGGTGACCTGGCTGCGGTGGAGGGGCGCCGCGAGCGGCAGCTTTTCGAGCGCGGCGCGGCGCTCGCTGAACGGCAGGCCCGGGTCGGTCAGCAGATCGAATGCCACAAACGAAGCGGGAGTCTCGACGCTGAGCTTCTGGATGCGGCTCTCGGCCGGGTGAATCCGCTGCGAGAGCGCCTCCCAGTCGAGGCGATTTCCGGTGCGCAGAATGATCTCGCCGTCGAGCACACACGGCTCGGTCAGTTGCTCGGTGAACGCGGCGACAAGCTCGGGAAAGTATCGGGTGAGCGGCTTCGACCCGCGGCTGCCGATCTCGACGGTCGTGCCGTCGAAGGTCACGATGCCGCGAAAGCCGTCCCACTTCGGTTCGTACAGGAGCCCGCCCTCGACGGAATCAGGCAACGGCACATCGGCTACGGCTTTAGCGAGCATCGGTTCCATGGCGGAACGCTAGCGCCCTCGCCTTGAAACGCACTCAGGCAGGGCGAATAACGTCGCGGCGTGCAAACTTTTCTGCCCTATGCCGACTTCGCGCAGAGCGCCGCGGTGCTCGACCGGGCACGCCTGGGCAAGCAACGGGTCGAGGCCCTGCAGGTGCTGCGTGCCGTAACTATTCCGACCTATGGATGGCGCAACCACCCGGCCGCGAAAATGTGGCGAGGGTACGTTCCGCTCCTCGCCGAGTATTCGCTGGCGATGACCGACGAGTGGCGGGCTCGCGGCTACGAGGATTCCGTGCGAGAACAGCTCGTGGAGTTCGTTGGCGGTGAGCTGCGTCGGCCGAGCTGGCTGGGCGACGAGGCATTTCACCTGAGTCACCGGTCAAACCTCGTGCGCAAGGATCCGGAGTTCTACCGGCCGCTGTTTCCCGACGTGCCGGATGACCTGCCGTACGTCTGGCCGGGTGAAGACCTCAGACGCCCCAGCGGTGACCCCAGTCCGAGATCGGCTGCATCGCTTCCATAAGGTCGGCGCCACGTTCGGTGAGTCGGTAGCGAATCTGCACGGGTGTCGTCGCGATGACTTCGCGGGCAACGAGCCCGGACTGCTCGAGTTCCTTTATACGCTGGGCGAGTAGTCGGTCGGAGAGGCCGGTGACGATTTCGGTGATCTCGCTAAACCGGGTCGCTCCTCGCGACATCGCCAGCAGGATACTGGCGCTCCACCGTTTACCAACGAGTTCGAACGATCGTTGGAAGGTCTGGCACGCTTCGTCGTCGATGTGGGTGATTGTCGCTTGAATAGTCACTTACTAATAATAAGTCGCTAACCCCATGTTTGTCACTCGCGAAACAGGGCACCAGACTTGAGCCATGCCTGATTACCGCCACGCCCTGCAGTTCGGAACCTTCATCACCCCGTCGAACGCGTCTCCCGACGCGGTTGTCGCGCGCGCGGAGCTCTCCGAGGAACTCGGCTACGACCTCGTCACCTTCCAGGATCACCCGTACCAGGCATCGTTTCTCGACACGTGGACGCTGCTGAGCTTTGTCGCCGCGCGAACTTCGACGATCCACCTCTCGGGCAACGTCATCAACCTCGCCCTCCGCCCGCCGGCCGTGCTCGCCCGGTCCGCCGCCTCGCTCGACCTGCTCAGTGACGGCCGCTTCGACCTCGGCCTCGGCGCAGGAGCCTTTTGGGATGCAATCGAAGCCATGGGCGCGCGCAAGCTCACCGCCGGCCAGGGCGTGACGGCGCTCGGCGAAGCCATCGACATCATCCGCGGCATCTGGGACGACAGCGAACGCCGACCGCTGCGTGTCGACGGCGAGTTCTACCAGGTCAACGGAACAAAGCGCGGGCCGGCGCCCGCCCACAACATCCCGATCTGGCTCGGTGCGCTCAAGCCGCGCATGCTGCGCCTCACCGGCACAAAGGCCGACGGCTGGCTGCCCTCGCTCGCCTACATGCAGCCGGGCGACCTCGAGGCCGGTCACGCCGCCATCGACGAGGCAGCCGTCACCGCTGGCCGCGACCCGCGCGAAATTCGCAGGCTGCTCAACATCGGCGGCCAGTTCGGCGCGCGAGACGGCGGCATGCTCAACGGCCCCGCGCAACAGTGGGTCGAGCAGCTACTGCCTCTTGTGCTCGAGAACGGCACGGGCACCTTCATTCTGGCGAGCGACGACCCCGCGACGATGCAGCGGTTCGCCGAAGAAGTGGCGCCGGCCCTGCGCGAGGCAGTTGCTGCCGAGCGTGGCGGCGCGGAGGAACCCGTGCGCAGCGCCGCCGCCATCGCCCTGCGCCGCGACGGGATCGACTACCAGGCGGTGCCCGAATCCCTGCGCGCCACCGTTGTCGAGCCCGGCGACTTCGGCTTCTCGCGGGTGAAAGCCAACTACATGCGCGGCGGCAACCCCGGCATCGTTCTGCAGCCCGCGACAGCGAGCCAGGTCGCGGAGGCTGTTGCGTTCGCGAGCGCGCATCCGTCGCATCCACTCGGCGTTCGCAGCGGAGGCCACGGAATCAGCGGCCGCTCAACAAACGACGGCGGCATCGTTATTGACCTGCGTGCTTTCGCCGCTATCGAGGTTCTCGACGAATCGCAGCGCCTTGTGCGCGTGGGCGCCGGCGCCAGATGGGTGGATGTCGCGCAGGCCCTCGAGCCCCACGGCTGGGCGCTCAGCTCGGGGGACTACGGCGGGGTCGGCGTCGGAGGTCTTGCCACCGCGGGCGGAATCGGCTGGCTCGTGCGCGAGCACGGGCTCACGATCGACCACATTCGCGCCGTCGAGATGGTGCTCGCCGACGGTTCGATAGTGCGCGCCTCGGCCGATGAGAACGTCGACCTGTTCTGGGCCGTTCGCGGCGCCGGGGCGAACTTCGGCATCGTGCTGTCGTTTGACTTCCAGGTTGACGAGGTCGGCCAGGTCGGCTTCGCGCAGTTGTCATTCGATGCGTCAGACACCGAGGGTTTCCTTGTTGCGTGGGGTGCTGCCGTCGAGGCCGCGCCGAGAGACGTCACGAGTTTTCTCTACGTCGGCGGAGCTCGCCCCGGCCAGCCGCAACTCGCCCAGGTGATGGCGGTCGTCAACGCGGAAGAGCCCGACACGATCCTCGATCGGCTGCAGCCCTTCGCCGAGATCGCGCCGCTCATTGACCAGTCGGTGCAACTGCTGCCGTACTCGGGTGTGATGTCGAACGTGCAGGGCGGTGCGCACCAGGGCAGCGGTGAGCCGGTTTCCCGCTCGGCGCTCATCGAGCACTTCACGCCGGAGTTCGCGGCCGCCGCCGCGCGCCTCATCGCGAGCGGGTCGAGCCACTTCTTCTCGGTTCGGGCTTCCGGTGGCGCCGTGAACGACGTTGCGCCGGAGGACACGGCCTACGCCCACCGCACGGCGAACTTCTCGCTGGCGGTGCTCGGCTCGAACGCCCAGCGTCTCGACGCCGCCTGGGAAGACATCGCGCCGTTCTCCGTTGGCTCGTACCTGAGCTTCGAGACGCGGCAGTCCCTCGCTGAGCTCGAGCACGCGTTTCCGCCGGCGACGCTCGAGCGGTTGCGCGAACTCAAGCTGCGGTACGACCCGGCGAACCTGTTCCGCGACAACTTCCCGATCACGGCTGCGCCCTGAGCCCCTGCGCGCCCACCCCGGTAGCGCGCTACTACGGCTCGTGCGCGCTACGGCGACCTGGCGCGCACGGTACGCGGTAGCGCGCAACGGGTCACCGTCTATCGTTGAACAGCGCGACCTTCGCGACATCCACCGGAAGCGTGCGCAATGATCGCCAGATTCGCCGAACTTGACTACCAGGAGACCCCGATGGGTCCGATCAGTCTGCGGCGCAGGCTCGACCCTGTGCTCGGCGTCGACGTGTTCGAGGTGAAGCTCGGCGACGAGTTTCTGATGTCGAGCTCGTTCACTGTTGCCGAGATCGCGCTCACAACCATCGGGCTCGCCGCGACATCCAAGCACGAACTCACCGTGATGAACGGCGGCCTCGGGCTCGGCTATACCGCGCGCGCCGCACTCGACGACTCGCGCGTCACGAGCCTCACCGTCGTCGAGGCGCTCGGCGCTGTCGTCGGATGGCACGAGGCCGCGCTGCTTCCGGTCTCCGCAGAGCTCACGGGCGACCCGCGCACAACCCTCGTCACCGACGACTTCTTCGCGCTGATGCGTCGCGAGCCCATCGCAACCTACGACGTGCTTCTGCTCGACATCGACCATTCGCCGCGCTACCTGCTCAACGATTCGCACCGCGACTTCTACAGCGTCGAGGGGCTCGCGCGCATGAAGCGGCACCTCAACCCGGGCGGCGTCTTCGCTCTCTGGTCAGACGACGCGCCCGAAGCCGAGTTCGAGACGATGCTCGCTCAGGTCTTCGACACTGTCGAGGGCCACATCGTCGAATTCGATAACGCCCTCACCGGAGGCGTCTCGATCAACGGTGTGTACGAGGCGCACTAACGTCACAGACCGTTCATAGCATTGCCATAGGGAACGCCGCTTGGGTGGATACATACCAACCCAAGGAGTACCCCAATGGACACCCTCGCCGTCATCGCGATTGACCTCGTTGCCATCACGCTGCTGACGTTCGGCATCTACTTTCGCCGTCACCGTCGTCGCGATCTTGTTGTCGCGTATCTGGTTGTGAACATCGGTGTGCTGGCCGTCACCGAGGTACTCGCGACGAGCACGGTTGGCGTTGGTCTTGGCCTCGGGCTGTTCGGTGTTCTTTCGATCATCCGGTTGCGCTCCTCGGAGATCGCTCAGCACGAGGTCGCCTACTACTTTGCCTCTCTCGCCCTTGGCCTCATCGCGGGAATGACGGCGACCCTCGCCGTACTGCCGCTCGTTCTGATGGCTCTTATCCTCGCGACGATGTTTGTCGGTGACTCGCGCAACCTGCTCAAGCGCTACCGCCACCAGGTGATCGTTGTCGACCGGGCGATCCCCGACGAGACAGCCCTCATCGCCCACCTCGAAGGGCTCCTGAACGCGCGGGTGCACGGCGTGACGGTGCAGCAGTTGGACATGGTGGATGACACCACCACCGTCGACGTCAAGTACCAGCTCGCGGAGCGCTCGGTGAAAACCGAGCTGGCGGTGGCACGATGAGCCGCGTTGCAGCCCCGGAGAGAATCAGCGCGCTCGAGTCGATCAGCCTCGACGAACTCAACGACACCGCGGCGATGATGACCCGCGTCGACCGCAAGTACCTTGTGCCGCTCGCGCACCTCGACGGCGTGCTCGAGAGCCTCGGCGGCGCAACACGCGTGCTTGAGATCGAGGGGCAGCGAGCATCCGAGTACGAGTCGGTGTACTTCGACACGGACGGACTCGACAGCTACCTCGCCGCCGCTCGTAAGCGCCGACGCCGGTTCAAGGTGCGCACACGCACCTACGTCGACTCCGAGCAGTGCTACCTCGAGGTCAAAACCCGCGGCGGCCGAAGCCTTACCGTCAAGGAACGTGTCGAGCACCCGGTCGACGAGAGGTCGAGCCTCGAGAGTGACGGCGGCTACGTCGACTTCGCCCTCGCCGAGGCAGGCATCGGGGGAGTCGACTCCCACCAGCTGCACCCGACCATGGTCACGCGTTACAACCGCACGACGCTGTTTGTGCCCGCGGGCAACAGCCGGGCAACGATCGACACGCAGCTGACCTGGTCGGTTCCCGGCGGCGAGACGATATCGACGCCCGGACTCGTCGTCGTCGAGACCAAGTCCGGCTCGACCCCCTCGACCGTCGACCGCGTGCTGTGGTCGCACGGTCACCGGCCCGCGAACATCTCCAAGTACGGCACGGGAATGGCGGCAATGCGCCCCGACCTCCCCTCCAACAAATGGCGCCGTGTGCTCAACACCCAACTGCTTCCGGCTCTCGCCCCGACCCCAAGGACAACATTATGAAACGCAAAACCTGTCGCAACCTGCTCATCGCCCTCCCGCTCGCCGCGACACTGGGCATCCTCGCCGGGTGCGCGGCGGTCACCGACGCGACGTCCACGACCTCGGCGAGCTCGATCTCGGTGGCCGCCGACGTTACGGCAGCCGAGGTGCTCGCCGACAACGAGGCGGCATTCACGGGCGAGACCGAGTACGACGCGACATCCGCCGTATCAATCGACCTGAGTGACGCGCAGGCGACCGATGGCGTAGCCGTAGACGGCGACACACTGACGATCACGGCCGCGGGCACCTACGTTCTCTCGGGCACCCTCGACGGCCAGGTCGTCATCGATGCGGACGGTGTGGATGTCACGCTTGTGCTCGATGGCGCGACCATCTCGAGCGACTCGACAGCCGCTATCGCGGCCACCGCGGTCGAGAACCTGTCGGTGATCCTTGTCGACGGCTCAACGAACACACTGAGCGACACGTCGACCTACGCCGACGATGCCGATGTCAACGCGGCGTTCTACAGCGCGGGCGACACCCAGATCTCGGGAACCGGCGCACTCACCGTGACGGGCAACGGCGGTGACGCGATCACTTCGAAGGACGGCCTGACGATCTCCGGCGGAACCATCACCGTGACGGCCGCTGACGATGGCATCCGTGGAAAGGATTCGCTCGTGATCTCGGGCGGCGATATCACCGTCGACGCGGGTGGCGACGGACTCAAGAGCGACAACGAAGACGATCTCGACCGCGGCTACATCGCGATCTCGGGTGGCACGCTGGCCGTGACGAGCGCGGGCGATGCCCTCTCCGCCCAGACCGACCTCGTGATCACCGGCGGAACCCTCGACCTGGTTGCGGGCGGCGGACACACCGCGACGCTCGCCGAGGACGCCTCGGCGAAGGCGCTCAAGGGGCTCGCCTACGTCGTAGTCGAGGGAGGCGACCTCACCGTGGATGCTGCGGACGACGCCGTTCACTCAAACGGTGCTGTGCACCTTTCGGGTGGAACCCTCGCGGTTGCCTCCGGTGACGACGCCGTTCACGCCGATACCGCGTTGCTCATCGACGGTGGAAGCCTCGATGTCTCCGCGTCGTACGAGGGTCTCGAGAGCACCGTCATCACTCTTGCGGGCGGCGACGTGTCGATCGTTGCGAGCGATGACGGCGTCAATGGTTCCGACGGGTCCGGCGAATCCATGAGCTCGGTCGCCGGCGTGAGCGTCACGATCTCCGGCGGAACGCTCGCGGTCGACGCGCAGGGCGACGGTCTCGACTCCAACGGCGACCTTACGATCAGGGGCGGCGCGACAACAGTCAATGGCCCGACCGACGGCGGTAACGGCGCGCTCGATGCGAATGGAACGTTCCTCGTCTCGGGCGGAACTCTCGCCGCCGGCGGCAGCTCGGGAATGGCCGTCTCGCCGAGCGCCGACTCGACGCAAGTCAGCGTCTCCGCGACCTTCGACACCCTGCCCGCGGGCACGGTGGTGACGATCGTGGACGCCGACGGTGCGACGGTCGGCGAGTTTTCGGCGACAAAGGAGTTCGCGTCGCTCGTGTACTCCTCGGCTGACATCGAGGCGGGTGTCGAATACAGCTTCACCGTCGACGGCACCTCGGTGGCGACAGCCACGGGCGGCGAGGCTCTCGCCGGCGGAATGGGCGGCGGTGGCAGTGGAATGCCAGGCGGCGGCCAGGGCGGCCCCGGCGTCGGAGACCGCTAGAGCTTCCGGTGGTTGAGTAGGCCGCCCGCGGCCGTATCGAAACCCCACAGGTTTCGATACGGCCCTACCGGGCCTACTCAACCAGCGATTCGGGGCGTAAAATCGGGCCGAACAAAGGAGTCGCCATGCAGTCCATCACCCCCGTTCTCTGGTTTAACATGAACGCGGAAGAGGCAGTCAACTTCTACGTGGCGACCTTCCCGAATTCGCGAATCGTCTCAACGACCTGGTACGGCGAGGGCGCTCCGGTTGCCGCAGGCACCGTGCTGACTGTCGACTTCGAACTCGACGGACTCACTCTTCAGGCACTCAATGGCGGCCCCGAGTTTCCGTTCTCCGAAGCCGTCTCGCTCGCGGTTCCCGTCGACTCGCAGGAGGAGGTCGACCGCCTCTGGAACACCCTCATCGCCGACGGCGGTGCCCCGAGCCAGTGTGGCTGGTTGAAAGACAGCTTCGGATTCTCCTGGCAGATCATCCCGAAGCGCCTGATGCAACTTATGGGCAGCGAAGACCGTGCCGCCGCCAACCGCGTGCTCGTGGCCATGCTGCAGATGACGAAGATCGAGATTCCCGTGCTCGAGGCGGCCTTCCGCGGTTGATCGCCCGGTGCCACGCCCGGCGCCGACCCCGCCCTCTGCTCTAGCGTTGAGAGCACAATGCCGATCACCACAATGCCGATCACCACACGCCTCGCCGTGCCTGCCGACTACGACCGCGTTGCCGAGGTGACTCAGGCGGCGTTTCTCGCCGGCCCCTACGGGCACATTCACGCAGCACCGGCGCGACAAAAATTCGAGATGGATGTCGCGGCTCGCGCCTCCTGGGGCGCCGTCGTTGTGGCGCTCAGCGATGAAGGGCTCAGCGGCGATGAGATTGTCGGTGCGACGAGCCTGCTGCGCGCCGGCACCCCGCACGCGCGTCTCGCGGTCGAGGGCGAGGCCGAGATTCGCTTGCTCGCCGTCGACCCGGCAGCGCAGGGCCGCGGCGTCGGAGAGCTGCTCGTTCGTGCGTCAGTGGACCTCGCGCGCGACTGGGGAATGAGCCGGGTTGTGCTCGATACCGGCAGTCTCAATGTCGCGGCGCAGCGCCTCTACCTTCGCCTCGGATTCCAGCGCACAACCACCCCGGTTGCGGACTCCGCGCAGGTCACCTCTTTTACGTACGCCTACGACCTCGTCGACGAGACGGCACCGCTCGTGCGTCTCGCCCGCGCAGACGAATACGCCCGCGTCGGCCAGCTCACCGTCGCCGCCTACACGGCCGACTACGACCTGCCGGCGGGGTACCTCGCGTCGCTCTCCCAGGTAGAGGAGCGTGCGCGAGCGCACGAAGTGTGGGTCGTCGAGAACCGTGTGACGGGAGCTCTCGAGGCGAGCGTCGCGACACCGCGCGCGGGCGGGTTCATCTCCGATCTCGGCCAGCCCGGCGAGCTCGACTTCCGCTTGCTCGCGGTCGCACCTGAGGCGCGCGGTAAGGGCTTCGGCGCGCTCCTCACGAATCACGTCATTGAGCTCGCGCGGCAGCGTGGGCTGCAGCGCGTTGTGATGAACAGTGGCGACATTATGGTCGGGGCGCACCGCCTATACGAGAAGCTCGGCTTCTCGCGCATCCCCGAGCGCGACCTGAGCTTCACCGACGGCGGCAACACGATCGTGATCTTTACGTTCGGTCTCGACCTCTGACCCGCCCTGTCTACTTCTCCGACATACTTGAACTAAAGCTCGAATTCACCTGCTCGAAAGGCCCGCACAATGGACACCCCCCAGGTACCCTCCGAGGTTTGGATCGTCGCCGGCATCATCGCCGCGGTCATCATTCTCCTCATTTTCGTCTTTGTTCTCATCGGTGGCATCAAGGTCGCCAAGCCCGATGAGGCGATCATCGTCACGTCGCGCCAGCGCGTTGTAAAGCCCGGTTCCGAGGCTGGTGAAAACGCCGGACAGCGAGTTGTCTTCGGCTCACGCGTCTTCGTCAAGCCGATCGTCGAAGCGCACTTCAAACTGAGCTTGCGCAGCCGCCAGCTCAACGTGCAGGCAACCGCGCAGACGCGGGACGCCATCACGATCAAGGTCAACGCCGTCGCGGTCGTCAAGGTCGGTGGCTCCGAGTCGATGGTGCGTGCGGCAGCCCAGCGATTCCTCAACCAGCAGGATCAGATCGAGACATCCACCGAAGAAGTTTTGAGTGGTTCGGTGCGATCCATCGTCGGTCAGCTGACGGTCACCGAGATCATCACCAACCGTTCGGCACTTCAGGGCCAGGTGCTCGAGGCCGTTCGCGATTCGCTCGACATCCAGGGCCTGCAGATCGACACGCTCCAGATCAAGGAGATCGACGACGACAACGGCTACATCCGCGACCTCGGTCGTGGTGAGGCCGCGCGCGTCAAGCAGGTCGCAGAGATCGCCGAGTCCGTCTCGCGCCAGGCCTCGGAAGAGGCTCGCATCGGCGCCGACCAGGCAGTCGCCGAGTCGCAGCGTGCACTCGACCTTCGCAACGCGGAGATCAAGAAGGAAACCGACAAGGCTCGTGCCGAGGCAGAGGCGTCACGCCCGCTCGCCGAGGCAATCGCACAGCAGGAAGTTGTGGCCCAGCAGGAGATCACTGCAGGCAAGCGCGTTGGACTGCGCAAGCAGGAGCTCGACGCCGAGATCCGCGCCGTCGCCGACGCTGAGTCGTACGCGGTACAGAAAAACGCTGAGGCGTCTGCAGGTGCCGCGGTCGCAACGGCAAACGCCGACCGTGACGCGCGTCGTTCGTCGGCAGAAGCCATCGAGGCCGAGGGTATTGCAGAGCGCAACCGACGCAAGAGCGCTGCCGAGGCAGTCGAGGCCGAGGGTATCGCCGAGAAGAATCGCCGTATTGCCGCAGCCGACGCACTCCGTGCCGAGGGTGAAGCAGAGGCCGAGTCGATCCGTGCACGCGGTAACGCAGAGGCAGAGTCCGCTCTTGCCCGCGCTGAAGCACTCAACGAGCGTTCGCAAGACCTGCTGCGCCAGCAGATCATCGAGCTGCTGCCGGAGATCATCCGCGCGGCGTCCGAGCCGCTCGCCGCGATCTCCAACCTCACGATCCTGTCGAGCGATGGAACAAGCGGAACGGACGCGGTCGGCCAGTCCGTTGCCGGTCAGCTCGCGACATCCACCCAGATCATCAAGGATCTCGTCGGCATCGACATCGCCGAAATCGTGACGGGTCGCGCAACCGGCGAGGCTATTGGCTCGGCGATGAACTCCAAGCCCGAGAGCCGCCGCGCGGCAACGCCCAAGGTCAGCAAGCCCGAGAGCTAGTCCTCAAGGTCAGTGTCGATGTCGCGGCCGCGCAGCTTCTCCAGCTCGCGCCGGTCGCGCTTCGTCGGACGCCCCGCACCCCGGTCTCGAACCACGGTTGCGGGGCGTTCTTCGCGTGGCGGCGGCGGGGGAGTGAGGTCCTCGTAAAGGGTCACGGCGACTGCGGCGCCGACGCGCTTCACGAGCAGGCCGCGCACAACGAGGATGCGTTCGATTCCCTCGAGGCGGATGCGCACCTCGTCGCCGACCTTTACCGACTGCGCTGCCTTGGCGCGCTCGTCGTTGACGCGCACGTGTCCGGCGCGACAAGCCGCCGTCGCTGCCGAGCGGGTCTTGGAGACGCGGATCGCCCACAGCCAGGCGTCGACGCGCACAGACCTCGGGCTTTCCATACCTCGACTCTAGAGCGATGCGGAGGACGGAAGATCGAGCATGGCGGTCAGGCCGACCCAGAACAGGGCGAAACCACCAACGATCGCGGCACAGATCGCGAAGACCGCGACGCGCATGCCGCCGCCACCGTCGTAGTCCCGCAGCGCGCGCCAGCGCAGAGTGAGATACACGAGCGGCGTCAGAAAGATCCACAGCGGAGACGCCGCCGTCACGCACCCGTTGCGGCGCAGCTCGGAACTGTCGCGGAAGGCGAGCACAATCACCGTCACGACTGCGGCTGGCACAGCCACAACAGCCAGCAGCCCCGCGAGTGGCGAAGCAGCGCCGAACCCGGCAAGCGCGAACGCGATAAAACTCACCCAGAGCGGCGAGCTCGCTATCCAGTCGACCGAGCGCGTCGAATCGTGAATTCGGATGACGCGTGCCTCTTCTCGAAACGGCTCGTTGTGCAGCGGCACAAACGGTTCGTAATCGGTCACGCTCCGAACTCTAATGGTCGATGAGCTCTAGTAGTCGGTCAGCGACACTCCACGCTCCGCACGCCACTCGTCGAGCCGCGAGTAGTCGGGCAGCTCCTGCACGGCCCAGCCGTTGCCGTCGGGATCGGTGAAGTAGACGAACCTTCCCCAGGCCAGATCGATGACCCCCTGGGCCTCGACTCCCGCCGCGGTGAGCGTTGCAAGCGCGTCGTCGGCGCTGGCAACGACCATCTGCAGGCCGCTGAGCGAACCCGGCTTCATCTCGGTGATTCCCTCACCGAGGCAGATCGAACAAGCCGAGCCCGGGGGAGTGAGTTGGATGAAGCGCAGGTTCTCGTCGACGCGCTGATCGTGGTCGGCGTTGAACCCGATCGACACGTAGAAATCCTTTGCCCGGTCGACATCGGTCACGGGAATTGCGAGTAATTCGATTTTCCAGTCCATGATGAATTCCTTTCTGCGATTCACCCTAGAACGCACCACCGACGTGCCAACAGTGGCATTGTGGACACCGTACACAAATGAAGGAGTTTGGATGTTCAACCACGGTTTCAGCGGATTCAGCGTCGACGATGTTGACAAGGCCCGCGACTTTTACTCCGGAGTACTCGGTCTCGATGCCGAGGTGCGAGCGATGGGGATCCTGACCATCACGCTTCCGGGCGGCGCCGAAGTGATTGCTTACCCGAAGGGCGACGCCCACAGCCCGGCGTCCTTCACGATCCTCAACCTCGACGTCGACGACATCGACACGGCCGTCGATGAACTTATTGGCAAGGGAATCGCGTTCGAGCACTACGAGGGTATGACCGACGACAAAGGTGTCGCGCGTGGCAAAGCATCGGGACAGGGGCCGGACATTGCCTGGTTCACCGATCCGGCGGGCAACATCCTGAGCATCCTGAGCGACTAGCGACTGGGTGCTAACGCTTGGCAGGAGCCGCGGCTCGCTCGGCCTTTTTGCGCGCCTGGCGAGCTGCCTCGACGGCGGCGGCTTCCGCGGGTGTCGGGGCGGTGCCACCGAGGTGCGCGGGCTGCCAGTCCTTGCCCGTTCCATCGACGGGGTAGTTCACCTGCAGGTCGTCGACGAGTGCCTGGAGCGTCGAATGTAGCGCGACCGTTACCTCTGCCGCGGCTTCGACTTCGCTCACCGAAACGGCCGGAGCTACGGCGAAGTGCACGGGCACACCGAACTTCTTCGCGAATGATGACTTGGCGGTCTTTGTCATCAGGCGGTGTCCGCCCCAGACAGCGATCGGGATGATGGGAACGCCGGCCTCCGCGGCCATGCGCACAGCTCCGGTCTTGAGCTCGCGCACGGTGTACGACGCGTTGACCCCGCCCTCTGGGAAGACGCCGAGCACTTCGCCGTCGCGCAGGGCGTCGACGGCGTTGCGGTAGGCCTCGGCTCCCGCCGACATGTCGACGGCGATGTGCCGCATGCCGCGCATCAGAAATCCGACGGCGGGCTTGTCGAAGGCGCTCTTTGTGGCGAGAAAGCGCACGTGGCGACGGTTCTTGCGCCAGACCATCCACTCGGTGAGCGCGAAGTCCATGTAGCCGAAGTGGGTGATCGCGAGCACGGCGCCACCGGAGTCGGGGATGTTCTCCGCACCCGTGATGCGCGGCTTCACCCGAAGCAGATTGAAGAGGGAGATACCGACGCCAACCGCCGCACCGTAGATGGGATCACCGCGCTTTGCACTCATAGGGCAAGCCTAGAGCGGCGCGCGCTGCCTATGCTGAGAACCATGACCGAGCTAGCAATGGATGTCCCGGCCCCCGTTCTGCGTCACCCGAAGCTCGCGCTGATCCCTGCGGGACTTGTGTCGGTTTCGGCTTTCCTGCTGTTTGGCCTAGAGAACAAGCCCGCTGGCTACGCCGTACTCGTCGCGGGCGTCGCGATCGGCTTTTTCGTTGGCACGGCCCTCGGTCGTGACCTGCTGCTCATCGCCGCAGGACTCGGCATCATTTCGACGATCTCGGTCGCGGCCGACATCAGCTACCTCAACATCGTCATCATGGGAACGGTGCTTGCTCTGGCCGTGCTCGTTCCCTACCTCGGTTCGCGCTACCTGTTCAAGGATCACGTTGTGCGCTTTCCCATCCGCACCGGACAGAAGTGGACGCGCCTCGAAAAGGGCTACCTCGTTGCTGTCGTCGGGCTCGGCTACCTCATTCTGCCGCTCTACTTCATCGGCACGGGCGCCTACCTGAACTGGCCGGCCGTGAGCGCGCCCGACGAACTCGCGCGCCTGTTCGTCGGAGTCAATGCCGTAGGCATCTGGGACGAACTCTTTTTCATCTGCACCTGCTTCGCGCTGCTGCGCCGACACTTTCCGATGTGGCAGGCGAACCTGCTGCAGGCGGTCATCTTCACGTCGTTCCTCTGGGAACTCGGCTACAAAGGCTGGGGTCCACTGATGACTTTCCCGTTCGCGCTCCTGCAGGCGTGGACCTTCACAAAGACCAAGTCACTGACCTACGTGGTGTGCGTGCACCTGATCTTCGACCTCGTTGTGTACCTCGTGCTTGTGCACGCGCACAATCCCGAGTGGCTGCGGATCTTCCTCTTCCGAGTGGACTAGCGCTGACCGGCTAGCTCGCGTCGACGAGATTCTCTTCGGCAACCGACTTCTTCCATGCGACGAGGCCGCGCACGGTGTCGTCGGCATCCTCAGCGAGTCGCTCCATCACGTCACCGGGAACAAAGAAGTTGAGTGCGAGCCAACCGCGCACCGTCGCCGATTCGTCGTCGGCAAGCGAGCGCAGGATGTCGCAGGAGACGTTCTCGTTGCGTGCGAGCCAGGCGCGCACACCCTCGTCCGGGTCGGTCGCGAGGGTTGCGAAGAGGTCCTCGGGCGCGTGGTAGCTGCTCGCAACGCTCTCGCGGATCTTCGGGTTCTTGTCTGCCGCCAGCACCCGCAGTCGCGCGATCTTTGTTGCGGTCACCTCGGGTGCCGGATGCAGTGCCGCGGCTTGTTCCGGCGTGAGCATTGTCGGCGCGTAATCACGCATTGCCTGACGCTGGGCGGGGGTGTTGAAGCGGATGCACGACATGAACTCAGGCTAACCCTCGTTCGCGCGCCATCCACTCTTCGAATTCGGCGTGCCTCGCGAACAAGTTTTACCCCGATGCCAAAATCGCGGGTTGGAGCAGCCCCGGTTTCCGATACGCTGGACAGCTAGGAAGAGGGAGGTTCACCATGGTTGATTCCGGGAATCTGGATGCCGCTGACGAGAACCGTCCGCAAGCAAACGACACAACGCTGACGTTTGGCGACGAGTTTGGCGCGCAGCTCGCAGCGCTCGAGGGCGAGACCTCCAATGAGGAGAAAGACGCGATCGCGGCACTGCCGTCCGGGTCGGCGCTTCTCATCGTTCGTCGTGGCCCGAACTCGGGAGCTCGTTTCCTTCTCGATGCTGACGTCACAACCGTCGGCCGTCACCCCGACGCCGACATCTTCCTCGACGACGTGACAGTTTCACGCCGTCACGCAGAGTTTCTCCGCACCGGCACCACGTTCCAGGTCAAAGACCTTGGTTCGCTCAACGGCACCTACCTCGACGGCGAGCGAGTTGACACCTCCCGGCTCGGCGACCGTGCCGAAGTTCAGGTGGGCAAGTTCCGTCTGACGTTCTACGCCTCGCGCGTAGACCTCGCGTCACCGGCCAGCGCGTAGTGGCCCGCGCCACAACTGCCCAGGTCAAGACGGCACAGGTAAAGACTGCGCAGTCGAAGTCTGCGACACCAGCACTCCTGAGCATCGGGCAGGTACTTGCCAAGCTCAGCCCCGAGTTTGCCGACCTCACCCCGTCGAAGCTCCGCTTTCTTGAAGAGCGCCAGCTCATCTCTCCCTCGCGCACGGAGTCGGGCTACCGCAAGTTCTCGGCTACCGACATGGACCGCCTGCGGTTCGTGCTGTCGATGCAGCGCGACCACTACCTGCCGCTCAAGGTCATTCGCGGCTACCTGGACGAACTGGATGCCGGGCGACAGCCCGAACTGCCGGGCACCGTCGCCGCGCCATCCATTCTCGCCAGTGAACGCCGACTCTCTCGTGAGGAGCTCGTCAAGGAGGCCGGCGCGAACGCCATGCTGCTTGGCGACGCGATCTCGGCGTCGCTCATCGTTCCGGCGGATGTCTTCGGCGAGGACGCCCTCACGATGCTCAAGTCGCTCGTTGAACTGCAGCGCAGCGGCATCGAGCCGCGCCACCTGCGAGGCTTCCGTGCGGCGGCTGAGCGCGAGCTCGGCCTCATCGAGAACGCGCTGATGCCGGTCTCGCGGCGCAAGGATGCGGCGAGCCGCGCCCGCGCGATGGAGATGGCGCGCGAAATCGCGGACCAGCTCGAAATCGTTCGCAGCAGTCTGATAAGAACAGCCCTCGGTCGCCTCGATTCGTAGTACCGTCGAAGAACAGCGCGACACGCCGACGCAATGTGGCGGCAATGAGCGAACACACGCTGAGTCATCGGTAGCGTGGGGTTGTACGGAAGTTAAACGTCAACTAGACGATGAAGGTTAGGGAAGTGCCATGAGTGAACTCAGCCGTAGCGAGGATTCCCGCTACGACCTTGGCCTCCTCTTCACCGATGGGATGCCCGACCTCGACGCAGACGCCGGCTACCGCGGTGCGGTTGCGGCTCGCGCGGCAGGCATCAGCTACCGCCAGCTCGACTACTGGGCGCGCACAGAGCTCGTTGAGCCCACCGTTCGCGGTGCGGCAGGCAGCGGATCGCAGCGTCTCTACGGTTTCCGCGACATCCTCGTTCTCAAGCTCGTCAAGCGTCTGCTCGACACCGGCATCTCGCTGCAGCAGATCCGCATCGCCGTGAACCAGTTGCGCGAAGCCGGAATCAGCGACCTCGCCCAGACAACGCTGATGAGCGATGGCGCAAGCGTGTACCTGTGCACCTCGAACGATGAGGTCATCGACCTCGTCAGCCGCGGCCAGGGCGTCTTCGGCATCGCCGTCGGCAAGGTTCTGCGCGAAGTGGAGAACTCGCTCGTCGAGCTCGACTCGGTCGCAGCGGAAGACCCCGCCGACGAGCTCGCGCAGCGTCGCAACAACCGCGCTGCTTCCTAGGTCACAGTCACTCGTCGGGTGTGCGCGGCCCGAGCCGCGACATCCACGCCCATGATCGTTTTTCGGACGAATGAGTGCGCTATTTTCGCCTCGCTCGTCCGATTTGCGCTCATTCGCTAGCTGCGACGGTCAGGCAAGACCGCTAGCTGCGTCCGTGACGCGAGATCAATAGCTAGGAGCTACGGAGTGTTGGCGTACTCGCCGATTTTCGCCGTGCGCATCACGCGGTCGAGAAGCTGGTCGAAGTTGTGCGCCATCTCCTGCGCGCTTTCGCCGGGCCAGACGTGCAGCGGCTTCGCGGCGCCCTGTGCCTGCTGAAGCGACGTGCGCTCGGGCAGCTGGGGTGAGAGAACGAGCGGGCCGAACATGTCGCGAAGTTCCTTGATTCGGAACTGGTGCTCGAGCGACTGAACACGAGCACGGTTGACGATGATGCCGAGAGGCTGCAGGCGAGGGGAGAGGCCGCGGCGAATCTCCTCGATGGCGCGCAGTGCACGGTCGGCGGCTGCGACCGAGAACAGGCCGGGCTCTGTGACGACAGTCACACGGTCGGACGCTGCCCAGGCGGTGCGGGTCAGAGCGTTGAGCGATGGCGCGCAGTCGATGAGAACGAGGTCGTAGTCCTTCTCGACGTTGGCGAGAGCTTCTTCGAGCTTCCAGATGTCGCGAATGCTCGGATGCGGTCCGTCGAAGTTGATCGCCGACGGTGAACCGATGAGAACGTCGATCTTGCCGGGGCGGCCGCGGGTCCAGCCGGAGGGCGCGATCGCGGCGCGCACGATCTTTTCCTTCGGTGATGCGAGAACGTCGGCAATGTTGAGATGACCGGCCGGATTGATGTCCATGCCTGTCGAAACATCGGATTGTGGATCCAGATCGACGACGAGAGTGCGAAGGCCTTTCGCGAAGGCGGCAGAGGCCAGCCCGAGCGTCACAGTGGTCTTTCCCACGCCCCCCTTGAGGGAGCTAACGCTCAGTACATGCACGAGGAACGACGATACCCGTGAAAGCTCCAAGACACCTAAACAGGGCGCAATCTGTCGGCGATCCGCAGGAAAAAAATCTGCCCCGGCCTCCAATAGAGTTGTCTGAGTCGGAAGGACTGCATGTTTAAGAAGATTCTTGTTGCCAACCGTGGCGAAATTGCTATCCGCGCGTTTCGCGCTGCGTACGAGCTCGGGGCGAAGACCGTCGCCGTGTTCCCGTACGAGGATCGCAACTCCATGCACCGGCTCAAAGCTGATGAGGCGTACCAGATCGGTGAGAAGGGTCACCCGGTTCGGGCGTACCTCGATGTCTCCGAGATTATTCGCGTAGCGCAGGAGAGTGGCGCTGACGCCATCTATCCCGGCTACGGCTTTCTCTCTGAGAACCCCGACCTTGCGCAGGCTGCGGCCGACGCGGGCATCACGTTCATCGGCCCGCCCACGCGCGTGCTCGAGATGGCCGGCAACAAGGTAACGGCAAAGGAACACGCGATTGCCGCGGGCGTTCCCGTTCTCAAGTCGACTCCAGCCTCGAAAGACCTCGAAGAGCTTCTCGCCGGCGCCGACGAGATCGGCTTCCCGATCTTCGCAAAGGCCGTCGCCGGTGGTGGCGGTCGCGGTATGCGTCGTGTCAACACAAAGGAAGACTTGCGCGGCGCCCTCGAAGAGGCGATGCGCGAGGCCGACAGTGCCTTCGGCGACCCGACGATGTTCCTCGAGCAGGCGGTTGTTCGCCCGCGTCACATCGAGGTTCAGATTCTTGCCGACTCGCACGGCGAGACCGTGCACCTGTTCGAGCGCGACTGCTCGGTGCAGCGTCGTCACCAGAAGGTCGTCGAGATCGCTCCGGCGCCCAACCTCGACGAGAACGTGCGCCAGGCGATGTACCGCGACGCCATCGCGTTCGCGAAGTCGATCAAGTACGAGAACGCCGGAACCGTCGAGTTCCTTCTCGACACCGCTGGCGAGCGCAAGGGCCAGCACTTCTTCATCGAGATGAACCCGCGTATTCAGGTCGAGCACACAGTGACCGAAGAGGTCACCGACGTCGACCTCGTGCAGTCGCAGATGCGCATCGCCGCCGGCCAGAGCCTCGAAGAGCTGCACCTGCAGCAAAAGGACCTGCACCTGCGCGGCGCGGCGCTCCAGTGCCGCATCACAACGGAAGACCCGTCTGCGGGCTTCCGCCCCGACACCGGCAAGATCACCACCTACCGGTCGCCCGGTGGAGCGGGAATTCGCCTCGACGGTGGAACCATCAACGCCGGCGCCCAGATCTCGCCGCACTTCGACTCGATGCTCGTGAAGATGACGGCCCGTGGCCGCGACTTCCCGGCAGCGGTTACCCGTGCGCGCCGAGGGCTTGCCGAGTTCCGCCTGCGCGGTGTCTCGACAAACATCCCCTTCCTGCAGTCCGTGCTCGACGACCCCGAGTTCATCGCGGGCGATCTGAGCACGGCCTTCATCGAAGAGCGACCGTGGCTTGTGAAGGGCCACCAGTCGAAGGACCGCGGCACAAAGGTTCTCAACTGGCTCGCCGAGGTCACCGTCAACCAGCCGAACGGCCCCGGCACCGGTCTCATCAACCCGGCGCTCAAGCTCCCCGTTGTCGACCTCGAGGCCGCGGCGCCCGCTGGCTCGCGTCAGAAGCTGCAGGAGCTTGGCCCGGTTGCGTTCGCGGCCGCCCTTCGCGCGCAGACCGCCGTCGCCGTCACCGACACAACGTTCCGTGACGCGCACCAGTCCCTGCTCGCGACCCGCGTTCGCACGCGCGACCTCGTCGCTGTGCTGCCGCACGTCGCGCGCCTCACCCCGCAGCTGTTGAGCGTCGAGGCCTGGGGCGGTGCGACCTACGACGTCGCGCTGCGCTTCCTCGGCGAAGACCCGTGGGAGCGCCTCGCAACAATGCGCGAGGCGCTGCCGAACATCAACATCCAGATGCTGTTGCGCGGTCGCAATACCGTTGGATACACGCCGTACCCGACCGAGGTCACCGACGCGTTCGTGCGGGAGGCGGCATCCACCGGTGTTGATATTTTCCGTATTTTTGACGCGCTCAACGACGTCTCGCAAATGCGCCCCGCGATCGAGTCGGTGCTCGCAACGAACACCGCGCTTGCCGAGGTGGCCGTCTGCTACACCGGCGACCTGCTCGACCCGAACGAGAAGCTCTACACGCTCGACTACTACCTGCGTCTCGCTGAGCAGATCGTCGACGCCGGAGCCCATGTTCTCGCGATCAAGGACATGGCCGGCCTCCTGCGTGCGGGAGCCGCTGAGAAGCTCGTGACGGCCCTGCGCGATCGTTTCGACCTTCCCGTGCACGTGCACACGCACGACACGGCAGGTGGCCAGCTCGCGACGCTCCTCGCCGCTGCGCGAGCCGGTGCGGACGCGGTGGATGTCGCATCCGCCCCGATGGCCGGAACAACCAGCCAGCCTTCCGCCTCTGCCCTCGTTGCGGCGCTCGCGCACACCGAGCGCGACACCGGGCTCTCGCTGCAGGCAATCTCCGACCTCGAGCCCTACTGGGAGGCAGTGCGTCACGTGTACAAGCCTTTCGAGTCCGGGCTGCCGGGGCCGACGGGGCGTGTCTACAAGCACGAGATCCCGGGTGGCCAGCTCTCGAACCTGCGCCAGCAGGCGATCGCACTCGGGCTTGCAGACAACTTCGAGAAGGTCGAAGACCTCTACGCCGCGGCATCCACGATTCTCGGGCGCCCGCCCAAGGTGACGCCGTCGTCGAAGGTCGTTGGTGACCTCGCTCTCGCGCTTGCAGCGGTTGACGCCGACCCGGCCGATTTTGAGGCGAACCCGCAGAAGTACGACATCCCCGACTCGGTCATCGGCTTTATGGCCGGGGAACTGGGTGAGCTGCCCGGCGGATGGCCCGAGCCGTTCCGCACAAAGGTGCTCGAGGGTCGCACGGTCAAGATCGGCGTCACCGACGTGAGCGACGACGACAAGGCAGCGCTCGAGGGGGATGCGGCCGAACGCCGCTCGACTCTCAATCGCCTGCTGTTCGCCGCGCCGACGAAGATCTACGAGAACGTGCGCGAAACCTACGGCGACCTCTCCGTCGTCGACACCACCGACTACCTCTACGGACTGACGCAGGGCCAGGAGCACGTCATCGAGATTGCCAAGGGTGTGAGCCTGTACATCGGGCTCGAAGCCATTGGTGAGGCCGATGACAAGGGAATCCGCACGGTGATGGCAACGCTCAACGGCCAGCTGCGACCGGTCTTTGTGCGCGACACAAGCATCGCCGTCGAATCGAAGGCCGCAGAGAAGGCCGACGCCGCAAAGCCCGGCCAGGTCGGAGCCCCGTTCTCCGGTGTTGTCACCCTCCAGGTCGAAGAGGGCAGCGTCGTCACGGCGGGCCAGAGCGTCGCATCGATCGAGGCAATGAAGATGGAGGCCGCGATCACGGCTCCCGTCGCCGGAACCGTCAAGCGCCTTGCCATCCCGAAGACCCAGCAGGTGGATGCCGGCGACCTCCTCGTCGAGATCGAACCGGCCTGATACTCCGCCGCCACTTACCGCCTGACCGTCTGAAACGACGGTCAGGCGGTAAACTGCTATGTCTGCCGCACCGAAAGGGAGTGCCGTCGTGGTAACGAGACGCAACAAAGACGACGACGTCGTTCAACATCTCGAAGCAACACCCGAAGTGCCGGGCGAGCGAACGAGCGAACTCATCGGGGGATCCGGTGTTGACCTCTCCTCGGCGAACCCGCAGACCGTAACGATCGCGATCGACCTGCCGGCCACGGTTCACGCGGCTCCCGCACACGAGATGGCAGTCGCCATCGACCAGATCGCCGTCAATCCGACATTGGATGTCTCGACCACTTCGATCTCGGTGGTTCAGCACGTGCGGCTCCCCGAGCCCGTCGACGAGCCCGAGGTCGTCGAGATCCCCGCGCTTCCGGATTCCGACCATGCCTACAGCCGACGCGGTCGCATGGCCGGGCGCGTGTCGACAACCCCGGAGCCCGCAGCGATGCTCACCGACGACAGGCTGCTCGGCTCGGGCAAAAAGAAGCGCCGCAAGGTCGCCCCGGAGGGTCGCTGGCCTTCTTTCGTCTACGCAGTAACGCTGCACCTCGTGAACATCGGCGACTCGCGTCGAGTGCGTGAGCGCAAAGAGCTCGAAGCGCGCATCGACAAACGGTTCGAAGGCTCGACCCGATTCGTGCCCATCCTCACGCGCAAGGGCGGCGTCGGAAAGACGACGATCACCGCGCTCATCGGCATGGCGATGTCTGACGTGCGTGAAGACCGCGTGATAGCGATCGACGCGAACCCCGACCGCGGCACGCTCGCCGAGCGGGTCACCAAGCAGACGCGCGCGACGGTGCGCGATGTTGTCACCCGCGCGCCATCCATCACCGGGTTTACCGACTTCTCCACGCTTGTGTCGCGCGATGAGACACGACTCGACGTGCTCGCGAGTGACACAGACCCGATGCTCTCCGAGGCGTTCTCGGAGAACGACTACAACGTCGTCGCCGACCTCGCCGCGCGCTACTACAGCGTTGTGCTCACCGACTGCGGCACGGGCATCGTGCACTCCGTGATGCGGGCGACCCTGCAGCGCGCCGACTCGATAGTCATCGTGTCGGGGGGAAGCGTCGATGAGGCACGCCTCGCATCCGAGACGCTCACCTGGCTCGAGGCAAACGGCTACGGCGACCTCGTGCGCAACGCGATCGTCGCGCTAAACACGTCTACGCACGGCACCAACCTCGTCAAGCTCGAAGAGATCGAGGCGCACTTCCAGTCGCGGGTTCGCGAGATCGTGCGCATTCCGTACGACCCGCAGCTCGCTGCCGGATCGGTCATCGACTACAAGAGCCTGCGACCGCTCACCCGCAACGCGGCACGGGAACTCGCGGCCCTCGTGGCCGACGGTCTCCCCGCCGTGCGAAACACCTGACCCGCGGCTGCCTCAGCCCCGTGGCGCCCGTAGCGGCGCCGCCCAGAACCCGTGCACCCGCCGGGATTCGGAGTGCCCAGAGGGGCGCAGAAAGAGTTGGACATGACAGTTCGCCAGATTCGAATATTCGGTGACCCCGTGCTCCGATCCGTCTGTGACCCGATAGTGCCGGGCGACAAGCGCGCGGCAGGGCTCATCGAAGACCTGCTCGAGACCGTGCAGGTTCCCGGACGCGCCGGAGTCGCCGCCAACCAGATCGGTGTCGGCCAGCGCGCCTTCAGCTACAACATCGACGGGGAGATCGGCTACGTCATCAACCCCGTGCTCGTTGAGGTATCGGGTGAGCCCGACCTCGTCGACGAGGGGTGCCTCTCGGTTCCCGGCTTCTACTTTCCGCGAATGCGCTATCCCTTCGCGCGCGTCGAAGGCATCGATCTCGACGGCAACCCCGTCACGGTGAGCGGCGAAGGCGTTATGGCGCAGGCGTTGCAGCACGAGACCGACCACCTCGACGGACACCTCTACATCGAGGGCCTCGAACCGGAGACCAAGCGCAGCGCGATGCGGGCGATCCGGCAGGCGCCGTGGTGGGGGCAGTAAACAACGTCAGGTGATCGGCTCCGCTCAACCACCGATGAGCGGAGCCACCGCGCTACGGCTGCAGCGAGATGCCCTCTGTTGCCAGGGGAATGCCGCTGTAGATGCTCTCGATGACGTCTGCGAAGTCCTCGACGATGATGTTGCGCTTGATGCTCAACTTCGGGGTGAGGTGTCCGCTCGCTTCGGTGAGGTCGGTCGCGAGAATGTGGAACTTGCGAATCGACTCCGCCCGCGACACAAGCCCGTTGGCCGCGTCGACCGCGCGCTGCACCTCGGCGACAACCGCCGGGTGATTCGACGCCTCGGCGAGGCTCATTGAGGCGTCTTCGCCGTTGTTCTTGAGCCAGGTCGGGAGCATTTCGACGTCGAGCGTGATGAGCGCGGAGATGAACGGCTTTTTGTCTCCGACAACGATCACCTGGCCGACGAGCGGGTTCGCGCGAATCGGGTCTTCGAGCGCGGCGGGCGACACATTCTTGCCGCCGGCGGTGACGATGATCTCCTTCTTGCGGCCGGTGATTGTCAGGTAGCCGTCGGAGTCGAGCGCACCGATGTCGCCGGTCTTGAACCAGCCGTCTTCCATAACCTCGGCGGTCGCCGCGTCGTTGTTCCAGTAGCCGGCGAAGACGTTGATGCCCTTGACGAAGATCTCGCCGTCGTCGGCGATCTTGATGCCCACACCGGGCATTGCCGGACCGGTTGTACCGATCTTGAACTTCGAGCCGAGGTTCACGGTCGCGGGCGCCGTTGTCTCGGTGAGGCCGTAGCCCTCGAGAATCTTGATGCCGAGGCTGCGGTAGAAGTGTCCGAGGCGCGGGCCGAGCGGCGCTGAACCGGAGACCGCGTACTTGACGTTGCCGCCGAGCGCATCGCGGATCTTCGACAACACAAGGCGGTCGAGCACTGCGAACTTGAGCTTGAGGCCGAGCGGCACGCTTCCGGCGTCGAGCGCCTTCGAGTGCGCGATGGCTGTGTCAGCAGCCGTGCGGAAGATCTTGCCCTTGCCGCCGGCCTCCGCCTTCTGCTCCGACGAGTTGTAGACCTTCTCGAACACGCGGGGCACGGCGAGCAGGAAGGTCGGCTTGAACGATCCGGCCGACTGTACGAGCAGCTTGGTGTCGGGCTGGTGGCCGACCTTTACACCGGCATGGATGCTGAGTACCGAAATGAACCGGGCGAAGATGTGCGCGGTCGTGATGAAAAGCAGGGTGGACGATCCGGGTGCGACGACGTCTGACATCGACACCGCGGCGTTGCGGGTCAGTTCGACGAAGTTCGAGTGCGTAAGCACAACACCCTTGGGGCGGCCGGTCGAGCCCGACGTATAGATAAGCGTTGCGACATCCGAGCCGACAGCGATGTTGCGGCGTCGTTCGATTTCCTCGTCCGTAACTGCCGTGCCCGAAGCGGTGAGCTTGCCGAGGTCACCGAGGTCGACCTGCCAAACGTTGGTGATCTGGGGAAGGTCGCTACGGATCTCGTCGAAGCGGGCGAAGTGGTCGGGCGTCTCAACGATCATTGCCGTGGCGCCGGAGTCGGTGATGTTCCACTGCACCTGGGCGGGAGAGGAAGTCTCGTAGATCGGAACCATGATCGCGCCGGCGAACCAGAGGGCGAAGTCGACGAGGGTCCATTCGTAGCGCGTCTTGCACTGGAAGGCGACCTTTGTGCCGGGCTCGACGCCCGCTGCGACAAAACCCTTGGCGAGTGCAACAACCTGGGCGAGGAATTCGCCGCCCGTGACATCCGACCACCCGCCGTCAGCGGTGGGGAGCGCAAAAAGCACAGCCGATGGATCGAGCGCGACTCGCTTGACGAGCAGGTCGGTGGCGTTGGCCTCCGGGTCTGCCTCAACGACGGCTGGAACGAAGAATTCGGTCACGGTAACTCCTTTGGCACCGGGGCGGATGAGTTTTCCTACTCTAACTTGCCCACACCCCAGTGAACACCGTGAACTCGCACCCCGTGCCGACAGTTACTACACTCGACACTCGTGCATGCGATCGGAATTGACATCGGCGGAACCAAGATCGCTGGCGCGCTCGTGACCGAAAACGGCGAGATCATCGCCGAACATCGGGAACCGACTCCGGCGGGAGATCCCACGGCTATCGTCAACGTCGTGGCCTCGATGATCGAGCGACTTTCTGCGGGACACGAGGTCGGCGCGGCAGGCGTCGCGGCCGCGGGCTTCATCGACGCCGCGCAGTCGACCGTCTACTACGCCCCCAACATCAACTGGCGCAACGAGCCGTTCCGCGCCCGCATCACCGAGCGCGTGGGCATCGACATCACTGTCGACAACGACGCGAACGCCGCAGGCTGGGCCGAGTACCGCTTCGGCGCAGGCCGCGGCTCGACCGACATGACAATGCTGACCATCGGCACCGGCGTTGGCGGGGCGATTGTGAGCGGCGGACGCCTGTTCCGCGGCGGCTTCGGTGCGGGCGCAGAGCTCGGCCACCTTCGGGTTGTGCCCGAGGGACTGCCCTGCGGTTGCGGCGCGAAGGGCTGCATCGAGCAGTACGGCTCTGGCCGTGCCCTTCTCCGTATGGCCAACGAGATCGCCGACGTCGGCGGCATCGGCCTCCCGCTCGCGCGTGCGCGTCAGGAGCACGGTGCGCTCAACGGAACAATCGTCGGAGAGTACATCGCAGCGGGTGACGCGGGCGCACTTCACGCCCTCACCGAGCTCGGCCGCTGGCTCGGACAGGCGTGTGCATCGCTCGGCGCGGTACTTGACCCGCAGCGTTTCGTCATCGGCGGGGGAGTCGCCGTCGCCGGCTACCTGCTCATCGACCCCATTCGCGAGTCCTACCTTCAGCACCTGCCCGCCCGGGGCTACCACCCCGAGCCGGAGTTCCTCATCGCCGAGCTGGTTAACGATGCTGGCGTCGTTGGCGCGGCCGACCTCGCCCGTATTTCTGTTCGCGAGCGGTAAACTCATGGTTTCCACCGGAGGTAGGTAGCAATGTTCTACTGGTTCATGAAGAACCTGGTTGCGGGGCCCATCCTCAAGACCGTGTTCCGGCCCTGGATTACGGGCCTCGAGAACATCCCCAAAGAGGGCGGCGTCATCCTCGCGAGCAACCACCTCTCGTTCATCGACTCGGTGTTTCTCCCGCTCGTCATCGAACGACGCATCTACTTTCTCGCCAAGAGTGACTACTTCACCGGCAAGGGCCTCAAGAACTGGGCCGTCAAGCACTTCCTGCTCGGCACCGGCATGATCCCGATCGACCGCTCCGGCGGCAAGGCGTCAGAAGCGTCACTCAACACGGGTCTCGCCGTGATCTCGCGCGGTGACGTTCTCGGCATCTACCCGGAGGGCACTCGCAGCCCCGACGGCAAGATGTACCGCGGCCGCACCGGCGTCGCGCGCATGATCCTCGAGGGTCACGTGCCAGTTGTTCCCGTTGCCATGATGGACACCGAAAAAGTCATGCCCATCGGCTCGAAGATTCCCAAGGTGCGACGCATCGGCGTTGTCATCGGTAAACCGCTCGACTTCAGCCGCTTCGAGGGCCTCGAGGGCGACAGGTTCATCCTGCGCTCGATCACCGACGAGATTATGTACGAACTCAACCGCATCAGCGGCCAGGAGTACGTGGATGTCTATGCCTCGTCGGTCAAGGAGCGCTCCGGCTCCAAGAGCCGCTAGCTTCGGTAAGCTCGAAACTTGGGGCCACAGCGCCCCTTCTTCCCCCACCCCTAAGGAAACCCCGTGGTAGACCCGTCAGAGCCCGTAGTCCTCGCTGATCCTGCAGTGATCGCCGGACTCGACTATTGGCGCGAGCTGCCCATCAAGCAGCAGCCACAGTGGCCCGACGCCTCGGCGGTGGCCGCGGCATCCAAGCAAATTGCGTCGTTCCCACCTCTCGTCTTCGCGGGCGAGGTCGACGATCTTCGCGAGAAGCTTGGCCAGGCTGCATCGGGCAACGCGTTCCTACTGCAGGGCGGCGACTGCGCCGAGACTTTTGCCGGCGCTACGGCAGAGCAGATCAAGAACCGGGTCAAGACGATCCTGCAGATGGCGGTTGTGCTTACGTACGGCGCCTCGATGCCGATCGTCAAGATGGGCCGTATGGCTGGCCAGTTCGCCAAGCCGCGTTCAAACGATTTTGAGACGCGGGGGGATGTCACGCTCCCGGCATACCGTGGCGACATCGTCAACGGCTACCCGTTCACCCCCGAGAGCCGCGAAGCAGACCCGCAGCGTCTCGTTCAGGGCTACCACACGGCCGTTTCGACGCTCAACCTCGTGCGCGCTTTCACCCAGGGTGGCTTTGCCGACCTGCGTGAGGTTCACCGCTGGAATCAGGGCTTTGCCCGTAACCCCGCGAACGCACGCTACGAGCTTCTCGCCCGCGACATCGATCGCGCCATCAAATTTATGGTCGCAGCCGGTGCGGACTTCGACGAGCTCAAGCGCGTCGACTTCTACACCGGTCACGAGGGCCTGCTGATGGACTACGAGCGCCCCATGACGCGCATCGACTCCCGCACCGGCACGCCGTACAACACGAGCGCGCACTTCCTCTGGATCGGTGAGCGCACGCGCGACCTCGACGGCGCGCACGTCGACTACTTCTCGCGCGTTCGCAACCCCATCGGCGTCAAGCTCGGCCCGACGACGAGCGTCGACGACATGAAGCGCCTCATTGACAAGCTCGACCCGAACCGCGAGCCCGGTCGCCTGACCTTCATCACGCGAATGGGCGCTGGCAAGGTGCGCGATGCGCTTCCGCCGCTGCTCGAAGCCATCAAGGAGCACGAGGCAACGCCGCTCTGGGTCTCCGACCCGATGCACGGCAACGGACTCACAACACCCAACGGTTACAAGACGCGCCGCTTCGACGACATCGTCGACGAGGTCAAGGGCTTCTTCGAATCGCACCGCGCCGTCGGAACCCACCCCGGTGGAATCCACATCGAGCTCACCGGCGACGACGTCACCGAGTGCCTCGGCGGATCGGAGCACATCGACGAGGCTGACCTCGCGACGCGCTACGAGTCTCTGTGCGACCCGCGACTCAACCACATGCAGTCGCTCGAGCTCGCGTTCCTCGTGGCCGAGGAACTCGGCGAGGCGCAGTCCCTGACCGTATAAGACCGCTTTTCGGACGGATGAGTCGAATACTTTCGACTCATCCGTCCGAAAGACGCTCGGGCGGCGTGGGGCCGGGCTCGCTAGACCTGCCCGCGGATGATGACCGTCGCGCCCTTTTTGACCTTTGAGTCCTTGCCGGGTTCGGTGCTCGCAACGAGGGCGAAAGCCTTGTCCCAGTCTTCCTCGGGTACGAGCGAGCGCACGTCGACCTTGAGTCCCGCGGCTTCCATGAGTTGCACGGCTTCGGCGATGGTCTTGCCGACAACATCGGGCACGGCGACGAGGTTCGGCCCGCGCGAGGTGACGAGCAGCACCGTGTCGCCGGGGGAGATGGGCGAGTCCTTGCCGGCCTTCGCCTGCACCGTGATGACCTTGCCCTCGGCGACGGTGTCGCTGTAGGCGGATCCACCCTGTTCGCCGGTCAGGTTGGCATTGGCGAGCAGCGTCATCGCCTCGTCGACGCTCTTGCCGCTGACGTCAGGCAGTGCGCCCACCGAGACGATGAGCACCATCGTGCCCTGGTCGAAGTATTCGTCGCCGGCCTCTATTGCGAAGAGCTCGCCGTTCTCGTCGACGCCCCGCGCCCCGACAACCGAGCCCGACGGGATCTTCGAACTAAAGCGTTCGATGCGAGCGTCAGCATCGACGAGGAAACCGGAGTCCTCAAGGAGCATCGTCGCGTCGTCTTCCGTCTTACCGGCGAACTCGGGCACGTCGATCGACTTCGGTCCGATGGAGACCTGCAGCGTGACGATCGAGTCGCGCGGCACGGCGACCCCAACAGCTGGATCCGTGGATGCAACGGCACCGACCTCGATGAACGGATCGTTCACCTCGACGACATCGTCGGCGACAGTGAGGCCGGCATCGGTGATGATCGCCGTCGCGGCCTCGGGGCTCAGCCCGACGACGCTTTCGGGCACAGAGGCGGTCGAACCCGGGCCCCAGCCGAACCACCATCCGGTGCCACCGGCAAGCGCGGCAAGCAGCAGCACGAGCCCGAGCAGCCACCATCCGCGCGCTCGGCGCTTCTCGGATATCACCGCGAGAGCATGAGTGGCGCCATCCACACCGCCGGTGTCTGCGAGGGCGACGGCCATTGCCTGACGCGGTCGCAGCACCTGCGTTTCGTTGTCGTTGCCGACGGGAGCGCTCGGCAACACCATCGTGCGCTGAGTGGATGTCGCGTTCGGCAGCGCACTCTGCATCTGGTGCTGGGTCTCAAGTAGCTGTTCGAGCATGGCGCGGGCGTCGCGCGGGCGCTCGTCGGGCTCCCGTGCCGTTGCCCAGAGCACAAGTTCGTCGAGCTCCGCGGGAACGCGGGGGTTCTTCGTCGACGGTGTCGGCACGGAGTCGTTTGCGTGCTGGTAGGCGATCTGCATCGGCTGGTCGCCCTTGAAGGGCTGCTCGCCGGCGAGCATCTCGTACATCATGATGCCGACCGCGTAGATGTCGCTGCGGGTGTCGGCGACGCCTCGTGTCACAAGCTCGGGGGAGAGGTAGGCGATGGTTCCGAGCAGCGCTGCGCCGGTTGCGGTGTTGGCCGTCGCGGCTCTCGCGAGACCGAAGTCGCCGATCTTGATGCGGCCGTCGTCGGCCAGCAGTACGTTCTCGGGTTTGAGGTCGCGGTGCACGATGCCCGACTTGTGGGCGGCGGCGAGACCGGAAAGCACGGCCTCGAGAATGTCGAAGGTCTGCTCGGTTGTGAGGGTCTTGTGCTCCTGGAGCAGGTCGCGCAGCGTGATGCCGGGCAGGTATTCCATAACCAGATAGGCCATGTCGCTGTCCTGGCCCTGGTCGAAGACGTTGACAACGTTGGGGTGAGCGAGGCGAGCGGCCGAGCGGGCTTCCTGTACGAAGCGCTCCTTGAACTCGGCGTCGTCGGCGAGGTGCCCGTGCATAATCTTGAGCGCGACGCGGCGCTCGAGGCGCAGGTCGGTCGCGAGATAGACGGTCGCCATTCCACCGCGGGCGATGCGTGAACGTACCTGGTAGCGACCGTCGAGGAGACGGCCGATCATAGGGTCAGTGGAGTTGGTGTTCACGACACGAGTCTAAAGTTCGGCTGCTGGGAGAGCCCGCTCAAACACGGCTCGGGGCAGGATTGCACCCGGTTCGTTATCCGAGGTCTTTGAGCCAGAAGCGAGCGGAGGCTTCCCATTTCGCGTATGCGTCGGGGTGCCCGGAGATCTGCACCTTCTGCGCCGCCTGGGTCACAGTCAGCTTCTCCCAGCCCGAGATGTCGAGCAAGCCGCGCGTCTTGCCCTTGTTGGGGTTCGACGGTCCGCCGTAGAACAGCTTCGCGGCGTAGGTCGGGTTGGTGAGCTGGCTGACGCTACCCCAGCCGGAACTCGGTCGCTGCTGGAAAAGCCCGACCGAGTCGAGGTCGCCGTAGTCGATGTTGCGCATCGTCGACTCCTGCATGGCTGTCGCGAGGGCGATGATGATGCCGTAGTCGCTTACGCCGAGCGAGCGTCCGACGGAGATGATGGTCGAGGCGTGGGTCTCCTGCGCGCCGGAGAGCAGCGTGATGGTTCCGCCGGTGCCCGCGGGGGTTGTTGTGACGACCCCGGGGATGATGAGCGTGCGACCCGCGTAGATGATACTCGTCGACTTCAGCCCGTTCGCGTTGAGCAGCGCCGTGAGCGTGATGCCGTACTTCTTGGCGATCGCCGACAGGGTGTCGCCCGCCTTGATGACGTGCGTGCCGTTCGTTGCGGCCGGCGGTTCGGTGACCGGGGGCTTCGGTGGGACAGTCGTTGCGCCCGGGATCGTGAGCTTCTGCCCGGGCCTGATGATGCTCGTGAGCTGGATGTTGTTGCCCGAGATAAGAGCCGTCAGCGTGACGCCGTACTTCTTGGCGATTGCCGAGAGGGTGTCGCCGCTCTTAACGACGTAGCTCGTCGCTGAGATCGGAGGAGTCGTGGTCGGCGGCTTGACAACAACCGGCGGCGTTGTCGTCGTCGACTTCGCCGGCACAACGAGCTTCTGGCCCGGGTAGATGATGTTTGTGACCTTGAGGTTGTTCGCCTTGAGAACGGCGGCGAGTGTGACCGCATACTTCTTGGCGATGCCCGAGAGGGTGTCGCCCTTGACGACAACGTGCTTCTTCGCGGTGGATGTCGCGGCGGTAGCCGTAGCGGCGTTGGATGTCGCCGCCGGCGTTGTCGATGCCACTGGCGCGGTCGTTGTGCTGCCGGTCTTGCTGAGCTGCAGCACCTGGTTGGGGTAGATGATCGACTTCCAGCTGAGGCCGTTGAGTGCGAGCACCGAAGCCGTCGAGAGTCCGTAGGCACCCGCGATGGAGCTCACGGTATCGCCACCCTTGACCTTGTACGTCTTCGGAACAACCGCGGCAACGCGGGCGACGGGTGCTGCTACTGCTGCAACCGTCTGGGTCGCGGCGGCGGTGGCCGTCGAGCGCAGACCCTGGCCCAGATTGGATGTCTCGGACTTGGGCTTGGGCACGGGCTTGGCTTCGACGGGCGAAACCGGGCCGGTGAGGTTCATGCTCATGGCCATTGAGCCAACAAGAACGATGGGCACTGTTGCGAACAGGTTCTTGGCAAATGCCGAGTCGCGCACTGCGGAGTGTTTCGCGCGCTGGGGCTCGTCGTATCGCTGTGTTGGAACGAGGCCCGACAGCACATTGTGCGCTGTTGCTCCCGTTTCGTACTCCGTGATATCGGTCATGAGTGTCCCCGTAGTGCTTCTGTAATGCTTCCCGGCCAGGACGACGCGCGTAAGACGTCGATTCTCCACGCTGACACAGTTATAACCCACTGTCAATTAGTGGGGCGCATGTGGTTTGAGTTAATCTGTTGGAAACATAAGGTTTTGCGGTGCGTTAGCGCGCGGCGGCGGCGTGCTCGTGGCACTGTTAACCCGTGACTGATTCACCCGATACCCTCTGGCTCACCATTCCCGACCTCACCGAAGCGCTCGGCCTCAAGGTCAGCCAGGTTCGCCGTCTCATCGAAGACCGCGCCCTCCTCGCCCGCAAGGTCGACGGCATCTGGAAGGTGCCCGCCTCGTTCATCGTGGGTAGCGAGCCGCTCAAGGAACTCAAGGGAACCCTCGTTGTGCTCGGCGACGCGGGCTTCTCCGACGACGAAGCCATGGACTGGCTGCTCGACGCGGAAGACAGCCTCGGCGTCTCGCCGGTCGACGCTCTTCGCGCCGGCCGCAAGGCCGAGGTGCGACGCGTCGCACAAGCCCTGGGTTTCTAAAGCTCCAGTTAAGCGGTTCGGCGAATGACCGTGTCGGCGAGCTGAAGCAGCTGCGCACGCGCCGATGCCGATAGTGGTGCATCCGCGATCGCAGACTTCGCAAGCCCAACGTTGCGATCGATGATGCGCTCGACCTGTTCGATGGCGCCGCTGTCGCGGATTGCCGTCTGCAGCATCGCCACTTGTTCGGCGTCGAGATCCGGGTCGCCGAGAAGTTCGTCGAGCAGGTTGCGCACTCCCGGCGGTAGTGCGGTGCGTGCGAGAGCTATAAGAACAGTGCGCTTGCCCTCGCGCAGGTCATCACCCGCGGGCTTGCCGGTCACGGCCGGGTCGCCGAAGACCCCGAGCATGTCGTCGCGCAGCTGGTAGGCGATGCCGAGCGGCAGGCCGAACTCGCGAAGCGCACTCAGCTGGGCGGGCGAACCGCCGCCGAGCGCCGCGCCGATCGACAGGGGAGCCTCAACGCTGTACTTCGCCGACTTGTACACAATGACCCGGTGTGCGCGCGGAAGCAGTTCCACATCCGGGTGTCGCAGCCACGCGTTCTCCTCGAGAATGTCGAGGTACTGGCCCACTGTTACTTCGGTGCGCATGAGGTTGAACTCAGCGCGAGCTGCTGCCGAGGCATCCATGCTGGAAAGTTGACGCAGGGCGCCGTCGAAGAGCTCGTCGCTCCAGCTCAGCAGAAGGTCACCGAGGAGGAGGCTCGCCGAGGTGCCAAACGATCGGGAGTTGCCGATCCACTCACCCTCGTGGTGGAGGGCCTCGAAGCGCTTGTGAGCTGAGGGCATCCCGCGCCGGGTATCGGAGTTGTCCATGATGTCGTCGTGCACAAGGGCGGCCGCGTGGAAGAGCTCGAGCGCTGTCGCAGCCTGAAGGATGGCTGGGAGCTCGGTCGCCGCGCCCGCCGCGGCAAGCACGTCAAAACCCGGTTCAGCGTCGGAAACGGCCTGCCAGCCCCAGTAACAGAAGAGGGCGCGAAAGCGCTTTCCGCCGGAGAGGAAGTCACGAGAAAAGCCGATGAGAGGCTCTAACTCGGGCGCAATGGCGGTCAATTGGGGAGCCCGTTCCGCCAGGAACTCGTCTATGCGGTCTTGGACCAGGTCGACTAACCGCGTACTCTCAGCCACGCTCCTAGCCTAGCGATGCTCGCGAGGCGTACTATTGACTTCTACGATCGGGCCACTAATCCCGAGGCTGAGGGGAACACGATGCCACTTTCCGAGCAGGAGCAGCGACTCCTCGAAGAGATGGAGCGCAATCTCTACCAAAACGACGCTGATTTCGTCGCAACGGTGGGGCAGCGTCGAGGCAAGCCGAACTACACGGTTGTTGCCATCGGCGTTCTCGTTGTTATCGCTGGCATTGCCGTTCTGGTTGCCGGCGTGGTGCTTCAGCTTCCGATCCTCGGTCTCGCGGGCTTCATTGTGATGTTCGCCGGTGTGCTTACCGCTCTCGCTCCGCCGCGACGCGGTGTCGCACACGAGAGCAGCGCACCGTCTTCGGCCTCGAGCAACCAGAAGTCCTCAAGCTTTATGGACGGGCTCAACGAGCGCTGGGACAAGCGCCAGGACGAGCGCGGGCAGCAGTAACCCAGCTTTTTTAGAACGTTATAAAGGGGTCGACCTTCGGGTCGGCCCCTTTTTTGTGCTCTAATGTCCCTGAGCCCGCCATTTCCCTCCACCGCGAAACCCCAGTCTTTTACTGGTGAGTAACGCCGGTGTATTCCCAGTTTGGGGATTTTTCTGGGTTTCGTGGTGGAAAGTGGAGTAAAGTGGAGACTACCTAAACCTGGGCCGGCGAGTGGGGGGAGTGCACACGTGTTTCTAGGCACCCACGCACCCAAACTCGACGACAAGGGCCGCGTCATTCTTCCCGCGAAGTTCTGGGAAGAACTGGCTTCCGGTCTCGTCATCACCCGCGGACAAGAGCGCTGCCTGTACGTGTACAGCGAGCGCGAGTTCGAGGGCGTTCACGAGAAGATCCGCAAGGCTCCCGTCTCCAACAAGCAGGCCCGAGACTTTCTGCGCATGTTCCTCTCCGGAGCGAGCCAGGAACGACCGGACAGCCAGCACCGCATCACCATCCCTCTTGCTCTTCGCGAGTACGCGGGACTCGGTCGCGACCTCACGGTGATTGGCGCGGGCGACCGCGTCGAGATCTGGGACTCCGAGGCGTGGACCACTTACTACAACGAACAGGAAACAGCGTTCTCCGAAACCGCCGAGGAGGTGATTCCGGGACTGTTCTAGCTCCTTGGTTCTGACTCCCAGCCGTTCATACGCCCTGTCACACTTCCCCGGTGACAGGTCGGACGGATGGGGATCAGGGCCAACGATCCGGAACAACTCACTACTTATGACACACAACGACATCCACGTCTCGGTCAACCTCGAGCGCACGATCGAACTGCTCGGCCCGGCAATAACAAAGCCGGGAGCCGTTCTCGTCGACGGCACTCTCGGTATGGCTGGCCACGCCGAAGCCTTCCTGCAGCGCTTTCCCGACCTTGTGCTTCTCGGCATCGACCGCGACACCCACGCCCTCGCAATAGCGAAGGAACGTCTCGCTCCGTTCGCCGGACGGGTGCACTTTGTGCACGCCGTCAACGACAAAATCACCGAGGCCGTTCACTCGATCGGTCACACCGAGGTCAGCGGAGTGCTGTTCGACCTGGGCGTTTCGTCGCTCCAGCTCGATGAGGTCGAGCGCGGGTTCTCCTACTCAAAGGACGCACCGCTCGACATGCGGATGGATCCGACGTCGGAGCTCACAGCCGAGCGCATCCTCGCCGAGTACAGCGAGCTCGAACTGCGTCGCATCTTCTACGAATACGGCGAAGAGAAGCTCGCGCCGCGCTATGCCTCAAAGATCGTTCAGGGCCGCGAGATCGAACCGATCACGCGCTCTGCCCAGCTCAACGAGATCATCGTCGCTGCGACCCCCGCGGCCGTTCAGCGCGCTGGTCACCCCGCGAAGCGTGTCTTCCAGGCGCTTCGCATCGAGGTAAACCAGGAGCTCGCGGTTCTCGAACGTGCAGTGCCCGCGGCCCTCGACCTTCTCGAGGTCGGCGGACGCATCGTGATCCTCTCGTTCCAGTCGCTCGAAGACCGCATCGTCAAGCGCATTCTCGCGAAGCGTTCGAGGTCCACAGCGCCAGCGGGTCTTCCCGTGGAGCTTCCCCAGCACAAGCCCGAATTCAAGCTTCTCGTTCGCGGATCTGAAATGGCCTCCGAAGAAGAACGTGCGGTCAATTCCCGAGCAACATCCGTGCGTCTTCGCGCGGCAGAGAGACTGAGGAGAGTCGAATGAGCAACCTGGCATACGCCGCGCCCCAGCGACCTCCGCGACCGCAGGCACCCCAGCCGCGCCACATCGAGGTCGTTCCGACACGCGAGCAGCGTCGCACCCGCCCGAAGGTCTTTTACGCCCTCGTGACCGTGGGTGCGCTTTTCGCACTGTTTATGGCACAACTGCTGCTGAGCATCGTGCTCGCGGATGGCGCGTACCAAATCTCCGGCCTGCGCATCGAGCAGCGCAATCTCGCGCGCCAGGAGCAGTCGCTGGGCGAAGAGCTCAACCTGCTCAAGTCGCCGCAGAACCTCGCGAAGACCGCCGAGTCGCTCGGAATGGTGGTCAGCGGTGACACCCCGATGTTCCTGCGACTGTCAGACGGCAAGGTGCTCGGTTCGACCGGCGCGGCCGGCGACGGCAGCAAGCTCGTCGACGGCAAGAGCTTTGTGCCCAACGCCCTGCTGACCGCATCAACGGGATCTTCGACGGGTTCATCGACGGCGGCTGGGCAAGAGCCAGACACGGGCGCGCCTGCCATTGAAACTCCGGCATCGAACGTAGCGTCGACACCAGGGACACTTCCATCGCCTGTGACCCGGTAGCCAGCTAGTTTGTAGGGAAGACCGTGGACAACTCACGCAAGACGAGGCGGCGCCTCGCGGCCTCGATTCTCGGAATCCTCCTCGTTGTCGGGCTCTTCGTCGGGCGGCTTGTTGACATCCAGGTGGTTCGGGCCGAAGTTCTCAACACCGAATCACTCGGTAAGCGCTCAATCACCGTCACCGATTACGCGGCGCGGGGTTCGATCGTTGACACCAACGGTGTTGTGCTCGCGGGCAGCGTTGATCGCTATGACATCACCGCGTCGCCACGGGTGGTCGAGAGCACCTTCAAGCGCACGGTTCCGGACGGCAAAAAGACCAAGACGATTAAGGTTCCCTTCGAGCAGGGCGTGACGGAGCTCGCCGAGGCCACCGGGGAGTCTGCCGACGACATTCGCGCGGCGCTCACGTCGGATCCGACATCCAATCATGCGTATCTCGCCAAGAAGAAGACGCTCAAGGTGCTTCTCGCCGTGCAGGCGCTCAAGATCCCGTGGGTGTACAGCGAGGTTGTGCCGAGTCGCACCTACCCGAACGGCGCGGTTGCGGGAAACCTCGTCGGTTTTATGGGCAAGGATGGCGCGCAGACCGGTCTTGAGTTGACCGAGAACACGTGCCTTGCCAACACAAACGGTTCCTCGGTCTACGAGCGCGGATCGGACGGTGTGCGCATCCCGGGTAGCACTGTCACAACGAAGGCATCGAAGGCCGGCGGAACGCTCAAGCTGACGATCGACAGCGACTTCAACTACTACGTGCAGCAGGTTGTCGGTAAGCGGGCCAAGGAACTCGGCGCCGACTGGGCTACAGCTGTCGTTGTGCGGGTGGAAGACGCGCACCTGATGGCGGTCGTTGACTACCCGACAGTCGACCCCAACAACATCAACGCCGCGAAGCGCTCGGCGCTCGGCTCACTCGCGTTCAGCACCCCCTACGAGCCGGGTTCGACGATGAAGCCGCTCACCGCGGCGTCACTCATCGACGCGGGCAAGATCAACCAGACGACCCACGTTGTGACCCCCGGGCTTCTTGCCGTTGACGGCGGCGGCACGATCAAGGACTCGTTTGTGCACGGCACGATCAACTACACAACTGGCGGTGTCATTACCAACTCGTCGAACATCGGCATCTCGCTGCTCTCAAAAAAGCTTGGCGTCGACGATCGCCGCGACTACCTGCTCAAGTTTGGTCTCGACAAGAAGACGGCCGTCGAATTCAACGGTGAGGCGAACGGCAACGTCCCCGAGACGAGCAAATGGGACAACATCACCAAGTACGCGATCGCGTTTGGCCAGGGCATGACAACGACCTCTGCCCAGGTGGCATCGGCCTACCAGGCTCTCGGCAACGGGGGAGTGCGACTGCCGCTCACGCTGGTCGAGGGCTGCGAGTGGCCGGATGGCACTGTTACAGAGGCGCCGAAGACCGAGGGCGTGCGCGCGGTTTCCGAACGGGCCGCAAAGCAGACGGTTCAGATGATGGAAAACGTCGTGACTCAGGGCTGGCTCAGCGCCGACCTCAAGATCCCGGGATACCGGGTCGCAGCGAAGACCGGAACCGCCCAGATTGCCGAGGGTGGCGTCTACGGTGACGACTACGTGATTTCGGTCGCCGGTATGGTTCCGGCGGAGAACCCGGAGTACGCGGTTGTTCTCACGTTCGGCAAGCCAGATACGATAAAGAGTTCCAGTGCAGCCGCACCAACGTTTACAAAGATCATGACCCAGGTGATCAAGACCTTTAAGGTCACACCGTCCACAAAGCCCGCACCTAACATTCCCCAGACCTGGTGAGGCACCCAAGTGCAGAAATGAGAACCGCGTGACCGCTCGGATTCCCACGGTCCTTCGACCGGAGCATCCCTCGGCCCGATCCCTCGCCGGGCTCGTCGATGACTTTGCCCTCGAGTACAGCGGTTCGCTCGACGGTATTGAGATCACCGGCGTAACGCTCTCGACGAGTGACCTACACCCCGGAGACCTGTACGTCGGTGTTCCGGGCGCGAACAGCCACGGTGCGAGCTACGCCGCCCAGGCAAAGGAGGGCGGCGCTGTTGCGCTGCTCACCGACGCGGCCGGCGCTGAGATCGCCGCGGAGGTCGGCCTGCCGATCGTCCTTGTCGACTCGCCGCGCGCCGCCCTCGGCGACATCGCCGCGTGGGTCTACCGCACGATGGAACACCCGCCCCTGCTTTTCGGCACCACCGGCACCAACGGCAAAACGAGCGTCTCCTACCTGCTCGAGGGAATTCTGCGCCAGCTTGGCCTCGTCACGGGTCTCAGCTCGACGGCCGAGCGCCACATCGGCGACCTCACTGTTGTGAGCCGTCTCACGACCCCGGAGGCGAGCGAGATGCACGCCCTCCTCGCCCGCATGCGCGAGAGCGAGGTGCGCGCGGTTGTCATTGAGGTGAGCGCCCAGGCTCTCAGCCGCAACCGCGTCGACGGCATCGTCTTCGACGTCGTCGCCTTTACAAACCTCAGCCACGACCACCTCGACGACTACGCCGACATGGAAGAGTACTTCCAGGCGAAGCTCCCGCTCTTTCAGCCGGACCGTGGCAAGCGCGGCGTCATCTCGCTCGATTCGCCCTATGGTGAGCGCGTTGTCAACGAGTCCCGTATCCCCGTCACAACCATCTCGGCGACGCCCGGTGTTGTCGGCGAGTGGAACGTGCACATCGACGAAGAAACCGCCGCCTACACCGAGTTCACGCTCACCGGACCGGAGGGTCGCTCGCTCACAACGCGTGTGCCGCTCATCGGTTGGCACATGGCTGCCAACGGCGCCCTCGCCATCGTGATGCTCGTCGAGGCCGGATTCGAGCTCGAGGCCATCGGCCAGGCGCTCGAGGCTTCCGACGAATACCCCGCGGGCGGCATCGAGGCATACCTGCCGGGCCGCACGGAGCGCGTCTCGGGCGACCGTGGACCGACCGTCTACGTCGACTTCGGTCACAGCCCCGACGCGTTCGAGCAGACGCTCGGCGCCGTGCGCAAGGTGACGACCGGCCGCGTGATCATGGTCTTTGGTGCAGACGGCGACCGCGACACAACAAAGCGCCACGAGATGGGTCGTGTGGGTGCCGAGCACTCCGACATCCTCGTGATCACCGACCACCACCCGCGCTTCGAGGATGCCGCGTCGATCCGCGCGACGCTCGTCGAGGGCGCCGAGCTCGCCGAGCACGCGGCTGAGGTGCACGAGGTGAGCCCGCCCGAGCAGGCAATCCGCGTTGCTGTCTCGCTCGCCAAGGATGGCGACTCGATCCTCTGGGCTGGCCCCGGTCACCAGGACTACCGCGACATCCAGGGTGTGCGCACCCCCTACTCCGCCCGCGACGAAGCGCGCGCTGCGCTTGCCGAGGCTGGCTGGGGTGAGTAACCCCTACTTGCCCAACGCGAGCGCGCCCGTGGTGCACTCGCTTGTTGCCGACGACATGCGGATCAGCCGCGCCGGAACGAGCTTCACTGTGCAGGACAGCCCCGTGCACCTGTCGCTCATCGGCGAGAGGTTTGTCGACCTCGCTCTCGATGCCATTGCCGTGGCACTCGGGAACGGTAGCGATCTCGCATCGGCAATCGGCTCGGTAGAAGCTGTGACGTCGGCGGGCGAATGGTCGATGACCGCGCTGACGCCGGCGCCCGGCATCCTCGTACTCAATGATTCTGCCGAGGCAACGGCCAACTCGACGTCCGCGTCGCTCAAGACCCTCGCCGAGTTCGCGCTCGACGGAAGCCGGTCGATCGCCGTGCTCGGCGAACTGACCGACACCGGTGACGAATGGCGCGAGGAACACGACCGTGTTGGTCGCCTCGTCGTTCGACTCAACATTGCAAAGCTCGTCGTCGTCGGCGATGCAGCGCGCCACATTCACAACGCCGCGGGCCTCGAAGGTTCGTGGGACGGGGAGTCGCTGCTCGTCGGCACCCCCGAGGAGGCATACGATTTGCTCAACAAGGAACTGCGCAACGGAGACGTTGTGCTCGTGAAGTCGTCGAGAGCCGCGGGGCTTGGGGCACTCGGAGATCGTTTGGGAGGGGTAGTCGCGTGATCGCACTCCTCATCGCTGGCGGATTTTCCCTCGGCTTCACCCTCTTTCTCACACCGTTGTTCATCAAGCTCTTCAACAGGCTCGGGTGGGGCCAGTTCATTCGCGATGACGGCCCGCAGTCGCACCACTCGAAGCGCGGTACGCCCACGATGGGCGGCATCGTCTTTATCATCGGCGCCGTGCTCGGCTACTTCGTCGGCCACATAGTCGCTGACGAGCCGTTTACGCTCGTCGCCTTCCTCGTGATGTTCCTGATGGTCGGCCTCGGATTCGTCGGATTCGTCGACGACTTCCTGAAGACCCGTAACCAGCGCAGCCTCGGCCTCGGCGGCTGGGCGAAGATCCTCGGCCAGGTCATCGTGGCGAGCATTTTCGCCGTGATCGCCGTTAACTTTCCCGACGAAAACAAGCTGAGCCCCGCGGGCAACTACCGCGACGGTGTGCTGCACGTGTTTATCTCGGGCGTGCGCGAGATCCCGTGGCTCGAGCTCACCGTCTTCGGCTCGATCGCTGGCGCTGTGCTCTTCGCGATCTGGGTGAACGTCATCGTTGTGAGCGCCTCGAACGGTGTCAACGTCGCCGACGGTCTCGACGGACTCGCGACCGGCGCATCGATTCTCGCCATTTCGTCGTACATCTTCATCGGCTTCTGGCAGTGGAACCAGTCGTGCTACAACACGGCAAACGTGCTCAAAGAGAATCTCGAGAAGTGCTACGAGGTGCGTGACCCGCTAGACCTTGCAGTCATCGCTGCGGCAATCGCCGGTAGCCTCATCGGCTTCCTCTGGTGGAACACCAGTCCCGCCCAGATCTTTATGGGCGACACCGGCTCGCTCGGCCTCGGTGGAGCACTCGCCGGTCTCGCGATCCTCAGCCGCACCGACCTGCTGCTCGTTCTTATCGGTGGCCTCTTCCTCATCGTTACGGGCTCTGTAATCGTGCAACGCATCTACTTCAAGCTCACAAAGGGCAAACGCATCTTCCTGATGAGTCCGCTGCATCATCACTTCGAACTCAAGGGTTGGGCCGAGATCACCGTCGTTGTGCGGTTCTGGCTCATCGCCGGGTTGTTCGTCGCGGTGGGTGTCGGGCTGTTCTACTTCGAGTGGGTTAGTCGCTGACCGTGACCGATCTTCGTTCTCTCACGAGCTGGCACGCCGACTGGAGAGGCCTGCGCGTTGGTGTGCTCGGCCTCGGAATGACCGGCTTCTCGGTCGCCGACACTCTTACCGAGCTGGGTGCGGAAGTGCTTGTCGTCGCGTCGAGCGCGCCCGAGCCGCAAGCGAAGCTGCTTGACGTCATCGGTGCGCGCCTCGTCGAGGCAGATCTCAGCGAGCCCCCGCAGCAGCTTGTCGACTTCGACGCCGAACTGCTCGTCGTTTCGCCCGGCTTTCATCCCGATCACCCGTTGCTCGTGTGGGCGGCGGCGCAGGGCATCCCGATCTGGGGCGACATCGAGCTGGCCTGGCGCGTGCGCGACAAGGTGCGCGCCGCCGAGTGGATCACCGTCACCGGCACCAACGGCAAGACAACGACGGTGCAGCTCACCGCGCACATCATCAATGCCTCGGGCGCGCGGGTAGCCGCGGTGGGCAACATCGGTATTCCCGTACTTGATGCAGTGCGCGACCCCATCGGTTTTGATGTACTCGTCGTCGAGCTCTCGAGCTACCAGCTGCACTGGATCAACTCGAGCCCCGAGGGCGCGCTCTCGCCCCTAGCGAGTGTGTGCCTCAACCTCGACGACGATCACCTCGACTGGCACGGCTCGGCCGAGGCCTACGCTGCGGCAAAGGCGAAGGTCTACGACAACACCCGCATCGCCTGCGTCTACAACAAGTCAGATCTCGCGACCCAGCGCATGGTCGAAAACGCCGAAGTGATCGATGGATGTCGCGCAATAGGTTTTGACCTCGGTATGCCCGGCCCCAGCGACTTCGGTGTCGTCGACGACATCATCGTCGACCGTGCATTCCACGAAGACCGGCACAACGCCGCCCTCGAACTCACCACCCACGGAGAACTCGCCAAGGCGGGACTCGCGGCGCCGCACTCGGTGGCGAATGTGCTCGCGGCATCCGCTCTCGCGCGTGCCTTTGGAGTCGAGCCCGCGATCGTGCGCGACGCTCTCGCTACCTTCCGCATCGACTCGCACCGCACAGAGGTTCTCGCGACGGCGGGGGGCGTGACCTGGGTCGACGACTCGAAGGCAACGAACCCGCACGCCGCCAATGCTTCGTTGAGCGCGTTCGAGTCGGTCGTCTGGGTGCTCGGCGGTCAGCTCAAGGGTGTCGACATCGGCGACCTCGTCGCGAAGCACGCGAAACGCCTGCGCGCAGCCGTGGTTCTCGGCACAGAGCGCGCCGCGGTACTCGCGGCATTCGCGCGACACGCGCCCGCGCTGCCGGTGTTCGAGGTCGAGACAATTGAGACTGAGAAGGTAATGCCAGAGGCCGTGCGCTTGTCGGCTGCTGTTGCACTCGAGGGAGACGTCGTCCTCCTCGCCCCTGCAGCTGCATCCCTCGACCAGTTCACGGGCTATGCCGATCGCGGCAGCCGTTTCGCAGCGGCGGTGTCGAAGCTCGTGGGAGGTGCAGCGGATGACGACGGTTCGCCCTCCACGCCCCCAGCAAACGACTGAGTCGGCAGCGCAGAAGACCAGCGCCGCCCGCGTCACAGTCCGGCGGTTGTTCGTCGCCGAGGGCGCGAACTTCTTCCTGCTGCTCGGCACAACCGTTTTTCTCGTGATTTTCGGGCTCGTGATGGTGCTCTCGTCGTCGTCGATCGAGTCCCACCTGTCGACGGGGTCCTTCTTCGGCGAATTCCTGCGCCAGGCGCTCTGGGCGATTATCGGCATCCCGCTGATGCTGATCGTCTCGCGTGTTCCCTCCGCATTCTGGAAGAAGTGGGCCTGGCTCGGCCTCGGCGTTGGCATGCTCGGCCAGCTTCTCGTTTTTACGCCGCTCGGCTACGGCTACGGCGGTAACCGCAACTGGCTCGACTTCGGCGTTTTTCAGGCCCAGCCGTCTGAGGTGGTCAAGGTCGCACTGATCCTCTGGATCGCGCTGCTCTTGTCTGCGAAGCGGGAGCTGCTGGGGGACTGGAAGCACGTGTTGCTTCCGATCGGCCCGGTGGCCGGCCTGACGATCGGTCTTGTGCTACTCGGACAAGACCTCGGCACCGCCGTGATTATGCTCGCGATTGTGTTCGGCTCGCTCTACTACGCGGGTGTGCGCATGCGGCACCTTGTGCTCGCGTTCTCTGTCATCGCCGTGATCGGTGTCGCCTTCGCGTTCACCGGTTCGTCGCGCACAAAGCGCATTATGGCGTGGATGTACGGGTGCACCCCCGCTGACTACGAATACTTCTGCTGGCAGCCGACACACGGCACGTGGGCGCTCGCCTCCGGCGGTGTCTTCGGTGTCGGTCTCGGCAACTCGAAGGCCAAGTGGTCGTGGCTGCCCGAGGCGCAGAACGACTACATCTTTGCAATCATCGGCGAAGAGCTCGGTCTTATCGGCGCGGTGGTTGTGCTGCTGCTGTTTGTTGTTCTTGCTTTCGCCTTTATCCGTATCCTGCGCGCCAACCGCGACCCGTTCGCTCGCATCGTTACGGCGGGCGTGATGACCTGGATCATCGGCCAGGCTCTCGTCAACATCGCCGTTGTGCTGCAGGTGCTGCCGGTGCTCGGTGTACCGCTCCCGCTGATTTCTGCGGGAGGCTCTGCCCTTATCTCCACCCTGCTCGCGATCGGGGTTGTGCTCTCTTTTGCGCGCAACCAGCACGCGAACGATTCGAAGGGCGAGCCGCTCGCGCAGCAGACCCTTACCCAGACCCCGGCCGAGCGTTCGCGCCTTGCCGCAGCCCAGAGAGTGCGCCCGACACTGTGACCACCTACCTTCTCGCCGGCGGCGGTACAGCCGGCCACGTGAACCCCCTGCTCGCCGTCGCTGACAAAATCACAGAACGCGAAGTGGATGCAACGGTGCTTGTGCTCGGCACCGCCGAAGGTCTCGAGGCTCGCCTCGTGCCGGCGCGTGGCTACGAACTGCTCACCATCGCGAAGCTGCCGTTTCCGCGTCGGCCGAATGCCGCGGCACTGAAGTTTCCCGCGCGTTTGCGCGCCGCCGTTGATGAGACAGCCGCGATCATCGAGTCACGCGGTGTTGACGTGGTGATCGGATTCGGCGGCTACGCCGCTGCGCCCGCCTACCTTGCAGCCCGCCGTTCGAAGACGCCGCTAGTTGTGCACGAGGCCAACGCGCGTGCCGGTATCGCCAACAAGCTCGGAAGCTGGATCACGAAGCACGTCGGCGTCGCCTTCCACTCGAGCCGCATCCGTAACGCGACGTTCGTTGGTATGCCGCTCCGCCGCGAGATCGAGAAGCTCGACCGTCACGCGGCGCGCGAGGAGGGCCTCGCGCTCTTCGGCCTCGACCCCGCGCAGCCCGTGCTGCTCGTCACCGGCGGTTCGACCGGTGCACGCAGCATCAACCGCACGGTCAACGACGCCGTGCCGACAATCCTTGGCGCAGGCTGGCAGGTGCTGCACATCGCGGGGGAGCGCTCGGAGGTCACCGACCCCAACCTGCCCGGCTACGTGCTGCTCAAGTATTGCGATCGGATGGATCTCGCGATCGCCGTCGCCGAACTCGCAGTGTCGCGCGCCGGATCGGCAACCGTGAGCGAATTCTCGGCGGTCGGCATCCCGGCCGTTTATATCCCGTACCCCGTCGGTAACGGCGAGCAGCGCTTTAACGCCAAGGACGTCGTCGACGTCGGCGGTGCAGTGCTCGTCACCGATGCCGAGTTCACGCCCGTGTGGATCACGTCGACGCTCGTTCCGCTGCTGACGAACCGCGCACTCATCGCGCAGATGGCCGCGCGCACGGCGAGTGTCGGTGTGCTCGACGGAGCCGACCGCTTTGTCGACCTCGTCACCACCGCGCGCGAGACCACTCCCGCTCGCGAAGCAAACTAAGGTCGATAGCGATGATTAAGCCCGATTTCTCCCAACAGCTTCCCGCTGAGCTCGACTCAGTGCACTTCGTCGGCATTGGCGGCTCGGGTATGAGCGGCATCGCGCGGCTCTTTCTCGGTGCGGGTCACCGGGTCACCGGCTCCGACCGCAGCGAGAACCACAACACCGAGGCCCTGCGCGAGCTTGGCGCGACCGTGTCGATCGGTCACGACGCGGCAAACCTTGGCGATGCGAGCGCGCTCGTTTTCACCGGCGCCCTCTGGCCGAACAACCCCGAGTACCTCGCCGCAGTCGAGCGCGGCATCCCGATCATGCACCGCTCGCAGGCGCTCGCCTGGCTCATCAGCGGCCAGCGCCTCATCGCGGTCGCCGGCGCACACGGCAAGACCACCTCGACCGGCATGATCATCACCGCCCTGCTCGAGATCGGCGCAGACCCGAGCTTCGTCAACGGCGGCGTCATCCAGTCGCTTGGTGTCTCGAGCGCACGCGGAACGGGCGAGCTGTTCGTCGTTGAGGCCGATGAGTCTGACGGATCCTTTTTGCTCTACGACACAGCTGTCGCGCTCATCACAAATGTCGACGCCGACCACCTCGACCACTACGGCTCGCACGACGCCTTCGACGAGGCCTTTGTCACCTTCGCGAGCGAAGCGAGCGAGCTCGTTGTTGTCTCGAGCGACGACGCGGGAGCTGTGCGCGTCACACAGGCTCTCGAGCACAAGCGCGTGCTGACGTTCGGCGAAGACGCCGCGGCCGACGTGCGTATCCACTCGATCACGTCGGAGGGTCCCGTCGCTTTCAGCGTGACCTGGGAGGGCGTCGAGTACGCCGCACAGCTTCGGGTGCCCGGCAAGCACAACGCGATCAACGCGGCGGGAGCGTTCGCGGTTCTCGTCGGCCTCGGGTTCGACCCCGCGGCATCCATTGCGGGCATTGAACTGTTTGGCGGCACCGAACGCCGCTTCGAGCTGCACGGTGTTGTGCGCGGTGTGAGCGTCTACGACGATTACGCGCACCACCCGACCGAGGTTGCGGCGGCACTGAGCGCCGCCCGCACGGTCGTCGGTGAGGGGCGCATCATCGCAGTGCACCAGCCGCACCTCTATAGCCGCACCCAGATGATGGCGGGCGACTTCGCAGCCGTCTACGAGTCGCTCGCCGACCAGACGATTGTGCTCGATGTCTACGGTGCGCGCGAAGATCCGATCCCCGGTGTCACCGGCGCGCTCGTCTCCGAGCGTTTCGAGAACGCATCGCGCGTCGCGTTTTTGCCGGACTGGCAGGAGGCGTCGGACTACGCGGCGTCCATCGCGCGTGAGGGCGACATCATCATGACGCTGAGTTGTGGCGACGTGTATCGCATTGTTCCGCAGCTGCTCGCGTCACTCGAGACGTCGCTCGAGACCCCACCGAGCGCGTAGCGATTTCGTGAAGAGACCGGAGGGTTTCGACCCGCAGGCGCGCAGGCAACCGCCGACGCCCCCGCCGGTCGAGAAGAACGAACGGCCGGCACGGCAGCGTGCCGAAAAGCCGACGAACACTTTCGCCGATGACGAGCGCGCAGCAACCCGCGAGCTGCGCGCCGCACGACGCGACCTTCGGGCGGCAGCGCGCGACCGCAAGCGATTCGAGCGGGGCGAGGTCAAGCGCTTCACAAAGCGCACCCGCACAAAGCGCGCGCTGTGGACAACGGCGATCTCGATCGTTGCCGTGCTCGTGCTGCTGATGGCGGTTGCGGTGTTCTCGCCCCTCCTTGCGCTGCGGGAGATCACCATCGAGGGCACCGACCGGGTCGACAAGACCGAGGTACTCGCGGCGGTCGACGGCCAGCTCGGCACACCGCTCGCGCTCATCGATCTCGCGCGGCTCGAGAACGAGCTCTCGACCTTTCCGCTGATCCGCAGTTTTGTGACTGAGACCGTGCCGCCGAACACACTCGTTATCCACATCGTCGAGCGCGAGCCCGTCGGTGTTGTTGCGAACGGCGAAAAGTACGACCTGGTCGACCCAGCGGGCGTTGTTGTGCAGACGGTCGACGAGCGGCCCGACGCACTTCCGCTCATCTCGGTTTCGAGCGATTCGGATGCCGCGTTCGAATCGATCGTCGAGGTGCTGCTTGCGCTTCCGGACGACCTGCTCGAGCGCGTCAACACCATCACGGCCTCGACAAAGGACGATGTCATGTTCCGCCTGCGCGGCGATCGTCAGCGCGTTGTGTGGGGGAGCGTCGACGAATCCGCGGAGAAGGCGCGAGTGCTCGACATCCTGCTCGGCAAGAAGAACGCGTCGAGTGTTCGCGAATACGACGTGCGCGCGCCGCAAGCGGTGGTTGTCAAGCGCTAATTGCGCGACACGCTGCGAACGCTCCGGCGGCTCGCGCCAACTGCAACCTACTCTCAGAGCAGGAAATGCATACCGGGCATAACATTATACCTCAAGTAGAGGTTGATAGTTAGTTCGGTTGAGAAGTGCAGTGACAGGCAGCGGAGGCCGACTCGTGACATCAAACCAAAACTACCTGGCGGTCATCAAGGTTGTCGGCATCGGCGGCGGCGGCGTTAACGCGGTCAACCGCATGATCGAACTCGGCCTGCGCGGCGTTGAATTCATCGCCATCAACACCGACGCCCAGGCGCTCCTGATGAGCGACGCCGATGTCAAGCTCGACGTCGGTCGCGAACTGACCCGTGGCCTCGGCGCTGGCGCCGACCCCGAGGTTGGTCGTCGTGCGGCAGAAGACCACGCCGAAGAGATCGAAGAGGCACTCGCGGGCGCCGACATGGTCTTCGTTACAGCGGGAGAGGGCGGCGGAACCGGAACCGGTGGAGCCCCCGTCGTCGCACGCATCGCCAAGTCGATCGGCGCACTCACCATCGGTGTCGTCACAAAGCCGTTCGGCTTCGAGGGCAAGCGCCGCTCGAGCCAGGCCGACATCGGTGTCTCCAACCTCAAGAACGAGGTCGACACACTCATCGTTGTTCCCAACGACCGCCTGCTCGAGATCAGTGACCGCGGCATCAGCATGCTCGAGGCCTTCGCGACCGCCGACCAGGTGCTGCTCGCCGGCGTTCAGGGCATCACCGACCTCATCACAACCCCCGGACTCATCAACCTCGACTTCGCCGACGTCAAGTCGGTAATGCAGGGCGCAGGATCGGCCCTTATGGGCATCGGTTCGGCGAGGGGAGCCGACCGCGCCATCAAGGCCGCAGAGCTCGCCGTCGCAAGCCCACTCCTCGAGGCGTCCATTGACGGTGCACACGGTGTGCTGCTGAGCGTCCAGGGTGGATCCAACCTCGGTATCTTCGAGATCAACGACGCGGCACGCCTTGTGCAAGAAGCCGTGCACCCCGAAGCCAACATCATCTTCGGTGCCGTCATCGACGACACCCTCGGCGACGAAGTGCGCGTTACAGTCATCGCTGCAGGCTTCGACGGCGGCGAGCCCAGCACAAAGCCCGCAGACGCCAAGCGAAGCAATTTTGTGGATGCCGCGGCTCCCGTAACGGGCGTCGAAACCACCGAGGCTCCCGCACCCGCGTGGAACGCCCAGGCCGAACCGCCCGCGACGGCACCCGTCGACAGCCGCTTCGACGACGATGCCGACGGCGACCTGGACATCCCCGACTTCCTGAAGTGAGCACCGCTCTCCCGGACACACTCGCGGAGCGCCTTGAGCGGGTGACGCTCGAGGTCGCGGACGCCGCCCGGGCAGCGCACCGCGACCCCGCGAGCATCACAACGATCGTCGTCACAAAGTTTCACCCGGCGTCGCTCGTTCGCGAGCTCGCCGGGCTCGGTGTGCGCAACGTCGGTGAGAACCGTCACCAGGACGCCGGCCCCAAAGCCGCGCAGCTCGCCGACCTCGACCTCACCTGGCACTTCGTGGGCCAGTTGCAGAGCAAAAAGGCGCGCCAGGTCGTTGACTACGCCCGCGTCATCCATTCGATCGACAGGTTGTCGCTTGTGCAGGCGCTCGACGGCGCGAGCGTTGACACATTCATTCAGCTCAACCTCACCGACGACGCCGGACGCGGGGGAGTGCAGCCCGGCGAACTCGAGTTGCTCGCGGAGGCCGTGCTCGCGACATCCACTCTTCGTCTGCGTGGGGTGATGGCTGTCGCACCGCTCGGTGAAGAACCTCGCGCCGCGTTTGCCCGGGTGCGCGAGGCGTCGGATAAATTGCGGGGCCTCGCACCTGACGCAAACGAACTGTCGATGGGGATGTCGCAGGACTTCCGTGAGGCCATTGCCGAAGGCGCGACACACCTACGCATCGGCACGGCAATCACGGGAAACCGACCGACAGCCCCTTAATCTCAAATAAGCACGCCAGACCCACGGAGGAACACAATGGCAAACCCCCTACGCAAGACCATGGTTTACCTGGGTCTCGCTGACGAAGACTACGAGTACGAGACCCCCGCGCAGCAGCAGCCCAGCGCCCCCGCAGCACCGGTCGCGCACAGCGCACCGGCAGCCGCGAACCGCGCTCCTGTTACGCCACTGCGTCGCCCGGTCGCCGCGCGTCCCGTCGCCTCGGCACCCGCCGAGATGAATGAGATCCTCACGGTGCACCCGCGCGCGTACAAGGACGCACAGGTCATCGCCGAGAACTTCCGCGAGGGAATTCCCGTCATCATCAACCTGTCGCAGATGACCGAGGCCGAGGCGCGTCGACTCGTCGACTTCGCCAGCGGACTCTCGCAGGGACTCTACGGCCGCATCGAACGTGTGACGAGCAAGGTATTCTTGCTCTCACCAGCCCACGTTGCAGTCAGCGGAGAGCAGGCCGAGGTCGAATCCGACGTCGACGCCTCGTTCTTCGAACAGCAGTAACCAGTACTGCAGCAATCAGTAGAGAGTAGTGCTCGGCATCGCTATCATCGCCCTGCTCGCTTACGCGGCACTCACGATATTTATTGTCATCATGTGGATCAGGTTCGTACTCGACCTGATCACAACATATTCACGGCAATGGCGTCCACGAGGTTTTGTCCTGGTTCTCGCCGAGGTTGTCTACTCAATAACTGACCCGCCCATCCGGGCGGTTCGTCGCGTCGTCAAGCCGGTTCGGCTTGGCACAGTCAGGATCGATTTCTCCTGGAGCATTGTGTTCCTTGTGGCCGTCATCCTCAGTTACGTGGTTGTCGGATTCAGGTAATAGCAACATAGTTGTACTCTGGATAAACAGACTCGCTTGTCACTGCCCGGTGACTGTGGTTTAACAACGGTTCCAACGAAAGTTTTAGAGGTGATGGCAATGGCTTTGACTCCGGAAGATGTAGTCAACAAGCGGTTCCAACCGACCAAATTCCGCGAAGGTTACGACCAGGACGAGGTTGATGACTTCCTCGACGAGGTCGTCGTGGAGCTTCGTCGTCTTAACCAGGAGAACGAGGAGCTGCGCCAGCGCCTCGTCGCGAGCGACTCGCGTATCAACGAACTCCAGCGTGCAGCGCAGCAGGCACCGCAGGCAGCTCCCGTAGCTGCCGCCGCCGCGTACCAGCAGCCGCCGCAGCCGGCCGAGCCGCAGTTCGCGACTCCTCCGCAGGCAGCCCCCGTCGCAGCAGCGGCACCGGGCTTCGCGGGCGACCCGAACGCAGACCCCAACAACACGAACAACCTGCTCCAGCTCGCGCGCCGTCTCCACGAGGAGCACGTTCGCGAGGGTGTCGAGAAGCGTGACGCTCTCATCGCTGAGGGACACCAGGCTGCAGCCCGTGCCGTGCAGGAAGCGCAGGAGGCCCAGCGCGGCCAGCTCGCGACTCTCGACAACGAGCGCCAGCAGCTCGAGGCGCGTGTTGAAGAACTTCGCACCTTCGAGCGCGAGTACCGCCAGAAGCTCAAGGGCTACATTGAGGGCCAGCTTCGCGAGCTCGACTCCAACGCAGGGCTCGTAGGAGCTCCCGCCGGAGCCGCGGCACCGAGCTACGCGGCACCTGCAGCGCAGGCACCGCAGCCCGCAGCGCCGAACTACCAGGGCTTTGCAGGAGCAAACTAACACCGTAACAACGGCCGGTAAGCCGAAGGTCCATGTCTGGGCTCTCGTGCTGCTGGCCGTTGTTGCTGTGTGCCTGTATGCGGCTGACCAGGTCAGCAAGTTCTTCGTCGTGCGCGACCTGCCCCTCGGCGTACCGGTGGAGGTTCTCGGCGAGTTTCTTCGCTTCACGTTTGTGAAGAACCCCGGCGCCGCTTTCTCGATCGGCGCGGGCTCGACCTGGATCTTCGCGATCCTGGCGTCGGGTGTTGTTGTTGTGATCGTGCTGTTCGCACGTCGCATCCGCTCCTTCGCGTGGGCCGCACTCTTCGGCCTTCTGCTCGGCGGCACCCTCGGCAACCTCACCGACCGCCTCACGCGCGAGCCGAGCTTCGGCAACGGTCACGTCATCGACTTCATTCAGGTCTACATGTTCCCGGCGATCTTCAACGTCGCCGACATCGGCATCGTCTCGGCGATGGGGCTCTTTATTATCCTGACGATCCGGGGCATCGGATTCGACGGCGTGCGCACTGTGCACACAAAGAAGCCGGCCGGGCCGGTCGACGAGGTGTCCTGACCGTGGAAACCCGCAGCCTCCCGGTACCCGACGGCCTCGCCGGCGACCGGGTCGACTCGGCGATCGCCAAGCTCCTCGGCTTTTCGCGCACGTTCGCGGCTGAGGTCGCCGAAGCCGGGGGAGTGACTGTCAACGGCGTCGTCGTCGGCAAGAGCGACCGCCTCGTCGCCGAGGCCTGGCTCGAGGTCACCTGGCAGTCGAAGCAGCCGCCCGCGGTTGTGCCCGAGATTCTCACCGACCTCGGCATCGTCTACGACGATGACGACATGGTCGTTATCGACAAGCCCATCGGCGTCGCCGCTCATCCCTCGATCGGCTGGGAAGGCCCGACTGTGCTCGGCGCCCTCGCCGGCGCTGGCTACCGCATCTCCACGTCGGGTGCCGCAGAGCGCGCCGGTATCGTTCATCGATTGGATGTCGGTACGAGCGGGCTTATGGTCGTTGCAAAATCGGAGCGCGCCTACACAGAGCTCAAGCGCCAGTTTCACGACCGCGAGGTGGAGAAGATCTATCACGCCGTCGTACAGGGGCACCCAGACCCGCTGAGCGGCACAATCGACGCACCCATCGGGCGTCATCCCGGCAGCTCGTGGAAATTCGCGATCACCGCAGAGGGCAAGAACTCAGTAACGCACTACGAGACGCTCGAGGCGTTCCCGTACGCGTCGCTTCTCGAAGTGCACCTGGAGACGGGGCGCACGCATCAGATTCGTGTACACATGGCAGCGCAGCGCCACCCCTGTGTCGGCGACGCCATGTACGGCGCCGACCCGACGATCAGCGCGCGACTCGGACTCACGCGCCAGTGGCTGCACGCGAAGAAGCTCGGTCTCACCCACCCATCATCGGGAGAATGGGTCGAATTTGAGACTGAGTATCCGGATGACCTGCAGGGCGCTCTAGACATCCTGCGGGATTAGCGCCTCTCGCGTACCCCCACTTCGGGATTCCCGTAGACCGGTCTGTTTACCGGCCTCTATAGTGTGATCACGGCGTGGTCAATGGCCTCAATTGACCTCGGGTGGGGACGAAGCGCCGCGATCATTTGTGGGGTGGATTGTGGAGTTCAACGCTGTTTCGAGCGCGGACAACGCCGGCGGAGTCGCCGTAGCGGATAATGAATCACCGATTGGCTGGACAACAGCGGCGATCGCTGTCCACTCGATATTGCAGATCTCCGTGCCGATGTTCCTCCGGCTACAGCCGGAGGGTTACGGCCCGATAGTCATCGACTTCCGGCACCACGCATTTGTGTGGGCAACGTCGCTCGCAAACTTCCCGGCGGAGCCCGCGACCGTGCACGTCGAGACCGAGCCAACGAGCTACGAAGAGCCGCCCATTTTTCTCCTCCCGGGCAGCGACCTCGACCGGCTGCTCTGGGTCATGGGGCTCAACTCGTTCCAGGACGCGCGGGCATTCTGGCTGCGACCAGGCGACAGGTATCGCCTGCTGCGCTGGCCCGACCTCGCCGGCCTCGACCACTCAGTCGACCAGATGCAGATGATCGCGCTGCTCGGCAACGTCGCGCTGTCGGTCGACGAGCTCGCGCAGACGGCGGGCGTCCCGCTGGCGCAGGCGCAGCGACTCATCAACGCGCTCAGCCTGATGGGAGTGCTCGAGAGCGCTGTTGAGGCGCGCATCGCGTCGCTGGCGCAGGCCGCTCCCGCGACATCCACTCATCGCAGTTTGTTCTCGCGACTGCGCGAGAAGCTGGGGATCTGACCCGGTGGCGGAGCACGTAATTCTGTTCGCCGGTCCGATGGGTTCGGGCAAAACAACGGCGATTCAGACCCTGAGCGATATTGACGTTTTGGCGACCGAGGCGACGAACACCGAGCGCGACGTCGTCGACAAGGCGACAACAACAGTTGCCCTCGACTACGGCGAGATTGTTCTCGGCGACGAGGAGAAGGTGCGGCTGTACGGTATTCCCGGCCAGCGACGCTTTGACTTTATGTGGAGCATTCTGCGCGAGCGTGCCGAGGGGATGATCCTGCTCGTCAACAACGACGCACCCGACCCGATTGCCTCGATGCTCGAATACCTCGACGAGTTCGGCGAGCTGTACGACCGCGGGGGAGTTGTCATCGGCATCTCCCGAACGGATGTCGCGCGGCTGCCCAGGCTCGCGGACTTCTCGCGAGCCCTCGCCACCGAGCGGCCCGGCTTCATCGTGCCCGTGCTGAGCATCGACCCGCGCAGCTCGCACGACATGCGGATGGCGCTTATGGCGCTCATCCTCAACCTCGAGGCGCGCGCGAGCACTGCGGTGCGCGCATGAGTACGGCGCTGCACAAGAACCCCGAGGTCGTCGAGGGTGGGGCTGCCCTGCTCTCCGACATGAAAGACGTCTGCAGCTCCCTCGTCTACGCGGCGCTTCTCACCGACGACGGCTTCGAGGTCGTGCGACTCGCGACACTCGCCGCGACGAGCGACGGTGGGCGGTTCGCAAGTATGGCGAGCTCGATGCAGGCGCTCAGCGAGGCGGTTGCGCGCGAGCTGCACATCGGTCCAAGCCAGTACACGATCATCGCCTCGGCCCACGGGCACGTTGTTCAGTTGCGGGTGCCCGGGCAGCCGCTTGTGCTCTCCGCGCTCTTCGACGACGACGAAACCCTCGGCAAGGCGCTTGCCGTCTCTCGCGTGACAGCCGAGAAAGTCGCGGCGATGCTCGCGGCCGTCGGCGTCTAAAAGTTCTACCCAACCCCAAACCAGTGGAGGCACGACCCATGTCCAACATCACCGAATCCCTCGCGGAACTCCTTACAGTCGATGGCGCCATGTGTGCAGCTCTCGTTGACAGCTCCTCTGGAATGCTGCTCGGCACGGCGGGAACAGGCATCGATTTGGATGTCGCGGCCGCCGGCAACACCGAGGTGGTACGCGCGAAGCTCAAGACCATCAAGGCCCTCGGACTCACCGACACGATCGACGACATTCTCATCACCCTGACCGGCCAGTACCACGTGATTCGCCCGCTCGGCGCGAATCCTGAGGTCTTTCTCTACGTGGTTCTCGACCGCGCGAAGTCGAACCTGGCGCTCGCTCGGCTCAAGGTAAAGAACTGCGACGAGCAGCTCGTCATCTAGTTTTTGTCGCTGTCTCGCGACTCGCCCCGGCCAAGGGGGCGAGTCGCGAGCGGCACGTCGGCGCCGCGGGATAGGCTGTGTTTTCAGCCTCAACTAGCGGAGTAGCAGTGCCCCCCAGCAACGATTCCTTCGTGCATTTGCACGTGCATTCCGAGTACTCGATGCTCGACGGCGCGGCGCGCGTCGGCCCCCTGATGAAGGCAGCTGCCGAAGAGGGGATGCCCGCGATTGCGGTCACCGACCACGGCAACATGTTCGGTGCCTACGACTTCTGGAAACAGGCGACAGCCAACGGAATCAAGCCGATCATCGGCACTGAGGCGTACATCACGCCCGGAACTCCGCGTGGCGAACGCACGCGCGTTCGCTGGGGCGGAGCGCACCAGACGCAGGACGACGTGGGTGGCTCCGGCTCGTACACGCACATGACCCTGCTCTCCGAGAACAACGTCGGAATGCACAACCTGTTCCGCCTCTCGTCGCTCGCTTCCATCGAGGGCTACTACTTCAAGCCACGCATGGACCGCGAGCTGCTCAGCCGGTACTCCGAGGGGATTATCGCCACGACCGGTTGTGTCGGTGGCGAGGTGCAGACGCGACTGCGACTCGGGCAGTACGAGGAGGCCCGGCAGGCGGCATCCGACTATCAGGACATCTTTGGCAAGGGCAACTTCTTCGCCGAGATAATGGATCACGGCATCGACATCGAGCGCCGCACGATGAATGACCTGCTGCGGCTCGCGAAAGAACTCGACCTGCCGCTCGTCGCGACAAACGACCTGCACTACACACACGCCCACGACGCGACGGCCCACGCCGCTCTGCTGTGCGTGCAGTCGGCCTCCACGCTCGATGACCCCAACCGCTTTAAGTTTGACTCCGACGAGTTCTACCTGAAGTCGGCGGCGCAGATGCGCCACCTCTTCCGCGACTACCCGGAGGCCTGCGATAACACCCTGCTCATCGCCGAGCGGGTCGACGTGAGCTTCGAGCACCGTGACCTAATGCCACGCTTCCCGGTGCCCGAGGGGGAGACCGAGGCGACCTGGTTCGAAAAAGAGGTCGCGGCCGGCATGATGCGCCGCTTCAACAACGCGCCGTCGGAAGCGCACCTCGCTCAGGCCAAGTACGAGGTCGAGGTCATCCAGCAGATGGGCTTCCCCGGCTACTTCCTCGTCGTCGCCGACTTCATCGCGTGGGCGAAGGCCCAGGGCATCCGCGTCGGTCCCGGTCGTGGTTCCGCCGCGGGCTCTATGGCGTCCTACGCCATGGGCATCACCGAGCTCGACCCGATTCACCACGGACTCATCTTCGAGCGCTTCCTCAACCCGGAGCGCGTCTCAATGCCCGACGTCGACGTCGACTTTGACGACCGTCGACGCCCCGAAGTCATCCGCTACGTCACCGACAAGTACGGCGACGACCGTGTCGCGCAGATCGTCACCTATGGCACGATCAAGGCAAAGCAGGCGCTCAAGGACTCCTCGCGAGTGCTCGGCATGCCGTACTCGGTCGGCGAGAAGCTCACAAAGGCCATGCCGCCCGCGATTATGGGCAAGGACATCGCGCTCGGCGACGTGCGCAACAAAGACGCCGAACGCTACAAGGAAGCCGCCGACATCCGCGGCATCATCGAGACCGACGCCGAGGCCGCAAAGGTCTTCGAGACGGCCCTCGGCATCGAGAACCTGAAGCGCCAGTGGGGAGTGCACGCCGCGGGCGTTATTCTCTCGGCCGAGCCACTTCTCGACGTGCTGCCGATTATGAAGCGCGAAGACGACGGCGCAATCATCACGCAGTTCGACCAGCCGCCGCTCGAGTCGCTCGGTCTTATCAAGATGGACTTCCTCGGGCTCCGTAACCTCACGATCATCGAAGATGCGCTGCGCATGATCGAGCAGAACACCGGCTCAAAGCTTGTCATTGAAGACCTCGACCTCGACGCCGACCAGAAAACCTACGACCTGCTCGCCCGTGGTGACACGCTCGGCGTGTTCCAGCTCGATGGTGGGCCGATGCGTTCGCTGCTCAAGCAGCTCAAGCCGACAAGCTTCGAAGACATCTCGGCTGTCATCGCGCTCTACCGACCGGGCCCCATGGGCATGAACTCGCACACCAACTACGCGCTGCGTAAAAACGGTCTGCAGGAGATTGTGCCGATTCACCCGGAGCTCGCCGAACCGCTCGAAGAGAGCCTCGGCATCACCCACGGCCTCATCGTCTACCAGGAGCAGGTGATGTTCGTCGCGCAGAAGGTCGCGGGGTTCTCCCTCGGCCAGGCCGATGTTCTGCGCCGCGCGATGGGTAAAAAGAAGAAGAGCGAGCTCGACAAGCAGTTCGCCGACTTCGAGAGCGGCATGCTCGGCAACGGCTACAGCGCCGCAGCTGTCAAGGTGCTCTGGGACACCCTCATGCCCTTCGCCGACTACGCCTTCAACAAGGCGCACTCGGCCGGCTACGGCGTTCTCAGCTACTGGACGGCGTACCTCAAGGCGAACTTCCCGGCCGAGTACATGGCCGCACTGCTGACGAGCGTCGGTGACTCCAAGGACAAGCTCGGTATGTACCTCAACGAGTGCCGCCGCATGGGCATCAAGGTGCTCGCGCCCGACGTCAACGAGTCGTTTGTCGACTTCACAGCTGTACCTGCGGCCGAGGGAGCGACGGTCGGCGACATCCGATTCGGTCTTGGCGCTGTTCGAAATGTCGGCGCAAACGTCGTCGAGGGCATTCGCCTGGCGCGCACGGAGAAGAGCCGGTTCGAGTCGTTCCACGACTTCCTGAGCAAGGTGCCGCTGCAGGTCACAAACAAGCGCACCGTTGAGTCGCTCATCAAGGCCGGAGCGTTCGACTCGCTCGGTGCGACGCGGCGCGGACTGCTCGAGGTGCACGAAGATGCGGTTGACGGTGCAGTGAGCCGCAAGCGCAACGAGGCAAACGGGCAGGTCGGATTCGACTTTGACAGCCTGTGGGATGAACCGCAGGCCGAGCACGCCGTTCCCGACCGGCCGGAGTGGGCAAAGCGCGACAAGCTCGCGTTCGAGCGCGAAATGCTCGGGCTCTACGTCTCCGACCACCCGCTCGCCGGGCTCGAAGTGCAGCTCGCGAAGCTCGCTGACGCCGCGATCATCGAGGTGCTCGACGGCAACGTCGCAGGCGATGGTGAACACGTCACAGTCGCGGGACTCGTGACAAGCGTGCAGCACCGCGTCGCCCGCAACTCGGGCAACCAGTACGGCATTGTCACCATCGAAGACTTTGGCGCCGAGATCAGTGTGATGTTCCTCGGCAAAACGTATCTGGAGTTCTCCCCGGCACTCGCAAACGACTCGATCGTTGTTGTGCGCGGCCGTGTGAGCATGCGCGACGACGGCATGAACCTGCACGCCTCGAGCCTCACGATTCCCGACCTCGGGCAGAGCCTCGGCTCCGGACCGCTCATCATCTCGATGCAGGAGTCGCGGGCAACCACCGACACCGTCTCGGCGCTCAACGATGTGCTCATCCGCCACTCCGGTGACAACGAGGTGCGCCTCAAGCTCATCAAGGGCGACACGGCGCGCGTGTTCGAGATCCCGTTCCCGGTAAAGGTGTCGGCCGACCTCTACGGCGAGCTCAAGAGCCTGCTCGGGCCGAGCTGCCTGGGCTAGTCATTCTTGTTGGTTGAGTAGGCCGCCCGCGGCCGTATCGAAACCCTGCTTCCACTTGCGGAACTCGGTTTCGATACACTCGCTGGCGCTCGCACTCAACCAGCGAGGCGAGGGCTAGAGCGCGACCGGCCTCTGGTATGCGCGCTCGTGATAGAGCAGCGCCTCGTCTTCTGCGCCGAGCTCACCGAGTTCGATCTGCACAACGATGACGGCGTTGTTGTGCACGGGATGCACCTCGAGCACCGAGCCGAGCATCCACGAGGTTACGCCCTCGAGAATCGGCACGCCGTAGGGGCCGGGCACCCAGTGTTCGCCGTCGAACCGCACGGCGTTGTCGGCCGCGAGCTTCGCGGCGAGGTGCTGCGTGCGGGGCCCGAGAGTGTGAATGGCGACCTTGTTGCCAACGGTCATTGCCACCCAGGCGCTCGACACCTGCGCCATGTTGAAGGTCACGAGGGGCGGCACCGCTGAGAGCGATGCGAGCGAGGTCGCGGTGAACCCAACGGGGGAGCCGTCGGGCGCGAGCGACGTGACGGCGGCAACTCCGGCGGCGTGGCGGCGGAAGGCCTGCTTGAAGGCTTCGGTCTCGGGGGAGTTCGGGTTATCCATACAACAGTTCCAATTTCGTCACGGTCTGATCTATTCCCCTCCCGGCCCCAACTAGCATGGAAGCGATGATTCAGACAATAGACCTCCGTGATGTGCAACTGGGCAGGGCCGATCTTGCGGGCATTGTTCCCCGAGCGGCGATGGATGTCGCGGCAGCCTCCGACATCGCAGCCACCCTCATTGGCGACGTTCGTTCACGCGGTGAGGAGGCCCTGCTCGAGCAGGCCGAGCGTCTCGACGGCGTGCGGCCGCAACGCATTCGCATCCACGCCGAGGAGATCATTCGTGCTGTAAAGGCGCTCGACCCCGCGGTGCGCGACGCGCTCGAGGGCGCGATCGAGCGCGTGACGGTCGCTTCGGAGGCCCAGCTGCCGAAAGCGACGGTGACGAGCCTGGGCGATGGCGCGCAGGTCATTCAGCGCTGGCAGCCCGTTGCTCGAGTTGGACTGTACGTTCCGGGCGGCAAGGCCGTTTACCCGTCGAGCGTCGTGATGAACGTGGTTCCCGCGCAGGTTGCGGGCGTCGCATCCATCGCCCTGGCCTCTCCCGCGCAGCGGGCTTTTGACGGCAGCGTGCACCCGACAATCCTTGCTGCGGCGGGGCTTTTGGGAATCGACGAGGTGTACGCGATGGGCGGTGCCGGTGCGATCGGCGCGCTCGCCTACGGCGTGCCGGGCATCGATCTCGACCCGGTTCAGGTCATCACGGGCCCGGGCAATGTGTACGTTGCGGCGGCGAAGCGCCTGGTGCGCGGTGTTGCGGGTATCGACTCTGAGGCCGGCCCGACCGAGATTCTAGTGATCGCCGATGGCGCCGCGAACGCCCGCTTCGTCGCTGCCGACCTCGTCAGCCAAGCCGAGCACGATGAGCTGGCAGCTGCCGTTCTCGTGACGGATGACGAGGACTTTGCGCAGCGCGTGCTCGTCGAACTTGAGGCACAGGCAGCGAGCGCCCACCACAGTTCGCGCGTGCTCGAGGCTCTCGGGGGAGTGCAGTCGGCAATTGTGCTCGTGGCCGATATGGCCGCCGCCGCGGCCTTCAGTAACGCCTACGGGCCGGAGCACCTCGAAATCCAGACCGCGACACCGGGCGGCGTTCTCGACCTGATCGACAGTGCCGGCGCGATCTTCCTCGGCGCCTATTCGCCGGTAAGCCTCGGCGACTACCTCGCGGGCTCGAACCACGTTCTGCCGACGGGCGGCCAGTCGCGCTTCTCCAGCGGGCTCGGCACCTACACGTTCCTGCGGCCGCAGCAGGTCATCAGCTACGATCGGGCGGGCCTCAGCGAGGTCGAGGCGCGAATCGTGGCGCTGAGCAACGCGGAAGACCTGCCGGCGCACGGCGCAGCAGTAACGGTGAGGTTCGAACCCGAAGCGTAGGAGCGCGGTACGCTTGTCGCACCATGTTCTGCCCCTTCTGCCGCCACCCCGATAGTCGTGTTATCGACTCCCGCACGAGTGACGACGGGATGTCGATTCGCCGGCGTCGCCAGTGCCCAGAGTGCGGCCGACGATTCTCGACGAATGAGACCGCTTCGCTCTCCGTAATCAAGCGCAACGGCGTTGTTGAGCCGTTCAGCCGCGAGAAGATCGTGACGGGCGTGCGCAAGGCGTGCCAGGGACGCCCCGTCACCGACACCGACCTCGCTGTGCTCGCGCAGCGCGTTGAGGAGTCGATTCGCGCGACCGGCGCAGCCCAGATCGAGGCCAACGACATCGGGCTCTCGATCCTGCCGCCGCTGCGTGAGCTCGACGAGGTCGCCTACCTGCGATTCGCGAGTGTGTACCAGGGCTTCAACTCCCTCGAAGATTTCGAAGACGCCATAACCCTTCTCCGCGTCGACCACGACCCCGCGTCGACCGAAACCGTCTGATCGGACGCATGTACCCGCTGCTGTTCTCCCTCGTTCTCACGCGCGTCGACCCGGAACGCGCACACCACTGGGCGTTTACGGTCATCCGCCTGTTGCCGACTTTCGGCGTCGGCTCGCTCGTGCGGCGGTTCACCCGCCCGGCGAGAAACCTCGGCGTTCAGACGCTCGGCCTCTACTTCGATTCGCCCTTCGGTCTCGCGGCGGGCTTCGACAAAGACGGCAAGGGCATTCGCGGTCTCGGCCAACTCGGCTTCGGGCACGTTGAAGTCGGAACAATCACCGCAGTCGCGCAGGCCGGAAACCCGCAGCCGCGCCTCTTTCGCCTCATCCCCGACCGCGCCGTCATCAACCGCATGGGCTTCAACAACGAGGGTGCGGCGACCGCTGCTCCCCGCCTCGCGAGGGCCGCAGCGCGTTCGAGCCGTCCCGTCATCGGAATCAACATCGGCAAATCCCGCGTTGTCGACGTGGATGCCGCGATCAACGACTATCTCGAATCGACCCGGTTACTGGCTCCGCACGCCGACTATCTCGTTGTCAACGTGAGCTCACCGAACACGCCAGGGCTCCGCGGCCTGCAAGAGCTCAACAAGCTCGCGCCGCTGCTCGAAGCCGTGCAGGCTGCCGCCGGGGATGTTCCGGTTCTTGTGAAGATCGCGCCGGATCTCTCCGATGACGAGGTGCGCCGCATCAGCGAGCTTGCCCTGTCGATCGGTCTCTCGGGCATCATCGCGACAAACACAACGCTGTCGCGCGAGAACCTCAGCACCGATCCGGCGGTCGTCGAGGCGGCCGGAGCGGGTGGCCTGTCGGGAGCGCCTCTTGCCGCGCGCTCGCTCGACGTGCTCCGTCTCATCCGCTCGCTTGTTCCCGCCGACTATTGCGTCATCTCGGTTGGTGGGGTCGACACAGCGGCTGACGTTCAGGCGCGACTCGATGCCGGTGCAACGCTTGTGCAGGGCTATACGGCGTTTTTGTACCGTGGTCCGCTGTGGGCGCGGTCGATCAACCGCGGACTGGCGAAGCTCAGAAGCTGATTACGAAGGCCACTGTCCGCGCTTGACCTGTGGCTTCGGAAGACGCATCTGGCGAAGCTGCATCGCTCGCACGCCGGCGTACCAGCGCACGCCCGACTCGACCTTGGACTCGCCGAACTTCGCGCCGAGCTTCTTCTTCACTCCGCGACCGAGCAGCAGCACGTCGATGACGGCAACAGCGAGGAAGACCCAGAGCACAACGATCGTCGCGATCTGCACGGCAACAACGTCGATGAGCGACAGGATGATGACAACAACGAGAATCGGAAGCATAAACTCGCCAACGCTGGTGCGGGCGTCGACGTAATCGCGAACGAAACGCTTTTGTGCGCCGCGGTCACGGATGGGCATGAACTTCTCGACACCGTTTGCGTAACCGATGCGCTGCTTGTCGCGCTCGATCTGCATGGCGGCGCGTGATGACTTGCGTGCCTCGGAGCGGTCGGCGGAAACCAACGGGCGCTTGCGCGCTTCGACAACCTCGTTGCGCTTGGGCGTCGGACGTCCCTTTTTGGCGTTGAGGCTGTCCTGGTTGAGCTCGCCAGAGGTGCTGGCGTTGAGTTCGTAGCCGGCTTCTCCGTCGGCGGGGGTCTTAGGCACGTGATTTCCTTGCACTCGGGGTCGACTTAAGATTACCTGCATGACTACTCTCGAGCCGCACCCCTCTCTCGACGCCCTTACGGAAGCCGTTCAACTCGGCCTCCCTTCCTCAATCGCCGACCTGTCGAACCTCGTTCGCATCCCCTCGGTCTCCTGGGATGGCTTTGATCCGGCGCACGTTCAGGCGAGCGCCGAAGCGGTCAAGGCCCTCGTTGAGGGCCTCGGAGTCTTCGAGTCCGTGCAGATCTCGCAGGCGCCCCTCGCCGATGGCTCTAAGCTCGGCCAGCCCGCGGTACTCGCGACACGCGCGGCCCGCAACGGCAAGCCCACGATCCTTCTCTACGCGCACCACGATGTTCAGCCTCCCGGAGACGATGAGAAGTGGGATTCGCTCCCGTTCGAGCCGACCGTTCGCGGTGACCGCCTCTTCGGTCGCGGCGCGGCAGACGACAAGGCCGGAGTGATGGCCCACATCGGTGCCATTCGCGCCCTCGTCGAGGTAGCCGGTACCGACTTCGATCTCGGCCTCGCCGTCTTCATCGAGGGGGAGGAGGAGTTCGGATCGCGCTCCTTCAAGAACTTCCTCGAGCAGCACAAGGAACAGCTGCGCGCCGACGTCATCGTCGTCGCCGACTCCGACAACTGGAACACCGAGACCCCGGCACTCACCGTCGGCCTTCGCGGCAACGTCACGTTCAAGCTCACAGTGACGACCCTCGCTCACGCATCGCACTCCGGCATGTTCGGGGGAGCGGTGCCCGACGCCATGCTCGCCACAATCGCACTCCTCTCGACTCTTCACAATTCGGATGGCGCGGTAGCGGTTGCGGGACTGACCTCCTATGACGGCGAGACCCCCGAGTACAGTGAGGAGCAGTTGCGCGAAGAGGCAGGACTCCTCGAGGGCGTCACGAGCGTCGGACGCGGATCCATCCTCAGCCGCATCTGGTCGCAGCCGGCCATCACCATCACCGGCATCGACGCGCCTAGCGTGCAGAACGCGTCGAACACCCTCTCGCCGAGTATCACCGTAAAGCTCAGCGCGCGCATCGCACCCGGCCAGAACGCGAACGACGCCTACGAGGCACTCGTTGCGCACATCAACGCGAACATCCCGTTCGGTGCACACATCGAGATCAGCGACGTCGACCGCGGCAACCCCTTCCTCGTCGACACAACCGGTTGGGCAGCAACTGACGCGAAGGCCGCAATGCACGAGGCCTGGGGCGTTGAGCCGATCGAGATGGGCGTCGGCGGGTCCATCCCGTTCATCGCCGACCTTGTCGAGCTCTTTGAAGACGCGCAGATTCTCGTCACGGGTGTTGAAGACCCCGACTCGAGGGCTCACAGCCCGAACGAGTCGCTTCATCTCGGTGTTTTCCAGCGCGCCATCCTCACCGAAGCGCTCTTGCTGGCAAAGCTCAACGACCGAGCGTAGGATTCGAGTTATGACTGACACCACTCTCGCCCCTGTTGACACAAGCGCCTCAGCGCACGGCGTCGGCCTCTCTGCCGCAGCTGCGGAGAAGGTGCGCAGCCTCCTCACGCAGGAGGGTCGTGACGACCTCCGCCTTCGCGTCGCAGTGCAGCCCGGCGGCTGCTCCGGCCTCATCTACCAGCTCTACTTCGACGAGCGCATGCTCGACGGTGACGCAAGCGTCGAGTTCGGCGACGGCGTCGAGGTTGTTGTTGACAAGATGAGCGTCCCGTACCTCGATGGTGCTTCGATCGATTTCGAAGACACCATCCAGAAGCAGGGCTTTACCATCGACAACCCCAACGCTGCGGGTAGCTGCGCATGTGGAGATTCGTTCCACTAAAGATTATTTCTCCGCTAAAACCGGGGAGACACGATCACTGAGGCGCCGACCGGGAGGTCGGCGCCTCTTTCGTCGTTATAGACTGGCGAGGTAATTATCCGCGTCATCCGAGAGGTTCCAGGTGCGCTCGAAAAGCCTTACACGGTGGGCTGCCATCCCGTTAGCACTGGGTGTCTCCGTGATTCTTGCCGGTTGCACCGAGGCTCAGCTCCGTGGCTTCCTGCCCGGTGAAGAGTCCGGCATCACCAACCAGACCGACCGCGTTGTCGGCCTCTGGGTGACGTCATGGATCGTCCTTCTTATCGTTGGTGCCCTCACGTGGGGTCTCGTCATCTGGGCTGCGGTTGTCTACCGCCGCCGCAAGGGCCAGACCGGTTTCCCCGTGCAGTTGCGCTACAACATGCCGATCGAAATCTTCTACACGATCGTTCCCCTGATCCTCGTGCTGGGCTTCTTCGCCTTCACAGCACGCGACCAGGCGGCCATCGAAGCTGACCCGGGTAGCCCCGACGTCAAGATCGAGGTCTTCGGCAAGCGGTGGGCATGGGACTTCAACTACCTCAACGAAAACGTCTACAGCGCAGGCATCCAGGCGCAGGAGCTCGAAACGAGCGACAGCGTTGATGTCGAGGCTCTTCCCGTTCTGTACCTGCCGGTTGGCAAGAAGGTACAGATCGACATCGAGTCGCGCGACGTCATCCACTCGTTCTGGATCATCGACTTCCTCTACAAGAAAGACATGATCCCGGGCAAGACCAACCACTGGTACTTCATTCCGCAGAAGGAAGGCACGTACCAGGGCAAGTGCGCCGAGCTTTGTGGTGAATACCACTCGCTGATGCTCTTCCAGGTCAAGGTCGTTTCCGTCGCAGAGTACGACGCCTACATCGAGAGCCAGCGCGACGCCGGCTTCGAGGGTCGACTTGGTGCGGACTACAACGTCAACACGAACCTGCCCGGCACGGGCGCGGTCGAACGCGAACACGAAGGCAGCGAGGACTAAGCGGCCATGTCAACAATCACAGCATCGGCTCCGGGCATTGCGCCGGGCGCAACAACGTCGCGAGTTGCCCGCACGGGTAACGTGCTCGTCAACTGGATCACCTCGACCGACCACAAGACGATCGGGTACATGTACCTGATCTCGTCGTTCATCTACTTCTGCATCGGCGGCATCATGGCGCTGATCATCCGCGCGCAGCTGTTTGCTCCGGGCCTCGAGGTAGTTGCAACAAAAGAGCAGTACAACCAGCTCTTTACGATGCACGGCACGATCATGCTTCTGATGTTCGCGACCCCGCTCTTCGCCGGATTCGCCAACGTCCTGATGCCGCTACAAATCGGCGCACCTGATGTCGCGTTCCCCCGTCTGAACGCGTTCGCGTACTGGCTGTACAGCTTCGGTTCGCTGATGGCGGTCGCCGGATTCCTCACGCCGCAGGGTGCTGCGTCCTTCGGTTGGTTCGCATATGCGCCCCTATCGAGCACAACGTTCTCGCCGGGCGTCGGAGGTAATCTCTGGGTTCTTGGCCTCGCGCTGAGCGGTTTCGGAACCATTCTCGGTGCCGTCAACTTCATCACAACGATCATCACGATGCGTGCCCCGGGTATGACCATGTTCCGCATGGCGATTTTCACCTGGAACACGCTCGTCACCTCGATCCTCGTGCTGATGGCCTTCCCGGTTCTCGCGGCCGCACTCTTCGCACTCGCTGCAGACAGAGTCTTTGACGCACACATCTACGACCCCGCCAACGGTGGTGTGATTCTCTGGCAGCACCTGTTCTGGTTCTTCGGCCACCCCGAGGTGTACATCATCGCTCTGCCGTTCTTCGGCATCATCTCCGAGGTTCTCCCGGTCTTCAGCCGCAAGCCGATCTTCGGGTACAAGACTCTCGTCTACGCGACGATTGCCATCGCTGCCCTCTCGATCACGGTCTGGGCGCACCACATGTACGTCACGGGATCCGTGCTCCTGCCGTTCTTCTCGCTGATGACAATGCTCATCGCGGTACCGACCGGTGTGAAGATCTTCAACTGGATCGGAACCATGTGGCGGGGCTCCGTCACGTTCGAGACCCCGATGCTCTGGGCTATCGGCTTCCTGATCACCTTTACATTCGGTGGACTTACCGGTGTCATCCTGGCTTCGCCGCCGCTCGACTTCCACGTCTCTGACACCTATTTCGTTGTCGCCCACTTCCACTACGTGGTCTTCGGCACCGTTGTGTTCGCGATGTTCTCCGGCTTCTACTTCTGGTGGCCCAAGTGGACGGGCAAGATGCTCAACGAGCGTCTCGGCAAGGTGCACTTCTGGCTGCTGTTTATCGGCTTCCACACGACGTTCCTCATCCAGCACTGGATCGGCGTTCAGGGCGGAGTGCGCCGCTACGCGACGTACCTCCCCGAAGACGGCCTGACCTGGATGAACCAGGTCTCCACGATCGGCGCTGCAATTCTCGCGACGAGCATGCTGCCGTTCCTGTTCAACGTGTACATCACGGCGCGCACAGCGCCCAAGGTCACGGTGAACGACCCGTGGGGCTTCTCGCGTTCGCTCGAGTGGGCAACCTCCTCGCCGCCGCCGCGCCACAACTTCACGTCGATCCCGCGCATCCGCTCGGAGGCTCCCGCCTTCGACCTGAACCACCCGGAGGCCGGCATCCCCGTCGGCATCGGGCCGGCAAAGGATGCCCCCGACGCTCCCGTGTACGACCTGTCTGACGAGAAGGTGAAGTAACCATGCGCGCCAATGCCAACATTTTCTGGATTCTCGCGGTCTTCCTCATCCTCGCCGACGGTGTCTACGTATTCTGGGCTCTCAACGACGCCGCCTTCCTCGCGTCGAACCACGGTTCGATCGACTGGGTCGGCAGCATCGGCATCGGCCTCAGTGCGCTGCTCTCGGCGTTCATTGCGTTCTACCTTCGCTTGTCGATCAAGGGCCAGGGCGGAGTTCTCCCCGAGGACCGCCTCGACGCCAACATCGACGATGGCGAAGCTGAGCAGGGCTTCTTCGCTCCGTGGAGCTGGTGGCCGGTAATGCTCGCCGCAAGCGCTGCGCTGATCTTCCTCGGCCTCGCCGTCGGTTTCTGGGTCTCGTTCATCGGAGCTGCGGTCGTGGCTGTGAGCCTTGTCGGCTGGCAGTACGAGTTCTACCGCGGCTACCACGCTCATTAAGACTGCGACAGTTCGACCCGCGACCGCGGTCGACGCCGACGTCGTCTTCGGGCTGCTGCGCGAGTTGCGCTCGAGTTACGTGCCCGACCGCGCCGCGTTCGACGAGACCTTCGCGGCCGCGGTCGCTGAGGGAAGCGATGACATCGTGCTCGTCTCGACTGACGAAGACGAACGCGTGACGGGCTACGCGCTCACTACGATTACGCGCCTGTTCTACACAAACGGTCCGTCTGCCCAGCTGCAGGAACTCCTCGTCGAGGAGAGCTCGCGCGGCCAGCGCATCGGCACAGCCCTCGTCACAGCCACGGAAGACGCCTGCCGCGCCTCCGGCGTGCGCCAGCTCACCGTTGCCTCGCAGCGCGCTGCCGGCTACTACGAGGGACTCGGCTACCTCTCCACCGCCGACTTCCTCAAGCGCACCTTCGACTAGTCGCGCCGAGCTGGCGATCCCGGTGATTGAGCCCGTCGAAATCAGGCCGAGCGAAGCCGAGGGCTCGCCGTCCACCTGTGTTTCCCGTCGAACTTGTGACTTGCGCACCCTGGTAGACCGGGGGAGCGTGCGCAACTCACAACTCTGCAGCACGAGCCCGAGGGGCTTGGATGTCGCGCGCCAACATGCGGCACGCGCGAGCCGCGCAGCCCCGGTTCTACCGCATCCGCGGCGCCTCACCTGGCAAGCGCCCAGGTGCGCGCACTTGTGGCTGCCGCGCGGCGTCGTCAGCCACCGCAACCGGGCTCAGGCGCAGCCAGAAGAGCGAGCCAGCCACCGCAACCGGGCGCAGCTGAGCCGGCCGCGCAACCACGCACCCGCGAGTTGTGCAACCTGCGCCTTCCAGTCCCTCGTGCGCGCTACGGCGTACCGAGCGCGCTAGGGCGCCGTAGCGCGCACGGTACGGGGTAGCGCGCAACCGGGGAGGGGCGAGCGGCCTTAGGGCGGTGCTGGCGCGCAAGGGAGCTCAGCGACATCCACTCGCCGTAGCACCGGGCAACGCACAAGGCCCGCCCCGTCCGAAGACGAGAGCGGGCCTTGAGCGTTGGTGCTTAGTGGTGGTCGTGCTTCGAAGCCTCGATCTCGTTCTTGGAGACCGGCACAATGCGATCTTCGAAGAACCAGCGGGAGAAGCCAGCACGGATGCGCTGCGCCGTTGTGATCTTGCCCTCGGCGTTCGGGCGGATCATGAGCGGCGTGTAGTCGGGGTAGCTCGTGAGCTTCCAACGCTCGTACTCGTCGAGCTGCTGGTGCACCTCGATGTACTCGCCGCCGGGGAGGCGCACGATGCGTCCCGACTCGTAGCCGTGGAGCGCGATCTCGCGATCCTTCTTCTGCAGGCCGAGGCAGACGCGCTTTGTGATCAGGTAGGCAGCAATCGTGCCGAAGATCAGCAGAGCCTGCAGGGCGTGAATGACGCCCTCGATCGACAACATAAAGTGCGTTGCGATGAGGTCCGAGCTCGCCGCAGCCCACAGCACCGCGTAGAACGTCACTCCGGCTGCGCCGATTGCCGTGCGAACGGGCGTGTTGCGCGGGCGGTCGAGGATGTGGTGCTCGCGCTTGTCGCCCGTGATCCACGCCTCGAGGAAGGGGTAGAGCGCAACAACCGCGAGGAAGACCACAAGCCCGATGAGCGGAATCATGACACCGAACGGAATCGTGTAGCCGCCGACAACGAGGTCGAGTCCCGGCGGGAGCAAACGCAGCGCGCCATCCGCGAATCCGATGTACCAGTCAGGCTGGGTTCCGGCGGAAACGGGGGAGGGGTCGTACGGACCGTAGTTCCAGATCGGGTTGATCGTGAAGTTTGCCGCGATCAGGAAGATGATGCCGAAGACGATGAAGAAGAATCCGCCGGCCTTCGCTGCGAACACGGGCATAACCGGAACACCAACGACATTGTCGTTTGTCTTACCGGGGCCAGCGAACTGCGTGTGCTTGTTGATAACGAGCAGCAGCAAGTGGATGCCGAGCGCGACGATCAGGATCGCCGGCAGCAGCAGGATGTGCAGCGAGTACAGGCGGCCAACGATGTCGGTTCCCGGGAACTCACCACCGAAGAGGTAGTACGAGATCCAGGTTCCGATGAGCGGAACAGCCTTGAGCATTCCGTCGATGATGCGCAGACCGTTACCGGAGAGCAGGTCATCGGGGAGCGAGTAGCCGGTGAATCCCTCGGCCATCGCGAGAACGAAGAGTACAAAGCCGATGAGCCAGTTGATCTCGCGCGGCTTGCGGTAGGCGCCCGTGAAGAAGATGCGGAGCATGTGCAGACCAATGGATGCAACGAACAGCAGTGCTGCCCAGTGGTGCACCTGGCGCATAAGAAGACCACCGCGCACATCGAACGAGATGTCGAGGCTCGACGCGTACGCTGCCGACATCTCGATGCCCTTGAGCGGCACGTACGAGCCCTCGTAGTGCACCTCGGTCATCGAGGGGTTGAAGAAGAACGTCAGGAACGTTCCCGAGAGCAGGATCGCGATGAAGCTGTAGAGCGCGACCTCGCCGAGCATAAACGACCAGTGGTCGGGGAAGATCTTGCGACCAACCTCTTTCACCAGGCCGGAGATGCTCGTGCGCTCGTCGATGTAGTTGGCGGCAGCGGACGTAAAACGCGCGCCCTTTGTCGTCGGGTCTGCGAAGGGTCCGGTGGACTCTACGGTTGTGGGCTCACTTGAGGTGCTCACTTCTTCTCACGCTCCCAGAAGCTCGGTCCGACGGGCTCGAGGAAGTCGCTCTGTGCGACCAGGTAGCCCTCTTCGTCGATGGCGATAGGTAGTTGAGGCAGGGGACGCGATGCCGGGCCGAAGATGACCTTGGCGTGGTTTGCGACGTCGAACTGCGACTGGTGGCACGGGCAGAGCAGGTGGTGTGTCTGCTGCTCGTACAGAGCAACGGGGCAACCGACGTGCGTGCAGATCTTGGAGTACGCGACGATGCCGTCGTACGACCAGCCAGCGCGCTCGGGGAGCTCGTTGAGGTCTTCCGGGTGCAGACGCATCAGGAGAACCGAGGCCTTTGCCTTCTGCTCGAGGCGGTCTTCCTCGTCGTTGAGCCCCTCGGGGATCACGTGGAAGGCCGAACCGAACGTGACATCCGATGCCTTGATCGGTGTTCCGTTGGGGTCACGGGCTAGGCGTGTTCCCTTTTCCCACAGCGTGTGGCGCAGGAGCTGGTTGGGCTCTTCGTCGGGTGCCAGGTCGCGGAAGAGAACGACCGCGGGGATCGGTGTCAGCGCGAGAGCGCCGAAGAGGCTGTTGCGAATAAGGGTGCGGCGACCGAAACCGGACTCCTTGTTGCCGAGAGTGAAGACGTCGACGGCCTTCGCGCGAACCTCGGGGGTTCCGCGGGTTCCGTGACGCAGCTCGACGATCTCGGCGTCCGACATCAGGGCCTTTGCCCAGTGCACGGCGCCGATACCGATGCCGAGCAGGCCGAGCGCGATCGCGATGCCGAGCGAAGCCGTGTTGATGCGAACCGAAGCCAGGTTGCCCGGCTCGATCGGGAACACGAAGTAGGCGACAACGGCAAGGATGCTGCCGATGATCGACAGGAAGAAGAATCCTGAGACGCGGCGCTCGGCCAGCTTCTCCTTGGACGGGTTCTGGTCCGTTACACGCAAGCGGTGCTCCGGGAAACCGGGGTTCTGGATGGAGTCGGCCTCGGCCAGCACTACAGCCGTACCTGCCGAGGCCGCGGTGGGCGCGGCTTTCTCGACAGCAGTGCCGTGGTCGTCTGCCATTGTTTTCCCTTCAACTGTGCGCCGGAGCGCGGGTAGTTCGTTACAAGCGTTGTGAAACTAGTTGGACTTTGCGGTCAACCAGACGGTGACTGCGACGATTGCGCCGAGTCCGAAGATCCAAATGAACAGTCCCTCAGAGACCGGACCGAGGTTTCCCAGGTCGAATCCACCGGGCGACGGGTTGGCATCGACGAACTGGAGGTACGTGATGATGTCGGCCTTGTCGTCAGGCGTGAGGTTCGTGTCGTTGAAGACGGGCATGTTCTGCGGCCCAGTGACCATTGCCTCGTACACGTGCGACGACTCGACGCCCGAGAGCGAGGGAGCGAACTTGCCCTCGGTCAGCGCGCCACCGGCACCGGCGACGTTGTGGCACATGGCGCAGTTGATGCGGAAGAGTTCGGCACCCAGAGCCGCGTCACCCTCGCCGTTGAGGTATTCCTCGGCGGGGATACCGGGGCCGGGAGCCTTGGATCCAACAAACGTGTAGAGAGCCTTGACCTGCTCATCGGTGAACTGCACGGGCTTCTCTTCGGCCTGCGGTCCGCTGTAGGCGAGGGGCATACGCCCGGTGCCGACCTGGAAGTGAACGGACGCCTCGCCGACACCAATGAGCGTCGGGCCCTCGGTTGTTCCCTCGAGGTTGGCACCGTGACAGGTTGCGCAGTTCGCGGCGAAGAGCTTGCCGCCGTCTTCGATCAGGCCGGCATCGGCAGTCGAGGTCTCAGCTGTCGCCGAAGACGTAAAGAGTGCGTAGACGCCGCCCGTGCTCAGCAGACCGATCGTGATCAGTGCGACTGTGGCCAGCGGTGAACGACGTCCCGCCTTGCGTGCTGTGGTTTTCGCCATTGTTATGGGTATTCCGATTCTTACTGGAGGACGTAGATGATGAAGAAGAGGGCGATCCATACGACATCAACGAAGTGCCAGTAGTACGAAACGACGACGGCGCTGGTTGCTTCTTTGTGACCGAAGTTGCGCACCGAGTACGCGCGACCGATAACCAGCAGGAAGGCGATGAGGCCGCCGATAACGTGAGCACCGTGGAAACCGGTGGTCATGTAGAAGGCTGAACCGTAAGAGTTCGAGGAGAGCGATACGCCCTCGCTGACGAGTACGCCGTACTCGTAGATCTGGCCGATGACGAACATCGCGCCCATCACGTAGGTGACGAAGAACCACTCGACCATGCCCCACTCGGTGAGCTTCCAGCTCTTGCGACGGTGCTGCAGACGCTCGGCGGCGAACACGCCGAACTGTGCAGTAAACGACGAAGCGACGAGGATGCAGGTGTTGATGCCGGAGAACGTCACGTTGAGCAACGAGGTCTCGGACTGCCACAGTTCAGGCGACGTCGAGCGCAGCGTGAAGTAGATAGCAAAGAGGCCGGCGAAGAACATAACTTCGCTACCGAGCCAGACGATCGTGCCCGTGGCGACGATGTTGGGACGGTTGACCACGGGGGCACCGATTGAGGGGGAGAGTGAGGTCGTAGTCACCTCTCCATTATGGTCGATTTCTCAGCCGACGTTTTGCTATCCGACAGTCAGTCGTGCATCCATCGTTAGGATTTGAGCCATGTCTTCGCTCTTTACCTGGCCCCACGTGCTTGGCACGCTCAT
>Ga0247805_1000053_pt1 | contig 105007 bp, 103 predicted proteins | sample UWRJL044104R1_FD_180930 | JGI IMG/M metagenome (GOLD analysis project Ga0247805, IMG submission 180930) | Plant litter microbial communities from Arlington Agricultural Research Station in Wisconsin, United States - UWRJ-L044-104R-1 | ecosystem: Environmental > Terrestrial > Plant litter >...
CGGCTTCGTAGAAAGCCTGTACCAATACAGAAAGGATTCCATAGGCTTTTGTTCCTTTCTTTTCACAGATCCTTTGAGCAACTTCCTTCTGGAACATGCCTGCAAATTCGGGAATCTGATTTCTATATTCCAAAGCACGGAACACGATCTGGGTTGAAATGTTATACGGAAAATTGCCAATGATGGCGAATTGCTTTCCTTCGAAAATCTCGTTGATGTTGTATTTCAGGAAATCCTTTGAAATGATTTTCCCGTGAAGCTTGGGATAGTTCTCGTCCAAATACGTTACCGATTCCGTATCGATTTCAATCACGTAGGTATTGATCGGCTTGTCTAGCAAGTATTTTGTAAGCACTCCCATTCCCGGTCCAATTTCCAGGACATCTTGATATCCTTCAAAGTTTAGCGTATCGGCAATATCTTTTGCGATACTTTCGTCTTTCAGGAAGTGTTGTCCAAGATGTTTCTTGGCTTTTACTTTTTCCATTATAAAATTTAGAATTTAGTCCCGAAGCTTCGGGATAGAATTTAGATTATAAAACTAAAATAAACTCTGATTAATGTTCGGAAATGAGTTCCAATTCTGTTCGGAAAGCCAGCATCTTGTCACCAAAAAGCTTTAAACCTTCTTCTCTTAGACGCGGGGCATCCTCCTGATAATATTTTTCCAGTGTTTCCTTGCTGTCGGTTATGTATTGAACGGAATACGTGGTTCCTCCCATTTCTTCTTCAATCAAAACCTTTACAATCTTGGCTGATGAGAATTTTCCTGTGGCAAGCATCTCGTTGATGTGCTTTTGTTGCATCCAATTCAGCCATTGGTCGTGGACGCTTTCGTGGATGTTTATGGTTACGTTGTAGATGATCATTTGATTTTAGATATAAGATTTATGATTGAGGATTTCAGATTTGGTATTTGGAACTTACAAATTAGCATCTCCCCTCAATTGACGGAATTTTTTTCGTGCCTCGATAAAATAAATACTGTCCTGATGGTTGAACAAGATAGCTTCATATAATGGTTTCGCCTTTTCAGGAGCCTTAAGATCGTTGTTGTAGATTTCGGCAGAGAAATATAATGCCTCGTCTATGTAGATTCCTTCCTCATGGTTGTCGATGATAGTCTGGTATTGGCTTAAAGCCGAATTATAATCGTGCATTTTTTCATACGTTTGTCCAAGCCTCAACAGGGTTACGCTTTCAATCTCGTTGCCTTTATTCTCGTTTAATATGTTTTGGAATTGTGCTAAAGCTTCCTGCGTTTTGTTCTGATATAAAAGATAATCAGCTCTTGCGAATTTCTTCAAGGCTACCTGAGTTGAATCGGCAACCGTATTGTCGTTTATCAAAAGGAAATATTCCAACGCATCATTGGCGATCAATTGTGTAGAAGCCGATTTCAACACTTTGAACTGACTTGTCGCATACACAAAATCGCCTTTGAAATAACTGGTCTTGGCCGATTTCAGGCTGGCTTCGTGCCCTACTTCATCGTTCTTCAAGTCTTCTTCAATCTGGGAATAATAAATCAAGGCCTGGTTGAATTTTTCTTCGAAAAGCAAGATATCCGCCAATTCCATCTTGATGTCGGCTTCTTGGTATTTATTGATCGGAAGTTCCAAAGACTTCTTCAAGATGGCTTTTCCCTGCTCGGGTTTTTTCATATTGAAAGTCACAAAATGAGCCTGAAGCGTTTGCAACGACAAGGAATACGGACTAATTCCGAACTTCTTGATCAACAATTCGAGTTCTGCATCTATAGCTGGATAATCCTTTTCTGTTGCTTTTTCTATTTTGTTTTCCATCAGGAAGGAATGGGCAAAAATCTGCAGGTCTATATCCTGCGTATTCTCCAAGACAAAAGCAATGATTTCTTTTGCAGATTCTTCATCTCCTTCTTCAATAGCCAATTGGGCCAGATTGACGATGTTTGAAAATGTTTCCGGTTCTCTTTTATAAATTGCCTTTTCTTGAATGAAGGCTTTTCCGTATTCTTTCTGCTGGACAAAAAACCAGCTCAGGAATTGATTCCAAAAGATATCCTGGTCCTTTTGTGTCCTGATTAACAATGCCTTTCGCAACGAATCATTGAAGGTTGTTTCTCCTTCTTCCATCATAAATCTTGACAGCTGATTCTGTATCATGATCGAGCTTTGCGGATTCCTTTGCGCTTCTTCAAGGAATTTTTCAATCATCATGTCCGTTTTTCCCTGCTGGCCATAGATAACCGCCATCTGATAATTGAAATTGTTCTTGGGTTCGAGCGCAGTGGCCATCTGATAGGCTTTCAAGGCATAATCAAGTAACGCCTTCTTTTCGAAATTAACGGCAATTGCATATACATTTGAAGGGTTCTCCTGTATTTTTTCCAATGCCTTCTCGTAGAATTTCTTGGCGTTGGCATCGTCTTTTTGCAGCTGATAATTGTAGCCCATCTCAACCATCATATTCCCTTGCTTGTACTTGTCCATTCGGATCTGGATGAGTTCCTTTGCTTTTTCGAAGTGGGAAAGTTGCTGGTTTGATTCTAGTACTTTTTGAAAATAAAGATTGTTCCCTGGTTGGTTTTTCAATAATTCCTCGTACGCGATGAGCGCTTTTTCAAAATCCCCCTTTTCAAAATAATTCAAGGCCAGCTGTTCGTTCTGTGCGAAACCGGCCAGCGTGAAAAACAAGAATAAGTATGAAAGAATGTGCTTCATCAGAATTTATAATTTTAGTACGATTGAATCAAAACATCGGTTGGAATATTCAAAACTTCGTGAATCTTTCGAATCATCTCAAGCGATAATTTCCTTTTACGGTTTAGGATTTCACTTGCGCGGCTTTTGAGTCCAACAATATTCGCCAAATCATTTTGACTGTAGCCTAATTGTTCCATTCTGAACTTAATGGCTTCAATCGGGTCAGGCAAACCTATCGGAAATTGGTCATTTTCATATTGGTCAATCAAAATCCCGAGCACCTCAAGTTCATCTCCTTCCGAAGAATCTTTTCCAGCATCAAAAATCATTTCAAGTCTTTCAAGTGCTTGAAGATAATCTTGCTCTGTTTTTATGGGTTTAATTTCCATCTGTTATATCTCGTTTGCATTAATTTTGTCGTATTCTGAATGTGTGCCAACAAACCGAATCCAAATCATCTGATATTCATAATTGATTTTGACAATCAACCTGTAATTGTTAGCTTTTATATTAAAAACTACCCTATTGTCACTCAAAATACTTGCATTAGGGTATTCTGCTTTTATCTCGTTCGGATTTTTCCATTCGGATTTATTGGCTTCTTGAAACCATGCCTTTAATTGTTGTTCGCAATCAGGATGGAATTCCCAAAAATCCCGCACTATTTTTTTTGCAATGACCCTCAAACATTTGACTTTTGACAAAGTTAACCAAAGTTCCCAAAACGGGAAGTTATTTAACGTTTTATTTTCTTGGAGTTTTCCCCTATGTTAATCTGTTTTGCCACAGATTTAAAGGATTAAAAATGATTTTAAAATCTGTGGCAATCCGTGTAATCCGTGGCTAAAAAATTCAAAAAAATTAATGCTAAAGAAAACAATCATTTGTCTTCTTTAGCATTATAAATTTATGACTTACTGGAATAGATCAATCAATAATATCAAATCCAGTATATTTTCTCAATACCTCAGGAATTACAATTCCTTCCGGCGTTTGATAATTTTCTAAAATTCCGGCCAAAACTCTTGGCAATGCCAATGAACTTCCGTTCAAGGTGTGTGCCAATTGGTTTTTCCCGTCTTTGTCCTTGAAGCGCAATTTCAAACGGTGTGCCTGAAAAGTCTCGAAATTGGACACCGAACTGATTTCCAACCAACGGTCCTGTGCAGTCGAAAACACTTCGAAATCATAGGTCATCGCAGAAGCAAAGCCCATATCGCCACCACAAAGCCTCAAGATCCTGTAAGGCAATTTCAATTCGTTCAAGATTTCACGGACGTGTTCCACCATTCCTTCCAGAGCTTCGTATGATTTTTCCGGATGTTCCACACGTACGATTTCGACCTTGTCAAATTGGTGCAGGCGGTTCAAACCACGAACGTGGGCTCCATAAGAACCTGCTTCCCTGCGGAAACAAGGTGTGTAGGCTGTTGCCAAAACCGGCAATTCGTTTTCGTGCAGGAGTACGTCCCTGAATAAATTCGTTACGGGAACTTCCGCTGTCGGAATCAAGTACAGATCATCCGTTTTATCGTGGTACATTTGTCCTTCCTTGTCTGGCAATTGTCCCGTTCCATAAGCCGAAGCTTCATTTACGAGATGTGGCACTTGATATTCTTGATAGCCTGCATCCGTATTCTTGTCCAGGAAATAAGTAATCAAGGCACGTTGCAATTTTGCTCCTTTTCCTTTGTAAACCGGAAAACCAGCACCTGTGATTTTATTACCAAGTTCGAAATCGATGATGTCGTATTTTTTAACCAACTCCCAGTGAGGAAGTGCTCCTTCGTGCAAAACCGGAATTTCTCCTTCTTGCAAAGTGGTCAAGTTGTCTTCTGGTGTTTTTCCTTCCGGAACCAGATCCGCTGGAAGGTTAGGCAAAAGGTACAATTGCTGATTCAATTCTTCCGTGAAAACATCCAACTTCTCAGACAAATCCTTGCTTTTTTCTTTCAACAAAACATTTTTCTGCTTCAAGATTTCCGCTTTGGCTTTCTCGCCTGATTTCATCAACTCACCAATATCTTTGGATAGCTTGTTCGATTCCGACAAAATATTGTCCATTTCAGCTTGTGTTGCTCTCCTTTTTTCGTCGAGTTGCACCGCCTGTTCAACAATAGATCTGGCATCCATGTTTCTTTTTGCCAAAGCTTTGAGGACTTTCTCCTGATTTTCTCTAATAAACGCTATCTGTAACATTATATTGGTTTTTATAAGTCCGCAAATTTAATGAAATGTTTTTAGGATTCTCATTCAATTGAATAATTGTTAAAAGTTATCTGCATTTGTGCACAGCCTTTTACCATAAGACGAGAGATTTTTTGAGAACTTATGGGAATATCACACAATTAAGACAGTATTATATCTTCTACAAGAAAATTATCTCTTAAGGGTAAAATGTCCTCTGATATTCCTTCCATCCTCCAACTGTACGGTAAACCAATAATCCGTTGAAGGCATTAAAGAACCGTTGTGTGTACCGTCCCATCCTGAACTTGAAGGATAAAATTGTTTCAATAATTTCCCATATCGGTCAAAAACAGTGATCACAGCCTTGGAATTGAGGTTAAGATTGAACCCCTTGATGTTCCAATAATCATTATAGCCGTCACCGTTTGGCGTGAAGAATCTAGGAATTCCAAGCACACTTACGTCCTTGGATTTGGTTCCGCATCTGTTCAAGTCTTTTACATAAACGGTATAAATACCTGAATCTAGATTAGAAAAAGTATTCGATTCCTGAAAAGTTTCATTGTCCAGACTGTAAACATAATCTCCAAGACCTGAAACCAGAATGGTTATAGTATTATTATCTGACAAGTCAACAACCTCAATGGACTCAATAGTTGCAACATTTGAAGACGTTACGGTTATGGTTCTTGTAGTAGTGCATCCGTAAGTATTTTGTACTTCTGCTTCATATATACCCTCAGTATTTACAACCAATGAATAATCTGTTTCAGAAGGGATTTCCGTTCCATTGAAAAACCATTTATAAGTAAAATCATTAATTGTTGAAACATCTGCTACCCCAGCATTAATAGTTTTCGTAAAATCAGGATTGTCATTGCAAATCAATTCATTTCCCAACAAGTTGATATCTGGTATTGGGTTGACAATTAATGGCACTATTGAAGTTGCCACGCAAGAGGTATTGGCAGGATTAGTGATTTGAACCGTTAGATCCTGTGTACCCGAAACAAAAGGATTGGGTAATGGACTTGATAATGGATTCCCGTTTTCGTCAAAATAATCTACAATCATCCCTGTCTGATTTCCTAGAACTGTACTTTGAAATGCCGAGGTATCAAAAGCAAAAATACCATCTTGCAGGGCAGGATCCGTCTCATCATCACAAACTGTAGTCAGATTTGTCGGAATTGGAAATATTTCAGGCAAATCATCCACTACAAAATCGATTGTGGTTGCAAAGGAACAAGCCATAGGCGTAGTGTTAGTTACACTAGCAATAATTGTTTGGGAATGTGTCGTAAACGGATTGGGTAACGGAGTAGGCAACGGATTGTTATTTTCATCCGTGTAAGAAACCGTGGCATTAGTCAAGCCATCCAGCAGAGTTGCTTCCAAATTAGCAGTATCGAAACCATAAATCCCATCCTGGTCGTCATCACAATGATGGATGGTGACAGGCTGCACGATCGGAATGGCTTCTACTTTCAAAGTAATGTGATGTCCCAGACCAAGGCATTCATTATTGACCCGGCTGTCCACTCGAACATAAATATCTTGAACGGTTGGATAACCAATATTAGAATAATTGGCTATATCCGTAATGGCATTATTTTCCGCCAAGGCATCTGCTACATTTTTATAATAAGTAATATCTAGCAATTGTCCTGCAGGATATAAAGCCTTCACTTCGGCAGTAACACTGCTAAAATCAAAAGTAGCCACACCATCAATATTGCTGCCTGAAGCCACATCATCACACTCAATAAATACTTTTTGGAAGGTAGGAGGTATTAAGGTCGTTGAAACGTGCAGGTTGATTTGAGCTGTTTGATAGCAACCATTTGCATTTTGAACTCTGATGAAAACAACATCATTGCTTACCGATTCGTTGATGTAGCTTGTATCATTGGTAATGGCACTTGTATTGTCTTTGGCTGCTTGAAGCGTTTCATGAAAAGAGAAAGCCAGTCCTGTGGTGTCGTTCACTAATAATAAAATGACTTGATTTAGGTTAAAAGCGCTGAAGCCATCATTATCATCGTCGCATTGTTTAAGATTAACCGTATTAGTATTTAAAACGGGAAGCATATGGATGATAATTTCCCTAGTATTGGTTCCTACACCATTAGTTCCTGTAACGGTTGCAGACACAGTGTAGGTTCCCGGAGCACTATAAACATGAGTTGGACTTAAGGTGGTCGAAGTACCACCATCACCAAAATTCCAAACAGCAGAGGTGATTTGCTGGCTGGCGTTGAACTCAAATGTAGTGTTTTGACCGACACATGCGTTTTCAAGCTGGATAGCAGGAACGAAGAAAAAAGACGAAACAAAAGGAGGCAGCCCCAAGTTACAAATCCTACCTGCTAAATCGACTGCATCTAAAATTAGATTACATCCAACACCAACAATGTTAGGATTTTCGATTACGCCAAGCTTACTTTTTCCGACTTCCGCAATATAAATTTTATTATCGGGCCCTAATTGAAGACCTCCCGGTATTATTTGGGAATTATAGAATTCTAAAGTGGACCCACTTATATTAATAGCTGTTAGATCATATTGTATGATCTTGTAAGGGGAGGAATTCGTTACAGAAGCATAAAGGACTTTACTGTTTGGAGAAAATTCAACACCATACGTGCCTCCGTTATTAAATAATGTTATAGGGTCACTAACAACTCCAGTTTGATTATCAAAATTCAACAACTCTAAAGAATTTAATGCATGTGAGATTGCCAACTTACTCCCGTCAGGAGAAATTTTCATTGAACCCCAGGTATTTTCTGGAGAGCCATTTACAATAAATCCTACATTTGAAATTATGGGCATTGTGGTTAAGCCAGAAGATGTTAGCAAGTAGCTTCTAAATGAATTATCATTCCACCCATGTGTAACTACCCAATAATCATTATTGTTAGCATGTCTTACTATTGATAATTTTTCATTTGATGGTGCATAAAGCAATACATTCTTATCAATAGTTACTCCTCCAAGAGAACTATCCAAATTCATATCAATAACTGAATATCGGAAACCATTGACACCAGCCTCAGCAGCAAGTGTAAAAACGTAATACAAATTTAAAGAACCCGGCATCTGAACAATTGTGGCTGATTGTGTAGTTGATGAATCTCCCATTAATCCTAAGCCATTTGACATTACCTGATGATTTTTGTTCCAAACCGTAATACCATCAGTATAAAAGATCAAATTACCATTATCATCGGCAATAGTAGCACATCCTTCATATGTATTTAACTGACCATCAATTAAGGCAACAGGAATATCATTATTAAAATCCAAACCTGCATTTTCCCCAAAATACCAGATGTTAGCCTCCTTCTGTGAGTGTACAAGCAGAGATAACAGACTAGTGAGGACACAAAATATTTTAACTTTCACAGGTATTCAGCTAGGTATTTGGACTTACTAAGTAAATAACAAACAAAAATAAAAATAAAGAAAGGGCGGAATAACCTTGGTATACATACCATTTATATCGAGGAATTCTATTTCTAATAGCTTCTTTTTTTGAAGTATCCATTCTTTTATAAAAAAACATAGAAATTAAAAAAACAATAATTCCTGTAACAATCATATATCTTTTTTCAACAAAATTAAAATCAAATAGCTTTAGCAAAATAATAAGCAGGGTATTGACATTCAAAAGGAGTGTAATTATAGTGCTAAGCAATATCTCGAATTCAGCGTCATCATCTGATCCATTCCTTTTTAAACGCGTATAGTAATAGGCATAATAATCCATCCAAAATTCTTTTATACTATTTATCATTGCGGAACATTTATTACATCATTAAGAAAATCTAAACCTCCTGGATGAAATACAGGCTGACTATACCATCCATTTTTCAAGCCTCTTTCAATATATACATCCGAACCTTTACCAAAAAGCAACCTGTTATACATTTCAGTTTGACTGACATATTTATCCATACCTGTCCAAGTTAATTGCCATGCCAAGCCATATCCCCATCCTAACAGATTACCTATATATTCGCCAGCATAATTGGATGCACCACTGATTCCAGCTCCTAAAATATCACCATCATACATTTTAATACCCGCTTCGAGATAACCAACATAATAACTTGACTTTAGAAGTGCTTTAGCGCCAAGCTTCAAATATCCAACTTGCCTAAGAGACTCTCGATATCCTTTTTCATATACATTAATAAATATTCCTGCATTAATGTTTTCTGTAAAATCAGTCACATTCTGATAGCTAAATGTACCGCGTAGAAAGTCTGCCTTTGTAATGTCCATAGCATCCTTGAACCAATTTCCCAGAACCCCTGTCATTAAACTATAAGCTAGGGCTTCATCTGTTGCAGTAGCAACATAGTCATGTCCTTGTGAAGCATTTACCGGAGTAGCTGCTGTGCTGTTCAATACGCCATTACCATAACTATCAATATAATTATTCGCAATCTCGCTTGCCTCAGAAGACACTACATAGGACGTTGCCCCAAGCACAAAATTAGCAAAATTAGAAGCATTCCATTTAAATGGATTCCCTTCTCCTGTTGCTTGTGCTGTATGGATATAACTTGAGAATATAAAACCTAAAATGTTCATCCAAGATTCGCCACTTGGATCAATATATTTTGTGGGATTATTCATAACGTAACTATACGAATTATAGTTCTGAGTATTGGTAGCATCCTGAAGCCTACTGTCAGTTTGAAGGAATCGATGCAGTTTTGGGTCATAAATTCTTCCATTCATATTTATTAGTCCTGAACCCAATAAATGCTCGTGACCAGTATAACCTCGATCGATAAAAAGTGAATAGGAGTTTGTAGGAATTGTAGTTGTTCCATTACTATTGTAATATTTAATAAGGGCGCCCCATACGTCAAACAATCTCTTCTCTACTACTGCACCAGCTTGATTGGTTATAGCAACAATAGTTCCTTGATAATCTCTATGAAGATAAAAATAATCTTGGGTCAATCCATCGCTTTTGAGGATTACGGGTGCGGTATATGCATCACCTCCGATGTAGAAAACAAACTCTACAGATGTTGGACTTGAAGTTTTTCGCTTAATTTCCATTGAGCCATCTGCCGAATAGAATTTACGATATGGCCTAAGGTTTTTATCTTCTTGTAATCCTCCGTAAAACATTGCAGATCTTTCATTAAAGGCATTGTATTCAAAATCGACATTTTCCTGGTTTTCTTCTTTAATACTAACAGGATTATTGTTAAGGTTATATAGAATGTCCTGCTGCCTTCCTGTATAGTATGTTAAAGATGGCGAAGGATTTCCAGGAGTTATAGTTGACAATTGATAAGGTTTATCCTGAACAGTATAAGCGTAAGTACCAATATTATTATTTGAAATAGTACCATTTTCATTATAATTCTGTGTTAGAATATTATTTTCATCCTTATAGGTTAATAACCTATCCTGACTATCATAAGTCAATGTTTCTGACCAAGGAGTTATTGATAGCAAAGGCATAAACATATTGTTTGTGCGCGATGTTAAGTTTCCTGTAATTGAGTTAAATGTTGTATTAAGGCTCATGATGCTAACCTTTCCTCTATTCAAAGAAGTCTTTTTTATGAACCCAAAGTCATCATATGTATTTGCAGCAACGATACCATTTCCTAAAGTTGCAGATATAAGTTGTCCATTTTGATGGGTTGTATTAGTCTGCCATAAAATAGTTCCTGTCAAATCATCGATAATTTGCCATCTGTAACCATTCTTGTATGTGTTTTTTATCCATTTTATAGAACTTTGATTCCCATCTGTATTTGTTGCGTGATAAAGCTCTTTGTCAGGCCTGCCATATTCATCATATAAAACAGCCTGTTGATAATATGCTAAAAATCCACTTTCATCCTTAAACTTAACCCTCCTGTAATCATCATACTGATAACCATAGAGCGTAAATGAACCAGCTTCATAATTATCGTATCGTATTTGGTCTATCAACTTGGTAGTTCCATTATAAGTATATGTGTTTTTTGATAATAGAGTACCCCCAGCATTTTTTGTAGTTTTTGTAGTCACTTTACCATAGTTATTTATTGTAAAGACGGTTTCTCCTTTTCCAACTAAGATTTCCTTTGTTATTTCACCAAAAGTATTATATTCATAAACATAAACACCAGAAGCAGAATCGTTGGATGTGAGTTTTCTTCCCCAGCCATCTTGGGTATTGATGATGGTAGATGCATTACAGGTTGTTGATTTTAAATTACCGCCTGGAAAATATTCATAATCTATAGTCCCCCCCGGAGATTCTGTTACAGTTTTGATATTCCCTTTTGCATTTCTAGTCACCATCTTTGTAATTCCAGCGCTAACTTCATTTGTAATTAAGCCTAAATATTCATACTCGATGACTTTACCTGGGGATCCAGGGCCTTTCAAAGAAATTCCTTTTATTAGCCTTCCAAAGATATCATATTCTGCTTCATTCCAAATCGATGGTGCTACTTCATAAGGTTGACTCTTTGCAATAAGCCTGTTATGAATATCATACTTCATTTCGACAACAGAAAAAGCCCCGTCAATCAACTTTCTATTTTCTCTAATAACTCTGCCCAATTTGTCTCTTATTTCCTGAAAATATTCTCCCATAGCATTCTGAATCGTGATTGCAGTACCTTCTGTTGAATATCCATAAGTATAAGTTTGACTCTTATTAAGATAATCAGTAATAGTTGTTAATTTTCTAAATTTATCATAAGCATAGGTTGTCTTTAAAGGGTATCCTGTGTTTGATGGTAACGTTTCGCTCAGCTTCTGCCCGGTACTTAAATCATAGGTGTACAAAGTTATCTGACCCTCTAGATCCGTTTTTTTTGTTAAGAAACGATGAGTGTCATTATCATATTCATAGTTTTGAATTCTGCTTGCTAATCCATTGGCTGATAGTGTTTTCTTAGTAACATTACCATAGAGATCATATATATTGCTTTCAGTAATGTATTCAGTATTATGTCCTTTCTTTTTTACTTCTTTCAATAAGTTTTTTTCAAAAGTATATAATTCTTCAGAACTTGTTATTTGATTACTAGGAAAAATTGTAGTAGAGGACTTTTTACTTTTTGGACGGCCAACCATATAAGGTGATGATAAAGTAGCATCATATTCAAAGTCTTCAACAAAAATTTCTTCTATATTATTTCCGTTTTTTATTGTTCTTGAAATCGTTAAAGGATTATTGTTGCTGTTAAATATTGTACTAATGCTTGAGCTGGTAAGTTCCAACCCATTAAAGCTATTTGAAAGTGTATTTTTCAGTTTAAAAACTTTATTAGGCATTAACATTGGCTCTGGATTGGAAGTATCCTCATTATTATAAAATTTTTGAGTACGATTTATAAACTCTTCATTTTGAGTTAACGTTAAATAGGGAGGGAACAACCCTGTAATTGAAAAATCATCTACAGGAGCACCTCTTTTTCTATGATCAAATTTAGTAACGCTTGTAATGATTTGGGCATAATCATTAAACCAATTAGTTCTTGACACACCTGAAAATCCTAAAAACCCTAAGCCTTCTTTATTGCTTACTGCACCATAATAACTAAACAACTGCTTCATAGAAATGTCTGATGCTGTCTTTTGTATTTGAGAAACAACATACAAATCAGGAGCATTTACAATATCATAAAAAGGATAATGATTACTTGAAGCAAGTGTAGCAGAATACTGTGTTTGTCCACTAATTAATGGACTATATGTTATCGTATTTTCAACTGAATTTCCGTCAGTAATGGTTTTCAAAGCCTTAGCACCAAAATATAAAGCATCCATATTTATAAAGAAACCAAGTTCTAATTCCTCCGATACTCTATCATTTTCTATTAATACAAGTTCTGTTCTACCTTTAAGTGTCTTACTTGGGATAATCATAGCTGGAACAATGCCTCCTGACTTCCAATATTTTTTGTTACGCCCCAAAAAAGTTTTACTTGAATTTATCCATGTTCCTCCAAGATTATTTCTTACAACATAATTAATTGTAAGATTAACACTGCTGGCTGGCTGGTCAAGATTTGTATCGTTGTGACTTAAAGACAAGATGTCTGTTTTTCCATCATTATCAAAATCAACGGCTAATAAATTTTTTAATTCGTGACGCGGTATAAAATTAGATGGTAGTGGCTCAGCTACAAAAGAGGTTCCAGTGGATAATAATAAAACCCTCTCAAGACCTGGTAGAATAATATCTGATTTACCATCTCCATTAAAATCCCCAACCACTACAGGATAATCATATGTAACAGGGGGAACTTCCCAGCAAATATTTACGGGACTGGGACATGGATAATACCCTTGTCCGGGTATCTGTTCTATAAAAATTTTGGTGCCAGTATGGATAAATTGGTACGGAGTTTCCCATATTTTAATCAAATTGTTGTTTTTATCCAAAGAATACACAGAAATGGTATTTACGCTACCTCCTCTGAAAATTATGAGGTCACTTTTACCATCACCATTGAAATCACCAACTTTGATAAGTTTTTCTTGATTTTGAACAATGTTTGTTAAAACTCCCAGATCTTTTACATAATTACTATCCAATCGGCGATCCATATCAACAAAGTATACATTTGGATTTCCATTTACTTCACTTTTAAATACTATTTTATCGGATAGTCCATCTCCATTAAAGTCTCCATTAAATTGAAATCCATGCGACATAAAATTAATTGATTTCTCATATTCGAATTTTGGTTTATTGGTTATCTGATCATATGAAAATACTTTAAAAGTAGTGCCTCCATTATTAACCCAAGAACTACCCCATGCATCACGATTCATTAATTTAAAACCTGTACCATCATTTTCTAATATCTTCATCGTATGCAACAAACTATAACTCCCGAATGGAGGTAATTGTTCAATATAAGGTAATGAAACATTTATCTGGCTATTATCATCACTAATATTAGTGTAGATTCTATAACCTCCTCCTTTTTCTAAAAAATCGGTTTGTCCATCTCCATCAAAATCGCCAGTAAGAGGGTCAAAATAACTTCCTCCATCCCTGTGAGTATAGTAACTGTCAATACCCATTGATTTATCGTAATTGTGTATTCCAGTAAAACCGCTTAAATGATCATCATAGGTAAAACTTGTTGAAGAATACGATAGAAAATTATCTCCAGTCTTTTGCGTAATCATGTTAAGTCTTTGATATTTTAAAAACTGACCGTGTACCAAATTATAATTAGTATACCCTAAACCATTTCCTTTTATATTTATGGAACTTAGAATTTTATCATTTAAGATATTCGCTCCGCCAACAAAGGATTGGATAATATTAGTACGTGATTTATAGACAAAATTCACTTCATTTATAGGGACATTCGTTCCGGAGCTACCATATTTTATAGAAGAGATTAATAAATTGTTGTTCTGTGATGTATAGATATAATTTATTATTATTCCCTGCGGATTCTGCCATGAACGTATTGTATAAGTTGTTAGCCCTCCAATGTTACTATATATTGCAACTGATCCATCTGGATATTCAACTTTAAACTCTCTTGTACTTGTAGGATTGGTAGGAATTGCATTAAATCCCGTTATTTTTATGTTTGAAAAATTTTCAGTTTCATAAACAGTTAAATGGCCTCCATATGCCTGATTTGGACTATCCGTTCTGACTAACAGCCTTTGTCCGTCCAAAGCAAATCTATCAAAGGCATCCATATCAACAGGATCTATCAAATCATCATGATATTTTGTTGATGAAATTCTAGTAATTGAAGATAATCCTGAAATATTCCAGCCTAAACCAGCCATTCCATCTGCCCCTTGACTATCATAAAATAGACTTAAGTTAGGCTTGACGTCATTTATACCAGGTGGGACATCAATAGGTATTGAGTAATTAGCAGCCCCTGTCAAGCTAACAGAAAGATTTCCTTTAATATTATTTACTTGCGCGGTGATATTAGCAATAATAAAAAATAATGTAATAGTAATTTTTAACTTCATGATCTTATTGCTTAATTATTTTTACTAGTTTACTTTCTGTGTTTGAATAAATAAGCATTAAATTATAATATCCAACAGCATAATCACGAAAAGGTAAAATTATTAACTCATCACTTTTTAAGTTTTCAATTTTTTTTAAAACCTGCCCATTTAAAGTATAAAGCTCAATTCCTACTAATTTATTCCCTTCAACATTATTCCATTTAATATACAGTTCTTCTTTAACTGGATTTGGATAATATGATATCCTTATAGATTCAATCTCATCAATAAAGTCTTTTTCTTCAATATCTTCAGCACTTTTATAACTATTTTCATTTGCAGGTCTTGCTGGACAATTGATACAAATCTTACGTTGTATTTGATTTCCATAAGCATCATATTGAAATTGGATTCGATTTTGACTATTACAAAAAGTTGAGACAAGAATAAACAGTAAAAGGGTCTTAAAATGCATGGTACTGATTTAGTTGTTAATAATTAAAAGTTTAAATTTAGGCGGGATTAATAGATGTAATAAAATCCAGTTTATATAAAAGCTGGCGAAACTACCTATAATAATTGAATTAAAAAGGTTTATTGTAAGAATTATTTTAAAATAATTAATTTGTCATTTATAATTTGTAAAACCTTTTGAGGCATTATTTGTATTGTCCAAAAATGCTAAACAAAAACATAGAATTCCTAGAAAAAAGTGGACAATTTCCCATATAACCTTTGACTACTCCATACCGTATCAAAGTCGTATTAACTTCACATCAAAGCCATATATAAGTCGTGCATAATCCCTTTTCAGTCCACTAATACATCTCACTTGTTTCGGTTTTAAATTAAAATTGTGTCTTTCTTCATTTTGCGATTGTTTTATCCAAAAGCTACCGCCTTCTATAATCATGACAACTAAAAAAAATACCCATTTATGGTTATTTTTTAGCATCATTCAGATCAGTAATTTTGGAAAAACTTTTAATCATGAAAAAACCTAAAACCTTTTTGCATTTAGCTTTGAGCATTCTCTTTCTGGCACCTGTGATTTCCTGCTCTTCAGATGAAGAAGGAGATGACACAGGCGGTGGAACAGTAAGCAACACTCTACACCTGAAATTCAAGACTCCTGATTGGGAAAGGACCATCAATTGTGAACACCTGGATTTGATGCCGATGAATCCGGCGGAAGGCGTTTTTGCAGTTTCGGCTACCTCTGCCTCGACAAATGAAACTTTTTATTTCTCGTATCCTCAAGACAGCTCGGACATAAACCAGGTCTCCAATTACAAGAAATACGGAATCGTGGGCTATGGCGACAATGATGCTCCTTTTCAGTTTTCTCAAAAGCTTCCCGACAATCAAGGCAGCAACGATCGATTAATCAGTATGGCTGATAATTCTGCTGCGTATTATAATGAAGTTGAAAAGATTGAATACGTTGGACACGAGGCTGATTATTCCATCTTCAAGGTGAAATGCAAATACAACATGCGGACGTATTTGTTAAGCAACGAAGCCACCATTAAAGATGTTTCAGGTACTTTTCACTTTAAAATAAGGACCACAAGGAATTAACCTTCTATTTCACAAAGTCTTATCGAAGTGGCAGTTATTTTTTATCTTTGGACAAAAATTTTGCTTTTTGATGAAAAATAGCTACCTCTTCGTCCTTTTATTTTCGGTTGCAACACTGTTTGCGCAGCATCCACACGATGATACTTTCACTATTGCCGAGTCAGAAATGAAGTCGGCTTCCCAGATGATGGCCTTTGCCACGAATCCCAATACGGCAAATTACGACGTTACCTATCATAAATTGGAATTTACCGTAAATCCTTCCGTGTTTTTTATCACAGGGAAGGTAACGACGACTTTTACCGCCTTGTCGAACATGTCAACCGTTACTTTCGATCTGACCAATGAACTTACGGTAAGTTCTGTCACCAAAAACGGAACACCTCTGGCTTTTGTCCAAAACAGCAACGACGAATTGGTCATCACGCTTCCAGCAGTCCAAACCGCGGGAACTTCTGCCTCAGTTGTAATCAATTATTCGGGAGCGCCCTCACAAGGAGAAGATGCTTTCACGACCGAAACCCATAACGGAACGCCAATCCTTTATACCTTGTCAGAACCTTACGGGGCAAGAGATTGGTGGCCTTGCAAGCAGGATCTGAACGACAAGGTAAACAGCATTGATGTCTACATTACCACTCCTTCCCAATATGTTAGTGTTGCCAACGGAAAGGAAATAGGACAAGTGAACAACGGAAACGGGACAAAGACGACCCATTTCAAACACAATCATCCGATTCCGGCCTATCTTATTGCGATTGCCGTGACCAATTATCAGGTTTTTACGCAGGCTGCGGGAACCGCTCCAAATGAATTTCCGATTGTAAATTATATCTATCCTGAAAATTTTACAACCGCCCAGGCAAGTCTTGCCGTGACGCTTCCCATCATGGACCTGTACGAAGATTTATTCGAAACCTATCCCTTTGCAGATGAAAAATACGGCCACGCCCAATTTGGATGGGGTGGCGGAATGGAACATACCACCGTTTCTTTTATGGCAAGTTTTGACAGGGAATTAATCGCACACGAATTGGGCCATCATTGGTTTGGCAATAAAATTACCTGCAGTTCCTGGAACGACATCTGGCTCAACGAAGGTTTTGCAACCTATATGTCAGGTTTGGTTGTGGAAGATTTTGATGGTGAAAATGCCTTTATCAATTGGAAAAACAGTTTGATCATGAACATTACTTCGCAACCTGGAGGTTCCGTTTATGTGCCAGAAAGTGATATCTTGAATGTAAATAGGATTTTCAGTGGTCGATTGTCCTATAACAAGGGAGCAATGGTCGTGAACATGCTTCGGTTGAAATTGGGCGACACTAACTTCTTCCAAGGACTGAAAAATTATCTGGCAGATGCAAACCTGGCCTATGATTATGCCGAAACGAATGATTTGAAAGTACATCTGGAAACTGTTTCCGGAACCAGCCTCACGGAATTTTTCAACGACTGGGTTTATGGCCAGGGCTATCCAACGTACACTATCGAGGCACAAAATATCGGTGCGGGGCAAGTCAAGTTCATCGTAAACCAGACACAATCACACGCGTCAGTATCCTATTTTGAAATGCCATTGCCGATCAGGGTTTATGGAACTGCCGGACAGCAGATGGATCTGGTTTTGAACCATACGGCAAACGGTCAACAATTTACAGAGAATGTCCCGTTTGTGATTACTGGTTTTGATTTTGATCCAAAAAAGGAAATCATCTCCAAGAACAATGTCACCAATCTGTCAACTGAAACATTTTCGTTGCTTCAGGAATTGGTGCTTTTTCCAAATCCTGCTTCCGATTTGTTAAGACTGAGCGTTCCCATGGACTTGAAGATTCAAGAAGTTATTTTTTATAATACCATCGGACAGAAAATCAAAGCTTCGACAGAAACTTCCTGGAACATAGCGGATTTTGCTTCCGGGGTTTATTTTATGAAAGTATATACCGATTCTGGTATGAAGCAGATCAGGTTTATAAAGGAATAAGCAACACGAATTGCACAAATTCCCACGAATTAATTTGTGAAAATTTGTGCAATTCGTGTTGAAAGTTTTTAGAACTACTGGATCGCCTTTATCCTGGATGCCAAAAAAGTAATCAGCAAACCGAAAACACCAATAAAAGCGAACGAGAACTTTAATCCGAAAGCTTCGGCAATGTACCCGATAATCGGAGGTCCCATCAAGAATCCAAGGAAGCTCACACTCGAGACTATCGTCAACGCTTCACTCGGAGAAACACTTTTGTTTTTTCCTGCAACGCTGTAAACCGTCGGGACAATCGTGGAGACACCAAGGCCAACCACCATGAATGCTATTGTAGAAGGTATAAGATAGGGCAAGAAAACAGACGTGAAAAGTCCACTCGAAATCATGATCCCGCTGATTTGCATTACCTTTTTCCGGCCGAATTTCAAGATGAGCTTGTCGCCAAAAAACCTTCCGCCGGCCATCATCACCATAAACGAAGTATAGCCGATAATCACCAACGGTCCTGGTGCCAACACCACATCCTTGAAGTAAACCCCGCTCCAATCGAACATCACGCCCTCACTGGCCATGCAACAAAAACCAATCACCCCAAGCCACATCAAGGTAGCATCGGGTTTTGTAAAGAATTTCTTTTTCTCCAATGCTTTTTTTGCCTTGGCTTTTATCAGATGCCTGAAATTGAGCGACATTACCACCAATACCAGTCCAAAAACAATTATGAAATGCGTATAAGGCGAAAGTCCGAACGATAACATCACCAGGCCAATCAAGGCACCCGTAAATCCCGCCGTACTCCACGCACCGTGAAACGATGACATTATCGTACGCTTGTAAAGTCCTTCAGCATAGACACCTTGGGTATTGACGGCGATGTTCGTGAAATTCCCAAAAATTCCAAAGATAAAAAGCACAAGGGAAAGTTGCCAAGGCGATGTTGCCAAACCAATGTTGGTCATCATAAACGCATACAAGACCATCGCAATAAGAATGACCCTATGGCTCCCAAACCTGGCCACGACCTTTCCAGAAAATGCCATTGCCAATAATTGTCCCAACGGAATGGCGAACAAGATCGTTCCCAAATCGCTTTCGCTCAAATGAAGCGATGCTTTCAGATCGGGAATCCTGCTGGCCCAAGTGGAGGAACACAAGCCCATCGCAAAATAAAAAAGCGAGACCGCCCAGCGGGTCCTTATCAGGTAGGATTCCTTTGCGTGCTTGTAGCCTTTCAATTTTGGCCGGGTGTTGAACGAGTTTATAAATCTGAATTCCATAACATCAGCTTGCTTTGACACTGCAAATGTCCGATATTTTCTATTCCCAAAAGCAACGAAATTTATTTTTATGCAAAATAGGATTCAAAATTATGGGATATAAAAAAACCGCAATATATAATTGCAGTTTCTTCGGATTTATTAAAATTATTATACTTTTTATTTACTTTTTACCTTTTGAAGATTCTTATAAGCTTGTAACCCGATGTAATACAACCTGGTAAGAAAGATGGTTAGTGACAAGACCAACAAGCTCGTTTTGAATAAACTGCCTTCAAGAGATGATGCGATCACGAAAAGGATTAATCCAATTATAGTCGATGTAGAATTTTTAATAGTAATCATGATGTGGTTTTTGATTGTTATATTGAATTAGTAGCGGGTTTTATAGAATGTTACAGCTTTAGGAATTATTAACACAAGAGCCTCAAAAAAGAAACTTTTGGGTTGTTCTTTTTTACCTTTTAAGTTACAGACTAAAAAACTATATTTGCCGATTAAATCCTTACCTTTAGAAGGATAGGGCGAAACGTTGTGAAAGGGATTGTTCTTGGAAGTAAAAAACTTTCGCTATTATTAAAACTGATACAGAGACATAGATGAAACATATTAGGAATTTTTGCATTATTGCACATATTGACCACGGAAAAAGCACATTGGCCGACCGTTTGCTTGGTGCTACACAAACTGTAACAGCTCGTGAAGAAAAGGCGCAATTGCTTGACAATATGGACTTGGAAAGAGAACGTGGTATCACGATCAAGAGCCACGCGATCCAGATGGAGTACAAATACAAGGGCGAGGATTATATCCTGAATCTGATTGACACTCCCGGACACGTGGATTTTTCGTATGAAGTTTCCCGTTCAATCGCCGCTTGCGAAGGTGCACTTCTGATCGTGGATGCAGCACAAAGCATCCAGGCACAAACGATTTCCAACTTGTACCTGGCCTTGGAAAACGACCTGGAGATCATCCCTGTTCTGAACAAGGTGGATTTGCCAAGTGCCAATCCCGAAGAAGTCAGCGACGATATCATCGACTTATTGGGTTGCAAATTGGAAGACATCATCCACGCTTCGGGCAAGACCGGTTTCGGTGTAGAAAATATCTTAGCCGCCATCATCGAAAAGATTCCTGCTCCAAAAGGAAACAAGGACGAGCCTTTGCAGGCTTTGATCTTCGACTCGCATTACAATCCGTTTCGTGGGATCGAGGTTATTTTCCGTGTGATGAATGGCGAGATCAAGAAAGGCCAGAAGATTAAATTCATGGCTACCGGCAATGAATATTTTGCCGATGAAGTAGGAACATTGAAGTTGAACCAGGTTCCAAAAAGCGTGATCTCTACAGGAGATGTTGGCTATTTGATTTCTGGAATCAAGGAGGCGAAAGAAGTAAAAGTTGGGGATACCTTGACCGATGCCAAAACGCCAACCACCAATATGATTACCGGTTTTGAAGACGTGAAACCAATGGTATTTGCCGGAATTTATCCGGTTGACACCGAAGATTACGAAGACTTGAGGGCTTCGATGGAAAAACTGCAGTTGAATGATGCCTCATTGGTATTTACACCTGAAAGTTCGGCCGCTTTGGGTTTCGGTTTCCGTTGCGGATTCTTGGGAATGCTGCACATGGAAATCATCCAGGAGCGTCTGGAGCGTGAATTTGACATGACTGTGATTACTACCGTTCCCAACGTTTCCTATCTGGCTTATACCAAAAAGGAACCAGAAGTTGGGTTTGTGGTAAACAATCCATCAGATTTGCCGGAACCATCTCGTTTGGACCGCGTGGAAGAACCTTTCATCAAGGCAACCATCATTACAAAGTCTGATTTTGTTGGAAACGTAATGAGCTTGTGTATCGAAAAAAGAGGGCAGATTACCAATCAAACTTACTTGACTACAGAACGTGTAGAATTGAATTTCGACATGCCTCTGGCCGAAATTGTATTTGATTTCTATGATAGATTGAAAACCGTTTCCAAAGGATATGCTTCTTTCGATTATTCTCCAATCGGAATGCGGACTTCCAAATTGGTTCGTCTGGACGTTTTATTGAACAGTCAAACGGTTGATGCACTCTCTGCATTGATCCACGAGGACAACGCCTATAATATCGGAAAGAAAATGACCGAAAAATTGCGTGAATTGATCCCAAGACAGCAATTTGACATTCCGATCCAGGCCGCAATCGGAGCAAAAATCATTGCTCGTGAAACGATAAAAGCCTTAAGAAAGGACGTTACTGCAAAATGTTACGGAGGAGATATCTCCCGTAAGCGAAAGCTTTTGGAGAAACAGAAAAAAGGAAAGAAACGTATGAGACAAGTTGGTAATGTTGAAATCCCGCAGGAAGCATTCATGGCGGTATTGAAATTGAACGACTAAGTTGGAGTAAGATAATAGAATCAAGTATCAAGATGAAACCCGATGACGAAAGTTGTCGGTTTTTTTTTATATACTAAAATGTAGTATTTTTCGTTTCTCTAAAAACCAAACCATTACCTTTATGAAACACTGCTTTACTTTTATCCTGTTACTATTTTCCGTATTTGCTTTTGCCAAGGAAACCGTTTCCCTTTCTGGAAAAATCAATAATCTTGAAGGAAACGAGCTATTCGTCAACGGTTTGAATTTTAATCTCGCCATTCCTGTAAATCCCGATGGCAGTTTTACAAAAGAATTTGAAATCGAACATCCGGGCATCTATACTTTCTATGCAGATAAAAACAGCTTATCTGTTTATCTTGCGAAAGACATTCAACTCGTGATCAATGCCGATGCCATTGATTTTATCCCGACTGCCAAAATTTCCGGAAAAAACATCGAAGAGAACAACTACCTGCTTGCAAAAACGAGGCTCTTTGTCCCTACTTTAAAAGCGGAGAAATTTTACACCTTGAAAGAAGAAGCGTTTATCAAAACGGTTGACAGTATTTTATCCGAGAATCAATCACTGTTAAAAAGAGGCAACTTGAACACCGAATTCTCCCGTTTGGAAGAAAAGCACATACTTCACGGCGTGCAGCCTTTTTTCAATTATTATAAGATTTATTATTCCATCTATACCAAATCCAGCGTTCCAAAGGCTAAATTGGTAGAAGCTAAAGCTATCAAGAGTAGCGATATTGAAATCAGTGACGATGAATTTTTCTTCAGTCCTGCTTTCAGATCAATTGCCTATTCAAAATTCAATCAGGCTTTCAAGTCAAGATTTGATGCAAAACCTGCCTTGTGCAAGACCTACCTTGAAGAGTATTTCCTTACAGCAGCAAACCCTGAAGTTCAGGATTTTCTATTGAAGAACGTTGCTAGGGATATCCGCACGGACACCGAAAAAGACAAGCATCTTTTTGATGCTGTCATGGCCTTGTCTAAAGATGAAAAATTCAAAAGTGAATTGGCTGAAAAAATGAGAACCATTGGCAGTCTTGTAAACGGTTCGCCTGCTCCAGGATTTGAATTATTGGACCACAATGATCAAAAAGTGCGTTTGGAAGATTTCAAAGGAAAATATATCTATATTGATTTCTGGGCCACCTGGTGCAAGCCTTGCATTGCCGAAATTCCAAGCCTGAAAAAGATTGAGGAAAAATTCAAGGACAAGAACATTGTTTTCCTGAGCATTTCCATCGACCAACAAAAAGATGCTGCGAAGTGGAAAAAATTCATTGCTGACAAAGAGTTGCACGGCGTCCAACTGATTGCAAACGAAGCCTCGGTTTCCCAGGTTTCAAAAGAGTACATGATACAGAGCATTCCGCGATTTGTATTGATCGATACCGAGGGATTCCTGGTGGACATCAATGCTCCAAGACCATCTGATTCCAAATTGGCCAAAATCTTCAACAAGTTGGACAAGATTTAAACCATAATGGCCGGGAAATTCCCGGCTCTTTTTTTGCAAAAGAACTATTTTTGTACAAACTCTCTTTTATGCTCGACGAGACCCCCAAGAAATTCGACCGGATTGTAGCGATCCTTATCCAATTGCAATCGAAGAAGATTGTAAAGGCACACGAATTGGCCGAACGCTTCGAGGTCAGCCTGCGAACCATCTACCGTGACATCAGGACCCTGGAAGCCTCGGGAGTACCGATTTACAGTGAGGCTGGAATCGGCTATTCTTTGATGGACGGCTATCGATTGCCTCCCGTGATGTTTACGCGTGAAGAAGCCAGCAGTTTTATTGCTGCGGAAAAGTTGATGCAGAAATTTACGGATGCCGAATTGGGAAGCCATTATGCATCGGCAATGTACAAGCTCAAGGCAGTACTCCAAGGATCGGACAAGGAGTGGGTTTCTACCATTGAATCGAAGGTATTGATGCAGACTTCTGGCACGACCGTTAATGAAAAAGCACCCAATACCTTGGCTTTCCTTTTCAAAAGCATAGCAGAAAAAACTCAGATCATACTGGGTTACGAGGCCATTGAGGCAGATGGTATGACAGAAAGGATTATTGAGCCGGTTGGCGTTTTCCACGACCATAACAACTGGTATTTTTTAGGCTATTGCCACCTGCGAAAGGCTTACAGGCAATTTAAAACGGACCGTATCCATACAATAACAAACACGGCTACACCATTTGTTTTGGAACACGAACCGTTAGAGGTTCATCTGCAAAAAGAAAAACAGCAAACCCTTGCCACAAAAATTATCATCAGGGTGGATAAAAAGATTGCCAAATATATTGCGGAAGACAAGAAACTGCACGGTTTTGTTTCGGAAAAAAAAACAGGCGATGTTGTTGAAATGACTTTCATGTGTCAGAATGTATCCGAATACTTCCCTCGCTGGTACATCTCTTTTGGAGATTATGCTACGATTGTAGAACCCGAAGCATTAAAAGTAAAGGTTTTGGAGTTGATTGAAAAGGCTAAAGCTGGCCTACAATCAAACCATTAAGAAATTAAGAACAGCAAGGCTACCATCTTAATCCCTTAATGGTTTCTAAAAATTATCTTTCCCAGAAAAACGGCGGCTGGATGCCAAGTGCCCTCAGGTAAACATATCCCTGGCCACGGTGGTGTATTTCATTGTCAATAAAATACAGGAAGTTTTGAATGATCGGAAATTCATATTGTCCAAAAAGGTTGAAGGTATCGCTGAAATCCTCCATGCTCAATTGTTCCCAATAGTCGTTAATTATTGCTGTATCCTTGTCCCATTGTTCCAAGTATTGCGCCTTTGTGGTTAACTTTTCCGCATCTTCTTGAAATGGTTCCACTTTTCGGTTTACAATTCCTTTCAATCCTGGAGCTCCAATGGCCAATAGCTCTGAGGTTAATTGTGCGAAGGTTCTCATTCCTGCAATCGAGAACTCGAAAAAATCCTTTTCAGGGAAAAGTTCAATTACACGGCGGGTCAGGTTCCTGTGTCCCTGCCAGTGCTTTAATAAATCTTCCTGACTGATTACTTGGGCTGTTGCGATCATACTATTTGTTTTTAAATGATTATACGGCAAAGATAAATGGGGCCAGTGACAACAGTTTGTCAGCAGCATCTTGGAAATTTAAAAAAATTTGCAATACTATATCCTGTTAATAAAAAAAACCATAACACTGGGAAATGTTATGGGTTTTGCAAGAATATTTTATTGAGAAATTATCTTTTCATTGAAAAGTGTGCCTTGAACTCCTTATCGATACCATCGCGGTTCTTGTATTCCAACAGGAACCAGTAATCGGTTGAGGGAAGTTGGTTCCCGTTCAAGGTTCCGTCCCATTCTTCACCGGAGGCATTCAGGAATTTCACCAATTTTCCGAATCGGTCAAAAATATACGTCTTCGCTTTCAAATCGGTAAGGCCTTTTATACCCCAGGTATCGTTATAACCATCACCATTCGGTGTAAAGAAACGAGGATAATTCAACGCAAAGACGGTCAATTCCAAATCCTGGCAACCGTTCTTGTCAATAACCGTGATGGTATATTCTCCCTGGTATACATACGTGAAGACGTTGCTTTCCTGTGGAATTCCGTGATCCAATTGAAACAGATAGTCTCCGGAACCTCCTGTCACGTTTACCGTTATGATCTGGTTCAGGTTGAAATCTTCTCCAACGGTAGCCGTTGCAATTGCAGCAGATGAAGCTGAAACGGTACAGCTTGCCGTATTGGAACAGCCGGAAACCGTACTGGTCACGGTTACTTCATAAACACCCAATTCAGTAGCCAGATGGTTATTTGTAGTAGTCGGCAATGGATTTCCATCCAAGGTCCATGCAAAAGTAAAGCCTAGGTTTGGAACACCACATTCCAACCTGACAGAATTGTAAGGATCACCTGTTGCATTATTGATGCAAAGGAATTTGTCTTCCAATAACGGCTGTGGAACGCTATATACGGCCAAGGTAATTCGTGCGTCGCTACCGCAGCCATTGCTTACGGTGTAGATGATGTCAACAAAGTTGGACACTATTCCTGTCACGAGTCCGTTGCTGTCAACGGTTGCAATACTTGTGTCGCTGCTTGACCATGTTCCGCCTGGAGTGGCATTTGCAAGTTGAAGCGTTTCACCCACACAAAGCGACGTACCTCCCGTTATGGGCGCTATTGTCGACGAAGCACTGATTGTAAAGGTAAAATTATTGCTTCCCCCGGCAGTACAAGTGGCATTATTTTGAGCAACCGTATAAGTAATAAGGTGGGGACCAACAGTACTTGCAGCTACATTGATCTGGCCCGTTGTTGCATTGATGCTCAGGCCTGCATCGGAAGCAAATGTTCCTCCTGTCGTGAAACCTGCACCCAGGATAGGATTAACTGGTGGAACGTCCGGACAGACCGGCGTCGTATAGGAAAAAGCAGTAACCGCTGGGGATAAGTTGTTTATGGTAATGTTGGCTGGAAAACTTCCGCCTGCATTGCAGGTGGCCGGATCTGGAGCAATCGTGTACGTAACAACATAAGGTCCCGGAGTACTTCCCGTAACGTCAATTTCCCCGGTTACCGGATCAACATTCAGTCCTGTTGTAGAGCCGAATGTTCCTCCTGTTGCGAATCCTGGTGCAGTAGCCGGCAAGATAGGACCACTGGTTGTACAAACCGGAGTAGCATAGGAAAAATTTGTTACCGGCGTTATGCCGTTTGTGATTTCGAATGGTACCGAAAAAGAATCACCTCCCTGGCATATCGTAGGATCAGCCACCACGGTATAGGTAATGGTATGAGGACCAACCGTACTTGCCGTGACATTGACCTCTCCAGTCACCGGATCAATTACCAGACCTGTAGTGCCTGTAAAAGTCCCTCCTGTAGTACCCGGAGCTGTGGTTGGCATAACGGGAGCACTGGTGGAACAGACTTGGGCAGGATAGGAAAACGTAACAGATGGAGCCGTTTCGGCAGTAAATGTTATGATGGCATTTCCAGCATTTGCATTGATGCAATTTGCAGGATCAACTGGAAAGGTATAGATCACGCTGTGTGGATTGGCCGTACTCGTAGAAGGATTGACTTCTCCCGTGGCGGGATTGATACTCAGGCCGGAATCTGAACTGAAGGTTCCGCCCGGCGTGAAGCCCGGACCTGGAATTATCATTGCTGATGTGCTGCTTTTACAGACCAGGGTCGGATAAGAAAAGCTGACCCCTGGGGTTATGATGCTTTTGATTTCAATTGGAGCCGTATCCGATCCGGCACTTTGACATCCGGATGCCACTATCGTATATTCAACAATATATTGGCCCGGTGTACTTGCCGCCACATTGATTTCACCTGTATTGATATTGAGGCTCAGGCCTGGCAGGTTGGAAGCATATGTTCCTCCTGTCGTAAAACCTGGTGCAGGGCTTGGCGTTATGGGACCATTATTGGAACACACCGGAGTCGTATACGAGAATCCGGTTACTGTCGGGGCACCGCTTTGTATCGTGACCGTCAAGGTAAAAGGCGCACTGCATTGCCCTGCATTGGGTGTAAAGATATAACTTCCGTCAGCAATATTGCTTATTGAGGCTGGCGACCAGGTTCCTGTGACACCATTGTTTGAAGTTGCTGGCAAAGCCGGAGCAGTTGCACCGTTGCAGAGTGTGGAAGGCAGATTGAACGTTGGCGTCGTAGAAGCGGTAACGTTCAAGGTAATGGTATCGGTTATGGAAGCTCCACAACTATTGGTAGCAGTCAATGTAATGATTATCGTTTGTCCAGTTGCAGTTGCAGGAACAGTATAATTCGTAGAAAGATTGGCAGCGGCAGAGAATGTACCGCTTGGCGCTGTCCAAGCTACGGACTGCTGCCCCTCGGCCGTACCCACCAATGCGATGGTAGTCCCGGCACAGGCACTGATGGGAGTCGTTCCCGCATCAACCGTAAAAGGAGGGACCGGAGCCGCACAACCATAATTCACGTAAGAAGCCACGCCTGCCGGAGTAAACAAGACCGTTGCTCCAACAGCATTTGAGAGCGATGCCCTTTGATAGGTTACTGTATCTGTACATCCTCCTGAACCAGTAAAAGTCATTGAAAGCGTCCGAAATGCAGGATTAGCATTGTAGTTACCGAAATGTCCAGCAGTTGTTGAAGGATTGTTCTGAAAAATAATATAAGTATCTTCCGCTAAAGCTCCGAATGAGTTTGAGTTGGTGTCCATTAAATAACTCGTTACCAAAATAACCGGAGCATTTGCCGGAAGCACTCCCCCTACGGGCTCAATTAAATTTCCACAACCACCTGCAGCATCAATAGCAGCGTTAAGTGCTGCAACTTTTGAAACGGTAGTTGTATTTTGGATCACCCCTTCCCAATCATTGGCTGTGGTTGCCCATATTACATTTAAGTTATTAGTATTTAGTGCGGTATTGCCCACCCTGAAACGCACCATTTCATTATACCCCTCCGTGTTTGGCGTAGGGCTGCAGGCAGCAACCAGGATACTCTCTATTTGAAAACACTGTGAAAAGGAACTTTGGGAAGAAACAAACGCGAAAAAAAACAAGAAAAGGGTAAGCGTTTTTGTAAATATTTTTGTCATTTTTTTAATGATGTTTTTATTGCACACAAAATGCCCGCGAAAATACTAATTATAATACTCTCAGGCTATTTTTTCAGCTTTACTAAAAAGTTAAATAACAGGATCACAAATCTATTCAAGACGATAGATTCGGAGAAATTGCTTCTGCAAAAAAACGGATCGAATTTTCGTTTTGAACGTACAAATATAGAATGATTAGCGCAACTCTGTGATAAATGTGAATAAAAAACATCAAATTTTAATTAATCCTACAAGCCATCGGTGCTTTTTTTTAACGCTAATGCATTTAGAATCCCTGCCGTACTTGCCGTATTGTTGAAGTAAACAAATGTTTTTTTGAATTTATTCTTAGAAAAAAGAAAATCAGCCACTTGCTCCAATTCTTCGTCGCTGTAGGAAGAATAAAACAATTTTGGATTGCCGTGAAATCGAAGATAGCCAATTTCGTTTGTTTGAACGATATCCGCAGGCAGGTTTGGATAATTTACACTGCAAAAAGTGATGTTGCTTTTAGAAAAGGCTGTATAAACATCTTCACTCCACCACGTCTGGTTCCTGAACTCGATCACATTTTTGAAACCGGAATCCAAGGAGCCCACAATCAATGAAAGTCGTTCGGGCGTATAGTGGAAACTCGGTGGAAGTTGGAAGAGAATACAGCCAAGCTTTTCCTTGAAACCCTGTTGGACGATTTCATAGAAGTCGCTTATTTCTTGCCTGCAATCGGCAAACTTCTTCAGATGCGTAATTATTTTTGGTGCTTTCACTGCAAACAGGAAGCCGTCTGGCGTCTTGTCGTGCCAAGCCTGCAAGCTTTTCAAGGTTGGAAACCTGTAGAAGGTGGCGTTGAGCTCGTAGGTATTGAAATGCTGGCAGTAATAGTCAAACCATTCTTTGCGGGGCATATCTGCGGGATAGAAAATTTCCTTCCAATACGTATTGTAGAAACTGGAACAACCGATATGTAGGTGCTCTTTTTTCATTCGTGCAAAACTTGACAGTTCTCACAAAAGAAACTCCTTCTTTTTTTGACACCCGTAATTTTCTTGATCATGGGCAAATTGCAACGCAGGCATTCTTTTTTGGTATGCGCAAGCCAATGCTTTTTGAGTTCGCCTTTCTTTTTCCATTTCAGGAAATCAAAGCTGTACAATTCCGCTTCCTTGACGATTTCGGAAATCTTTGTCGAAGGAATTTTTCCCGTCAAGGATTCCGGATGGATCCTTACCCGGTACAAGACTTCATTCTTGATGATGTTTCCAACACCTGAAAAGAGATCCTGTTCCAGAAGCGTATCGCAGATCAATTTCTTCGGGATTTCCTTGAGCTGGGCCTTGGCCTTCCTTGCATCCCATTCATCGCTCATCACGTCCACGCTCCAATCATAATGCGAATCGACATCGCCTTCAAGGATTTTTACCGAACACGTGTAGAAATTAATTTCGCCTGTATTGAACTTCAAGCCAAGCCGGACAGGTGTTTCCTTGCGCTCATTGATCCGATAGGTTCCAAACAAAAGTAAATGGATCCGGACCGTGAATCCACTGAAGCAGATCAGGAAATGCTTTCCCCAGCTTTTAAAGGCTGTCACTTTCTTGTTCTCAAGCCTGCTGATGTCCACGGCACTGTTGCCTTCTACCGAAAGCACTTTCTTTCCGGTAAATTCCTGGACCTCCTCCTTCAAGATGACAATACTTGGACCTTCGGGCATGACGTTTAATTTACATCAAATTTGATCAAATCTCTGGCGATTCTTTTATGATATTGCACCTATAACTTTCAAGATTACACATAAAAAAACCTCCGAGCGAATCGGAGGTTTTTAGAGCAATTCTTGTTTTTTTACAACTTTCTTCTGTTGTCTTCCGAATTGGTATCGATCAATTTGTTGTAAGGATCAATCCCTACTTCGGTAGGTTCTTCATCCACAACAATCGTAAATTTATTGTCGATCTTGTTGATCTTGTATTTCTTCAGGTAAAGCACTTTTTCCTTCTTCTTGCCTTTTACATCCTGCTCCGCAAAGATTCCAACCTCAACATAATCGTTCAAGGGGAAAGACTGGATTTCCTTTTTATCGTCCTTGCCTTTGTAGGTAATTGTTTTTCCTTCCGGATTCTTGAACAATCTTTTTCCTTTTGCATCCGAACGGTATTTGCTCATCTCGGCATCAATCGTCACCTCGTACTTGCCATTTGAAAGTTTCTTGGAAGTTACCTCCTTGACCCTGTTGTCGTACAGCGTGATGGTCCTGAACATGTCATCGATCATGTATTTCAAGGAATCCGGGGTTGCCTCATTCAGATAGGAAACAAATTCTATCGAGTTCGTGTACGGAGCTTCCTGGAAAGCCACCTTTTCAATATATTTCTTCAAGGCATTGTTCATGTTCTTTTCGCCGATGTAATCGCTCAAAGTATAGAGCACCAGGGAACCCTTGTTGTAATGGATATACTGCTGGTTTTCATTATACATCAACGGCTGCTCGCTCTTTCTTTCACTGGTTCTTCCGGAAAGATAGCTGTCCAGTGCATCCTTCAAGAATTTACGCATCTGTGATTTGCCGTATTCCTTTTCCAACACTTTCAGGGAGCTGTATTCCGAAAGGCTTTCAGACAATAACGTCGCTCCTTGAACATTGGCACCAATTACCTGGTGCGCCCACCATTGATGCGCCATTTCGTGGGAAGTTACAGAAAAAGGATAATCAACGCCGTCTTCATTTTCATCATCCACATCGGCAATGAAACCTATGTCTTCAGAGAAAGGAATCGTGTTGGCGAAAGATTGCGCAAAACCACCACCCGTCCTCGGAAACTCAATGATTCGAGCCTGCTTGTGCTGATACGGACTGAAGTTCTCTGTATAATAATCCAACGATTTCTTCACTCCCTTTATCATCCTGTCGATATTGTATTCGTGTCCCTTCTGATAATAGACCTCGATGCTTACATCCTTCCATTTGTCTTTCCTGATTTCATATCGGGCCGACTGGTAGGCATAGAAATTCAACATCGGACGGTCCATCTTGTAGTGGAAATAATTCCTTCCGTTTTCGGTCCATTTTTTCTCCAGATAACCCGGAGCAATTGCCGTCTGGTCACCCGAAGTACTTACCGTGGTTTCAAAATTGACCCAGTCGGCATCATTTGAAATATACGTGTTCTGCCTTGCTATGGAATCGGTGGCTTTTGCCATCCTGTCCTTTGGTTTCAAGCCATACTTCTTTCTGGTTGCATCGTCCCAGAGTTCTCCGCTTTCAGAATATCCAATGGAGGGAAAACTGCTGTTATTGATGAAGGTGCCATTTTCCAATACAGGAGAATTGTCCGTAATCAGGGTATTCGGCTTGTTGTGTAGTTCAAACTCGAATTTGATGGAATCACCGGGAACAAGTGGCGTCTTCAACCTGTAGATGTTGAAATGATAAAGCGTGTCCCTTGAAACAAGGGCTGCTTCCTTGCTGAATTTGAAGGTGCTCACATAACTGTTGTAGTTGATAAAGATGGAATCAATCGCTTCCTTGCTCTTGTTCTTCAGGAAATAATACCCTTTCACCTTGAAATCACGGCTGTCCGGGAAGATGTCTACATTCACATTGATGTCCGTTATCCTCGGCTGTGCATAATGCTGGTATTTCTTATATTTCTTTTCCCAATCAACGGACTGCTGCTCGTTTTCTTTTTGGGAATAATGAGGATTTTCAACGTTGTCTTCATAATAGATCGTTGCTCCAATTGCCACGAACCCAAACAAGGCCAGTACCATCGGAATGGCAAGTTGTGGCGTAAAGCGTTTTCTGGCAAGTGCAAATTTTTCTTTCGCCGACATCGGGATGCCTCTTGTCCAGAACAGCAGGGCGATGCAGAAAAACACCACTCCCAACAGGATCCAATAGAACTTATACAAGTAATACAACTCCAATCCATGGCCATAACCATTCATATCCGAATAATCATATCCTGAATCTGAATTAAAGATGAAGATGTCCTGCTCTACTCCTATCTCTGGCAGCAGGAACGTCAAGCTGATCATGATCAATATAAGCACGAAAAAGCCGATAAGATAATTCTTGAAAAGCGTCTGTATCAGTACTGCCAGGAAGGCCCATACCACAAAATTCAGCAACTTTATGCCGTACAGTTCAATCAGGTAATGGCCAATCTCAAAATTATAATAGCCGTGGTAGGTCTGGATCAGCACGCCCGAAATCAGGATCAGGATCAGCAGTACGAGCTGCATCTTGATGATGGCGATGAATTTGGAGAGCAACAAGACCCAGTTCGGAATCGGCGTCACATCAATCAAATGGTTCATACGTGCCGTTTCTCCCCTGTGTATCAGGATTCCAACAAACAGGAAGGTCAGGATGTTTATAAAGAAATTAAAGGTAGAACCTGGGATGAAAAGCATCTGCCAGGTTACCGGATAGGTTTTTGTCCCCAGCATTTGTCCGGCTGTAACCGACATCATCAGCAAGAACAGCAATCCCACGAAGGCAATCACCAGGAAGGCCCAATTCTTGATCACAAACCTGAAATCAAATCCGGAAAGGTTCCAGGATGTCTTTAAATGCTGCCATCCCGAATAATTAAACCGTACCACGGGAAGTTCAATCCTTGTAATGCCTCCAAAGTTGTTCTTGACGGCCCTGTCTCCTTTTTTACCCCTTCCAAACGTAAGAGCCGTCTGGCTGAATGAAAAGAACCTGTACAAGAGGCCAAATATGACCGTGGAAACACCAAGCCAGATCAAGCGGTTGTATATGATGACCCCCTCAAAAGGAAGGAGGTTTTCATTCTGCTCGGAAACTGTCCAGTATTTCGTATAATAACTTGAAGCCTCACCTCCGAAAGGTTCAAACAAGGCTACAACAAAACGATTGTCCACTTCCCGTGTAAAACTCGAAAGGATTACCTGGAGCAGGAACACTACAATTACAGCAATGAACCCTACAAATATGTTTCTGGAAATGGTCACCAATGCAAATACGATCACGCCGATAAAAATCAAGTTCGGAATCACATAGATCAGGTAGATCTGTGCAAAGGCCACCCCGCTGAATTCGGTCATCAGATCTGGATTCACCCACGGCAGATAGGAAGCTGCAAGGATTCCGAGAATCAGCGACAACGTGATTAGGATGACTACCAAAAGCGAGCTCAGGAATTTTCCGGCCATGTAATCCAGTTTTGTAAAAGGATACGAGAACAAGATCGTATGCATGTTGTACCTGAAATCCCGGTAAACCGAAGTACCCACGATGATGGGAAGCAGGAAATAGATGAAACTGTTCAATCCATTGATCAGTCCGTTCAACGCACTTGGCGAGTTCGCATAGGCATTTGTGTTCCTCACAGCACTCACGCTTTCAAAGACACCAAAGCTGATGCAGCCGAAAAGGAATGCAATGAGGAAGAAAAGCGTCAAGAAGATATAAAACGAAAAGCCCTTCAGCAATCGTTTCAATTCGAAATTAAATATCGTTGAAAACATGTTATTGGTCGGATTTAAGTGCTACAAAATATACATCTTCAAGCTGCGGATCAGCATTGATAAAGCTGTCGTCCGGCTTTGCCTCGCTGTAGACCTTTATGTTCAAGGTATTGTCCTGGTTGTATTTGGAAGAAATTACATTGAAGTCCCTTTCATACATTTCAAGGTCCTGACGCTCGATGATCTTTGTCCAGATGAATCCTTTCAATTTTGCCTCGGCTTCTTCCGGGGTTCCCTGCGCCAGGATTTTTCCACCGTTCAGGATGGCCATCTCGTTGCACAATTCTTTCACGTCGTCTACGATATGGGTAGAAAAAATAACGGTATGGTTGGTTCCGATTTCCCTCAGTACATTCAGGAAACGGTGACGTTCCGCCGGATCAAGACCTGCAGTCGGTTCATCCACGATAATCAGTTTCGGATTGTTCAAAAGCAATTGCGCGATTCCGAAACGTTGTTTCATCCCTCCAGAATAACCGCTTACGGATTTCTTCCTTTGCTCGTACAGGTTGGTAACTTCCAATACTTTCTTTACGATTTCTTTTCTTTCGGTTTTGGAGGCAATTCCCTTCAGCTGTGCAAAATAGTCCAATAATGTTTCAGCCGACATGTTCGGATAAACTCCAAACTCCTGTGGCAGGTACCCTAAAATCTTACGCAAGGACATGTTGTCATCCAGGACATTGATCCCTTCGAACTCAATGGAACCTGAATCTGGTTTCTGCAAGGTGGCGATGGTTCTCATCAAGGAAGATTTTCCAGCACCGTTCGGTCCCAGGAGGCCAAACATACCCGAACCAATTTCTAAATTCAGATTGTCCAAGGCCTTAACTCCGTTTTTATAGGTCTTACTTAAGTTGTTAATTTTAAGTTTCATAATTGGCTATTTTTAATTGATTTAAATTATAAGTAGAAGGACGGCGCTTTTTGTTACAGTTTTATTTAACATTTTTTTTAATACGCAATAACCTCCGCAACTTTGTACCTTTGCAGCTTTGATACTTAAAACAATGATAGAAGATAAGACACCGCAAAGAACCAGTCTTTCGCAATTGGGCGAATTCGGATTGATTGACCACCTGACCAGGAATTTCGAAATCAACCAGCCTTCCACCCTTAAAGGAATTGGGGATGATGCCGCCGTTTTGGATTTCAAGGACAAGAAGATCGTCGTTTCCACGGACCTGCTGATTGAGGGCGTTCATTTTGACCTGGCGTATATGCCCTTGAAACACCTGGGGTACAAATCAGTGGTCGTGAATGTTTCCGACATCTGTGCGATGAATGCAAGACCAACGCAGATCACGGTTTCTGTAGCCGTTTCAAATCGTTTTCCCCTGGAAGCCTTGGAAGAATTGTTTGCAGGAATCACGCACGCCGCAAAAGAATACAATGTGGATGTGATTGGTGGCGACACCACTTCATCGCAAAAAGGACTGATCATCAGCATTACTGCCCTGGGCGAAGCCGATGCGGAAGAAATCGTGTACAGGGATGGGGCAAATTCTACCGATCTGTTGGTGGTAACCGGAGATGTGGGTTCTGCCTATATGGGATTGCAGGTGCTGGAAAGGGAGAAACAGGTATTCCTGGTAAACCCCAATTCACAGCCGGATCTGGATGCCTATACCTATCTGATTGAAAGGCAACTGAAGCCGGAAGCAAGAAAAGACGTCCGTACCTTGCTTCACGCATTGGAGATACGACCAACGTCGATGATTGACATTTCAGATGGATTATCGTCTGAGATCATCCACCTGTGCAAGAAATCAAAAGTAGGATGCAATCTGTACGAAGACAAATTGCCTATCGATCCACAATTGATCAACGTCTGCGAAGAATTCAATATCGACAGCACGACGGTTGCCATCAATGGTGGCGAGGACTACGAGTTGCTCTTTACCATCAAGATGGACGATTTCGACAAGATAAAAGGAAATCCGAATTTTACGATCATTGGCCATATGACCCAGGAAAGCGAAGGGATCCACCTCATAACGAGAGCAGATACAAAAATAGAATTGAGGGCAAGAGGATGGGATGCCTTGAGTGAAGATTAACTCGAGGCACCCCTTCTTTTTCTTTATTTATTGATTTTCACTTTCAATCATCTTGATCACCGTTTCGCTCAGGTAATTTCCACCTGAGATTACCTTTTCAAAGGCAAAGATGAGCTCCTCAAAGGTAAGATCGTTTTTCACGATCAATCCTTCCGGCTTTATGGCATCAAAGAAGTATTTGAACTTTAATTTCTCGGTGTGCATCGTCAAAAGGAAGATCTTGCACTTGGGCATTCTTTCCCGGATAAGCAAGGCCAGGTCAACACCTGACTCGATGTCCTTTTCGGGATAGGACGGAATGCTGATGTCCAGGAAGGCGACATCAAAATCAATCGGACTCTCGGTGATCACGTTGTAGGCTGTTTCGCCGTTCACGGCATCAGTTGTAATGATCTCGTATTCCTCCTTTTTAAATCCGTTCAGCGTATTCTTGTAGGCTTGCAGGATAAAAGGATGATCGTCGACCATCAGTAATTGAATTGTTTGTTTCATCATTAGGGGTTATGATTTGTTTTTGGGTTTCTAAACGGGCAATTCAAATATCAGCAATGCTCCTTTTCCGGGTTCAGACGCCACTTTCATTGTTCCTCCCGAGCTGCTGATCCTTGTCTGCATGTTGCTGAGCCCGATTCCTTTTTTCTTTTTCAGATAATTGAAACCGAGTCCGTCGTCCTTGACGCTCAGCTCGACACTTGAATTATTTTTTGCGAATGTAACAAAAACATTTGTTGCTTCTGCGTATTTGTTGATGTTTTGAAAGGCTTCCTGCAAGATCCTGTAGCAATTAATCTTCGCCATGTTATCGATTACATTCCAATCGATAAGGGGGTCCATGGTAAAATGAATCTCAGCCTTGCAGACAGACCGCTGGTTTTCAATGAAATTGGAAACCATCAACACAAAGTTATTAAAAATTGCGGCTTTTTCCGAATTAAGGTCATGTGAAATTTCACGTATCTCCTGTTCAATGGTTTTCAGCTGTTCGATATAGCCATTTCTGGATTCCACCGCTCCTTCATTATTTTCACTGTTGAGCAATCCCAGATTAAGCCGGGTTCCGAAAAGTTTCCCCAAAATCCCGTCGTGCAGATCTTGGGCAATGCGCTTCTTCTCCAATTGGCGCACCTCCTCGATCTTGTTTTGCTGGTTCAACATCAGCTGGTAGATTTCCTCATTGGCCTGTTGCTGTTCCTGCAAGAACTGCAGCTCCCTGTTTCTTGCCGCTTGCGAACGGATGACATATGCAAAGACTCCTAACAGAATAATTCCCAATCCTATATAGATTAATGTCTTGCGCTGTTCTACAAGTTTGTCTTTTTCAAGCACAAGCTCTTCAGTTTCATACTCTATACGTGAAAACTTATTTTTTATTCTCCTTTCAGCCAGTTGCAAACTATCATTTATTTTGTAGTATTCAGCTGAGTATTCAAGTGCTTTTTTAGGTTCAACGTTTGATAGTTGCTTCAATGCAGGCAATATATCTCTTACTTCATTCTTTTCGCTTGCTACAGTGTAAGCTCTATTTGCATATTCAATTGCCTTTAAAGTGTCATTCTTAGAAGCATAATATTCTGAAAGGTGAATGTTATTTATAATAATGCCTGGAATAATATTCAAACTATCTCTTATCTTTAAAGCATCATAAAATAGGCTTGGTAACTCACGACTCTCTCCTAATTTAAATTTGGAATAACCTATATTATCTTTTACCATTGCATAAATATTTGGCCTATCTTTTAAAAGATGTTTTTGACCAATAGCAATATTGAAAAAATTTAATGCCTCTTTATCCTTATTCTGTTTTCTATAGAGAATTCCTAAATTATTCAAAGTAGCTGCTTTTAATTGGTAATTAGCAGGAATCTCTTCTATATTAGCTATTTGTATAGCTTTATCATAATAGTGTCTTGAAAGTGCATATTCTGCTAATTCTGCATATATAATTCCTAAAAAATTATAAGCTTCATATCGCATCTCATAATTATTAGTTCTCCTTAATTTCTTTAGCATTGTAAAAACAGTCCTTTCACAACCTAAAAAATCACTTTCGTTATGTTGTAAAATAGCTTTATTTAAAAGACATTTTGCAACATTGACGTCATCTTTTAAAATAGTATACAATTTTTGAAGCTCATAGTTATAGATATAAACACTATCTGAAAGATTTTTAGTCACATAATAATCTGACATATAAGTATAAGCTTTGATTAAACTCAGCGTGTCTTTTGCGGATATAGATTTGTCCACAAGTAGTAATGTGGTTTTTTTATAATCCTCTAAAGCATCTATATTAAAATATCTGTTGGCTACTTTAAAATAATTGACACGATGAATGGAGTCATTCTCTTCATCTATGATCAACTTAACTGCTTTTTTGGTAAATTCATCTCTCTTCTTGTAAGTAATAGCAACATCATTAGCCTTTTCAAGAAAATAAGACAGACTGTCTTTTCTATTATCTGCAGGATTATTTCCTCTATTAGTTTTTTTGCAACCAATTAAAGAAAAAAGTAGAAAAATTAAAAATAGTGTTTTATTCAAAATCCGATATGTAGTTAAAACCAAAAATAGTAAAACTATTAACAAAAAAAAAGCTATCTGAAAAGATAGCCTTTTATGAAATTATATTTGGAAAAATTAATCTTGTTTTTTGTTTCCTCCAGTTGGTGGCGTTGTAGGTTGAGTTGTTGATCCTCCTGCGGTTAATCCCCCATTATTTAACTGAGCCAACAAAGTAGAATTTGATTCGTTCTTCTTTACTTCATTAGTATTATAAGAAGACAAACCTAGGATTGCGATTACTACTACTGCTGCGATTGCGATTACTTTTTTCATGATGCTGTACTTTTGTGGGGTTATTTTTTTGCGATTTTTATGTCTTGTTGAAATGATTGTCTCATTTTGATGGTGTAAAAGTAGAGCAGCCTCGATTGATAATCAAACATATAAGGAGGCATTATGTAGATGTGCCCCATTGGTGAGTGGATGGATGGATTTGAAGGGTGGTTGATTTTGGGAAAAATCGATAAAAGGGAGGGTTTTCCCGATGAAGGGAAGATTTCTTATAGATTATAATCCGTCGAAGGAAACAATACAATACATAAGAAAAACTGTCCGAGAATATTCACGGACAGTTCCTGCTTTTATTTAATATCATATAGAAAAAATATGTAGATTAAATACCAATTTCTTTCAATAGGAGAGCCGTTAGATTGACTTTACTTTTGGGAGATTTTATATTCTCTTTTCGCGATTGAATCTATCTTATGGCCAAATGCAAATGAAACACAAAAGTATTTTTTATCCAAGCTAATAGATTCCTTTCTCTATCATTTTTGATTAACTACAATGTTTGCATCTTCTGTAATGATTATTTCAAGTTTTTCAAAATGCATCCATCCATTTGTATAATAACCAAAGCCTTTTTTAATAACTTTATTATTGTAATAGACTTCAACTCCATAACTTCCGTCACCGTCTTTTATAGTGCAATTCTTCAAATAACCAATAACAGGCTTATCAGGCACAATACTCCTGAAAACAAGCGGATTACATTTTCGATTACCAAAAACAAGAACACTGTCTATCTGATTTTTAAGATCATTAACAATAGTTACCTTGTTTTCTACCTCCTTGCAACTGAATATCAGAACAGAAACAAGAAACATTGCGAATAGTTTTTTCATAATCTATAGGTTAGTTTGTGAATTATCGGTTGAGAGATAACAACACTATATAAAAAACTGTCCGGGAAATATTATCGGACAGTTTTTGCTTTTATCAAAATATCCTTAACAATATTGCTCATCCGTAATAATGCGAAACCTTGCCAACTGTTATAAATATATAAAGCATACGCCTTGGGATAATTTAAAATCCAATCATTAATAACAGGCTATCTTCTTTTTTTAGAGATTTCATACTGTTTTTTTGCAATGGAATCTAATTCTCGGCTTGCAAAATAGTTTAAACAACTGAAAGATATATATCTTTTACCGGCTAACTTTTCTTCACCTTTTTCTATTTTAATGAATGGTTTTGGAATTTTTCTTGCTACAGCCTGGCCTAACTGTCTGGCCTGATCTATTGGAGAAAAATTAATACCATCATAAGGTGTAAATAAATCTTCCTTGCTCAGGATAATTTTTAAACTATCATTTTTTAGTCCCTCATTAATACAGGTATAAAAAGCTTCATATTTATAGGAGTTTATCCAAGATTGTTCTTCATCTTGATGATAGGCAAACCGATCTCTTTTGTATGTAGTACAAGAGAGCAAGATCATTACTGCAATAATTGATATAACTGTTTTTTTTTATTTTTATTTATCAGGACTCTAACCAGCTATATAAAGTATTTTGTGTTAAGGATGCGTACCATTTGCTATTGGTTATAACTTAGATATGCCCTTCTTAATACTGCTTTATTTTTCATCTGCTTATTGTCCTCTTCATCTATTATATAAATCACTTTCTTGCTGTAGAATAGTTCAAACATAAGATCAAACCTATACCGGTCTATGGTACCTAAATTTATTATTTCTTTGTCATCAATTGATTTTTTCTCTACTGCTCTTTTTTCTTCAGCAAATGTCTTCAGGATCAAATCCTTCTTGTCAGAAAACAAAAAGGAATAACGCAATACTTTTTTACTTGCAATTTTAGCATATTTTAAATTCCTCGTCTTGCTTGTCTTGTCATACAGTAGATATATTGTATCTTTTCTTTTTAGATTTTCATATTCTTCATCATCAAAGAAAGATCTGATGCCATCATAGACAGCAACAAATTTCTTTCTCTCCTCCCTGTTGGGATAACCATTTTCAATATAGGCACTCGGACTATGGGAACTATAAGCCACCATGCAATTTTCCTTGAACAATTCTATTTTAAAAGTTACACCGTCTTCCACTATTATCTTTTCTCCTTTCTCATTTCCAGTACTGTTGAGCAAAGAGGGCTTGACCGTTTTCAACGTATCTAATAATTGCCTGCACTGATAGGCTTCTTCTTGAGATAGTTGTTTTTTATAAAGAATCAGATTTTCACTTTCGGCTACATCATATCTATAAACCATATCGCCTTCAAAAGTCAAATAATGACGACTGTTCAACTTCAAGATTGTTGGCTTTTTATCTTGATCTTGAAAAAGCCCAATGAGCCTTCTATACTCAGCACCGGTGTCGCAATTCTCATATTGTGAAATTATAAAACCTTGACTAAAGGTGTAATGTGAAAGTAGCAGAAGAAATAGATTAAAGAGTGTTTTCATATTTTTAAAGTGTAAAGACAAAAAGTCCAATAGATAAATATTGAATTCTGTTTAGTAAATTAGGAGATTCTTGAGGATAAAGTAGCGGATAAGCAATACTACTTTCCAATCCAGTGGTACAAAAATGTGTAAAATAATGATTCCAATTCCAAGGTAAAGTGATATTATAATTTTCTACAGATGGCGTTGTAGTTGTAACAGCATAAATAACTGAATTAGGCTGAGGGTTTTCAACTGCGGCAATTTGACTAGGAGTTAGCATTTCTCCTTTGACATCATTAAGAATTTGAACCATTGCAGGAAGCATATGCTCTAAAAAAAAGCTATGCTGGGTTTGATTTCCAGAAAATCCGTTATAATAAGTATTAATACATTCTTGAAAATCCATATCGTTTATATTATTAATTGGCATTCCAATAGTTGGATTACGGAATTTGATATTCAAATAAGCATGTATACATTCATGAAGAATCACTAAGGCAGCATTAATTTTTGGTTTTGACAACAGGAACTGCCTGTCAATACTAATTATATTAAATGGAGCAGGATTATTTCCTGAGATGTATAAACTACATGTACCGCTTGTATGTCCATTATTGTTTTGGGGTATATCTTCTATAACAAATTTCACATTAAACAATGGCGTAGAACCAAATAGATCAGTAAATAACTCTTTAAATTTAGGTGATTTTAATAAACTTTCGTAAACGTTCCTAAAAATAATTTCTTCCTGGGAATTTCCTGATACAGATGACAAATCTATAAAAAAAGGAGAGGCCAATGATTTGTTCAAGTCCGTATTTGGATTTAAAATAATTTGTTCAATTAGTCCACGTACAAAATCCTGACTTGCATCAGAATAGTTTTTCTGCCCCAGATAACTCATCATAGGTATCTTTTTGATAGCATTTGCATAACTATTCCACCAAGTTTTTTGACTTGGACCAAGACTCGAAACAAACACAGACAACAGGCTTGGAGCATTTGGCTGTACCACAACCGGCCCTGATCCGCTTGATCCGCCACCACTTCCAGAACCTCCTCCTCCTCCGGAACCACCATCTCCACCGGAGCCTCCTGTTCCTCCTGTTCCAGATCCTCCTGTACCGCCGCCGCCATTATCACAAGGTATTTCCATATAGGTTATGCTGCTGGTCCAGCCCGACAACCCGCCTCCACCTGCCTTGAACGTGTTGCATTCCAACCAATTTCCTTCTCCGATGGTATGCTGGTCATAAGGACACCTCCACTTCGTGACGCCTTCCCAGCAACTTCTCTTGCTCTTTTCTGAATAGGTATCCTCTAATTCCAATTTGAATATTTCAGTATCAGGTTGCCCACTTCCAGCTGGGCTGTAGTGGGTTATTGATTGGATCCACGCTTCCATATTTTCAGGCTTGAAAATACATACATAATATTCATTTCCACCAAGGGTTTCCTTGACCACCAGGTTCGACAATTGGTTCTTTTCTTTGATGCTTAAGGCAAATGTGTAGTAATGCAGGTTGTTTGCCGCGTCGTAAAGCTCGGAATTTATGCCTTCGGGCACGATCAGATCAAAATAGTTGATCGGGTCAGCACCCGATTTATTTCCCGAGATCTTGTTCTTGTAGGTCGCATTGTCTGTATTGAATTTTCTTTCAAACAAGGGAATCTGATCCAGGTTCACCTTCTCTAAAACCAACGTGCCTTCATGGGAATGATCGTCGTGTTCTTCTTTTTCGCAACTAATAAACAAGACTGCAACCAAGCAGGCCAATGTTTTTAAAAAGTGTTTCTTCATAATAATTTAATTTTAATTGTTTTGATTGCATCGAATACCCTGGAGTAATCTAATGCTGTAAAACTATCACTATGAAAAAGAACACCATTACGGTTTTCTTTCAAAAAATGTTAAATTATATAAAGCCCAATTTTCTTGACTCCCTCACGATATCTTCGTCTGTTCCCTTTTCAATGCACAGATAATCCTTGATCTGCATCTTTCTCTTCTCTATGGAACTCTTGGAAAGGTTCAATTTCTCCGCAATACTGGCCGTCCTGGCTCCTTGCGACAACAGGATGATGATTTGCCGGTTGTGGTCGTCCAGGAATTGCTCCCTTGACAACAATTCCCTTATGCCTTCCTTTACCGTCTGGGTATAATAGGTCGCTCCGCCCGCGATCTTGCCAAAGGCCTCTATAAGCTCATCGGCACTGAAATCGCTCTTTACCAGAAGGCCCTGCGGGTGTATCTTTTTCACGATATTATGAAGCAGGAAGGCTTCGGCGTGCGAGGTAAGGATGACAATCTTGGTATCCGGCAAGTACTGCCTGACCAACAGTGCCAGATCCTCGCCTGATTTCAAGTTCTTTTCGGGAAAGGGAGGAAGGCTCCTGTCGATAAACACCATGTCGAAATCTCCGGGCTGGCTTGTAGTAATGATCCCATAAGCCGATTCACAATTGTAAGCAGCCGTGGTGACCACCTCGGCACCAAGCGTATTGTAGGACAGGATGGTCTTGTAGCCTTCTATTTGCGAGGGATGGTCGTCAATCATCAGGATTCTTACTGGCATGGGGTTGTTTTTGATTAGCGTGAAAGTAGGAAACTAGACGGGAATTATCAAATTTATTTTGGTTCCCCTGCCTTCTTCCGAAAGGATGTCAATCGTTACATTCATCTCATCGGCCCTTTCTTTCATATTTTTCAATCCCAATCCCTTTTTTATCTTCCGTACGTCAAATCCTGCACCGTCGTCCTCAATTGCTACGGCAATGGCGCTTCCTGCCTTCTGTATCCTCAAGGTCACAGTATGCGCATCGGCATATTTGTTGATGTTCTGGAGCGATTCCTGCAAGATCCTGTACAGGTTCATCTTGTTGTTCCCGCTCAGCGCTTCCCATTCTATATCCTCCTCAACATCCACTATAAAATGCAGTCCCGAATGTCCTTCCCTATCCCTGAAGAGATTTCTTACTATGGTGACAAAACCGACAGTATCGGAAAACACCTTCTTTTCAAGATCATAGGCAATCGTCCTTATTTCCTTTTCAACCTCTTGGATCTCGCTGATATGGCCCAGGCTCTTGGCTATGGTTTCCGGATCCGTCTTCTTGCCCAGGATGAACAGGTTGAGCCTGATGCCCGACAATCGTCCCATCACGCCGTCGTGCAGTTCCCTCGAGATCCTGTTTTTTTCCAGTTGCCTGCCCTCCTCTATCTTCTGCTGCTGGTCCAGCATCAGCTGGTAGATTTCCTCATTGGCATTTTGTTGTTGTTGTAATAATTTCAGCTCCTTGTTCTTGGTGATCTGGTGGCGGATGATAAAAAGAGCAACAGCGAATAGAAGAATACCAACAGCAAGGTAAATAAGGATACTTTTTTGCTGTGTTAATTTATCTTTTTCCAAGGTAAGCCCCTCAGTTTCGAATTCTATTCGAGCAAATTTATTCCTATTTCTTAATTCTGCCAGTTGTATGCTGTCATTGATCCTAAAATATTCTTGGGCATATCTCACAGCATGTACTGTATCCACAATTAACAATTGTTTCAATGAAAAAAGTACATCTCTCTTCAAATTGCTTTCATTTGACAAGACATAGGCTTCATTGGCATACCTTATGGCTTTCAAAGTATCATTCTTGAAAGCATAATATTCTGAAAGGTGTATTTTATTTACAATTATTCCTGGTACAGCATTTAAACTATCCCTGATTTTTAGTGCTTCAAAAAACATATTTGGTAAACTATCCTGGCTTTTGGATTTAAGTTTAGAATAAGCAAGGTTATCCTTTAATGTAGCAAAAATAATTGGCCTCTCTTTTTGCAGGTCCTTCTCCTTAAGTGCTAAATAAAATTGTTCTATAGCTTCTTTATGCTTATTTTGATTTCTATATGATAAGCCTAAATTATTAAGAGTTATAGCTCTTAAGAAATTTTTAGGTGAATGCTCAACATTCTTAATAGTTTCTAGAGCTTTTGCATAATATTCTTTTGAAAGTTTATATTCCTTTAGCTCACTATAGATAATCCCTAATAGGTTATAGGCTTCATAAAGTAACTCATTATTTTGAGTAATTCCTAATCTTCTTAGTGCTTCAAATATAATCATCTCAGATCCTAAAAAATCACTTTGATCATGCTTCAAAATTGCTTTTCCACGAGGAATTTAGCAACATTCAAGTCATCATTTTGTATTCGATAGAGTTTTTCTGCTTCTTCCATAAATTTATAAGCACTATCTGGAATATTTTTATTGACATAATGATCCGACATATAACCATACGCCTTAGCTATACTGAAAGTATCCTTGGCAGAAATCGCTTTTTCGATAATTAATTTCGTAGTTTTCTTGTATTTCACATAATCTCTCATATTAAAGTACCTGTTCGCCACCTTAAAATAGTTCACACGGTTCATCGAATCATTCTTATCTTTTGAAATCACGGCAATGGCTTTCTTCGTATATAATTGCCTTTCAGCATAAGGGACGCTATCATTATTGGCCCTCTCAAAAAAATAAGCCAGGCTGTCTGGTTTTTGGGAAGCAGGTGTCTTTTTCATCGGACTGTCACAGCCCGCCAGAAGGAAAAGGAAAACGAGGATACTATATGGATTTTTCAAAAGGCAGTACGGTTTTACTCAAAAATAGTAAAACTACCTTTTTTGATGCAAACGGCATTACGGTTTTTACGTACTAAAAGTTAAAAGTTATAAATTACAATAGATCCTTATGCTTTTTCATAATTCAAAGACAATACTGCCTGTAATGCTATTTCATTTAAAGTACAGGATAAATTTGGGTAAGTCTATAGTGACTCTATAATGAGTCTATAGTGACTCTATAAAAACCCTGATTATTATAGAGTCACTATAGGGTTATTATGAACCCATCATAGCCGGAATAAGAGCAAACGAGGAAGATACTGCTATCAGTGTAAACGCCATGGTAAAAGATGGAAAGAAAGGATTTTGTAGAATTAACCTAGATTCTAATCAAGTCTGCTTTTATAAGCCAAGTGCTTTTGAAAATGAGCTACAGATCCTTCCCGTCGCTGTTGGCGATCAGGCTGATGATCAGATCGACATTCTTCTTGTAGGATTTGGAGAACGGCAACTGTATCTTGCTGTTCTTGATGTACACCACGTTGTTGCCCAGATGGATCCTGGAAACGTAACTCATGTTGATGATGTAGCTGTTGTGGATGCGCACAAATTGAGGAGGAAGGGTGTTCTCAAAATGCTTGAGCGTCTTGAAGGCCGTGATGGTATCCCCGTTGTTGATGTAAAGATCCGTCGAGTTGTTGTCTGCCTGGAGGTACACGATATCATCCGTATCCACGAAACGGTAATCCCCGTAAGATTTGATGCAGATGGTAGTTGGCGTGTCTTCCACGTTCCTTTCAAACTTCATGATCGTTTTGCGCAGCTCGTGAATGTTGATCGGCTTCAACAGGTAATCAAAGACCTCGTTCTTCAATGCCTCGTAGGCCAATTCCTTCCCTTTCGTGAGGACGATGATCCTCGGCATGTTCTTTACAAAACGATGAAGCTCGTTGATCAAGGCCAACGACAGGCGGCTTTCCTTGTTGATCGGATCAATCTCCAGAACAATCAATTTAGGATTGTGTTCCAATACCAGATTGACCGCATCGTCATAATTATCGGCCGTCCCCAAGAGGAAATAGTTCGAAAAGCTGTCAAAGGCTGACTGCGTTTTCAAGACACTCTCGTGGTCGTCATCGATGATTATATACGGATACTTCATTTATTGCCCGGGTAATTTTCTAACTGACTGGCAGTTATAGCCTGTAAAAATATAAATTATATTTCAGATAGTTTCTTTTTTGATCGGAAAATGTTAATTTTTTCGGAAATAAAAAAAGCTCCCTGACGAATCCGGAAGCTTTTCACTTTATTTTTCAGGGGCTTTCTTAAAATTTAAACCCTAGGTTGAAACCTGCACTGAACTCGATCTTCGTGAATTCATCCGTGACCTCCTCACTGAAATTTCTTCCAATATTCGCATAGGGCCCCATCACGAAACGGTTGTTGAAGCTCCATTTGTATCCGGCTCCAAGGCCGATGATAAAGCTGTCCATATCAATCTTTCCCGTTGAAGAAGTTTCCTGGTAATCCCCAAGACGAAATTTCAACAGGGGCGAGATGATAAAGCCCGAGCCGTCACCTCGCCTCGAAATATTGTAATTATAGGAAAGCTGGAAGCTGTTGGTGTTGAAATCTTCCACCTGCCTGCCGATGCTCATATTATAGGTATCGTTGATCAGGACGTCCAGGCCAATGGATTGGTGCTCGTCAAGATAATACTCATATCCTACCTCAACAGAACCCAATGCAATAACATTCAGTATGTTGAACTTGATTTCGTGTTGCGGAAAATCACCGCCTTGCGCCTTTGCTACAAATGTCCCGGCAAGCAACAGCAGGCCTAAGATTGTTTTTCTCATTGCTTTAATTGTTTTTGTAGTCGAAATATACCAAATATTATGCTGGAAACCATCAATTCCTGCCTTTTTCATTTCCGTAAAGCTCCGGAAGCGGTTCACTCTGCCAGAATTCCTTCGTATCCACATCCAATATCGTAAGCGGGCCCTTGAACGCCGCGCCCGTATCCACATTCCAGACATTTGCCATCTGGATGGGAGTAATCCTCTCAATTCTCGTTACCGGCGTGTGCCCGATATAGATCTCCTTATACAAGGTAAGACGTTTCGGATACAGCAGATCTGTCGTTTGCATCGATTTATCCAATGCCAGGGCGGTTTCCCACAGCGTCCTTTCCCAATAGAACATCTTCGGGAAATATTCGTATTCCACCCCGTTGAGGTTGGTAAAGCCTGCATGCACGAAAAGCCTGTTTTTTTTGTCGAGGTGGTAATTCTCCAAGGTTTCCAAGAAGGCAATATGCTCTTCTATCGTTTCTGCAGAAACAGTCTTATAAGCCTTTACGGTTGCCTCGCCCCCGTGGTGGAACCACATCTCGTTGTGGTTCTTTTCCTTCAACCATTTCAACAATAAGTCGTCATGATTGCCCCGGATAAAGATACAGTTGTGGGTTGACTTTAGTTTTATGAGCAAATCCAAGACCTGTGGCGACTGGCTCCAGCCATCTACATAATCGCCCAGGAAAATCAATTTGTCTTTCGGGGTCACTTGTGCCCTTTCAAGGACTTGCTGTAGGGCCTTTAGTCCGCCGTGTATGTCGCCTATTGCGAAAGTCCTGCTCATCTGTTTTTTTACAAAGTTACGAATTTGATCTGGTTGTAAAAATTTTGAAACCTGAGGAATCAATTGCTATCATACTTCATCTTCCTCAAGATCCGTAGCGCCTCCTTGAAGGAAAGGTAAACATTCGGATTGAAATGCACCTTGAGCAAAGGCTTGGCGTCTATGAGCTTCTGTTTCGCATCTTCAAAACCATTCAGGTAGCAGATCATAAAAGTGGAAGGCAGGTTTTCAAGGTCCTTGTTTTCCCTTTCGGTCAGGGAAAGTCCTTTTTCGAGCTTGGCAATCAAGGCCAGATTGGAATTATAGATATGGAACAGCATTTTCCGGTTGAACTCCGGTGGTTGGAAACGCATTTCCCTTTCGATCTTGTAATAGCCGTTCTCAAAGAAATGGATGCTGACTTTCTCGAGCTCGTAGAAACTGGTCTTGTCGTTGAGGCCGAGCGAGACATACTCGGTTATGGTAAAGACATCATCGTTGAACTCGATGGCAACCTCATCCAGGGCGGAATAGAACAGTTTCACCTGTTCGTTGATGAGCTCGATGTCTACACGTGAAAGATAGGTTCTTTCCTTGACTTTCTTGGGGATTCCGGCCCAGCAGATCACAAAAAGCTCCTTGAACACCTTGTATTTGGGCGACATGTCCTTGTGGCGGTTGTTCATGAAATCCATCACGCCGTCGAGGGTATAGCCGATGCTGTTGCGGGAACTGTTCTCGATGCTGATGACGGTTTCGGTATTCTGGTAATTCTTCTCGAAGGTGCCTTCTATGGGAACCGAATTGCTTCCCCTTCGGATGAAAACTGATCTGGCAAGGATGGTATGAATGCCTTTCTTGAAAAAAGAAGCCTTGTTCTTCGGTTTTATGGTCACGAGTCCTATTACCTTGTCCTTGGGAAGGTTCGGAAACGGAACGTTCTCGTATTGGATCTTGGGCGGATTTTCCAAAAAGGCATTGACAAGGTTCTGGATGCGGCTGTCGTCAAAGAAATCATCGCCTACGATCTCATTGTCGTGGTCTTCGACACCTACCACGATATAGGAATTATTGGCAGGATTGGAGTTGGAAAGGGCACAGATGTGTTTTAAAAACTTGGCCTTTCCTTCCCGCGTATGCAGGTTCAACTGGCGCTTCTTGTCATAAAAACTGCTCTCGTCATTATGGGCGAGAAGGTTCTTGATGAGGAGGCGCTTGTTGATCACGGGGGATTTTTTATTATTTATTACTATTGTTTATCTATGCTTTGTCAGCAAAACGCTATTATTTATTCCTGGCTTATATTGTAGTTTCTTTAATGAAACATTAGTCATATTTTGAACCTTTTTTGTCGGAAGTTTTTAGAAAATTCATAAACTTTGATATTTGGTCTATTATTATTTGTGCATTCTGTTCTAGCTCTGAATATTTTTCTTGGGAAATATGTTTTCTATCGAACGCTCTTTGCAACTGTGCTTTTGTTTCGCAACAGGATCCACGTGAATAACTCAAAAAACTAATAACTTCTTTATTTCCCCCACGACCGAACCCTTCTGCAATATTATCCATAATTGATCCAGAAGAACCATTAATTTGTTCTCTTAATTTATAATCTTGTCCAAGTGAAGTATTTTGAATTAAATACCAGATTTACATAAATCTCTTGCAAGTTGATAGATATTCATTTCTTCAAAAGAATTATAATTTGCCATAAAAACAACCTTTAATTATCGATGTAGTTAGGAATAAAAAAATAACAATAAAAAATAGAAAATATTCTATAGTATCCTGTTCACAATGGTTGATGAAGCCTGTGCGGTACTCATCACCATCAAATCGGCAATATTGACATGATAAGGCCTGGTAACAACAAACACGATAATATCTGCAATATCTTCCGGTTGTAAAGGCTCGAAACCCTTATATACATTGGAAGCCCTTTCGGCATCACCCTTGAAACGCACTTCTGAAAATTCCGTTTCAACCATTCCGGGATGGATCGCCCCGACACGAATCCCGTATGGATTCAAGTCCATCCGCATTCCCTGGTTGAGGGCATCAACGGCGTGCTTTGTCGCACAATACACGTTCCCGTTCGGATAGACTTCCTTGGCGGCCGTTGAACCAATGTTAATGATGTGGCCCTTCCGCCTTTCAATCATTTTCGGGATGATGGCTTTTGAAACATACAGCAATCCTTTGATATTGATGTCGATCATGGCATCCCAATCTTCAACATCACCGTCCTGGATTGGATCGAGTCCGTGGGCATTCCCAGCATTATTGATAAGTATATCGATATCTGAAAAATGCTCCGGAAGCGAAGCTATGCTTTCTTCCACTGCCTTTTTACGTCGGACATCAAACAACAGGGTGTGCACTTCCGTACGTTGTGAAAGTTCGTCCTGCAGTTCCGCCAACCGGTCTTCCCGCCTTCCGCAGATGATGATCTTGTAATTGTTCTTGGCGAAAGCCCTTGCCGTTGCCCTGCCTATTCCGCTGGTCGCTCCGGTTATTAATACTGTTTTCATTGATATCTAAGTAATGTTTTATAAAATGAACAATTGATTGCTGCCTAAGGAACTGGATTGCCCATACTTTCCGTCCAGATGGCAAACCAATCTTCCTTGTCCAAGACCAGCTGCGTGGCACTTGTCATGTATTGAATCCGGGCCACGTTTACGGTTCCTGCAACGGGAAGGATCTTTGCGGGATGTTGCAGGATCCAGGCCAACAGGATGATATCGGAACCAACGTGGTATTTATCGACCAGGATGGCCAGGAGCTTTTTAAGCCTTCTTGTCTGGCTGGTATCTTCCCGGAAAATGGTTCCAAGCGGATTCCAGGCCATCGGGGTTATGTTGTGAAGCTGCATATAATCCAGGCTTCCGTCGAGCATGGCTTCAAAGTTAGTGGCCGAGAATTGAATCTGGTTGTAACTCACCTCCGTTCTCGAACGAATCAATTCGGTTTGGGAAGGCGTAAAATTTGATAATCCGAAATCCAATATCTTGCCTTCTGACTTGAGCTTTTCAACGGCTTCTGCAATTTCATCCGCCTGCATCAACGGACTTGGCCGATGCAATAGAAGTGCATCCAGATAATCGGTTTGCAGGTTCCTTAATGATTGTTCAACCGACCAGATGATGTATGCTTTTGAATAATCATAATGCTTGACTTTATTCTCCCTGTTTTCAGTTATATGCTGGATCCCGCATTTGGAAATCAACTGGATTTTCTTCCGGTCAATTTTACTCTGCGTAAAGGCTTTTCCAAACTCGGCTTCCGTGGTATAGCCACCATAAATATCGGCATGATCGAAGGTTGATATTTTGTTTTCGAGACAGACGTGTATAAGATTTGCCATCTCTGATGTGGAAAGGTTTTTATCCCAGATTCCCCAATTCATTGTTCCTGCAATAATGTGCGAAAACGCTGTTTTCATCGTGTGTTTTTTTAAGTTCTTAAAAATATAAAAACAAAATCACAATTCATCCTTAAAACCAAAGGTTTCCAACAAGTTTTAACCATTTTTTAACATCTTACTTCTAAAAAAAAATTCAATTTGCACGGTGAAATAATTCCACTTAATTTCGAATCTACAAAAACAGTAAAATGGAAGAAAATACAGCTACTTTGGACATAAGGGCAATCAATGAAAAAATTGAAAGAGAAAGTGCTTTTATCGACCTTCTCAATATGGAAATGAATAAAGTGATCGTGGGGCAAAAGCACATGATTGAAAGATTGTTGATCGGCCTTCTGGGCCAGGGGCATATCTTATTGGAAGGTGTTCCGGGTTTGGCAAAAACGCTGGCCATCAATACCCTTTCCCAAGCCGTTCAGGGTTCTTTCAGCAGGATCCAGTTTACACCGGATTTATTGCCTGCCGATGTTGTCGGAACGATGATTTACAACATTAAAGCCAATGAATTTTCTATAAAAAAAGGACCGATCTTCGCCAACTTCGTCCTGGCGGATGAAATCAACCGTGCTCCTGCGAAAGTACAATCTGCCTTGCTGGAAGCGATGCAGGAAAAACAGGTTACTATTGGCGATACTACTTTCAAGCTGGACAGGCCTTTCTTGGTTTTAGCCACACAAAACCCGGTAGAGCAGGAAGGAACCTATCCATTACCAGAAGCGCAAGTCGATCGTTTTATGTTGAAAACGGTTATCGACTATCCAAAAATGGAAGACGAGCGTATGGTGATCCGTCAGAATCTAAAAGGGGCTTTTGACAAAGTAAATGCCGTGATTTCTGTTGACCAGATCTTAAGAGCACAAGAGGCCGTTCGGGAGGTCTACATGGATGAAAAGATCGAGAAATATATCCTGGATATTATCTTTGCGACACGTTATCCTGAAAAGTATAAATTAGAAAAACTGAAACCACTGATCAGCTTTGGAGCGTCGCCTCGTGGAAGTATCAACCTGGCTACAGCGGCCAAATGTTATGCTTTTATCAAACGTCGTGGCTACGTGATTCCAGAAGACGTTCGTGCTGTTGTTCACGATGTACTGCGTCACAGGATTGGCATCACATACGAAGCTGAAGCTGAAAACATCACTTCCGTGGACATCATCAACAAGATCGTAAACGAAATCGAAGTACCTTAATTCCGTCATAAAGTCAAAAGTCATCGAGTCCGAAAGGGCTTTCGACATTTAAACATTGGACATTAAGACTAAAAAATGGATACAAAAGAACTACTCAAGAAAGTACGAAAAATAGAAATAAAGACCCGACGATTGAGCGATCACATCTTCTCGGGAGAGTACCACACGTCTTTCAAGGGCCGCGGTATGACTTTTAGCGAGGTTCGCCAATACCAATACGGCGACGATATCCGGGCCATCGACTGGAATGTTACGGCAAGATACAACGAAGCCCATGTCAAGGTTTTTGAAGAGGAAAGGGAACTGACGATGATGCTGATGGTGGACATCAGCGGATCGGCAGGTTTTGGTTCCAAGAACCAATTCAAGGAAGATATTGTAACTGAAATTGCCGCCACGATGGCTTTTTCGGCCACACAGAACAACGACAAGATCGGACTCATATTATTTTCCGACCAGATTGAATTGTACATCCCGCCCAAGAAAGGAAAGTCGCACGTACTGAGGATTATCCGCGAATTGATAGAATTCAAGCCCAAAAGCAACAAGACCGATGTGGCCCAAGCCTTGAAATTCCTGTCTGGAACCCAGAAGAAGAAAGCGATCGTATTCCTCATTTCAGATTTCATCACCGGCGATTACGAGCATACCTTGAAGATTGCTTCCAAGAAACACGACATCACAGGAATCAGGGTGTACGACATCCGTGAGGAAAAAATACCAAATCTGGGAATGGTTCCGATGTTGGATGCCGAATCCGGCCAGGTACAATTGGTCAACACGGGTTCCAAACAGGTCCGTCTTGATTATGAAAAATACTATCACGAAAAGGTAAGTTATTTCAAGGAAACTTTTAGCAAATGTGGTGCTGGCGCCGTGAATACAAGGGTCGATGAAAGTTATGTGACCAAATTATTGGGCTACTTCAAATCGAGATAGGATTTCGATTTAAGAATGAAGATTTTAATTTCAATCTTTGTATCGAGTATCAAAACAGCAAAACAAATTCAATAAATAATAATTCAAAAAAGTTTTTTGTCGGTTTGTGGGTTCAAATCAAAAATCACTAATCAACAATCTTCAATCAAAAATCTAATGAATTTTAAATATTATATAGTTCTACTCTTATTCACAACAACACTTTTTGCCCAGAAACGGGTAGAAACGTCAATTGACACGACCAAGAACAAAATTGGAGCACAGTTCAATCTGACGCTGAGAGCTGTTGTTGATACTACCGAAACTGTTGTTTTTCCTTCAGGAAACAACTTCGGAAGAATGGAAGTCATCCGTAATTACGTGGTGGATACGGTCAAGAAAGACAACCGCTATGAACTCATCAAGAAATACGGACTGGCCCAATTTGATTCTGGAAAATATACGGTTCCGAGCTTGAAAGTCTTCATCAACAAGGAACCTTATTTCACAGATTCACTTTCGGTTGAAGTTGCGAATGTTGCAGTTGATACGTTACAACAGAAGATGTACGAAATCAAGCCCATCATCGGAGCGCCATCTACTTCAAGCGGTATTTGGAAATGGCTGTTGATCCTAGCACTATTGACAGGAGTTGGATTCTTGGTCTATTACCTCATAAAAAAATACCAGAAGAAGAAAATCGACAAGGAAACATTCAAAACGCCTATTGAAAAAGCAACCAGCCTGTTGAATACGCTGGAGAAAAAAGAACTTTGGCAGAAGGGTGAAGTGAAGGCTTACTACAGCGAATTGACGGACATCGCAAGAAATTATATCGAAGAAGCGATTGAAATTCCAGCGATGGAAAGTACGACTTCCGAGTTGATCGTGGCCTTGAGGAATGCTTCCTTGAAAAAGAAAATGGCCGTCTCACAAGAAACGTTGGAGAACCTCGAAAGGGTTTTAAAACAAGCCGATTTGGTGAAATTTGCAAAATCCAAACCACTTGATTTCGAAATTTCCGAAGACAAGAGGAAAATTGAAAAGGCCATCCTGACACTCGACAATGCCATTCCGGAAGGAGTTGTGGAGGAAGACGATATCCTGAACGAGGCGCAAAGACAAAAGCTCATCAAGGAAAAATTAAGGAAGAAAAGAAACGCACGAATCGGAATCGCGATTGCTTCGGTGTTAGGCTTGATCGTTGGTGTTTTTACTTTCTTCGTATTGACAAGAGGTTTTGATTTCGTAAAAGACAACATCATCGGCCATCCGACAAAAGATCTGGTGGAAGGCGAATGGGTTTTGAGCGAATACGGAAATCCATCCGTAAGGGTGGAAACGCCAAGAGTCTTGAAACGTATGGATGCCAAGAAAACATTGCCAAAAGAAGCATTTGCAGTTATAAAGGACATGCAGTTGTTTGCTTACGGAAGCATCCTGGATAATTTTTATCTTTCTGTTTCAACATTGCAATATAAGGAGCAGATGGAAATCGACTTGAACAAGGGACTTGAAGGTTCCGTAAGAATTTTGGAAGCACAAGGTGCCCAGAATATGATCTTGAAACAAGAAGATTTCAGTACGAAAGAAGGAATTACTGGAAAAAAAGGGTACGGTTCATTTTCAATGATTGACCCGATCAAAAAAGAAAGCACTAAATTATATTACGAAATATTGATTTTCGGCCAAGAAGGCGGCCTGCAACAAATCGTGATCCTCCATCAGGAAGGCGACGAGTATGCAAAACAAATTTCAGAAAGAGTCTTGAATTCTGTTGAACTTAAAAAAGTAGCCCAATGATGACAAACGTAACTTTTTTAAACCCGGGATTCTTCTGGATGTTCCTTTTGCTTCCGCTGATAATTGGCTGGCAGATCTGGAAAAGGAACGAGCAATCGGCCACTTTGAAAATGAGCTCGCTGAAAGGTTTTAAAACCTCTTCTTCCCTTTTGGCAAAGCTGAAACCATTCCTATTCGTACTTAGATTACTGGCCTTGGCTTCTATGATTGTCGCTTTGGCTCGACCAAGAACGGTAGACATCAGTAGTAAGACCAAAACCACGAAAGGGATCGACATCGTCTTGGCGATAGACGTTTCGAGCTCAATGCTCGCCCGAGATTTGAAACCAAACCGAATGGAAGCCTTGAAGAGGGTTGCTTCTGACTTTATCGAATCAAGACCTAATGACCGTATTGGATTGGTAGTTTATGCCGGAGAGAGTTATACCAAAACACCCGTAACAAGCGACAAAGCGGTTGTGATCGATGCCTTGAGAGGAATCAAATTCGACAATGTCTTGCAGGACGGAACAGCCATCGGAACAGGCTTGGCAACTGCCATCAACCGATTGAAGGACAGCAAGGCAAAAAGCAAGATCATCATCTTGTTGACCGATGGTGTAAACAATTCAGGAACAATTGAACCTGAAACTGCTTCCGACATCGCGCAGGAATATGGAATCAAGGTATACACGATTGGTTTGGGTACCAACGGAATGGCAGAATATCCATATGCATTGGCTGCGAATGGCGATTTTATTTTCAAGATGATGAAAGTTGAAATCGACCAGGAATTGATGAAAAGCATTGCCAAGAATACAGGTGGGAAATATTTCCGGGCAACTTCCAATCAAAAACTGGAAACCATTTACGATGAAATCAACAAGCTTGAAACAACCGAAATCGAAGAGTTGAAATTTTACGATTACGATGAAAAATACAGGCCTTTCTTGATTTTTGCGGGTATATTGTTGTTGCTGGAAGTTGGATTGCGGAATACGGTTTATAGAAGCTTTATATAAAAAAAACAAATATCAATCCCGAAGCGTCGGTGTAAAAGACAAATTCCAATTTATAAATCTCAAAGAAAACGAAATGGGAAAATTGGAATGATAAAAACCGGATTTGAATTTATTGTAATTTGGAAATTGTTTTTTGTTATTTAAAAAAATATGGAATTAGACGAAAAAAAATACTTGTACCTTTTATTCATCATCCCAATCCTGGTGTTGATCTTCTTGTACAATTTATATTGGAAGAGAAAAAAACAGCGTGAATTTGGCGATCTGGAAATGGTGAAGAAATTAAGCCCGGAGAAATCTACCTTCAAATCCGCCTTGAAACTGGTGATTTTCCTTCTGGCTTTTGCGTGTTTGATCATTGCCTTGGTCAATCCAAAAATCGGAACCAAGTCTGAAACCGTAAAACGTCAAGGAATTGACATAGTTTTTGCAGTCGATGTTTCAAAAAGCATGCTTTGCGAAGACATCGCACCAAGCAGGCTCGAAAAAAGCAAGCAGATTGTTTCACAAGTCATCAATCAATTGGGAAGCGACAGGATCGGTATCGTGGCCTATGCAGGAAGTGCTTTCCCGGTTTTGCCGATTACAACTGATTATGGAGTGGCCAAGATGTTCATCCAAAGTATGAATCCCGGAATGGTTTCCTCCCAAGGGACTTCTTTGGACGAAGCCATAAAATTATCCTCCACTTATTTTGATGATGATGGGGAAACGAATAAGCTGTTGATCTTGATTTCAGACGGGGAAGACCATTCGGAAGGAGCTTCAAATGCGGCAGAAGAAGCCAACAAGGCAGGTTTGAAAATCATTACCATTGGAGTTGGAACTGAAAAAGGCGGACCAATCCCGTTGAAGCAAAATGGCGTTGTGGAGAGTTTCCAGCGTGATTTCGATAATCAGGTCGTGGTTACAAAACTGAATCCTAAAAGTCTGGAGGAAATTGCAAAAGCTACAAAAGGTGGTTATGTAAACGGAAGCAACACAAAAGAAGTACTGGAATACATCAAAAATGCCTTGGACAATATTGAAAAAACGGAGTTCGAATCGGAACAATTCACCGATTTCAATTCGCAGTTCCAATGGTTTCTGGGAATCGCTTTTGCCTTGTTGTTTGTTGACATCTTCCTTTTGGAGAAAAAAACCAAATGGGTGAAAAAGATGAATCTATTCAATGAAGAAAAGTCTGAAAAGCAATTATAAGATACGAAGATGAAAGACTTGAAAAACATATTATTACTCACGACAATCCTGATTTCTTTTGCCGCAAAGGCACAGGAAAAAGACAAGTACCTGCCACAAGCCAACGAGGAGTTTGAAGCGAAAAACTATGTTGAGGCCGAGGCCAATTACAGGATTTCGCAGTCAAAATTCCCCAAGAAAGCGATTGCTGCTTATAATCTTGGAAACACGATCTACAACATCAACCAGCCTTCGGAAGCCAAACTTTCCTATATGAAAGCCATTGAAGATTCCAAATCAAGGCCTGAAAAACACAAGGCCTTCCATAATCTTGGGAATGTTTTCATGAAGGAAAAAAATTATACGGCAGCCGTTCAAGCCTATAAAAATGCCTTGATCAACAATCCTGGAGATGAAGAGACCCGATACAATTATGCCTTGGCAAAAAAAATGCTGAAGGATAATCCGCCACCAAAAGACGACAAGAAAAAGGACAAAAAAGACAAGGACAAGGACAAGGACAAGGATAAAGACAAAGACAAGAAAGACGATAAGAAGGACGGCGACAAGGATAAAAAAGACGACCAAGGCGATAAGGACAAGGACAAGAAGGACGACAAAAAAGAAGGTGATGGCAAGGACAAGAAAGACGAAAAGCAGGGCCAGCCAAAACCAAAAGAAGGTGGAATTTCCAAGCAAAGAGTAGAGAACCTTCTGGATGCCGTCAACAATGAAGAGAAGAAAGTACAGGATAAAGTAAATGCCAAGAAAGTAAAAGGCAAGCCTGTAAGAACAGAAAAAGATTGGTAATTCGATATTCAAAAAAGTGTAGACTGCAAATGAAAAAGTTTATTTTTCTATTATTAATAAGTGTCCAAGGACTTTTTGCCCAAGTGGAATTTGAAGCAAAAGTCAGCAAGACAACACTCGGGATCAACGAAAGGTTGCGAATCGATTTTTCAATGAATGCCGATGGCGACAATTTTACCCCGCCCGATTTTGATGGATTTCGTGTCGTAAACGGTCCGATGCAGCAAGTCAGCCAGCAATGGGTGAACGGTCGCGGCACTTTCAACAAGATGTATTCGTATTATTTGCTGCCAACACAACGGGGATCGGTTACAATCAAGCAGGCAAGCATCGAGATCAACGGCCAGGTTTACAAGACATCTCCCATAAAGATCAATGTGACGGCGGCTATCGAAATGCCCAAGAATCCAAACGATGCTCCTCAAATTTCAGCAAATGATGCCATACATCTCGTGGCAGAAGTTTCCAAGAGCAATCCGTACATCAACGAACCGATTACCGTAGTTTACAAGCTTTATTTCAGTTACAATGTAGGAATTACGAATTGGAGAGAACTTGACAAGCCGAAATACAATGATTTCTGGAGCCAGAACATCGATATGAAGCAACTGAAGGTAGAAGAAGGCAATTACAATGGCGAAAGGACCCGCTTTGTGGTTTTACGAAAAGTGGTTTTATATCCTCAAAAATCGGGCAAGCTTTCGATAGAGCCGCTTTCAATGGACATCGACTTGGAACTGCCAACCAACAGGAGAAATGTTTTCGGGCAGGTACTGACGACCAGGGATAACAAAAGGGTTTCTGCTGGTGCTAAAATAATAAGCGTTCGTGCCCTTCCAGAAGCTGGCAAGCCTGCCAATTTCACCGGTGCTGTTGGTAAATTTACCTTTAGAGCAACTCCAACCAAGACAACCTTGAAACACGGAGAAAGCTTAGATTTGAATGTGATCGTAGCCGGAACAGGTAACTTGAAATTATTCGATCTGCCTAAACCAGTCGTGCCAACTGCATTGGAGATGTACGACCCGGTTCACACCGAAAATGTGAATACGCCACTTTCCGGAATGACGGGCAATATCTCCGACAAATACACCGTGATTCCACAATACAAGGGAAATTATCCAATCAAGGCGATGAGCTTTTCTTATTTCGATCTGGGTACTGGAACGTACAAGACCATTACATCGCCGGAAATCATGATCAAGGTTTTGGATGGCCCGGAAAGCGAAACGCCTGCCGTTGCTTCTTCCGATAGCACTTCAGGAACAAACAAGAAAACCATTTCTGCATCTGCACAATTCCAATTCATAAAACTGAAAACCAATCTGGTTTCGACAAGGAAAGACGACTTTTTCGGAAGCAACCTGTTCTACGGCTTGCTGTTTGCACCGTTGCTTATCATTCCGATCATAATGTTGTTCAGAAAGAAGAAACGTGCAATGGACAGCGATGTGGTGGGTAACAGGATCCGTCAATCAAACAAATTGGCAAAGAAATACCTTTCGGAAGCCAGAAAGCAAATTGCCAACAAGGAGCTGTTCTATATTGCCTTGGAAAAAGCGATGCACAATTTCCTGAAAGCAAAATTAAACATCGAGACTTCTGAAATGAGCAAGGATAAGATCAGAGAGATCCTATTGTCCAGAAATGCCCAAGAAGGTACGGTTTCCGACTTTATAAATCTGACTGAAAATTGCGAATTCGCTAGATATGCACCATCATCAAGTGTATCCATCCAGCAGGATTTTGACAAGGCGGTAACGATAATCTCGGAATTGGAAAAACAGATTTCTTAAACACAAAGAATTCACAAGGTTCACAAAGCTAATCTTACATTTCTAAGCAGTATTAATTAATAAAAGCCAAATGAATGACCGAAAACGAAATTGCAAACATAGTGTTTGAATCAGCCTTAAGGGTTCATAAAAGATTAGGTCCGGGATTACTTGAGAGTGCTTATGAGGAATGCATGTTTTATGAATTGAAAAAGACAAATCTAAAAGTTGAAAAGCAAAAAGCTTTGCCTTTAATTTATGATGAAGTACGATTGGACGTGGGTTATAGATTAGATTTAATGATAGAAGATAAATTTATTGTAGAAATAAAATCAGTCGAAAGTTTGAATGATGTACATCTAGCACAAATCTTGACCTACTTACGGTTATCGGATTGCAAACTGGGATTACTCATCAATTTTAATGTCAACTTGTTAAAATCTGGAGTTAGAAGAGTTATAAACGGAACATTATAAAATATAAAACCATTGCGACCTTAGCGCCTCCTTTGTGCCCTTCGTGTTTAAACATTTAAAGAAATGAAAAAGTTATTCTACATATTTTTATTAATCTCCCAAACTTTCTTTGCCCAAAATGGCTTTGAAAAAGGGAATGAATTGTACCGAAAAGACCAATTCGAGGAAGCCGTGCAAGCTTACGAAAGTGTTTTAAAAACTAAGAAAGAATCAGCTGAATTGTATTTCAACCTGGCCAATTCCTATTATAAATTGAACAGGGTTGCACCCGCGATTTACAATTATGAAAAGGCATTGTTGCTGAATCCTAACGACAAGGACATTCAAAACAATCTTGCTTTCGCCCAAAAATTACAGATTGACGATATCAAGCAGGTGCCAAAAGTAGGCTTCAGCAAGCTGATCCAGGATTTCACTTCTTCGAACCATTACAATGCCTGGGGTTGGACTGCTGTTGGATTTTCAACTTTGTTCCTGTTGTTTTTCGTTGGCTATTATTTTTCCCAGACCACTTTGCTGAAACGAATATTTTTCGTCGGAATGTTTCTGGCCTTATTGGTAATCGTGTTGAGCGTTTTGTCTGCTATTTTCGAGAAATCGAACTATGAAAACGACAGGCCGGCAATTGTTTTTGCCGAAATCACTTCTGTAAAAACAGAACCAAAAGCAGATGCACCGGATGCTTTTATGTTACACGAAGGAACAAAGGTTCACGTCTTGGAAACGCTTGACAATTGGAAAAAAATCGAACTTTCAGATGGAACCGATGGCTGGATTGAAGAAACGGCAATCAAGGAATTGAAATAGTTTGGTGTAAAATCAAAAACGGAAATGACATTTGATACTTTAGAATACATCTCCATTGAGAATCAAACTACTGATTTTCCGAAGCATTTCCACGAAACGTTTTGCATTTCGCTCATTCATCTGGGAACGGAACAAATTGATTTTGAAAACCAAAGCCTCTTTTGCGAAGCAGGAAGTATTTCAATCACCAATCCGTACGAAATACATTCCAATCCTTTGATAGATGCCAATGCCCCTTTGAAATTCGATACCATCTATATTCCAAACGACATTATGAAATTTGGTTGTGATGGCAAAAACATTATTTTTTTAAATAGAAAAATCAGCAATAAGGAAGCCAATCGGTCATTTGTCAAGTTGAAGAATGCAATAGACACCAGAAATGATGTGGAAATCGAATCTTGTCTGAAGCAATTTGCGGCCGTACTCCAATTCTACGCACAAGAGAACAAGGAAGAATATGCCGCATTGAATTTCAGCAGTTTTAACCAGATCAACACCTTTGTAGAAGATCATATTTACGATCGATTCTGCTTGAATCAACTTTCAGAATTGGCGAACATCAACAAGTTTGGCTTCGTAAAAAAATTCAAGGCATCAACGGGCATGACACCAATGAACTATATCTTGATGAAAAAGATCTTCTCCAGCAAGAAATTAATCGACCGGAATGCTGAATTGACTGAAATCGCCTACCAATACAACTTCACCGATCTGGCCCATTTTTCCAAAACCTTCAAGCGATTCATTGGTGTTTCGCCAACAAAATACAAGGAAGGTTTTTTGAATAAATTGGATTGACCAACATTATACAAGTCACATTGTTTTTATCGGTTTACATTTGAAAAAATTAATCTCAGATGAAACAATCTACCTACATATTGATTCTAGTTTTTCTATTTTCGAACCTAGCATTTTCTCAATCGGTCGATGCATTTTTTCCGCAGAAGAAGATGTATAAGGATTTGGAAGTTTTTAAAAAGATACGAAAACAAGCAAATTCAGGTCTTTACAAATACAGGACGGAAAAACAGATTGACAGCATTTATTCCTGGGCTGACAACGAAATCAAAAACCTGTCCACTTACAGGGAATTTTACAACTTGATTTGCAGGCTCACCGATTTTGAAGGCAGTCTACACAATGACACTTCCATTCCAGACAAGATCTGGCAAAATCTGCGTGGCGAGCAATCAGGTTATTTTCCTTATCCAATCAAATGGATTGACGGAAATTGGCTGGTGAATTTTGAAAACGGATCCATCCCTTTGGGTTCAGAGATTATTGCAATCAATGGGATCCCAGTTACTGAAATCATTTCAAATCTATATAAATACTATACGACTGATGGCGAAAATCTGACCGGCAAGAAAATAGGCCTTCGAACGCATTTTGCAAGATATTACAGGTTGCATTATGGACTGAAAGACCAATTTGCAATTGGTTATAAAATGCGCGATGCCGAACAGATTACCACCAAAACCATTTCCAGTGTAAGCCATAACGATTATTACAAGAACTTCCAGAACAGATTTTCAAAACCATACGACCAGATTTACTATGCAGATTTAGAAGACAATCAAAAATATACCTTCGTAAAATTTGACTCTTTGACAGCAAAATTGACCATTTACTCTTTTAATATGGGGGACGAAAAATCGAAAGAACATTCGGAATACGTAAAGTTTCTGGACAGTGTTTTCATCCAAATAAAAAAGGATAGGATAAAAAATCTGATCGTTGATGTTCGTCAAAACGGTGGTGGAACCGATCCAAATGACCTTGTCACCTACTCCTATCTGACCCAAAGAAATTTCCAAGAAAACAAAAAAGCGTGGATCAGTTTTAAAAAGATTCCCTTGCTGAAGTATTATAATACGAATGTTCCAAGATTCATACGACCGTTGACGGTTCGAAAATTCAATAAGGAGTTCCAAGAGATTTTTCCCGTAGAAGACAACAAACAGTTTCTCCAGGATGAAAACAGCAATGACCACAAAATATGGACTCCCAATAAAAATGCGTTTGCGGGCAAGATTTATTTGCTTGTAAGTCCGGCAATTGCTTCTGCTGGAAGCTTATTTGCTGCTATGGTTGCCGGAAACGAAAATACGACAACGATTGGCGAAGAAACAATGGGTGGATATTACGGCCATAATGGACATACGCCACTGGAATACAAACTACCGGAATCAAAAATAACAATTCAATTTTCTGTGGTGAATTTGGAACAGGATGTGCCTAAAAAAGAGAATCAAATGGAAAACAGAGGCATTATTCCTGATTATAATGTTGTTCAAACATATGAGGATTATTTAAAACAGGCTGACACACAACTGGATTTTGTGCATGATCTGATCAGGAAGAATTGAATTTCTTATAGGGTAATTATTCCTCAGTTTTCTCTTCTTTAAACTCCATAAACCAATTTTCCAAAGCAGGATAAACCAATCCCGAAATTTCAAGTGTTGGATAATAGATCAACGATTCAACCAAAGTTTCTTTCGAGACAAAGTCTGTCTTTTCATTGAATTTATGAAAGAAGTGAAGTGATACGCTCAGAATCAGGATGGTTTTCAGTAGTCCGAAGAATCCGCCACCTACTTTATTGACCAAGCCCAAACTTGCAAAAGTTGCCAAAGTGGTAAACACTTTTGCCAATGCGGTGATTCCAACCACGACCAAGACAAATGTCAATGCAAACGCAACAATCTGGACCGTTTTTGGCGACCAAGAAACGTGGCTTTCAATTATCGATTGAGTCAGGAATGAAAATTTTATGGCAATATAGATTCCCAAAATCAGGGATAAAAAAGAAGCAAGTTCTACAAAAAAACCATTCCAGACGCCTCGGATGAGGCCGTAAATCAGGAAACCTCCCAGAATAATGTCGAATACATTCATATTAAAAGATAAAAGTGCCAAGATAGAAGACTTTAGTAGAAAAACAAAACACATGACCTATCTTTGCAGACTAATTTAGTTTTTCTAAAATGCTAAGTTTTAATTCTGAAATAAAAATGTCTAGAGATATACAACTAAAAGAGCGTTGGGAAAAGCTCGTCAACCTGCTTTCCAATCAGTTTTCGCAAGGCGAAGATTTGGATCTGGATGCCATCATTTATCTGATTGGCGTACAAGAATTAGGAAAAGTCCACCGGACTTTCAAAAAGGACGAGAAACTCAACCTGATGCACATTGCCATTTGCAGATTATTGGAACCGTACGGATTTTACGAATTCGAACATTTCGACAACGATGGCTGGCCACACTACAAGGTAAAAGAAGCATTGCCTCCTTTGAAAGCCGGCGAACAATCGGTTTTGATGAAGGAAGCCATTGTAAGTTATTTTCTTGAAAAGGAATTAATCGACTAAAGCAGTAGATTTGGCGGTAAAACTTCCAACTTCTAACTTCTAACTTCCAACTTTTTCCTAAATTTGCACCTTTACCAAAGAAGATGATAGACAAGATTAAAGAATATATTGGCGAAGCTCAAGCTTTTCAAACCGATAACAAGCAAACTCTCGAAGAATTCCGAATCAAATTCCTTGGAAGCAAAGGACTTTTGAAAGACCTGTTTGCTGAATTCAGGAATGTTCCGAACGAGCAGAAAAAAGAATTCGGACAGGTTATCAATACGTTGAAGAACACGGCTGAGGAAAAAGTAAAATCCCTTCAGGAATCTCTTGAAAGCAAGGAGGAAAGCAAAGGCATCTATGGCGATTTGACGCGTCCGGGCGAGCCTATGCCAATCGGTTCCCGCCATCCAATCTCATTGGTAAAAAATCAAATCATTGATATCTTTTCAACCATCGGATTCAACGTTTCCGAAGGTCCGGAAATAGAAGACGATTGGCACAATTTCACTGCCTTGAACCTTCCGGAATACCATCCGGCCCGTGATATGCAGGATACTTTTTTTATCCAGACCAATCCCGATGTATTGTTGAGAACACATACTTCGTCCGTCCAGGTTCGCTATATGGAAAACAACAAGCCGCCAATCCGTACCATTTCTCCAGGACGCGTTTTCCGCAACGAAGCCGTTTCATCCCGTTCGCATTGTATTTTTCATCAAGTAGAAGGACTTTACATTGACAAGGATGTATCATTTGCCGATTTAAAACAGACGCTTCTGTATTTCACGAAAGAGATGTTTGGGAAGTCAAAGATCCGCCTACGTCCTTCATATTTTCCGTTTACGGAACCAAGTGCGGAGATTGACATCTATTGGGGACTGAAGACCGAAACCGATTATAGGATCACGAAAGGAACCGGCTGGCTCGAAATTGGAGGCTGCGGAATGGTTGACCCGAACGTACTTAAAAATTGCGGTATCGATTCCGATGAATTCACAGGTTTTGCCTTTGGAATGGGAGTTGAACGTATCGCAATGCTCCTGCACCAGATCGGCGACATCCGTATGTTCTACGAGAACGACATCCGTTTCCTGGAGCAATTCAAATCCAGTATATAAATTTAGTCGAAAGTTAAAAGTCTTAAAGTCAAAAGGAACGATTCTTTTTGACTTTAAGACTTTCGATTTTCCAACTTCAAGACTTAAAAAATGAAAAAAGACATCATCATCCCAAAAGTAGAAAACGTATTCATGGCCGCCGTTCAAGAATGGAACGACGATTTTATGGAAAAGGTTTGGTACATTTATTTGGTCAACGATTCCGATTTTGATTTGGACAGCGTTATGGTGGTCTCTAAAGCTTTCGGAACCATTGACGGTGAAATGAAGAAAACATCGCTCCTGCGTCACGCCTTCGTGAAGGTTCCTGCTGTTTCTGTAGTAAAAGTTGAAATGGTTGAAAAAAGCGTCCTTGCCTTGAACAATGAATTTATGGTGACTTATTTTATCGGAAGTACTTTATACGACAAGAAATTCACGTTCAGGACTAATACCATCAATGAAAAAGCAACCGAGGAAGTGCCTATCCTATTCATTAATGGTGTAATTGTACGATAAGATTACTTGTTGTTGGCTTCTCTCCTAACTTTTGATTTCCAACTGGAATAACCCAGAACAAAAACACCAAAAAGCAAGAAGCCGATCATCTGGAAATAGAAAAAGCCAGTCTGGATTTGTTCGCCAAAAGGTTTGTCTCCCATTCCAAACAATGCCATAAAAACAGTCATAAAAATGCCCCAGGGCAATCCTACTTTCATTTGGTATTTCCATCTTTCGTTCATGTCTTTTTGGTTTAGGTGATATAGATTAATCTAACTTGTCTGTCAATTTCTTGAATACTTTCTTTGCCTCTTTACCTTCATATAAAATGCTGTAAACTGCGTCTATAATCGGAGTGGCCGCGCCATATTCCTGGTTCAATTGGTAGGCACTTTTTGTAGCATAATACCCTTCGGCAACCATACTCATTTCCATCATCGCTGATTTTACGGTATAGCCTTTCCCGATCATATTTCCGAACATCCTGTTCCTAGAAAATACCGAATAGCCCGTAACCAACAGATCGCCCAAATAGGCCGAATTATTAATGTTACGCTTCATCTTGTGTACTTTCTTGATGAACTTCTTCATCTCCCTGATCCCGTTGCTCATCAAGACCGATTGGAAGTTATCGCCATAACCCAGACCGTGTGCGATTCCTGCTGCAATGGCATAAATATTCTTCAGCATTGCTGCATACTCAGTTCCGATAATATCATCCGTTATTTTTGCCTTGATGTAATTTCCAGATAGACATTTGGCTACAATTTTCGCCTTTTCAGCATCGCCGCAGGCAATCGTAAGGTAGGACAACCTTTCCAACGCTACTTCTTCTGCGTGACAAGGGCCTGTTATGACACCAATATTATCGTATTCAATATCATATTTTTCGTGGAAATGTTCACCAACAATTAAGCTTGTTTCCGGAACGATTCCTTTGATGGCAGAAAATATTACTTTTCCTTTCAGGCTTTCGGTAAGCTTCTGCAATTCGCCATTCAAGAAAGCAGATGGTATGGCAAATACGATATAATCCGCATAGGCAACCGCCTCGTTGATATCGCTGGTAAGTTTTAATTTATTGATGTTGAATTCAACCGAACTCAAATAATTTGGATTATGATGGTGCTGTTGTATGTGCTCAATTGCATCGGTATTCCGCATATACCAAGCTATTTCAGGCAGGTTTACACATAACATCTTGGCAATTGCTGTTGCCCAGCTTCCACCACCGATTACTGCAAATTTTGGATATTCTGTCATTGTTTGGTTTTTTAGCACTTGTAAATTACTAATAAGCTCCAAAAATACTTAAAATACTAGTAAGAACACCGATTTTACCGTGCAAGAATGTATTTGGAGGTTTAAATTTTAACTCAAAATTGTGATTCCCAGCACAATGTAACAAAACCTTCTGCGTTAATATCAGTGTAGGCAGCGAAGTGGTTATCCTGTTTACGCTATAAAAAATAATTTAGTTAGTTAAGATTTTGTTTTTGGTGTTTTGAAAAAGGCGCTCCAGGATTTATTCCGGAGCGCCTTTTGATTTAGAAAGCAGCATTTTTTAATAACTCGCTTCTACTATTTTTTTCACCTTCTCTAAAGTGATGTTTTGCTTTTCGCCTAATGCTTTCCAGCCTCTTTTTTCGAAACGTTCCACAATGAAATCGGCAGTGTTTTGGAAATCTTCCGTATAGTCTGAAAGCCTTGTATCCATTCCCATCAGATGGAAAAATTCTACCGATTTGTTAATGGCTTCCTTGGCGATCTCATCGTCGCTTCCTGTCAGGTTAAAGATGCGTTTTCCGTATTGTGCCAACTTCTCTTTTTTGGTTTCGAACATCACATTATACAAATGTGGTCCAATTATCGCAAGGGTTCTGGCGTGGTCAATTCCGTAAAGGGCGGTCAGTTCATGCCCGATCATATGGGTCGCCCAATCGGTCGGGACACCTTTGTTGAGCAAGCCGTTCAATGCCATCGTACAACACCACATGAAGTTGGAGGCCAATTTATAATCGTCCGGATGTTCTACTACTTTCGGACCAATTTCAATCAAGGTCTGCAGGATTCCTTCGGCAATCCTGTCCTGAAGATAGGCATCGTGCGGATACGTCAGGTATTGCTCCATCACGTGCGTGAAGGCATCCACAACACCATTTTCGATTTGTCTTTTAGGCAAGGAAGAGATAACGGTTGGGTCGCAAATCGAGAATTTCGGAAACAAGGCCGAACCTCCAAAAGAAAGTTTTTCCTGGGTGGCCTTGATGGTTACCACGGCTCCGGAATTCATTTCACTTCCCGTAGCCGGCAAGGTCAAAACCGTTCCGAAAGGCATTGCGTTTTCTTTCACCAAGATCCTCTTTTGCAAAAGTTCAATCGGATTTCCATCGAAATGGACAGCGGCCGAAATGAATTTCACGCCATCAATTACAGAACCGCCTCCAACTGCAAGAATAAAATCAAGTTTTTGCTCCTTGATGATTTCCACGGCTTTCATCAGTGTTTCAAAATGCGGATTGGGTTCGATCCCCCCAAACTCAACGATTTCAAAACCTTTCAGGTTTTCAACTACCTGCTGGTGGATACCGTTCTTGAAGATGCTTCCGCCACCATAGGCCAGAAGTATTCTTGCTCCTTTTGGAACCAGGGAAGAAAGTTGTTTTATTTGTCCTTTTCCAAAAACGTAGTTGGTAGGATTGTATAATTCGAAGTTTAGCATGGTACTTATTTTTTAGGTAAAATTACGAAAGCTGTTTGCGAACAAATCGTAATGGATTGTTAAGAAAAATTACTTCTTCAATGATTTCAATTCTTTCAAGATCGCTTCCCCAACCCCTTTGGCCGATTGTGGGTTTTGACCTGTAATCAATCTCCCGTCAACGGTAACGTGCTTCTGCCACAGACCTGATTTTTCGAATTTAGCACCACGTTCAATCAACTTTGTTTCCAAGGCAAAGGGAACAACTTTCTCCAGCTTTACCGCAGCTTCTTCTTCATTGGTAAAAGCGTTTACTTTCTTCCCTTCCACCAAGTATTTTCCATTGCTTAATTTGATGTTGACCAAACCAGCCGGACCGTGACAAACTGCTCCAACCACGCCATTTTTTTCATAGATGGCGGTTGCAATCTTGGCAATTTCGGTGTTGTCTGCAAAGTCCCACATTGCTCCGTGGCCACCTGCATAATAGATGGCAACATAATCGTCCGGGTTCACTGCCGAAGGTTTCATCGAGTTGCTGATCTTGTTATGGTAAACGGCATCTTCCCAGAACTCCTTGTTTACCGGATCGCTCAAATCAAAACCATCCACCGGAGGTGTCCCACCTTTCGGACTTACGAAATCAATGGTGTAATCGTTTTTCAAGACTTCCCAGGCGTGGGAAACTTCGCCCAAGTAATAACCCGTTGATTCTCCCGTGTTTCCTTTCTTCTCGTGGCTGGAAACCACGAATAAAATTTTCTTTTCCATCTTTTTAGCTTTTTTAGTTTGTGCGATTGCTGATCCTGAATGTAATGCGACGGCAAATAGTGTAATTGCCATCAAACCCGATGTGAGTATCTTTTTCATCCTAATAATTGTTTAAAATTGTATAGTACAAAGTTCGGCAGAAACAGCTTTCCTGGCGATGAGGGAAGTCACAACTTTGGTGTGACGAAAATCACTTTCTTGCCACAGATGCACAGATTTAAATCTTTTTTAATCTGTGAATCAGTGGCTATTATTTCGCTTCTCTCATCCTTGGTTAGAGTTTATTCAGGAACCGAATCGACTCAAGGTTTCGCGGGAAACACCAAGGTAGGAAGCAATGAGTTTCTTCGGTACTTTTTGGAATAAAATGGGGTTTAATTCCAGCAATTGTTCGTAGCGTTCTTTCGGGTTGTTGTTGAGCATCGAGAGGATTCTTTGCTGTAGGGCGACATAACCCGCATTTGATTTCCTGCGGAAGAAATGCTCCATCTTATGCATCTCCGAACATAATTTTTCACGATTGTAAAGCGAAAGGCAGAGCACTTCGGTATCCTCGATGCAATCCAGATTCAGCGTAGCGTTGGTTTGATTGAAATAGGCATTGAAATCGCAGATCCACCAATCTGACAGGCCAAATTGCACAATATGCTCTTTCCCATCAGAACTAGTGTGATAAAGTTTAAGACAACCTTCGAGTACAAAGAAATCATTCAAAACCTCATTTCCTTCCTGGATTAAAAATTGGTGTTTCTTAAATTTCCTTGGAACAAAAAGCGACAATATATAGTTGAATTCACCATCTGTAAGTGGTGTTATTTTTTCGATCTGCTGTCGGAGGATTTGACTCATTGTTTATTTTTTTACCACGGATTAAATGATTGCCACGGATTTTTCGTTTTATTTTAAAGAAATGATTTCTAGTTCTTTAATACGTAGCTGAAACTACTTCTTGTAAAACAAATTATGGTCGATATATTCCCAGACCTTGTGCGGAAGCATCGGCTCCACATTCTTGTTGTTCTTGATACTTTCGCGAATAAAGGTCGATGAAAGTTCAATTACGGGAGCATCCACCTTATGGATTTTAGGATGATTGACAAACTGTCCGTCCATCTCGCCGGAATCCAGTCTCGGATAGACATAAACATCGTGGTTTTGAAGGATGACTTCGTAGTTTTTCCACTTCTGGAGCGAGTTCAGGTTGTCTTCCCCCATGATCAAGGCAAACTCGTGCTGCGGGAATTTTTCCTGCAAGTGTGCCAAGGTATTCACGGTATAATTGGGCTGTGGCAATTTGAATTCAATATCCGAAGGCTGCAGTTTGGAAAATCCTTCTGTTGCCAGGAAAACCATCTGCAAGCGATGGTGGTCTTCCAGCAGCGTGCTTTTCTTCTTGAGTGGATTGTGCGGTGTTACGACCATCCAGATCTGATCCAGATCGGAATGCTCCGCCATATGATTCGCGATGATCAAATGACCGATGTGGATGGGGTTGAAGGTTCCGAAATACAATCCTATTTTCATTTTTTGAGGAGCAAAGTTTCAGAGTTGCAAAGTTTCAGAGGTAAAAGATTCAGAGATTTTCGACTTTGAACCTTTGTGCCTTTGCCACTTTGCACCTCCTTAAATCATTTTCAGGTAGTCGTAAACCAACTTATAGGCGTCGTTTTTTGCGATTTCCAAATCGTAATTCTTTAGTATCACGTCGAATTCGGAAGATTTTGCGATTTCAATTTCGGCCTTGGCCAGACGCATTGCAATCTTTTCATCCGTTTCGGTCTGGCGAAAACGAAGTCTTCTTTCCAATTCTTCCACAGAGGGCGGACTCACGAAAATGGCAAGCGTTTCCTTTGGGAATTGCTCCTTGATTTTCAGACCGCCAATTACATCAATATCAAAAATAACGTGTTTTCCTTCTGCCCAGATTCGTTCCAGTTCGCTTTTCAGCGTTCCGTAAAAATTGTCCTTGTACACTTCCTCGTATTCCACGAAAGCATCTTCCTGTATCTTTTTCTGGAATTCCTCCATCGTCAAGAAATAGTAATCTTTTCCGTGCACTTCCTCTCCTCTTTTTTCGCGCGAAGTAGCCGAGATCGAAAAGTCCAGATGCAATTCTTTCTGTTCTAGAAGGTACCTTACAATCGTAGTTTTTCCTGAACCTGAAGGAGCCGAAAAAACCAATAATTTTCCGTTATTCATTATGTTTTGCTTTAAGCTCCAAGCAACATGCTTTAAGCTAAGTGGGTTTTTGTTAGTTTTTGCCTAAGCCTGAAGCTTATAGTCTCTATAGAACGTTTAGTACCTGTTCCTTGATCTTTTCCAATTCGTCTTTCATCTGGACGACCAATTTCTGCATCTGCGCGTGATTGGATTTTGAACCCATCGTATTGATCTCACGGCCCATTTCCTGCGTGATGAAACCCAGTTTCCTACCGTTTGCTTCGTTTCCGGCAAGCGTTTCGATGAAATAATTCAGGTGGTTTTCAAGACGTACTTTTTCTTCCGTGATGTCGTATTTTTCAAGATAGAAAATCAATTCCTGTTCGAAACGATTGTCGTCCAGGTTTACTTTCAACTCGTCTATTGCCGTACGAAGCCTGGTCTTTACAGTTTGGATCCTTTCTCCATCCAAAGCCACCGTTTCGTTCATCATCGTCATGATATTGGCAATGCGGTGAAGGAATTCCTTCTCCAAGGCCACACCTTCAGAAATCCTGAATGCCTGGATGTTCTTGATGCCTTCTTCGATCACTACTTGGATTTGAGCCCAGTCGTTCTCGTCAATTTCATCACGTTCGGTCTTCAACGCATCTGGCATGCGAACCGCCATCTTCATCAATTCTGTTTCGTCTGCTTCCGCATACACCTCACGCAACTGGCTGATATAGGCCTTTACAATCGGAACATTCACTTTCGTGGAAGTCTGCTCGGCGGTATTTTCCATAAAGATAGAAAAGTCAATCTTGCCCCTTTCCAAAACCGTCGACAATTGATTGCGCAAGCCCAGTTCCATTTCCCGGTAAACCGAAGGCATCCTTACATTCAAGTCAAGTCCCTTGCTGTTCAATGATTTTATTTCAACAGTTATTTTTTTGGTCGGAAGCTGCAAAGTCGCCTTTCCGAAGCCCGTCATCGATTGTATCATATATTTTTTAAAAAGAGTTCAAAGATACTAAAAAGTGTTCAGTGTTCAGTGACAGTGTTCGGCAAAGAAATTGCCAATAATGAAGAGCGAAGCGTCAGGGCTTTTTCAGAATCTTTGTTCCTGCCTTCCTTCCAAATCTTTTTATCTCGTTAAAGAAACGAGACAAAAAGGATTTTCCCTCCAGTCAGGGCTATTGAGCCAACCATAAGGAGTAACATTGCGTTTACAGAAAATCATCTTCTTCCAATTCAAATAGTTCATCCACTTTTGTGTTGAATACCTTTGCAATTTTCAAGGCCAGAACGGTCGAAGGGATATACTTTTGGGATTCTATTGAATTAATGGTCTGCCTCGAAACGCCCACCTTTTCAGCCAGATCCTGCTGGGTCATGTTGTGTTTTGCCCTTTCTACTTTGATGGTGTTTTTCATCTATGCCTGTCTTTTTTGCAGCTTGTAGAAAAGAATGTACATGAAAAGTATGAACATCATCAATTCTTGTGCACTCATTTTCGTAACAGGATCTTGCAGGATCAAGTCCACAACAGGCCTGAAAATAATGTAGAATACCGATGTCATTAAAGTAAAACCAATGGATTTCATTCGGATCTGCATCGTCATCTCGTCTTCAAATTTATCCTTTGACCATGCCACGAAGAACAAGCCAAGGACAAGCACATTAAAAAATAATATCTTGTAGAATTCTTCCTGTCCCTCGATTACTTCAGGTGCTAGAAATTTTACGCTTAATGGGAGCGCCACAGCAATAAGGATCAATCCCAATCCTATTTTTTTAAAGTAATTCGGAAAAAAAGCGGCCGTGTTGTTGATTGCTTGTGATTGTTTCATGATTAAATAATTTAAGTTATATGTAAAGTTTGTTTTTCTTAATGACAAACTTACTTTACATTTTAATCATTTCCAAATTTATTCGCAATCGATTTGAATTTTTATTTCTTCTGTTGCGTAACGAGATAAACTCCAACAAAAATCAACAATGCCGAAATGATTTTTACCAAAGTCAAGGAATCCTTTCCCAGACCAATCGCAAAAACAGTCGCAAACAAAGGTTGCAGATAAATAAAAACGGCAACCGTTGTCGGTTTTAATTCCTTCATGGAAAGCAGGTTCAGCAAATACGTCAGGAATGTTGAAAAGAATACCACAAAACCGATTTTCCAACCAATGGCTTCTGGAAGAACTGCAACATCAAGTCCTTGCAATTCCTTGTATCCGAAAGGCAGGACCATCAAGAATCCGAACAGATAGATCCATTTCACAAAAGTGAAGGCATTGTATTTGTCCATTAATTTCTTGACGATGATCAGGTAGAACCCATAGGAAACCGCATTGGCAAAAACCAGGAAATTCCCCAGGCTTGCATTGGTGGCGTTGCCGATGGATTTTCCGTAAAGGATTAAGAAAGCAGTTCCCACCAGCCCCAGGATTATTCCAAAAACTTTTCGTTTCAGCATCCTTTCCTTCATGATGATGGCAGAAAGTATGAGGACGATTATGGGCGTGGTCACCATGATCACGGAAGCCGAAATGGGCGAAGTATAGCTCAAACCTTTGAAGAACGTCAGCATGTTGAACGCTACTCCGAAAAATGCGGCGGCTATGATTCTTGGAAAATCGCCCAGGATTATTTTTTCTTTTGGCATGAAAAGCCACACCAGCCAGAACAAAAGCACGGAGCCTCCAACACGCAAGACGATAAACCCAAAAGCATCAATGTACTGTGGCATCACGTCTTTCGCGATGGTAAACGTTACCCCATAGATAACGGAAACGAGTGTTGCGGCAACGAGGGCAAGATTCCTCTTGGACATTATTTCAGCACTTGCGTAACGGCGTGAATGCTGGGCTGGCTGTTGCCGATGTATATCTTTCCGTCAATAATGAAGACGGGACGGCTTAAAAAAGTATAATGTTCCAGCAGGTATTTCTTGAAATCTTCCTCTTGCAGGTTCTTGTTTTTCAAGTCCAATGATTTGTAAAGCTGTGCCTTCTTGCTGAAGAGTGCCTCGTAGCTTCCGGCCAGCTTGCACATCTCTTCCAATTCTTCTTCGGTAATCGGGTTCTGGCGGATGTCGTGAAACTCCAGTTTGTCCATATTCGGAAGTGACTTGATGATTTTTCGGCAGGTGTCGCAGGAAGCGAGGTAGTAGATCTTGTTCATTGGAAATTCATTTTAGTGGTGCAAAGAAAATCCATTTACACTTGAAAAAGTGTATTTTTATCAAAAAAAACAAACAATACACTACGCTTTAGAAATTACCCAAACCAGCAGGAAACAATTGGCGGGTCTTTTAAAAAACTATACGCTGCAACAATTGAATGCCGTTCCGGAAGGTTTCAGCAACAATCTTATCTGGAACATCGGCCATATAATAGTCGTGCAACAATTATTGGTCTATAAATTGTCGGGATTGCCTACTATGCTTTCAGACGAAATGATTGCCAAATACCAAAGGGGAACGCGCCCAGAAGGATTTGTGGATCAAAAAGAAGTGCATGAACTACACGAACTGCTTTTTAAAACCATCGACCAAACCATGGTTGATTTTGAGAATGACCTTTTTAAAAACTACCACCTATTCACCAATAGTCTGGGATTTACAATCAAGAGTGCTCAAGAAGCCGTTGCTTTCAATTACTACCACGAGGCAATACATTTTGGCATTATGATGAGCATCAGGAAATTTATCTGACTACTAAATAAGGTTTCAATTCAGCATAGGTGAGCGATAATTCCTTCGGACCATCGGCATACGAGGCTACTTCATACGTATTGTAATAAAGCAGCAATCCTTTTTCCGTATAGAAGATGCTCAAAGGCAATTCAAACACGTCATCCTCGAACATCAGTCCTGTTGCATTGATGTTTTGTCCAGTTGGAATTTTATACTTCGCCCTGAATTTGGTTTCGGCGAAAGCCTTGAATTTGTTCAAATCCTTGAAAAGAAATTCTATAGGGATATTTTTTCCAGTTTTTGGATCGAAAAGTAGCGAACGAATCCCCTCGTATCCGTGTGCTCCACCTGTAAATGTATAATGCTTGATTTCGATGTTGATGATACTATCGGTTTCGTAGGCAACCCTTCCCTCGATTTTACCTTCCCAGCCAAAAATATCTTTTGGATTCTGCTTCTTCATTTCATCGTACGAACCAATAAAAGAATCCAAGAGCCCTTGATAATCGGTTGAAGTATATGGTTTTTCTCCAAAGTAGATGATTTCCTTTACTACGGCAAATACCTTCTTGTTGATGCTGTCGGCAACAATCGGAACATTTTCCGCCACAGGAACGGTCAACGTTACTTCTGGACAATTTTCCTTGCACGGCAGCGATGATTTCTTTTCAAAATGTTCTTCCTTGAAAGTCAATTCATTTTTACAACTTGATAAAAAGAGTACTAGGATCGCGAGTGTGAAAAGCTTGTTCATAATAAAGAAATGTTAATATAACAAAGGTAATCTATCCAAAATTGGCTTACACAAAATTAAACGGTAAATTTGTTGCATTATTTACAACATTGAATAAAAAGGATATGAAATTGCCACAAAAATTTGTTTGTGAAAACAAACACCAAAAACAAGGGCAATATCCTATATTACCTATAAAAAATAAAATCTATCTATATGAAATTTAATACAAAAGTTATACATGGTGGCCAGCACCATGACCCAAGTACGGGAGCTGTAATGCCTCCGGTTTATCAAACTTCTACATTCGTACAGACAAGTCCGGGAAAACCCCTGAACGAGAATTATGAATACAGCCGTGCCGCAAATCCAACCCGCAGTGCCTTGGAAAATGCGTTTGCAAGCATCGAAAACGGAACACGTGGTTTGGCCTTCTCATCAGGTTTGGCGGCTACGGATTGCGTTTTGCGTTCGTTTAAAGCCGGTGACGAAATCATTGCAATGGACGATTTGTATGGTGGAACTTACCGAATGTTTACCCGCATTTATGGTAATTCAGGGATTAAATTCCACTTTGTGGATATGAATGACCTGGAAAAATTCCAATCCCTGATCAATGAAAATACCAAATTGGTCTGGGTGGAGACGCCAACCAATCCGTTGATGAAATTGGCCGATATCGAAGCGATCGCCAAGATCACCAAAAAACACAACTTGCTTTTTGCGGTTGACAATACTTTTGCAACTCCTTACCTGCAAAAACCTCTGGACCTGGGTGCCGATATCGTGATGCACTCGGCTACAAAATACCTTGGAGGACACTCGGATGTTATCGCGGGCGCCTTGATCGTGAAAGATGAAAAGCTGGGCGAACAATTGCACTTCCAACAATTTGCAACTGGTGCCACGCTAGGGCCAATGGACAGCTTCTTGGTCTTGAGAGGCATCAAGACTCTTCATTTGAGAATGCAAAGGCATTGCGAAAATGGAGAAAAAGTGGCCGCCTTCTTAGAAAATCATCCGAAAATAAAAGCGGTTTATTATCCTGGATTGCCAAGCCATCCGTTTCATGACCTGGCCAAGAAACAAATGAAAGGATTTGGCGGAATGGTTTCCTTCACCTTCAATTCGGGTAAAAAAGAAGATGCCGTATCCTTCCTGGAAAAATTAGAAGTATTCACGTTGGCGGAATCACTGGGAGGTGTCGAATCGTTGGCAAATCACCCAGCCTTGATGACGCATGCCTCGATTCCGGAAGACAAGCGAAAAGAAATCGGAATCAGTGATGACTTGGTGCGCTTGAGCGTCGGTGTGGAAGATATCGAGGACTTGCTTGCTGATTTGGAACAAGCGTTGAGTTAATCATAGTTCAAATGATCTTATAAAAAAAGGAGCGCAGGGTTATGAATCCTGCGCTCCTTTTATTTTTTTCCTACTTTTGCAGTTGATCATGCATTGTCTCTTCTGGCAACTTAAAAAACAATATAAATTGAAAAATACCCTACTCCTATCCGTCTTGTTCAGCCTCTTTTCCTATTCAATCGGAAGTGCGCAAAGCGATAACAAAATAAAGATTCTCGGCTGCTGGGAAATCAGGCAAGTGATATTTACCAAGCCCTTTGAAGGTTCCGATGAAATCAGTTCTGATGCCTTGACCACCATCGTTTGTTTTGACAAGGATGGGAAATTCTTCCACAAGAATGGCGAAACGATGCTTTCAAAAGGAAATTACAGCCTTTCTGAAAACGGCAGGACCTTGTCCCAAAAGCCGGAAGCAGGAGCCAATCTGTTCACCAAGGATGTCCCGGGCCAGATCATGATGCTCAGCGATACCGAACTTCAAATCCAGGCCGAAGAAATGATCCTTTACCTGAGAAGAGAATAATTAATCGCAGAAGGTATAGGCTGCCGATCTTTCATTCCTTTTTCCAGTTGGAATGATGGTGTGGTCTTGGAATTTTTTACCTGTCAACACATCATCCAGGAAACCCAGCAAGATGTCTTGTTCTTTTTCAAAGAGGATGCCGCTGTATTCATGGCCCCCTCCGCAATAGGTAAACAAGGACGTGGAGCCTTTGAGTTCCAGCGCACGGCCGAAAATGGAATAGGAACCAAACAGCATCAACCAGCCGGTAGCATTTGTCTTGCAATAATGATGGGCGGCAGTGCCATACGGAACCGTAACGTCTCCATTTCCATGAAAAAGCATCATTGGGACCAACTTCTCCTTGGTCATCAGATTCAAATCCATGATGGCGCCTGCACCCGAAACCATTCCGGCGTATTTGAAGTTTTCTGGCAAGGCATTGTTGTACACTTTCATCGTCTTGAAATCCCAATAGGCTGCATGCAAAACGGTTTCGCCTCCTGCGCTTGAACCTGCAATGAAAATTTTCGACACATCGATGTTGTACTTCTTGTCATTGCTGATGAAGAAACTTGTGGCCAGCCAAAGGTCGTTCACGCCCAATTGGATCGCCTTTATTTTTTCGGATAGGATCCCATCACAACTGAAATTCTTACCTTTCATATATAAAGAATACGAAATTGTTGCTGCCGCATACCCATTGCCCGCAAGGTATTTGCAAATACTGTGACCGGAATCCCGCTCTCCACCGGAAAACCCGCCACCATGCACATAGAGCAGCAAGGGCAGCTTTTTATCGGAGGCTTTCTCGGGCAGGAATAAATCCAGTTCGAGTTTCAAGGTGTCGTTTTGAAAATAGGTCAGCGTGGTCATCTTTTGAGCATCTGCCTTTTGCAAACCAAAGAGCAATAAAAGCAGCAACAGGTAAATGTTTTTCATTGTATTGTTTTTTGATTAGTCGACAGAAGCGTAAACTTCTATACCAAGTCCGAGGATATTCGGAAGAAATTCTCCTTCAAATTGATGACTGATGGTTACTCTATATCTTCCTACAGGAAGCGACTGGTCTTCGAAAACGTTGGTATACAAATCGCAGATATCTCCTGCACAATCCCCATTGTCCTTACCTTCCTCGTCAAGAATTTGAAGGTTGATGTTTTTGGTCGTAATGGTTTTATCCGGGTTTTCAATCGTAACAGTCAAGGGAACATAAGGAAATTGATACCCAAAAATATGGGCAAAATGCAAATCCATATTGTATGGGGTGGCACCTTGAACAATTTCGAATTCATAGGTTCTGACGTCTGTTTTTTGCCAACGTTTTTCCTTAAAATTCTTCTCGAATTTTTTGTACACGGTGTTCTTTTCGCAGGATGAAAGTACAACAAGCATTAAAACGGCTACTACTCTGATTATTTTCATTTGATGATTGGTCTTAGGGATTGGTTAGTCTAAGATACATAAACGAACGGTTATTTCTTGTTATTAGTATTTTGACAGAGTGTAAAAAAAACACCAAAAAAATACAGTTTAGCCTTAAATAATGTATTTTTTGGTTACAGAAATATACATTTAGTGTATTTTTACTGTATTTTTTTTATACTAAATTATGATGCGAATACTGCACATCGATGGCAATCATCTCTTATTAAAAACCCAACTGGAAGAAGCCGGCCATTTCAATGAAGACGATTTTACCTCAACCAAGGAAGAAGTGGAAGCCAAGATTCACGATTATGATGGCATTGTAATCCGCAGCCGTTTTAAAATCGACAAAACTTTTTTGGACAAGGCGACGAACTTGAAATTTATCGCTCGTGTGGGTGCAGGTTTGGAGAGTATCGATTGTGATTATGCAGTGACAAAAGGCATCCACCTGATCGCCGCTCCGGAAGGGAATCGGAATGCCGTGGCAGAACATGCCCTGGGAATGCTCCTGTCCTTGTTCAACAACCTAAACAAGGCCAATGCCGAGGTAAAATCAGGCAAATGGTCCAGGGAAAGCAACCGTGGTTATGAGCTCGACGGCAAGACTGTTGGGATCATCGGGTATGGCAATATGGGAAAAGCATTTGCTAAAAAACTCAGAGGTTTTGACGTGGAAGTCTTGTGCTACGACATCAAGGAAAATGTTGGCGATGAAAATGCCCGACAGGTTTCATTGGAAGAATTGCAACAGGAAGCGGATGTACTGAGCCTTCATATTCCGTGGACGCCTGAAACCGACAGGATGGTGAATCTGCCTTTTATCGAATCGTTTGCAAAAGCCTTCTGGCTCATCAATACCGCAAGAGGAAAAAGCGTGGTGACGGACGATCTGGTTTCGGCCTTGCAAGTGGGGAAGATTCTTGGAGCCGGACTTGACGTGTTGGAATATGAGAAACTCTCCTTCGAACATTTGTTTACCGATGGTGAAATGCCGTCCGCCTTTCAATACTTGATCAATGCGGATAATGTGATTTTGAGTCCCCATGTTGCGGGTTGGACATTTGAAAGCCATGCCAAGCTGGCACAGGTTATCGTGGACAAGATTTTGGAGGTTGGAAGACGGGAGATGGAAGGTAGAAGGTAGAAGATGGAAGAGAGATGGGAGATGGAAGATGGGAGATGGAAGATGAAAATCTGATTGTGGTTAATGTTTGCTTGAAATAAGGAAAGCCTCTATTACTAGAGGCTTTTGCATTTATAAAATTTAAGATTGCTTAATTCTTGATGATCTTTTTGGTCATCACGTTGCCATTTGTTGTCGTGGCTTTCAAGAAATAAGTTCCTGTGGCCAACTCGCTGACGCTGATGTTTTGGGTTTCGTCAGTTGCCAGAACTTCTTGTCCCGTTACATTATAAATGGCAATTGTTTGTACTTCCGTGTTGTTTGGCAAGACCAATGATACTATGTCTCTTGCAGGGTTTGGGTACACTGCCAGCTGGTTGGCTTCAAAAGGTGTCGTGCCCAGTTCGCCATTCGTGATCACAAGATTGTCGTAATACGCATCATTGCCATAATTGTTGTGCAGCATGTTCACGCCCAAGACATCAAGCTGGGTGAAATTCGCAATCGTGCCCTGCAGCACATTGTCAACATAATATTTGATCTCGGATGCCGAAATCTCTATCTTGATGTTCACCCATTCGTTTGGGGTCCACTCCGCTTCTGCATAATCAAAGTCGTAATTCTCGTCCTTGATCAGGTAGATGTAGCCCCTGTTTTCGATGCCCACACCTGCCACGGGAACAAAATCATCGTTCGCATCAATAGCGTAAAGCACAAACTCAAAATCTGAACCGTTCAGGGCCGTGGCCTTTACGTCATACGAAACCGTCAGGTTGGTGTGATCAAGCGGTGTTTCAAATGTCTTGGATGCTCCAAAGATGGGAAACCATTGAAAGTCAAAAGTAGGCTCATCGCCATTCTTGAACGAAAAAGTTCCGTCCGAAGCCTGAGCATCACTGATGACCTGGTTGGTAATGAAACCATCCGAACCTTCGGTTACTTCCCACCCGTTCTGGCCGTCAAGTGTGCCAAGCTGGTAGCCTTCGGCAGTCTCGAAGGAAATTGTTTGTTGTGCAAATGTTAGTGATGACGTAATCGCCATCAACAAAGTGTAAATTTTTTTCATAGCTTTTTTATTAAATATTCTCAAAAGTATTGCTTTTACTGGGGCTGGAGTGTTTAAGTTTTACTAAATAAAAGCTAATGTTTTGTTGGGATTCCTAACAAACACGGTCGTTATTTAGTAACGCTGGGACCATTTCCATTCTCTATCAGGCAGATGGGAGTTTGAAAATAATGAGTCGTTTAGAGGGTCCTTTGGGATTTTTTATTATTTTTATACCTCATTAATCAAAAAACTAAACATGGAAGAAAACAACAATCCTGGGAATGAGAGCTGGAACCAGCCTGTAAATGAGCCTCGCCCGGTAGTGCAACAGGACAACAAGAAAGTTTTAGCAGGTATATTGGCCATCCTGTTCGGATCGTTGGGCATCCATAAATTTGTTCTGGGCTACAACAGCGAAGGGATCATCCTTTTGGTCGTGACGGCTATTGGATATGCAACGCTTTGCTTCCTTATCGGAGGATTTATCCTGACGGCCACTTCGCTTATCGGACTTATAGAGGGAATCATCTACTTGACCAAGAGCGATGCGGAATTCTACGAAACGTATCAGCGCAACAAGAAAGCGTGGTTTTAATGAAGGGATTGAAAGATTCAATCTGGTACATATAGAGGAGCTTCGGCTCCTTTTTTTATTGGTGGGAGATGGGAAGATGGGAGATGGGAGATGGGAGATGGAAGATGGAAGATGGAAGACGAAACTTGGGAGGGGAAGATATACTTACTGATTCAAGTCAGGATTTCTGTCGATTTAAAATGTCGTTGGTCGATTGGGAGTATTTTGAGGGACGGGAAAATCTGACCTTTATCGCTTGACAGTGGTATGGATGGATGCCCTCTTAAATCTTGCTGGTATGAAAACGATATTATCTTCCCTAACCCTTTGGGTAATGCTCTTGATGAATTCCTTCATTACAGCACAATGCCCTACCGACCTTAACTTCAATTCGCAAGCCGATATTGACAATTTTGCGACGGACTATCCCGGATGTACTCAGATTACCGGAGATGTAATTATCCAAGGCAACACTATTACCTCACTTGACGGCTTGAATGGCATTACGCATATTGGCGGACGGCTTCAGATTATTATTGCGGATAACCTGACCAATGTAGATGGATTGAGTTCGCTGGTGAGCATAGGGACTTTTATAGACATTTACCTGAACGACTCGCTAACGGATTTGTCAGGTTTGGCAAATGTGGTTTTTGGTCCGGGCTTCGGGAGCATCGTCATTGAAGCCAATTCGAATTTATCGGTGTGCAATGTGCCTAATATTTGTCGGTATTTTGCAAATCCTTCTGCCTTCAGCTATATAGAAGGCAATGGGCAAGGATGTGCGACGATACCTCAACTACGTTCTTCTTGTATAACACCCGATGCGAATGGCATCCTGTATGTAAAAAAAGATGCCTTGGGCAATGGCACTTCCTGGACGGATGCCTTGGGAGAGGTTTCGGAGGCTTTCGCCGAAGCACAGACGGATTTAACGATTACGCAAATATGGGTAGCCAAAGGAACGTATTCGGCTACAGGAGCGGGTTTAAGGATGCGGAACAATCTGGAAATCTATGGTGGATTTGATCCTGATAACGGCATAGTTGATCTGGGCGACACCAGGATTTCACCCACTGCTACGACTGGTTCCATACTTACTGGAGATAATGTGCGGCGCGTGGTAACCAATATGTTTACCAATAGCAGCCCTTTGGATGCCACGGCCGTTTTAAATGGCTTTACCATCACCAAGGGAAACCCACCCCACACCGCACAACAATTGGACATAGCAGATTCCGGTGGCGGGATACTCAACCAGTATGCATCGCCAAAACTGATCAATCTTTTCGTCATCGACAATTATGCCAATGACAGAGGCGGAGGGATCTACAACAATTATTCAAATCCTACCCTTGTCAATACCGTCGTGGCCAGAAACAGCGCTCAATATTCAGGAGGCGGCATCTACAACCTTTCGTCTCCAATGAAGATGATCAACAGTACCATTGCCCACAACCACTCTGAACGAGTGGGTGGCATCAGGAACAATGGCACTGCCTCCCAAGTGGTGATGACCAACTGTATCGTATCTGGAAACACAAAAACTGCTACCGATCCAGAGAATGTGAACCTGAGCAACATAGGAAGTGCCACCATAACGTATCAGCATACATTTGTACAAAATATTACCACGGCAGATGCCCAAGGCAATATCGACGGGACACTTGATCCTCTTCTGGTGAATCCCGCGGGCAACAATTTCCGCCTGCAGCGCTGCAGCCCGATGATCAACAGTGGAACCAACACCGCATTTGCTGCTGCCCAAACTCCTGATCTATCATCCGTGACCATTGATCTGGCCGGCAGCCCGAGAATTTTCAACAGCCAAACGGTTGATCTTGGCGCTTATGAATATCAGGCAGACCATCTGCAAACGCAAATTGTATATGTGGACGCCAATGCAACCGGAAACAACAATGGAAGCTCTTGGGCAAATGCGTATACTGATTTGCAGTCGGGGATCAATGCAGCCTGCACAAATGATGAAGTCTGGGTAGCAAAGGGCGAATACCAGCCTGCCGTGAACCAGTTTTTCAAGATGAAGGAAGGCGTTCGCATCCATGGTGGTTTTGCCGGAACCGAATCAATCCTGGCCGCACGCAACTGGCGGACCAATGTCACGGTCCTGAAAGGGAACAACAACTCGGTGGTGCGGAATGAATGTACGGTTTCGAACCCAATGACCTCTGCTTCGGTCCTGGATGGGTTTACCGTTACGGGCGGTTTGGCCGATCAGTCTCCAAATCCTGAAAACGTACTGGACGCTGGAGGAGGGATCTTCAATCTTTATGCTTCCCCGAAACTTGTCAACCTCATCATTACCAACAATACGGCCGATGACAGAGGTGGTGGCCTCTACAACCGCTTTTCGAACCCGCTGCTCGTCAACTCGGTCGTTTCAAGAAACACCGCCAACCGTTCAGGCGGGGGCATCTATAATTTCAGTTCCTCCCCGAAGATCGTGAATGCAACCATTGCGAACAATGCTGCCGACCGGGTTGGAGGGATCAGGAGCAATTATATAGAATCGGTCGTGCTTCTGCAGAATTCAATCGTTTATGGGAATATGCAGGTTCAAGCCACGCAACCGGAACAAACCAATATCAGCAATCTTGCCGGGGCCACGATCCAATATTCCTATTCGCTCGTGCAGGATACCACGACGGCAGATGCCCAAGGCAATCTTCCGGGAACGCTTGATCCTGTCTTTACAGATCCAGTCACCAACAATTATCGTTTGCAGGCGAACAGTCCCGTGATTGATACAGCAAATAACACCTTGATTCCGGCTGATGTCACTACAGATCTGGATAGCAGCGATAGAATTATTGGCCTTTCCGCAGATATGGGCGCCTATGAATACCAAGGCAGTCCCTGCCCGTTTATCACCACTTGGAATGGAACAGCCTGGAGCAATGGCCTGCCTGATGAAGACACCAAGATCATCTTTGACGGGGATTATACTTCTGACAGTACGAATACCGATTCGGGCCTGTTGGAAGGCTGCTCGGTTGAAGTCCTCAGTGGCGATGTGGTCATCTCGGATGGTCATAATCTTGTCCTCGACCATGAAATTGCCATTACGGGAGGCTCTTTCCACTTAAAAAACAATGCAGGTCTTGTCCAGGTGGAAGACGATGCCCTCAACAAAGGTGCGATAACTTCAGAACGCATCACCCCTCCTATTTACCGCTATGACTATGTCTATTGGTCGTCGCCTGTAACAGAGGATTCGGGCTTCTTCCTCGGCAGGGATCTTTCCAACCCCGGTACCCTGGGATTGTCTCCCCTTACCTTGTTTGACAAGTACCATTCCTGGGATGCCGGCCAGCAAGAATGGTCCACCATACCTTACGGCAATGAAGCCATGGTGCTAGGAAAAGGCTATATCGTGAGGGCTCCCCAAAATTATGGTACAGATCCCTTGGAACCTGCATCGTACCATCCTTTCACGGCCAATTTTATTGGAAAACCCAACAATGGCATGGTGCATGTTCCCATTGCAGGCGGCGTGGACCAGTGGAACCTGATAGGAAACCCGTATCCATCGGCTTTTTATGTCGATGCCTTCCTATACGAGAACAATACCGTGGTGGACGGTACGGTTTATATCTGGAACCACACCACCGGAATCTCCAACAATGGTTCCGGAGCCGTCTATTATTATGATGGAGGCGATTATGCCGTCTATAACCTATCGGGAGGTGTGGGAACCGGAACCGGGGACGACGCTCCGAATGGAAGTGCCGTCCCATCAGGCTATATTGCAAGCGGCCAGTCCTTTTTCATCAAGGGAAATACTGTCGGAGGAACGGCACACTTCAATAATTCCTTAAGGGTTGCGGCACAGAACGATCAGTTCTTCAGGCCCGTCGTTCAAAGTTCTTCCGATGAAAATGCCGCAACTACAGGAAAGCATCGGATCTGGCTTAACCTCAAAGGAACACAAAATGCCTTCAAGCAGGCGATGATAGGCTATATAGAGTCCGCAACCAATGACCTGGATTGGGGCTATGATGGTGAAACGTTTGGCAGCAACGCCGTTTCACTCTATTCCGTACTTGGCGACAAAACGCTTACCATACAGGGACGTGCCTTGCCCTTTGAGGATGAGGATGAAGTGCCATTGGGCTATAAGACGGCACTTGCAGGAACCTTGACCATCAGCATTGACCACTTGGACGGCTTGTTTGAAGAACAGCCGGTTTATTTGGAAGACACAGTCCTGGGAACCGTCCACGATCTGAAAGCTTCCGATTATACCTTCACTACGGTTGCAGGAACGTTCAATGAAAGGTTCGTACTGCGATATCTTCCTGCTTCCGACCTGGGCAATGGCGGGCTTCAAGGCTTGGAACAAAGTGTCCTGGTAGCGAAAGTTGGCAATGAACTCTTGGTACGATCCGCTTCGGAAGCATTGGAAAGTGTCACGGTTTATGATCTCTTGGGAAGAATGATCCTCCACAAGACCTCCCTAGAGAGCAACGAGATCCGACTGGCCGATGTGGTACTAAACCGACAAACCCTGATTGTAAAAGTCGTGTTGGCCAATGGGGTGGCCGTTAGCCGGAAATTGATTTATTGAAGGAGATGGGAGGGGAAGATGGAAGATGGGAGATGGAAGATGGGAGATGGAAGACTGGAAGGTGAATTACTTTATTTGTCTATTTGTTTGCATTCTTGTCAATTCGGTATGTTTTCATACTATATCCATACTATATCCATACAGTATCTATACTCTAACCATATACTATTGTCGCATCCCAATTAGCAATGCAGGTTAATAATAAATCCTGAATGTTGTTTCTCCAGACAGCTATAAAATATTGAAAGGAGGAATTGGACGCCTTTATTTGTAATAGATCTTCTGGTGGGCGTTTTCTATTTCCTTCTCGATGGTGCGGACGACAGTAAACAGTCTTGTCTTGATATCGTTGCTCCAGAAGCGCAGGACGGTCCATCCTCTTGAAGTAAGGTATTGGTTGACTTCCTTGTCGCGCTGTATGTTGCGGTCGATCTTGCTGGCCCAGAATTCGGCGTTGTTGACGGGACGCTTGCGGGTTTCCCAATCCTTGCCGTGAAAGAATTCAGAATCAACAAAGATGGCGATCTTGTATTTCTTGAATACCAGATCGGGTGTGCCGAAAATGTTCCTGCAGTGTTTCCTGTACCGGTGGCCCCTGCGCCACAAGGTTTTTGCAAGGCGTACTTCTGCCTTCGTATTCTTGCTTTTAATGCGGGCCATTACCTGGCTTCGCTTCTCGGGGGTGAAGACATCCATTATTTTGCATTTATGGAATAAAGTTAGGTGCTTTTACTATTTTTAATTTATAGTATAATGGGATAATGTTGCGCTATTTGTCCCAAAGAAGTAGACTTTTTTAAGACGGGTCGCTTACGGGTTTCATAATCATTACCGTGATTAAAGTTAGGGACTTCGTCTTTATTAAGATTAAGGGAATCTGAAAGGATTCTTTAGCTAGGATTCTTTTTTCAAATCATACTTTCCTAAATACTCATCAAGTTCCTTTTCATTATCAAATTGAATTTGTGGTTCAAATTCCTCATCAAAAAATTAATAATATCTAGAATCGTGTCGAATACTTGGAAATGCCAGCCTTCATAATTATACACATACAAAACCTTTCTATATGTTTCGTTTTCCAATAGTATGGTTTCTATTGTTCTTGATGGTCTTAAGTATTTTACATCAATTGCTTGGAAATCATTCATTTTTTAAAAATATTTTGCTGATGGTATCTTAGAAAATCCTTACTTGGATTGTATTTCTGAGGTTCGATTATTCTTTTATTTTCAATTGTTCCAAAATGAGTTTGATAGAATAATGTTTCCTTTTTTATAATTGGAGATATCAAAACTTGATAATCCTGATTAATTCCTATCAGGCCTTTATCAAAAGCTTTATCATAAAGGGCCGATAAGCAGATTCCATTCTCAGGATTCAATCTTTCCTTTTCATTTTTTGACCAAGGAAGAATATGGCTGGCTAGCAATAGTTCAGGAATATCAATTCCCGTAATAGCACATTTACTATCATAATTTGTCAATACCATTTGCCTGAAAACAGATTGGTTAACCCTTGTCTTGACTTGACGGATAACATCTTCACCTTTTAGATTCTTCAAATCAAAAAGGATGTCTTGGTATTTACTTTCAATAGACGTGTTTTGCTTTTCGGCAAGTATTTTCTCGCTTAAAAAAATTAATTCTTCTTGATTATTGAAGAATTCATTCCAGATAGGCTGGACTTGATTCATTCCATTTTTGAGTCCTCCTATCCCCCTATTTTGATGAAATGGATCAATACTAGCAAAGTTTCCTAAACGCATAACAATAGAAGCAGGTGTACGATTAATAAGGCTTGCTAGTTCAATTATTTTAGGATTTCCAGTATGAGTCTTGCCAAAGGAAATTTTCAGATAAAGATTAAAGGCTACTATTAATTCTTCGCGAGTCCAAAGTCTCTTTGACATATCTTTTATAAATTTCTCATCAAGTTAGGTCTCGATAAGAAAATCAAAAATACAATATTTAGATAGACATCTACAAAATAGTTAGATTGTACCAATCCTATTCTCTTAATATCTACAACAAGTAATTTAATATTAAACAAGACAATAAATCTTATACAATTAAGGAATGAATCTTATAATTTTTCCCCAAAATCCCATAAAAATTTAACATCCTGTGATTCTAATTTTGAAATAAAAATTATAAAAAAGAATTGCTATGAAAAATTTTAAACTTTTTATGTTCGCAGTGGCTGGATGTCTTGGCCTTGCATCGTGTTCTTCTGATGATGAAGGCACCGACACCAATGGAGAAGTAAGTACTGATCTTGTGGGTACATTTGAATTGACCTCTATGGTTGCTCCCTTTGAACAGGATTACGACAACGATGGCGACAGCAATACCAACCTGGTATTGGAAGGAAGCTGCTACAACGATTCGTGGATCAGTTTCCACAGTGACGGTACTTATGACGAAGGATACAGTTCCAGCATTCTAGGTACTGGTGGCCTGAACCTTGATTGTGACATGGAAACTTCATCTGGTACTTACACCAGAAACGGGAACACGGTTACCACTACAAGAACTTCCGGTGGTGCAACGGTGAATACGGAATTCATGTACAATGCCACTACCAAGACATTGACCAGAACTGACAATAACGGATCGTATGTGGGCTGGAACAGCGTTACTTCGCTTTGGGCCAACCTGACGGGAACACTGCAGTTGACGTTTACCAAATACACGGACAACGATACGGACAATGGTGCAAGTGACAACGACGACGACAACATCAACGTAAATGCAGACCTGCTTGGGGAATTCAACCTGACTTCCTACATCGTGGGTATGGCGCAGGATCTTGACAACGATGGTGATACTTCTACCAACCTGGTGACGGAAACGAATTGCTATGTGAACAGCGGGATTACGTTCAACAGCGATGGCACGTACGATGAGCAATCTTCAACAAGCGTGCTGGGTGCTCTAGGATTGTCCTTGGAATGCGATTCTGAAACATCTACCGGAACGTGGACCAGAAATGGTGAAACAGTTACCACTACAAGAACATCTGGTGGTGTGAATGTAACAACGGAGTATATGTTTGATGCCGAAACAAAGAAACTGACCCGCACGGAAGAAGACGGTCAATATCCAAGTGTTAATGTGGTAGGCTCATTGTTTGCAATGCTTACAGGAGATATCGATCTTACCTATTCCAAAGAAACAACTTCCAACTAGTTAAAAAATAAGAGTTTGTTAGTTTGAGAAAAAGCCTGCTGGAATAATTTCCGGCAGGCTTTTTCATTTATGATTAGATCTAAAAAAATAATTTACATTTCCTTGTCCTTCCCTTTTTCAAAGAAATTTACATAGAAGAAATCATTTGAGTCAATTCCGAGTTCAATGAAACTGCTTTGCAGCACGCTTATTTTCTCTTCGGAAATATTCTCCGATCGTTTCAGGAACTCTATAAAATGAGCAAGATGCTCGAATTTAAAACTCAGGCTCGTGTTCAAGGAATACGGTGTGATTTTAAAGTCGTATGGTTTTCCAGTTCCAGGAGCTTCATCTGGAAGTTGATGAAAACCTTCCTTTATCAATGCGTTGAATATGGGGTTGAAGTCGTGCATGGGGAGTTATTTTTTATTGTTATTTTTTATTGTACACTCAATGGCAAGTATTTAAGTATGTAGATACTCATTCTGCTTGTAAAGAATAAAAGTACTTTTCCAGAACCATTATCCGCTTATACAATCTGTTTAAAACCTTACAGGATTCCATAGTATCAGCATATCAATCCATTGTTATAAAATTACACTATTGTATCAAATTTTGGCAATAATCAGCAATATCCTGTTTATTAATTATTTAACTTTGGGTTTACAAAAACAGCATACATGGAAAGCAAGGGAAACACTTTGGTTTCTCCTTTTATGAAAGAGGAAATTACTACTACTGCAACTTCTACCGATGGCATGCACCTTCTGGAAAGCCTGCCTGCCGCAATATACACTTGTGATACCGAAGGGCGTATCACCTTCTTCAACGAAGCTGCTGCCGACCTATGGGGAAGAGCACCCGAAATTGGAAAGGATCTGTGGTGCGGTTCCTGGAAGATCTTTGCTACTTCTGGACTGCCCATGCTCCTGGATGATTGCCCGATGGCCATTGCCTTGCGTGAAAGGCGAAAAGTGGAAGGCGAAGAAATCATCATTGAACGTCCTGACGGAAAAAGGGTCAACGTCCTGCCCCATCCCAAGCCTGTTTATGATGCCGACGGCAATATGACCGGTGCCATCAACATGCTGGTGGACATTACCGACAGGAAGGCAAAGGATGCCAACTTTCAGGAATGCGAATTCAACTACAAGACCTTGTCGGAAACCTTGGAAAAGAAAGTAACGGAGCGTACCCTGACCTTGAAGGACAGCGAGGAACGTTACCACAAGATGATCGATGAGGTCCAGGATTATGCCATCCTGCTTTTGGACAAGGACGGTTACATACTGAACTGGAATCAGGGTGCTGAGAAAATAAAGGGCTATTCCGAAAAGGAAATCCTCGGAAAAAACTTCCGCCTGTTTTACCGCAAAGTAGACCAGCTGGACCAGCTTCCCGAAAAGCTGATCAGTGAAGCCATTGCAAAAGGAAAAGCTACCCACGAAGGATGGCGCGTGCGAAAGGACGGTACTACCTTCTGGGGCAATGTGGTGATTACCGCACTCCATGACAACGATAATACCATCATCGGCTTCTCGAAAGTAACACGTGACCTTACCGAACGCAAGAAGTCGGAAGACCAATTGCGCTATTACGCGGCAAGCATCGAATCGCAAAACAAACAATTGGAACAGTTTGCCTACATCGCCTCGCACGACCTGCAGGAACCCTTGCGCAAGATCCGTGTCTTTGCAAACATCCTTGAAGATAATATAGGGAATCCAGCAATCGTGGCAACCAATATCAACAAGATCAATATTGCCGCAACAAGGATGTCGGCCCTCATTACCGATATCTTGAAATATTCGCAGCTTTCACAACTGGACGAACTGTTCAAGGAAACGGACCTGAACGAGGTCTTGAAGAGCGTTAAAGAAGACTTTGATCTGATTGTTCAAGAAAAAAATGTCGTGATCGAGAGCCCCAAACTGCCCACCATAAAAGGAATCCCGATGCAGCTGCACCAATTGTTTGCCAACCTCATCAGCAATGCCATCAAATTCTCGCAGGACAATCCGGTGATCAACATTTCCTACAAGATGATTTCCAATGAGAAAGTGGAAGAATGTCCCGAACTGCCCTTTGAGAACACGTTCCACAAGATAAGCTTTACCGACAATGGAATCGGCTTTGAACAGCAATATGCCGACCAGGCATTCAAATTGTTCCACAGGCTCCACGAGAAGACTTCGGGAACAGGTATCGGACTGGCCTTGTGCAAGAAGATCATCGAAAACCACAAGGGCTATATCTGTGTGCACAGTGAACCTGGAAAAGGCGCCACCTTCACGGTTTTCTTTCCTGCCTAGGCATACTTTTTTCAGACGCTTTACTTTTTTCAAATGGACAACCACAAGGAACCAATTATCAATGAAGAGCTGCTCCTGCAATTTGGAGCACGCCTGAAGAACTGTTCCAGGGGAACCATCATCTTCAATGAAGGCGACATTGCGAGATACTACTGGCAGATCCAGAGCGGCGAGGTCAAGATGAACAACTTCAACGAGGATGGAAAGGAATTCATCCAGGGTATTTTTACAAGAGGAGAAAGTTTTGGAGAACCACCCCTGCTGATTTCCAAGAATTATCCTGCCAGTGCCGTTGCGCTGACGGATGTCGTCCTGCTGCAACTCTCCCAACCCGTTTTCCTGGAACTGCTCCACGAACATCCCGAAACGGCCATTGCCATCAGCACCCGGCTTGCCAACCGCTTGTATTACAAATCGATAATGGCGGCTGAAATCTCTTCGCAGGATCCTGAGCACCGCCTCCTGAAGCTTATCGACTATCTGAAACTGCACGTGGAGGAAATCCCCAAAGACGAGAAATATTGCGTCACCCTGACGCGCCAGCAGCTCGCTGATTTGACAGGGCTGAGGGTGGAAACCGTCATCCGTTCCATCAAATCATTGGAGAAGAAAGGAGCCCTTCTTATCGACAATCGAAAAATTTTCAGATAATTTCCGTTTTATGATTTAAGTCATAAAATGCCTCCGGCCTTGGTTGTAATTTTACATAGAAATTAAAATCTAACAGTCATGCAACTATACAACAAATATTTCGGGGTTTTTGAAAGAGGGTTTATCGGGTTCAGTACATTGGGCGTCCTGGCGCAAAGCTGCATGGGAGCCATCGCCGCAATGGCAATACTTCAAAACGGCACAAGTGTCGGCAATATGTTCCAACTTTTCCTCATAGTCATTTCCTGTATGGCCTTCAACGGATCCGTACTCGCCCAGCAGAAACCAAAAGTGGTGTTCAACATCCTGATCTGGAGCGTGCTCCTGAGCATTGTCGTTGCAACAGTGAATTTCTTGTAAATGAAGGAAATTGAAAACAGGGAAGACGTGTCGCGCATCGTCAGGAGTTTTTACGCAAAGGTCAGAACCGATGCAACCTTGTCGCACCTCTTCAACAGCATCATTACGGATTGGGAAGAGCATCTGGAAAAGCTCACGGATTTCTGGACGATGCAATTGTTTGGCGGAAAAAGCTACAGCGGAAATCCGATCCGGGTACACCAGGAAGTAGACGACCGCTCCAACCACGAAGTGACGGCTTATCATTTTGGCACCTGGCTCAACCTATGGTTTGCCACCATTGATACCTACTTTACCGGAGAAAATGCGGACACCCTGAAGAGGCGTGCCCGAAAAATGCAAACCGTCCTGATGGTTTCGCTGTATGAAAACCGGAATTGATTTGTGATCCCGCCAAGAATCGAACTTGGATCTAAAGTTTAGGAAACTTCTATTCTATCCGTTGAACTACGGGACCGGAAAGTCTGGCATTGCTGTCGGACTTTTTTATTGCTGCCGTCTTCCTTGCCTGAAGCGAAGTTGAGCACCAGCAAATGCCCGACAAAATTACTTAAAAAGGTTTGAATCAAAAAGGGTAATGGGGAACTATTTTGCAAGTTTTTCCCTGATGTCCTTTCCATTTCTCCCAAGACACAGACATCCAGTATGTTTGGCTCTTACTGCCCCAAACACAGTGCTGCATCTTTCATCCTTTCTCCAATCTTTTCCTGAACAAAAAAACCTCCGGAATTGCTTCCGGAGGCCTTTCCCCAAATAAATCTAAAACTATTGCTTGATTACCTTGATTGATCTGACCTGATCTTCAGAAGCAACCTTCACAATATAACTTCCGGAAGATAAAGCCGACATGTCCAGTCTAATGGACGTGCTGCCAGCCGCGTTTTCCATTACTTTTTGCCCAAGCAAGTTGAATACCGTAATATTCGTAATGTTTTCATCATATCCAATGTTCAAGACGTCCTTGACCGGATTTGGATAATAGCGGAATTGTGACTTGTCAAACGAGCCCGAAGACAAGCTTGATGCCCAGCTGATATCGTCTATGCTTGCGTATGCGCTCTCCCCGTTTGTCTTCAGGCGGAAGCCAATATAAGTGTCCGTTCCTGTATACGTTGCAAAATCAACCGTAAAGGTGGCGTTGTTGGAATCACTGGGCGTTACCGTCTCAAACAGTGTAAAGACGCCCTCGCTCGTGTTGGTGTTCAAGGTTCCTATTTCCAATTGGTGGCTGCCTGTCGCATCAAATTTCAACACATAATTTCCGGCAGACAAGGTAGTCACGGGAGGCGTAATCAAGATGATGTTCGCCCCCTGGCCTGAAGAGGCACCATATAACAGCATTGCATTCGGAGCGCTTCCGGCAGAAAACGGATCAACTGTTACAATGGCTTCATTTGATGCTCCTGTCACGATACTGCTCCAGCATACCGGGAAGGCAGGCGCAACCACGCTTTCAAAATTTTCAGAAAACGCCGCCGCAGGATTGCACTCGCTGTTCAACACGATCGGCCCGATCCAGTTGCCATTGTCTTCACCACAAACTGAGCGTACCCAGATCTTGTAGATGGAACCGGCTGTCAATCCTTCCAATTCAAAGCTGGTGTCGGTCAGGATCCCGCTTATGGTTCCCAAAGCAGGATTTGCAAGTGTAGCAGGTCCATACGCAACCTGCCAGTTGGTCTCGGAGTTCCCAGCCGTCCAGCCCACAATGGCCGATGTGGTGGTTGACTCTATGATAGCAACATCCACGACATCCGCACAAGAAGGAATCACTTCCCACTCCACATCATCGATGTAGATCGAAGTATAATCGGTTGTCGAGGTATTCCTGAACGCTATATAGGAATCAGGCCCCGTATAGTCCGTAAACTCTACAACGTATTCCGCATACTGCTCTCCCAATGTAATAGGCAGGAACGAGGTAAATTCAGCATCCGTACTGTTGTTGTTCAAGGTCCCTATGTCCAATATGGTGGCACCTCCGTTGCCGCTTGCCCAGAACCTCAATCGGTGCGTGGCATCCGACAGCGTGCTTAATTTTGGTGAAACCAGCATGATCCTTGCCGCAGCTCCGGAATCGGTATTGTTCAATCGTGCTGATTTCGTACCCGCATGGGCATATCCATCAAAGACATGCACATAGGAAGTTTCCGATAAGGTTGCTCCGGCCAATACGGCCGACCAGCAAACAGGCAATCCCTCTGTTTCCGTACTTTCAAAATCCTGATCAAATACTGCAATCGGCGCGCATGCAGTAGTAAACGTAACTGGTCCTACCCAGTATCCGTCCACATCATCTGCGCAAACCGAACGCACCCAAAGCTTGTAGGCCGTGTTTTCCGTCAAACCTGTAACCACCGCACCATCATTGGTTGCAGGAGCAGGGCTGACAGGTGTCAAGGTAGCCGGATCGGTCACCGAAGTCGCTCCATATACTATGTCCCAGGCGGTTTCATCACCGTTGGACGTCCACGAAAGCGTAACGCTGTCCGTAGTCGTGTCGTTGATTGCAATTCCAGAAACGTCCGCACAAAGCGGTGCCGCTTCCCAAACAATATTGTCTATAAAGATAGCGTTGTACAAAGGCGAATTATGGCGCAAGGCAACATACGTATCCGTACCTTCATACGCATCGTAATTGATGATGTATTCCGCATAATCATCCGTAAGGTCTACCGCTTCCAGGAAAGTAAACTGTCCTTCATTGGTTGCCGCATCCACGGTTCCTATCTCCAAGCTTCCTGCATTGAAACCTGATCTTGCGTGAAAGCGAAGACGGTGTGTTCCCGTAGTCACCGTTGTAAGGTTTGGCGAAACCAGGATGATATTCGAATCGTTCCCTGAACTGTGGTTGATCATCTGGAGCGCTTTTGTCCCCTCGTAAGGATTGCTGTCCACGGTCTTGATGGAAGCAGATTCAGAAAGCGTATCGCCGTTCAATATCGTCGACCAGCAAGAGGGCATCCCGTCTACGGCAGTGGTTTCAAAATTCTCGTTGAACGTGCCGATTGCTCCGGAAGCAACAGTCATAAAGTTAAAGGGACCTGCCCAGGCACTGAACGCATCACCGCAATTGGTTCTTACGTATACACTATAATGGGTACATGGAAGCAGGTTGCTGACCGTATAGCTTGGTACCAACTCAGCTTCATAACCAGAAGTGCCATCCGTTGGTGCCGCCGTACCCATCTCCACCATCATGACTTCCCAAGCGGTTGCATCTCCTGACTCCGTCCACACAACAGTGGCCGACGTCAGGGCAACATCGATGACGGTCAGGCTAACAGGTGTAAAACATTCCGGATCGTTGCCTTCCCTCTTGCCTTTTGCATGACCTGCAAAAACAACCAGCAAGATGAACAGTAAAGTAATTTTTTTCATTCAGATGTGTTTTTAAGTTTAAACAAAAATAGCGTATTGATGTGGCATTAAATTGAGGATCTGATAAATTAACACTCAAAGTTGTAAAAATAACTTATGAAATTCCTGCATTTTGAAAGGGGAAAAACGGCCTCAATTCCCCTTCCTGCTGGCTATTGCTAAAAATTGATTGGAAGGAACGCTATAATCGTACAAGTTTACAATTATTAACAAAATTGAGGTTTGAAAGATCTTGTTTTATATTTCAAAAATCAGAAAAACGATTTATTCTTTTGGCAAGGAACGAATGCAAGACCAACTAATCATGGTGTCACCTGACACGATAAAAACCCTCAAAGTTTGTCTTGTTGTGTGCATTTGCTAGTTATGACAACCTAAAAAAAACTACACTGCTAAAGTGTGGTTCTTTTAGAATTTAATAAAAATCTCGCTTGAGGTTGGAATATTCTATCAAGTACCGATTTCTCTTTGAATACTCTTTACTGATATAAATGAACTTGTGCTCTTTCAATTCTTTTCCATTGAGTAAAATTAGAATTGGTTTAGCCGTTTGGATATTAATTTTAACCTCTTTTTCATTTGAAATGGCTTTGGCATGTGCAAGTCCTAACTGCGGTATTGTTTCTATCGGAAGCTTAAATATTAAATCTTGACCGTTGACCATCTCTATTGTATCTCCCTCAAATCCATTTGTAAAATAGACAATTGATTTGTCAATTTCTTTTGCATCTAACTTATTTAAAATATACTCAACCGATTGGTTATTTGCGTCAAGAGTTTCACGCCTATAGACGCTTTTAACATTGGAACATCCCGTGAAAATTATTATTGTAACAAATCCTAAATATTTTTTCAACATTACCAGTTTAATGATATTATTCATCTCTATGATACAAATAAAGGCTCCCGCTTTATCATTTTCCAGATATTATCTTCCCTAATAAAAAGTACTATATAAGCTATCCTACTTTTATTAGATGACTTTGTGACAATTAAAAATGCCTTATCTTCATCTATTTTTAGATTTGATATTTCAATTTCACCTGCATAGGTGCTACTGCCTTCATCTTTTTCATTAAAAAAGATCCTATATCTCCCTATCTTGTTTGGAATTTTGGACCTAATTCGAAATCAGAATAATCCCCTTTATTTATAACATCCAAAAATTGTATCTTCAATTCACTATTTGCATTAAAAAAATTATCTATTTCTTTTAGTAAAATGTCATTAATTTTTATTTTTCTATTTAAATCAAGAGATAAATTAGAATAAGAATATGTCTTTTAATTGTATCATTGGGTAACGTGGCATGGCTCTAAATGCCCCATAAGTATAAGCCATGGTATCAACAATATTTATGAAATTATCTGCAATAAACTTTTCTTGGTTTATCGGTTTTTGTTTACATGAGGTAATAAAAAATACAACCAAAACGCATACAATTATTTTACTTTTTTTTAAGATTCCAACCATTTTGTTTATATAAATTATTAGCATTTCCTTTTTCTACTATTGCTCCAAAGGCCTCTCTTTGAAATCCAAATCCATAATCATATCCATATTCACTTAATTTATTTTTCATCCTTCCGTAATGTACAAACTCATGAAGTATCGTGGCGACTATTAGAAAAGATGTTCCTTGCATTGTTTCATTTAATTTAGCTTTTTCTAATCCCTTTATGAACTTCAAATTTACTTTAGTACCGCTACCATCACTTTGTGTTGTACCATAAGCACCTGATAGAATCTCTGTAATCAATGTAAAACCTTGGCCATATTCCAACTGGTTTAAAACTTCCATAGATGAATACCCAGAATAATGAGCTAACCATTTTAGGATTTCAGGACTATTTTTTACATAATCTTTTATCTGTTTTACAGTACTCGTAAATCTCGGTTCAAATAATTAGTCCCCAACACATCTGAAACATTACCTAAAAAAGACAGCACACAGGCTGTCTTTCAAAAGTCCAAATCTAAAATGAATTAATCTCGCATCTAAATTAAATCTTATTTAAATAGTAATAACCAATATAATCATCAAACAAAATCACATAATTATTTAGAAAGCAGTAATAAAAAATTGTATTCCTTTTTTCTGCTTCCACATTCTTTTTTAACAAATAGCTGTTTGACCCTTTTTTTTCAAAAAAGGTATTTTTAAAACTATCAAAGCTTGTCTTGTCATACACATCTTTGATATCATTGTCTAATGAAAAACAGTCTTCCTTATTTGACAAACCTAATATACGATGCTGATTTAAAACTTCTCTTAGAAAGTCATCAAACTTCATATCGCTATTGTTTCTTTTATACAATGTTCTAAGCTCATCTACGTTAGTTTGAACAAATTGATCACTACCACATTTAGCAAAAAGGTAAAAGTCATATCTTGATGGCAAATTCAAATCCTCAGATGCTATCTTACTTATTAACTCATCACTAAATTTTACAGAGCTTTTATTACTACAAGCACTAGCAAAAAAAATACTATAATTATTAAAACACTTTTCATACTTTAATTGAGTTTTTAGGGTCTATTTCTTTTTCACCATAAGTAGTTCTCTTAGGCAATGCTTCAAGTTTTCCATCTCTATTTACTGTATCTACTGCTCTTATTTCTGCTGGGTCAGTAGCAGAAGAAGCACATTAATCTTTTAAAAATTCAATATTTCTCATCGTCGATATGAGAAAGAAATCTGAACTTATGATATTATGATTTTCAATATAGGTTACAATAACATCATTATCATTTTCTCCCTCTCCAAATTTTGTAGTATAAGCTTGTTTGTCAAACTTAAAATATGAATTGATTGTACTATTTTCAATTTTCTGCCATTCTCCATTTTGGTATTTATATTTAATAATTTTTGAATCATCCTTGCTAATTGGAATTATGATATTAGGATATTATAGTATTCTTTTCACCTGACTTGTTAGATTCTACAATATAAAATTTATCATCCCACTCTTTAAGATACTGATTTAAAAACTTATACCGTATTGATTTTTTATTCAAATGATTAAAATTAGTAACATCCATTTGTGCTTTGAATGCATCTAATTTATTTTTATATAACAATTTCTGATTCTCATTACTACTCGTAGATTTTTCTTGTAAACTTATCGATTTAGAAGTAGCTATGTTCCAGCTTATAAAAATTCTATCTGTTACATTTTCATTGTTATTGATGTGTTGCCCACATGATGATGATAATATCAGATAATAAAAATAATTTTTCATTCTTTAATAATTTAATAGGGTTCTTTTCTTTCAACAACTCCTTGCTGTCTTACGTATTTGTGAGTCAAGTTTTCTTGTTGAAATTTCACTTTTCGTAAGGTTTCCTTTTGTTCCAGTATCAGGGCCAGTTTTTGTAACATCTGGCGACACGTCTCTTACTCCTCTTATATTTTCTAAACCATATCCCAATTCATGGGCTAATCCAATTTCAGCAGGTCTACCTTTGGTTCCATCTGCATTGACAATATCTGTTCCTAATTCATTCGGGTCATATCTAATTTCAGAACCTGTTCCAGGACCAGGTTTATCTTCTGTTCCCATCGCTTTAACAAAAGAATCTGGTGTTGTTTTATTACCACCATCTCCTAAGGTTGTTGCTATCGACACAACTTTATCAGAAGATATAAGCTCTGAAATCATATTTGTTCCTACTGACAAACTCTTGTCTGAATTCATACTACCTTTTGATTCAATCTGTACTTTCCCATCTGGCATTATGACAAGTTTATCATTACTTAATTTTTGTAAATCTGTAAGCGCTTGTTGCTTAAATGCTGCGGTTCCACTTATCACTATATCATTTACCCCCATTCCATCAGGATCTACAAATCGAATTGGATTATCAATACAATAATTGTAAGGTGACCATCTTCTATATTGCTCCGCCAACGGATCAATATTCATCCATCTGCCAATTGCAGGGTCATAATTTCTTGCCTGATAATCATACCAGCCAAGCCCCAGCTCGTCTTGGTACTCCTTCCCATTATACTTATACTGGTAATCACTCCGCTCCACCGGCTGCAGGATCGCAAACATCGGCGTCTTGTCCGGATTCAGCACGTACTTGTTCCGCTGCGAGCCATAATTGATGTGCTTCATCCCGAAGGGATAATGGTCGTCTCTCTAAGTATGCCTATCGGCGTATTTCCGGTGAGCTTGCTTTAGTTGAGTAGAATATTGCCCAGATGGTTGTCATAATTACACAAATATTAAACTTGCAGATACTGGTGACATCCGCCTTCTAAACATTTTTAGTAGAAAAACTATGCACAAAAAAATTTAAAAAGAGTTGATATAATTAGCATTTATATAATCTTCATATTTAACTTCTTTATATTGATCGGATTCAAAAAAGCGTTTATTAAAACTGAAATTTCCAATAGGCAAATAGACTAGCCCCTTATAATTAATAATTTTTTCATCACTTGAAGATAAATTACTAAAACAAAAATCACCTTTGACTGGTGTTACATATATTGTTATTTTCTCTGTATGCCCATTAGTCCATTTTTTGACTATGCTCTCAACTTTTTTACGGTTATCCTTGACAATATCTTTAAGATTTTTAATATCAGATTTCATTTTATCATCAATATCAAAATCTTCTTTAGAAACTAATGTAAATAAAAGCAGATCCCTATTTTCGCTACAATTTTTCAAATCATCCTTAGAAAATTCATCAAAGTATAATGGATACTTTTTAAAATCCCTGTTCCCTGCTAAAGAATCTACAGGTACTATCCAATAATAATTTCTAACAGGATGCTGGTCTTTGCTTCTATCAATTTCATACGTGATAACCACATATTCCGATGTTGATTGCTGGCAAAAAACAAGAGAATTAATAAACAGGAAAAATAATAAAATCGCTTTTTGATTATTTCTTTTCATAACTATCTTCTATTATCCTATCTGCTTCTATAGCATTAAATACGTCCAACACATCTAAAACATTACTTTTAATTTTTGAAAAACAATCTTTTAAAAAAATTCGAAACAAAAATAGTTTTAGCATAATTCAGATTGTCATTTTTATATGCAGCCAGACTGCTTTTATTGAATCCCAATCTTTCAATAATAGGGATGATAGGCTCATTATCAATATCAACTGATTTGAGTATGTCAATAACATTAATTACATCTTTCCTTAAAACTGCCACATCAAAGCTCTTTAATTTTCCACTGGCATACAACCTCTCATTGACTGTCATTGCAGCGTATTCCATGCTATCCTTCAACTTGGTAATATTTTTATTGCATTAGATTAATATTAACGTACAGATATTCAGTTGAAATTTTGAAGGAATGCTACTTTAATTGATGTCTTATGAATAATTACGTACATACACATCTGGAACATTTATCCTAATTTGAAACACTATCCTTTTCTAAAAAATAATTTTGGAATTTACTATCTAACCCTCTTGGTTTTATTTTTTTATCCTTTAGAAACCATTTTTCATTTTCAAAAATCCGCTTTGTTTCAAATAAAACTTCGAAATGATTAGAATATTTCCCATTTATAATATAAGTCGGGGATTTTAATCCTTTAGAATCTATGATGTAGAATCCTTTTATATTCTGATCTTTTATTTTTGATACCTCCCATTGGTCAGTCATTTTTAATTCTTTATCATTATCTAAAATTAAAAAAAGATTGTAATGAATTGCTTCACCTTTTTTATCAGATACAAAAATTATATTTTTATTTTTAGCTCCTTTTATTGACTCTCTCACAATAATTTTATCTTTTTGTGGATTGCTATCCAATACTAGACTATCTCCAATAATGTGATAATTTCCTCTAATTTCATAATTTAGAAATTCTTGTTTAGAAGAATAGACAAATTTATTATTATCCTTTAGCTCGATACTTTCAAAATATTTATTATTCTTGTATGAATAACTTCCTAAAACATTATCCTCTCCAATTAATATAGAAAAGATTATAATTATAAATAGATTTATTTTCATGTTATTTTCTTTTTTTCTGTCCTTTTGCGTAATCTTTTTGCCAACCATTATATACTTCACTAACAGTTTGTCCACTTTTTCCCGCTTCGGTTGTTCTTTTTCTTAAAGCCTTTCCTTCCTTAGAATTAATATCAATAGGTCCTGATGGTAAATTTTGATATGCTACAGGTACCATTGTCTTTCCAAAAGTCCTCACATTGTCATCTGTCATTGCCATTCCCTCAGGATTCGAAAAATAATCAACACTCAAAGACCGTTCTCTATTATAAGATTCCGTTTCATCACTTATATCATAAGCTACCATACTTAGAATTATCTACAGATAGAGATAGTTTTCCTGTCTCATACTGATATGCGTGCCCAAGTTCATGATAAACTACTCCTTTATCATTCGTTCCTAATCCGACTTTTATCTCACCTGTTGCATTATCATACTTAATCCCTCCTCCTTCTCCACTATCACTATTAACTGTATAAACTTGACTTGATTTTTCTAATACACTAATCTCTTTTAAAGCATTTTCATTTACTCCTATTAACTTATTTCCAAATTTAGCATCAATAGTACCGGCTTTCATATAAGATTTAATATCTGCTATTGCTTGATTTAATTTCCCTTTATAAGTTTTAACAATTTTATCAGGGTCTTTTATTTCCATTCTATTAGGATCGATAAATCTTACAGGGTTGTTAGATACATAAGTATAGAGGGAAATTGTATAATATTGTTCCGCCAACGGATCAATATTCATCCACCTTCCAATTGCAGGGTCATAATTTCTCGCTCCATAGTCGTAAAGGTTCAATGATAGCTCATCCTGATACTCCTTCCCGTTGTACTGATAACCCTCTGAAACCCTAAAAAAACAACCCGAAGGTTGTTTAGTTTTTTTGACTGCGATAATGTTATCAATAATTGATTTTCTGCGAATTTTGGATGAAATAATTGGCCATCAACACATCTGATACATTACTCTAATTTGTGTAAACTTCTGGTATAATATATATGCTCTTTAATTCAATATTTTTACACTTATTTTCTTCATACCACTCTATCCATTTTATTCGGTCTTTTTCAAATACACCAGTTGGATAAGTTCGTGAGTAATTCATAATTTTATCGAACGAGACAGGTGCATAATTTGAAATAAAAATTACAGATTGAATGAATGTTGAATCTTGGGAAACAGCAATGTTCTTCTCAACATATTCAATATGATAAAAAAACATTTCTTTAAATTCTATGTTTTCATTACAACTACTATTGAGGTTGGAAGCTTTACATGAAATTAAAATCGGAATTATAAGAATTAATATTTTTTTCATAATTAAGGTATTTTAGTTTTAGTTACAGTTATTCCTCCAGTCGAAGTATTTGGAGTTACAGTTT